>Ga0194126_10003565_pt1 | contig 24427 bp, 23 predicted proteins | sample TA2KigC150mmetaG_FD_148641 | JGI IMG/M metagenome (GOLD analysis project Ga0194126, IMG submission 148641) | Freshwater microbial communities from Lake Tanganyika, Tanzania - TA2015035 Kigoma Deep Cast 150m | ecosystem: Environmental > Aquatic > Freshwater > Lake | place: Tanzania: Lake... | reverse complement strand
TACCACCCCGCGACAACTCAAGATGTTCCTTACCCGCATGGGAACCATTGCCAAATTCATCATCACCGGCGATATCACCCAGGTGGATCTTCCAAGAAACCAAACCTCAGGCCTCATCCATGCCAGCCAAACCCTGAAAGAGATCCCGGGCGTAGATTTTATCTGGCTTGATACCGGAGATATCGTCCGCCACAAGCTCGTCACCCGGATCATCGAGGCGTACCAGAGGGGAGACGATGAGCAATGAGCAATTATCAATTAACAATTAACAATTAACAATTAACAATTATCAATTATCAATTATCAATTATCAATTATCAGTTAGCGAACAACGAACAACGAGCGACGAACAACGAGCAACGAATGAACACCTCTTCATTAACCAAAACAAATTTTCAATTCTCCGGACAAAAGAGCCGGTATGTCGGTAAGGTCAGAGATGTCTATAACATTGATGATCAACTGCTGGTCATGGTCGTTACCGACCGGATATCGGCGTTTGATGTGGTATTGCCCAAAGGGATCCCATATAAGGGCCAGGTGCTGAACCAGATCGCATCAAAATTCCTCGATGCCACGGCCGACATCGTCCCCAACTGGAAGTTGGCGACTCCCGATCCGATGGTGACCGTTGGATTTTTCTGCCGGCCTTTCCCGGTTGAGATGATCATCCGCGGATATCTCACGGGGAGCTCATGGCGGACATACAAAAGCGGGAAGCGGGAGATCTGCGGGGTGCCGATACCCGATGGCATGAGCGAGCATCAGCGGTTCCCACATCCGATTGTCACGCCTACCACCAAGGCTGTGGAAGGGCATGATGAGGATATTTCAAAAGAGGAGATCATCCGCCAGGGATTAGTCTCTGCAGCGGATTATGTATTACTGGAAAAATACACCCTGGCATTGTTTGAGCGCGGCTCCCGGATGGCTGAGGAGCGCGGATTAATCCTGGTGGATACCAAATATGAATTCGGCAAACGTGACGGGAAGATCTATCTCATTGATGAGATCCACACTCCGGATTCTTCACGGTATTTCTACAGGGAGGGGTACGAGGAGCGCTTTGCAAAAGGAGAACCGCAGAAGCAACTATCTAAGGAATTTGTCCGTGAATGGCTGATGGAAAAAGGTTTTCAGGGAAAGGAAGGTCAGCAGGTTCCGGAAATGCCGGATGAATTCGTACAGCAGGTTTCAGCGCGGTACATTGAGCTCTTCGAGTCGATCACAGGCGAGCCTTTCCATCGTGCAGATGCCGCCGGACTGGAAAAGCGGATCGAAGAAAATATCCAACGGTTTCTTTCAACAACATGACCACACGATCATTCTGATTGCAGATATCGTTGCTCCACCATCCACTCAACTTCAACCCAGCCTGGGTGGCGATCAAATCATGGATCAAGGGCAAAAAAAAGAAGAAAAAAAGGAAAAATGCCAGCCCGGAAGGCTGATTTCCCTCCTTGCAGATACTTGGCGTTTGATGTCGGTACTGACGTTCCGGAGAATAACCAACCTGCTGGTTCTGTCAGCCTCTTACCACTTTTCGCGGATCACCGGGAAAGCACGGCATGCCGGCATGCCCTATGCCGTTTCCATCGAGCCGACAACCTCGTGTAACCTTCACTGCCCGGAGTGTCCTTCCGGAATGAGGGCATTTACAAGGGCAACAGGCATGTTAGACCTACCGCATTTCGAAAGATTCCTGGAAGAAGTGCAGCCCCATGTCTTCTATCTCACCCTTTACTTCCAGGGTGAGCCTTATCTGAATACAGGGTTTTTTGATTTTGTAAAGCTGGCCAGGAAACGCAAAATCTATGTTGCCACCAGTACCAACGGACATTTTCTAAACCCTGAGACGGCTCGCCAAACGGTATTGTCAGGGCTCAACCGGCTGATCATTTCAATGGACGGTACGTCGCAGGATGCATACGGCTCCTACCGCGTTGGAGGCTCGCTGGAAAAAGTGAAAGAGGGAATACGGAATCTTGCTGAAGCAAAACGGATGGCTGGGATAAATACACCGTTCCTCATCATCCAATTCCTGGTGTTAAAGACCAATGAGCACCAGATCGCCGATATGTACCGGCTTGGGAAAGAGCTGGGAGTTGACAAGGTGGAGATCAAAACCGCCCAGTTTTATGATTTTGAAGCCGGTAAGGAGCTCATGCCTGACAATGACAGATATGCCAGGTACAATGAGATCACAGATCCCGAAACCGGTGTTCCACAGTATATGATCAAACATTCGCTTGCCAACCATTGCTTCCGGATGTGGTCATCGTGTGTGATCACCTGGGACGGGATGGTTGTTCCTTGTTGCTACGACAAGGATGCCACCCATGTGATGGGGAACCTGAATTCACAGCGGTTCAAAGAGATATGGAGAAGTTCTTCCTACCGGGATTTCCGGCAGAGGATTCTCACGGAACGGAAGGCTGTTGAGATTTGCAGGAATTGTGTGGAGTAGGCAGCCCCACCCCCTTCCCCTCCCCAATTGGGGAGGGGAGTAAGGGGAGGGGCTGGGTGAGGGTTAAACTGTCATTATATCTTTTTCCTTGGCCTCCAGGATTTTATCGACCCTGGAAATAAAATCGTCCGTCAGCTTCTGGATGTCATTTTCCAGTTTTTCGATCTCATCCTCGGCAACGCCATCCTTCTTCAGTTGTTTTGCCGTTTCGTTGGCTGAGCGGCGGATATTCCGGATGGAGATCTTTGCATTTTCTGCCTCTGATTTGGCTTTTTTCACCAGATCCCGCCGACGTTCTTCGGTAAGCGGTGGCACCTGGATCCGAAGGATATCCCCTTCATTTTTCGGGTTAAACCCCAGGTTGGCGGCCATGATGGCTTTTTCGATCAGGCCGATAACGCTTTTATCCCAGGGCTGAACGATGATTTGCCGAGGATCAGGGGTGTTTATGTTGGCAGTTTGATCCAGGGGAGTCATGGCGCCATAATAATCGATCTTGACTCCTTCGAGCATCGCCGGAGAGGCTTTTCCGGCACGTAGCTTATGGAACTCTTTCTCCAGGTGCTGCAAGGCGTTGGTCATCCCCTCCCGGGCTTCTTCCAGACAAAATTCTGATTCTTCGGTCATAGTCGCTCACAATTTGTTGCACAAATGTACAATCATTGAAGTAACTGAACAAGAACTTATTTGGGAAAAAATGAGTCACCCCCAATTGATATGGTTCGCAAATCCAGCGTTTTCATCGTTAAACCACTGGAATTCGGAATAATGGAACCAAATATCGAACATTGATCAACGAGTTCTGAAATCAGATCGAAGGGATGTATAAGGTACAATTGAAAATAGACAATTGGATTGACAAGGGACGATTTTCAATTTTATCGAACCCGAACCGGGAGGCATACACCTTATGGAGATACCAGTGTTCCGGTCTTTTTCCCTTCCACGGCCTTTAGCAGGTTCCCCTTCTTGTTGAAGTTAAACACCACTACCGGGAGGCGGTTTTCCTGACAAAGGGTAAATGCGGTTTGGTCCATGATCGCCAGCTTGTTTTTCAGCGCTTCGGCAAAGCTGAGGGTATCATACTTTTTTGCTTTTGGATTTTTCTCCGGATCAGCAGTATAAACGCCGTCCACACGGGTGCCCTTGAACACAACATCGGCCTCTATCTCCACCCCCCGCAAGGCGGCAGCCGAGTCGGTGGTGAAAAACGGGTTCCCGGTGCCCCCGCTCAGCAGGAGCACATAGCCCTGCTCAAGGTACTCCTGCGCCCGCAGCCGGCACATCGCTTCAGTGATCTTGTCAATGGCAATGCCAGACAGGTGCTTGCAGCGGATCCCTTTCTTCATCAACGCATCCTGCAGCGCCATACTGTTGATCACCGTCGCCAGCATCCCCATGTAGTCGCCCTGTACCCGGTCGAACCCTTTCGCCTTTCCCTGCACACCCCTGAAGATATTGCCTCCACCCAGCACAATGCCCACCTGCACCTTCTTATCCACCACCGATTTGATTTCCCGGGCGTAGTATTCCAGCGTCTCAGCGCTGATGCCATAAGCGCCGTCACCCGCCAGCGACTCACCACTGAGCTTTAAAAGTATCCTTCTATATCTCATAGAATTATTAATTATTAATTGATCATTGTTAATTGATCATTGTTAATTGATCATTGTTAATTGATCATTGCCCTATTCCATGGCAATTTTTGTATTTCTTCCCGCTGCCACAGGGGCAGGGATCGTTCCTGCCGACCTTTTTCTCCACCTTCACAGGTTGTGTTTTTTGATGGTTCTGGGTGTTTGAATGTGCCTGGGAGAGGAGGTCGGATCGCTCTTCCTTGAACCGGCTCCGGTCAGAATGTTTCGGAACCCGGGCTTCCTGAATATTTTCCTGCTCAAAGATAGGGATGTTCCCCTTCAGCATGAAGGAGATGATATCCTTGTTGGTTTTTTGGACCATGTTTTTAAAGAGCTGGAATGACTCAAACTTGTAGATCAGCAGGGGGTCCTTTTGCTCGTAGGCGGCATTTTGTACCGACTGTTTCAGGTCGTCCATCTCCCGCAGGTGTTCTTTCCAGGCATTATCGATGAGGGAGAGGGTGATCCCTTTTTCGATTGCCAACGGTATCTCCCTGCCCTGGTCATCATAGGCTTTCTTGATGTTTGCCACCACAGTCATCTGCCGCAGGCCGTCGGAAACAGGGATGGCAATGTTCTCGTACTTTGTCTCATTCTCGAAGACATTTTTGATGATCGGGTAGGACTGCTGGGCGACCAGTTCGCGTTTAGCCAGGTAGTTTTTGTAAACCTGCTCGTAAACCATATCGGTGAGCTCCTGGGCGCGGATACCGGAAAATTCCTTTTCATCAACCGGTGATTCCACGGCCAGGTTTTTCAGGAGTTCCAGCCGGAAGTCCTCGTAGTTTCCCTGTTCCTGATGGTCGAGTACGATCTGTTCCACCACGTCGTAGATCATATTGGAGATGTCGACGGCAAGGCGTTCTCCGAAGAGGGCGTGGCGTCTTTTCTTGTAGATGGCATCCCGTTGGGTGTTCATCACGTCATCGTATTCCAGGAGCCGTTTCCGGGTGCCGAAGTTGTTTTCTTCCACCTTTTTCTGTGCCCGTTCGATGGATTTGGTGATCATGGGGTGCTGGATCATTTCCCCTTCCTTGATCCCCAACCTGTCCATGATGCGGGCAATCCGGTCACTGCCGAACAGCCGCATGAGGTCATCTTCCAGTGACACATAAAACTGGGAGCTTCCCGGGTCGCCCTGGCGTCCGGCACGACCGCGGAGCTGCCTGTCGACCCGTCGCGACTCATGCCGCTCGGTACCGATGATCGCCAAACCGCCGGCTTCCTTCACGCCTGTGCCGAGCTTGATGTCGGTACCCCGGCCGGCCATGTTGGTGGCGATGGTCACCTTGCTGGCTAAACCGGCTTCGGCAACGATCTGGGCTTCTCGGGCGTGTTGCTTGGCATTCAGTACATTATGTGGAATGTTGACCCGTTTCAGCATGCGGCTGAGCAATTCCGAAGTCTCAACCGAGGTGGTACCCACCAGCACCGGACGGCCATTGTTGGTCAGGTTCTGTATTTCTTCAATGACCGCATTGAACTTCTCACGTTTGGTTTTATATACCTGATCCTGCCGGTCATCCCGGGTCACCGGACGGTTTGTCGGGATAACCACCACATCCAGCTTGTAGATATTCCAGAGTTCGCCGGCCTCTGTCTCAGCGGTTCCGGTCATCCCGGCCAGCTTCCGGTACATCCGGAAATAATTTTGCAGGGTGATCGTGGCATAGGTCTGGGTGGCGGCTTCCACCTTCACCCCTTCCTTGGCTTCAATGGCCTGGTGGAGCCCGTCGGAATATCGCCTTCCTTCAAGGATACGACCGGTCTGTTCATCCACGATCTTTACCTTATTATCCATCACCACATATTCCACATCCTTTTCAAACAAAGCATAGGCACGCAGGAGCTGATTGACGGTATGCACCCGTTCCGATTTGATGGAATATTCGATCAGCAGTTCATTTTTCTTTTCCAGTTTTTCTTTTTCATCCAGCCCCATCCGTTCCAGCTCGGCGATCCGGGAACCAATGTCGGGCAGGATGTAGAAGTGTGCATCCTGGTTGGATTCGGTGATCAGGTCGATCCCTTTTTCGGTCAGTTCGATGGTATTGTGCTTCTCGTCGATCACAAAAAAGAGTTCATCGTTGATGAGGTGCATGTTTTTGGACTGCTCCTGCATGTAGAAGTTCTCTATTTTATGCATCAGGGCTTTCATTCCCGGTTCACTCAGGAATTTGATCAGGGCTTTGTTTTTGGGAAGCCCATGATGCGCCCGGAGCAAATACTCACCCCCTTTCTTTTCCTCTTCCGGGGGGGCATTTTCAGCTAAGAGCCCCTTGGCATCTGCCAGGATTTTTGTTACAAGCGACTTTTGGGCATTATATAACTTATTGACTACTTGTTTATATTCTTCAAACAGTTGATTTTCTCCCTTTGGGGTAGGACCGGAGATGATCAACGGTGTTCTGGCGTCGTCGATCAGTACGGAGTCCACTTCGTCGACGATGGCGTAGTTGTGGCGGCGTTGCACCAGTTCGTTGGGGAAAGCGGTCATGTTATCCCGGAGGTAGTCGAACCCGAATTCGTTGTTGGTGCCAAAGGTGATATCGGCAAGATAGGCTTGCCGGCGGGCTTCGGAGTTGGGTTCATGCCGGTCGATGCAATCAACTTTCAGTCCTAGAAATTCGTACAAAACACCCATCCACTCCGAGTCACGTTTGGCCAGGTAATCATTCACGGTAACAATGTGAACCCCTTTTCCAGGCAAGGCATTGAGATACACCGGCAGGGTAGCCACCAGTGTTTTTCCTTCCCCGGTAGCCATTTCAGCTATTTTTCCCTGATGTAACACAATCCCGCCAACGAGCTGGACGTCGTAGTGCACCATATCCCAGGTGATCAGGTTTCCGCCGGCCATCCATTTATTCCGGTATCTGGCCGTATCGCCCTTGATCTCGATGTGTTCCTTTTTGGTGGCCAGGTCACGATCGAACCGGGTTGCAGTAACTTCCACAAAACTATTTTCCTTGAATCGCCGGGCTGTCTCTTTCATCACCGCAAAAGCTTCCGGCAGGATCTCCATCAACACCTCCTGACTTAGATCGTAACTCTCCTTGTCAAGCCTATCAATGGTTTCGTACATCCGCTCCTTTTCTTCAATATCCAGGTCTGCTTCTTGTTCGATTCGACTTCTTACCTCCTCGATTTCCCTTTCTTTTGGAGCAATATGTTCCTGAATTCTTTGTCTGAACTCATCTGTCTTCGCCCGAAGCTCATCATTGGTCAGTTTCTCGATCACCTCATACGCCTGGTGGATCTTCTTTTCAACCGGGGCGATTTCACTGATATCTCTTTCGGATTTGGTACCGAAGACCTTTCTTATCATTGACAACATACCTATACTCCATTCTATTTCATTACAAAAGTACTGAAATCTTAAATGAAATAGCCGGGATAAGCTTTGATCATTCTATTTTCATCAATGTCGCGAATCCGATTTCATCCAATGAATGGTCATCGGCAATAGAATTTTCTTAACTTTGTCATTTTAATTAAGTTACGGAAGATCAAATACATACATTAATATCACACGGTTGAAGACACAATGCCCATATGGAATCTGATCAGAAAAATGTTGAAAAGTATCAATCTCCCCTTTCAAGTCCTCAGAAGCTGATCGTTTTCTGTCAGGGTACGATTCTTAAAATTGTCGATTATTTAATTCGCCGTGGTTTTTTCGCCTCTGACGAGAAGCATGATTTAGTCCAGCATATTAATCTCCAGTTATTGGAAAAAGGAGAGAATATAAGAAAAAACTACGATGGAAGGGTTCCATTAGATGCTTATCTTTCGGTTGTAGTGCGAAATATTTGCATCCGATATAAAGAAACGTACACATCCAGGTCTCTGTTGCGGGTTCCTGATCATTTTTTTCTTGAAAAAACGGTTGATCCAAACCCTGGTGTTTTTAGCAAGATGGTCGTAAGTGAAGAAATAGAGAGGTTGGAGACTATTCTTTCTTTATACGCTGACGAAAAGGAGAAACTCCTAATTGTTTTCAGATTGATCGTTACGAAAACAATTACCCCGGAAAAAATTCTCTCATATTATGGTGACATTTCCGTGAAGCTACTGGAAGATGTTTTTTCAGTCCTCAGCAGTCTTGAACAGTTAAAAAGGAAGGAAATATTCAAGGTTTTGATACCATTGGTGAACAGCAAGGAGGGAAAAAAATCGACACCTGATACACTTCGAAAGTGGTTCGATCGCAGGGTCCAGGAAATAATCCACCTGATCAACGGGAATCCGCCACGTTCTTTCTATTCCAAAGAGACTCTTCTAATTTTATTTGAATATTATTTTGAAAAGCGATGATTTTTTCCATTTTTGAAAAATCAAGGCTATATTATAGTGAATTCAATAACATATGCAGAACAAGAATCACCTGAACGAAATAGAGCTTGCCGGATTCGCTGATGCCTTATATAAAAATGAAGTTAGCAAACTTCCGGAAGATTTAAGAATGCATGTTAAAAACTGCTATTCCTGTAAGCAGGAAGTCCTGGAGGCATATACCATGCTTGAGGCTATTCGTTCGGAGAATCAGGGTGTCAACATATATCCGGGATTAACACCGTCTTCTGATTTTCGAAAAACCGAATTGAATCTCCGGCTAATGGCAGCAGTTGCCTTGATATTTTTCATTACAGGAGGTATCCTGTTATTATTATTCATCAAATATCCCGGTGCATCTGAATCTGTTGAAATAAAACAATCTCAAGAGAACTTCCCTTCAGTTGCTTTGAAAGATGACTTAAAGAATAAAAAAGACTCTGTTGTTTCAAAAGCGAAAGACGTCTTGCTGGCAGATCGTTATGTTCCATCTCCTGATATGGACAACCTGGCGGGTGAATACACGAGATCAGAAATGATAACCATCCTATCGCCGAAAGCAGGAGAACTCTTTAATACAAATGACTCAGTCGTTTTCCATGTAAATCTCGCAGAAACTCTACATGCCAATTTTATTCTCCTAAATAATGTTGAGCATGAGATAATCAGAAAAGAAATGAAGAATTCGTTCTTTTTAAAGATCATTCCTGAACCAGGATTGTACTACTGGAAGATACAAACAGAGGAAGAATTGCTGTATTTAGGTAAGTTTACGGTTCGTTAGACCCATACAAAACAAGTCCACTCCATTTAAGAGGATGAGACGTCTCTGTTGAGGAGATCATGGAGAGTTTTGCAGATCTCAATGATGTCGCATAGTTATTGCCCTCCAGCATGGAGGAATAAAATAATTTCATTAATGATGCTGTGTGCCGGTCATATACTTTCCAGAGAGAGAATATCTGATTCTTCACACCTGAATAAAAGAATCCTCTTGCAAGCGACATCATTCCTTCCGTTCTTGTTAATTTCCCTTTGCCACTTTCACAACTACTCAGTACAAGGAGGCTTGTATTCAATTTAAACCGGTAAATATCACGGGCATATAAAATCCCATCATTAAAGGGATTATCAGGATCAACATTCTTCTGAGAAAAAGCGATACCGCTCAACATAGGCTCTTCGCCAGAGACAAAACTGTGACTTGCCACATGAATGATCGGAAAGCTTTTGGAAAAATGATAAAAGGATTCTTCTGAAGCATCTTCTCCAATAAGTCCTATTGCTTCAAATTGCTTTTTATCAAATAATTTTACAATTTCATGGACTTCCAACGCCGAATTTTTCAGTTCAGAAAAACTCACCTGCCCTCCCTCGGAAGATCTGAACGTTTCCGGTAGCAGGTTTGTATCTGATACAGGAATTGCGGATTGGATAGAATAACCTGAATTATCACTATCGCCGAAAACAGGCGCAAATGCTATTAACTTTTCCGGGTATGATGTCCTTTGCCCGGAAGCATCAGCCAACCAGAGAGAGGATGACAGATGATAGGACACTGCATAGTCTTTTATCAGGTAAGGACGTTGTTCCTGTGGGTTGGAATTCGCAAGGTCTTGTGTAAAAAGCGTTTCGAACGGAAATGAATAGAGAGACCCTGAAGGGATGATGATCAGGTTCTCCACGTTTTTTATATAGTTAAGAAAAGGTATCAGCAATATTCTGCTAAGCTCCATACAACACTTCTGATAGGTCGGGTTGTCGAGTGTCCGGATGGCAATTAATGTTTTGTTAACCAAAGAATCGATTTTGGAGGCGTGACTCAACTCAAAAAAACCACATTTTTCATTGGAGATCAGAAACAGAAAAGCTGTCGAATCCCCAACAAAATAATCCATCATAACGGTTTTCCCCGAAAGGTTATCCTTAAGGGTATTAATCCTGGCATACACCGGTTGATATATCAACTGAAAATAACCAGGAAAATCGGTTTCAATTTTCCGGATCAAACTCTTGTACTTCAGGTTCAATTCCATATGTTTATTCGAAAGATGCTGGTTTGTTAATGAATCTGAGGCATCCATCAGGCGATTATTCACATCTGTCAGTGCAATTCTCAGGTCATGTTCCAATTGACGGATCGTATCCGGGACTCCAGTGAAAGAATCCTCAGAAATCCGGAAGATATCATCCAGCATAACTCTCGCTTTGGATCTGGATAAAAAACCGTATGCCATTTCCAGCGTGCTTAAGGAAGTGTCCAATTGACTGAGTGCAAAAGATGTTCGGATTGCTTCTTCAGAGCAAGCATAAGCCAGTTCAGCGTACCGGAAACGGTCTGAGTCAAAAATCATATTTCGTTGCTGCACCATCAGTAAACTATCGGAAAGAGAAAAATAAGTCAGCGCTTTTTTCAGATAATCTAAAGTTTCATGCGAACCTGGTACATCCATAAAGGATAGACGAGCATTACAGCGAGCCAAACCCATCGTAGAAGTGATCAATTCCACCAATGATAACGACATCTGCTTGAATTGCAGGTCATTATTAATGATCCGTGCAACAGCCGAATCCCATAAATTGCAATGGATAGACTGCATGAAACTGTTGATTGCCGCCTGATACATTCCGCAAGCAAGTTCTGATTCACCCTGCCTGTTGAAAATCTCAACCCTATCTATGGTTCTGAATCCGGATATTTGCATACTCAAATGCGCTGCGTGATTAAAAACGGATGTGGCTGAATCACTTTTCCCTTCTGCAAACAGGATCATTCCTAAGTATTTCTGAAACCGGGCATGAACAATCGAATTTTCACCGGTAATGTTATCGGACAGCTTGATCCCTTCTGAAAATACATTGTGCGCCTGAATAAAATCCTTCCTATGAAGGTAATAGGAAATCAGACGTTGAAAGGCATCCAGGACTACCGGATTTGGGTTTCGTCCGGCATTATTCCAAAGCTCAACGGCCATATTTGCAAAGGAAAGCGCTTGCCCGATATCTCCCTTTGCAAACCAATTGTCAGCAATATTTCCATAAAGAATGATCAGTGAACTGGTACTCCCTTGCAACTCTTTTCGAATCTCAACTGATTTCGTAAAATATGAAAGGGCTTCATCATAGTGTCCCATACTGTGCTCAGTTGACCCAAGGTTTGAATAGATCAGTGCTTCCAGGTTCATGTTTCTTTGTTCCGAGTCGATATATAATTTCAGAGCATCCAGAAAACAGACTCTTGAATGCACGAAATCGCCTTTTCTCCCGTATGCAATGCCAAGGGAAATTCTGGTACTTACCAACGACTGAACCACATCCCCATCCTGCATTTCAAGGATGTTAAGCGCCTTCCTGAAACAGGTTATGCTGCTGTCATAAGAGCCTATTCTGGAATAAGCCTTACCAAGAAGTCCAAATGAAACACATTGCTGAAGTCGCTCATCCCAAGTCACTACTTTTTTGAAAGAAAGGGATTTCCGGGCGTATTTAAGGGTGGAGTCGTATTTTCCAAAATAAAAGAAACTTTCGGCAATACGGTTGTTTAATTGCATCAGGTAATATACCTCCGGGGGTTCCAAACTGGAGAAACGATCAAGCGCAATCCTGTACTCACTGATTGCCTCGTCTGGTTTTCCCTGTCCATCCAAAGCAATACCGGAATAATAACTTATGAGGGCTGCATTCCATCCCTCATACTGACCACATTGAACCAATAGCGCCTTATCCTTCTCAAGATATAACCTTAGTGAATCTTTTAATGCCTGATTCTCATAATAAGAATATAGAGGCTCTCTGCATGACAGGTATCTCCTTCCCATGCGAAGAGGAAGAAGCTGACCAGATTGAAGAACGGATAAGTAAATATCTGCCGCTTTTGAAAGATAATACCGTGAGCTATCGGGGCGATCTTGCAAAACCTTCCTGGATAGCACGATCAACTTTTCTGCAAAAACAGTATCTCCAAGATTTGCATCCTGAGAATGCCCGGAAAAAAATACGGCAATAAAAATCAACGTCAATTGCAGACGAATCATTGATACTCCTTTTTTTAGCAAAAGTAAAAAAAAGAAATGATTTTGTCCATTCTGACAAATAAATGGATATATATAAAAAATCCCAATTACATTAACTATGAAGACAACAAAGCAGTTTATCATCGTACTTGCCTTGATAATTGACAATTTTTCCTGATTCTCTCAAATGGGCATCGGAACCACCATGCCCGACAACAGCGCCATGCTGGATGTAAGCAGCACAACCAAAGGATTGTTGGCCCCAAGGATGACCACAGCCCAGCGGACAGCTATTGCAAGCCCTGCGAATGGGCTGCTGGTATATGATTTGACAACACAATCCTACTGGTATTATCAGAACCCGCTATGGAAGGAGGTGGGTGCCGGGAACCTTTCAGGAAGCGGAGCTGCCGGCCAGGTCGGTTTCTGGAACGGAAGTACTTCCCTCTCCGGTGACAATGGATTGTTCTGGGATAATACAAATAAACGTCTAGGGATTGGAACAGCCTCCTTATCTGATAAACTGACTATTGCAGGAGGTAGTATCCGCCTGGATCAGGGATACAGCCTGGTTTGGGCCGCTAACACCGATGTGGGATTTCTAACATTTGTTTCAAGCGGTGATGGAACAGGTCAATCGTACCTCGAATTGGGAACAATGGATAATTCGGATGAACCTATCTTATTCTCCCAATCCGGTAATGAAAGAATGCGGATTCATACAAATGGATACGTCGGCATTGGAACAACCACTCCCCAGGCTCAATTACATACAACTGGTACAGTAAAGTTTACTGGTCTGACCGCCAATACGACTGATGATTATGTACTGGTAACCACCTCATCGGGAGATATTCAAAAACGTCAGTTTCAGAGTATAGTGCAGCCAAATGCATGGAGCCTGACAGGGAATTCCGGAACAAATCCGGCAAACAATTTTATTGGAACGACTGATAATCAGCCGATCAAGTTTAAAATAAACAATATTTCCAGTGGGTACATCAGTGCATATGACGCTTTACCTGAAAACTATCCGGGTTATGGAAATTCGTACTTCGGTAAGTACTCAGGTATGCAGAATGCGGGTGAAAATGGATTGTATTGTTCCGGATTTGGGTATGGATCATTACAAAATATTACAATAGGATGCTTTTCGAACTCTGCATTTGGATATAAAGCTCTACAGTCCGTATCAACAGGAAGTTACAATACTGCTGTTGGAGCAGTAGCTCTGTGGAATGCAACCGGAAGTTACAACACTGCTGTTGGATATTCAACGCTATCATCACAAACTTCAGGACTAAGAAACTCTGCATTTGGAGCTGGAGCCGGAGGAGGATATACCTCAGGTAATGATAACACAGCAATTGGTTATAATTCTCTTTATTTAACTAATGGAAGTAACAACGTTGCTGTTGGAAAAAATGCTGGCTATGGCGATGGTACTTCTGATTTTTCAAGCTGTACCTTCGTCGGAGCTGAGTCTTATCCAATCGTAAACAGAAGCAATGTCACTATGCTCGGATATGGAATTGCCAGTGCACAATGCACAAATAATGACCAGATATGTTTAGGGAATACTTCTATTTATCAAATACGTGCCCAGGTAGGAAGTATCACTACTTATTCCGATAAGCGTTTCAAGTCCAATATTCAGGAAGATGTTAAAGGTCTGGATTTTATTATGAAACTTAAGCCGGTGACCTATAATGAAGACCCTGAGATACTGCACCGGATTTGGGGAACCCCAGATAGTGTGTTGAACAGGCTTGATCATTCGGAAATAGAAAAGACTCGTTTCATAGGTTTCCTTGCACAGGATGTTGAGGAAGCTGCCAAAGCATGCAGCTGGACCTTCCCGGGAATAGATGTTCCCAGAGATGACAGGGAAGTGTATTCCATGCGTTACGGCGATTTCATCATGCCCATGATTAAAGCCATTCAGGAACAACAAACCATCATCCAAAACCAGCAGGCCACTATCAACGAACTTATCCACCGCCTGGAAAAACTTGAACAACAAATCAAATAAATTCATATTTTGTGCTAATATCCTGAAAATCACACAGCTATGTACAAGTCCATTCATATCGGTAATTTGATTTCGGATCGATTGGAAGAAATCGGGATGACCCCTGAAATGTTTGCTCCAAAGATCAACCTGGATATGGATACCTTTGAAAAACTATTGTCTTCCCCTTCCATCGACGCCAGCCTCCTTCTGATTCTCTCCAAACGGCTCCGTTATGATTTTTTCAGGATCTATTCGAACCACCTTCTCCTCTTTTCCCCGCCAGATAACAGGTTCATGAACATCCAGGAAAAGGGGTCTTTGCAAAAAAACAACAACAAACTTCCTGAATTTCGGAAAAACACCTACACACCGGAAATCATCATGCACCTCCTGCAGAAGGTCAAAAACGGAGAGATGCTACCTGCAGAAATCATCCATCGATATCATATCCCGAAAACCACCCTCTACAGATGGATCAGAAAATACCTTTAGACCTATGGAATATAAGATTAATCTGATACTCAATGAAATGCTCAACGGAAGCAACCATCATGATCCGGAGACGCTAAAAATGCTGCCTGATATGAAAAGCGGGGGCAATGAAAATGTGCATTTGAAAATTATCTCTCTTGATCTTATCAACCTGTTGAAAGCATATGATCCTGTTTTCAAAAGAAAGAAGAGAGCGTATCCTCGCTCATTACAGGAACAGATTTCACATTACAAACATAAAAACTATGATCGTACCTCGATCATAAGAATACTCGAGGAGAAAGAAAAACACCATTTGACACTAAAAGAAGTCACTGAATTGTACGGCTGCTCAAGAAATACAGTGAGCAAATGGATAAAACTTTTCAAGGAGAAGCCATCCCAAGTATCTAACAGTGTCAGAACAGGATAAAAAAATATATAAGACCATTCTGGTGGAAGCCATCTTTGCGACAGATTCCGGTTTTCGGTTTGCCGTTATGCAAAAAGCTTATCAATTGGAAATCTGTGGATGTGTTTCCAGGAAGGGATCCTTAGGTAAGATTGAAGCTGAAGGAAACCTTGAGAACATGGAGATCTTTGAGAAATGGTGTAAAAATGGACCTGTAGGCTGCAAAATCCTGACCTATTCATCAGAGGAAGGAGATATAAAGAACTTCACCACTTTTGATATGAAATAACCGGAGAAAGATATTCATATATCTCTTTACTTTCCCTCCTCGCTCAGCCCTTTCATCATCAGCTCCTGCAGCCCTTCACCGGGCATCGGGGCCGGGTAGGAGACGATATTTCCATCGGGATCGATCAATACAAAAACCGGGTACGATTTCACATTATAGTCCTCCAGGATTTCGAAGTGATTGCCCATGTGGATGAATGTCCAGGGGAATTCCTTTGATTTCAGAAAGTATTCCATGGTCATCGCTTCCTTGTCTGCCGAGATACTGATCATTACTATTTTGTTCCTGAGTTCCGGAGAAAACATTTTCATGAATTCCAGCTCCGTAAGACAGGGCATACAATAGGTTGTCCAGAAATTCAGCAACACCCACTTTCCTTTCAATGATGAAAGAGAAAAAGGTTTTCCATCTTTTTCGAGTGAAAAGGTAGGCGCTTCGGAGCCGGGAGCAAGGTGTGTCAGCATAAAATGGACGTTTCCTGCAATGTGCCTGATTTCCTGGAAGGACGATTTCTTGCTGATCTCTGCTACAACCCTGACAAGGTCTTTTTTCTTGTAGGCCGGTTCCTCTTTGAACTCATATAATCCTTTGAGCAATACCAGTTCGCGGAGTTGCATGTCTTTCAGCAGGGTATCTCTTGCCATCAGGGTGATGAGTTCCTTGTATGCTTCAGGTTCGGCGATGATTTCCCGGTACAGGAGGTGACGCAGCGGCAGGGAAGTGGCTGTGAGGTATTTATCGAAAAACTGATTGAAGAAATCCATGTACTCCACATGGTTGAAAAGGATTGGTTGCTGCAGGATATATTTCTTCATCATGGAAGGGATGCCTGCCGATTTTGCCAGGAGTTCTACGGATGCACCACGGTACCGGATGTAATCTCTTACGTAGGGCAATGCCGACTGGGCAGCCATCACCCGGCTCACCGTCATGAAAGAGTCCAGCTGCTTTCTGTTTCTGTCTTTATATAACAGGTTGAAATTCCGAAGAATAAACCCATGGTAGAAATCGTTAAAGTCACCAATCTCCCTATTCAAGCCCGAATCGTCGCCACTGATGATCAACAGGGAGAGGTTCTTGGCTTTGGCGAAAGGGTTCACCTGGCTGAAGTCATCATAGATGTGGGGAGCTATTGCAACCTGATACTTGTTTCCCGGTTCGATAAACCATTCTGCCCGGTTCAGGTCGATGGCCAGGTAGGCAAAGGCGATCTCCTTGAGGTCAAAGATCAGGACGAACCGGCTGTTCAGGTCGATCCGGGCCGATGCCAGGGTTTTTTCGCGGAAGGTGATCTGGTCATCATGGACGATCAGCCGGATGATCCTGCCTTCAGCGCCCGGGGCTTTTCCCGAAACAATGACCTCCTCTGCCCGGATCAAACCGGATATCAGAAAGGATAAAATAAGGAGACATAAAACAGGTGCTTTCATTAACTACAGGGTCATGGAGTCAGGAATAAACGGCCGGATGTCGCCACCATTTTTATAGATTTCCCGAACGATGGATGAATTGATTGCACTGAAGGCCGGTTCAGCAAGGAGAAAAACCGTTTCAATCTCCGGGTGCATCTCCCGGTTCATCAAAGCAATTGTCCGCTCAAAGTCAAAATCGGCTTGCGACCGGAGACCGCGAATCAGGTACCGGGCTTTCTGCTGCGTACAAAAGTCAACGGTTAGTCCGCTATAATGGGAAACTTCAACCCCGGGATGGTTTTGAAACACTTCTTTGATCCAGGTCATCCTTTGTGTGAGGGAAAAAAGGCTTGACTTGCCGGAGTTTTCTCCAATGGCGATGATGATCTTCTCGAACAGGGGCAAGGCACGAAGGACGACCGACTCGTGGCCTTTGGTCACCGGGTCAAAAGATCCGGGGAAAACAGCGATCCGTTCCATAAATGTGAAATTCTACTCAAAGGTAAAAGAAAGCTGGAAAACTTTCGATCGGAGGTAATCAATTCCATCGGTGTAGATGTTCTTTTCACGCTTCAGGATATCCGAAAGGCAGTAGCTCATGGTGATTTCCACTCCCAGTTTGAACCATTCGTTGTAGAAGTCAAAGCCCACGCCGGCTACCAGGTAAAGGTCATTTGCCTTGATCTTCACGATCTTCTGGTTGAGGTTTTTTTGTTCTCTCTTTTTGGCCTGGGAGGCGAGATCGAGAGAGTATTTGGCGCCGCCAAGCAGGTATGCACGCAGGTTGTTGAGGCGGGCAGACTTGTATTTGATCAGCAATGGAAAGTCGATAAAGGTGGAAGGCACCCGCTTTGAAACGGGAATAAATGCAGTATCTCCATTCGTAAATGTCATCAGGGAATAATGCAGTTCCCTTTCCCCAAAAGAGAGGGAGGGAATGAACCGGAGATCGAAATATTTTCCCATCCGCAGGTTTCCGATGATGCCGACAGTAAAGCCGAGGTACGGGGAAGATTCGACCGAATAAAGCAGTGCAGAATCGGGTGTCGGGAGGATATCGGGCAAGTAAGTACTGTCGAACATCCGCACATGAAGGTCTGTTGCAGGCCTAATGGTAAAATGCATCTGGTTGACTCCGAGGAGAAAGCCGAAGTGGTATGGCGAGTTATCGTACCGGGGCAGGTTCAACACCCGGTCTTTCTGTGAAAAGGCGGGGGCCAGGCAAAAAAGGGTAACGGGAAACAGCAGCAGGTATTTGATCAGGTTTGCCGGCAAGATGGTTGATTTACGCTTCATAAACGACAACCGGTCTTCTTTAGTATGGAGCTGGATCATGGATACGAAGGTATCACTTTTTCTGTCCGGAATAGATGGTGACCATACCGCCTGACAGTCTGAGAGAAGAAAGATCTGTATAGCCAACTTTTTCAAGAAGCGCCAGCATGGCGGCGCCTTCGGGAAAGATGTCCACTGATTCGGGGAGGTACCGGTAGGCCTTGTTTTCGCCTGAGATCCATCCGCCCAGCCACGGTAAAACGTGTTTAAAGTAGAACCGGTAAATCCGGCTGAATATTCCTTTTGAAGGCTTTGAAAATTCCAGGATCCACGCACCGCCCCCGGGTTTCAAAACCCGAAGCATCTCGGAAAGTCCTTTTTCAATATCCCCGAAGTTCCTGGCCCCGAAAGCCACTGTAGTAGCGTCAAAAGCCGCATCCGGAAATGGCAAGGCTTCTGCATGGCAATATTTCAGTTCGATGATATGCTGAAGTTTTTTCCGGTAAATTTTAATATGTGCCAGGGAGAGCATGTTCTCGGCAATGTCTGTCCCAATAATTTTCTGCGGTTTGATCCGGGTCAGTGCAATGGCCAGGTCACCGGTACCTGTTGCAACATCCAGGATGGCGTTCGGATGAAAAGGTTTCACCAGAGACACGAGTCTCTTTCTCCAGAAAAAGTCCATTCCACCGGATAGCAGATGATTCAGCAGATCATACCGGTGGGAGATCCGGTTGAACATTCGGCGGATTTCTTCAGGCTTTTTTCCCGGCAGGGTGTTTTCCATATCGAACCGGCGTCTTAATTTATCAATAAAAAAAAAGAGCGTTTCCGCTCTTTTTTCTGTATTATGCGCCGAGCATGAACCGCTGGAAGGAAGTAACCTTCAGTTCTTTGTCCTGCGATTCGAGGAGTTGCCTCACGGTGATCTTGTTATCCTTGACGAATTCCTGGTTCAGCAGGGTGCTCTCTTTGTAGAACTTATTCAGTTTACCAAGGGCAATTTTTTCAAACATCTCTTCAGCTTTGCCTTCCTGGCGGGCTTGTTCCTTGCCGATCTCAATTTCCCTGGCAATAACTCCGGGATCCACATCATCCTTGTCGATGGAAACCGGCGCCATGGCAGCTATCTGCATGGCAATCTCGTGTCCGGTTTCATGGATTTTTTCGGTACCTGTTTTATTCAGCCCCACGATCGTGCCAAGGCGGTTACCCTGGTGGTTATAGACGAAAACGGCTGGTGCTTCAATGCAGGCGTACTGGGATAATTCCAGTTTTTCACCGATCTTGCCGATGAGGTCGGAAACGGTATCGCCGACGGTGCGGCCATTCAGGCTGAGTGATTTTAATTCATCAAGTGTTTTGGGTTTATGTGCAATAGCCAGGTCAACCAGATCATGGGCGAATTTCTTGAAATCTTCATTCTTTGCCACAAAGTCGGTCTCACAATTGAGCATCAGAATAGCTGCGAAAGTACCTTCCTTGTTTATCTTTCCGATAACGATTCCTTCGTTGGCGGACCGGTCGGCCCTTTTATTGGCAACTTTCTGGCCTTTTTTCCGGAGAATATCGATGGCCGTATCGAAGTTGCCTTCTGCTTCTGTGAGCGCCTGTTTGCAATCCATCATCCCGGCGCCGGTGATTTGTCTGAGTTTATTGACGTCTGCTGCGGTTATGGTAGCCATGTATGAACTGTTTGAGTGTTATTTTTTTCCTTCCGGGCGAGCGGGTTTGCTGATCCGTCTGCGTGGTCCGCGTTGGGATTCAGCAGCTCCGTCTTCCTTTTTATTCCGGTCAGATCTTTGACCTTGGAGATGCTTCGGGTGGTCCTGTCGATCGGCGTGTGATTCACCGTCGAGGTCATCATCCATGTGATCATCTTCATTGTGACCATCGAGCATATCATCATCCATCTTTTTGTCACGGTCAAGTTTTCTTTCCACAAGGCCCTCTTCAATGGCATCGGTAAGGACATCCAGAAGGAGGGCGATGGATTTGGAAGCATCATCATTTCCTGGTATCGGGAAGTCCACGATCTTGGGGTTGGCATTGGTGTCGACAACGGCAAAGGTGGGGATGTTGAGTTTGCGGGCTTCAGCGATGGCGATATGTTCTTTCAGGATATCAACCACAAAGATGGCAGACGGGAGCCTGTTGAGGTCGGCAATGCTGCCCAGGTTTTTTTCCAGTTTGGCTCTCTCGCGGCGCATGAACAGGCGTTCCTTTTTTGACATATTCTCGAAAGAACTGGATGCCATCAGTTTATCGATGCTGGCCATTTTCCTTACGGCTTTGCGGATGGTGGCGAAGTTGGTGAGCATGCCGCCAGGCCATCTTTCGGTAACATAAGGCATGTTGACCCGTTTTACCTTTTCGGCAACAATCTCTTTGGCTTGTTTCTTCGTTGCAACAAACAGGATTTTCCTGCCCGATTTTGCGATCTGTTTCATGGCGGCAGCGGCTTCGTCAAGCTTGGCCATGGTTTTGTAAAGGTCAATGATATGGATGCCATTGCGCTCCATGAAGATATAGGGCCCCATGTTGGGGTTCCACTTTCTTCTCAGGTGACCAAAGTGGACGCCTGCATCGAGTAATTCCTCAAAAGTAGGTTTTAACATAAATATATGGTAAATACTAGTTTAACGTTTGCTGAACTGGAACCTTTTCCGGGCTTTTTTCTGGCCGTATTTTTTTCTTTCCACCATGCGGGGGTCACGGCGCAGAAGGCCAATGACTTTCAGTGCGGGGCGGTAGGAAGGATCTTTTTCGATGAGGGCACGGGCCATGGCGAGGCGCAAGGCTTCTGCCTGTCCGGTGATGCCGCCGCCATCAATGAGTGCAGTGATGGAATACTTTCCCACGTTGTTGGTCACATTCAAGGGCTGCATGATGTTGTACTGAAGCAGCGGGGTGGGGAAATAGTCCTTATAGTCGCGTTTGTTGACGGTGATCTTGCTTTCTCCTTCCGCTTCGATCAGGTACACCCGGGCGATGGCTGTCTTTCTTCTTCCTTTGGTGTTGGTAACTTCCATGTTATTTTATATCCTTTAAGTTGATCTCTTTGGGTTGTTGTGCCTGGTGTGGGTGATCCGGGCCGGCGTACACATGCAGGTTGCGAAAGAGTTCGGCACCCAGCCGGTTTTTCGGAAGCATGCCTTTCACGGCGATCTCCACCAGGGCGGTAGGCTTCTTGACCAGGTATTCCTGGGGATTCCTGAACCGCTGCCCACCGGGGTAACCGCTGTACCTCACGTAGTTCTTGTCGGTCATCTTGGCTCCGGTGAGTTTCACCTTTTCCGCATTGATGATCACCACATTGTCTCCACAATCGACATGGGGTGTAAAGTTTGTCTTCATTTTTCCGCGAAGCAGGCGGGCAACTTTCGTCGCTAAGCGGCCAAGGACCTCTCCCTCAGCGTTTACAAGCACCCACTCCTTGTTCACAGTCTCTTTGTTGGCGCTCTCTGTCCGGTAACTTAATGTATTCATCAGAATCTCTTATCTGTTGCTTAAAACAATTATTCCCATTAAAAAGGGGTGCAAAGTTATGACTAATTTTTGGATTACCAAAGAATTCCAAAAAGAACTTTTAATAAACTTGTACTTTTGCACCAAACAACCGGTCATGTCCCTTTCTACACAGCTACTCACAAAAGTCTATGGAACGCAGAAAGCCCTGGATGAGGTTACCCTTACCATCGAACCTGGCGAGATCGTCGGATTACTAGGCCCCAATGGGGCGGGAAAATCAACGATGATGAAAATCCTCACCTGCTTCATCCGCCCTTCTTCCGGCACAGCCTCTGTCTGTGGATATGACGTGATGACTGACGCCGACGCCATCCGGAGTCGGATCGGGTATTTACCCGAGAATAATCCGCTTTATACTGAACTCTATGTCAGGGAGTTCCTGGAATATATCGCCGGGATCTACCGGCTCGGAAAGACCTCCGGGAAAAAGGTAAAGGAGATGATCGACCTCACCGGACTGGGTCCTGAAAAGCATAAGAAGATCGGCGCCCTCTCGAAAGGCTATCGCCAGCGTGTAGGACTGGCCCAGGCGCTCATCCACGACCCGGATGTCCTCATCATGGATGAGCCCACCTCCGGCCTCGACCCCAACCAGATCATCGAAATCCGGAACCTGATCAAAGAAACCGGGAAAAAGAAAACGGTCCTGTTATCCACACACATCATGCAGGAGGTGGAAGCCGTCTGTCACCGGGTCATCATCATCCACAAAGGAAAAGTGGTGGCTGACGAAAAAACTACCGACCTGCCCAATCTGCTTACAGGCAAAGAGATCATCCGCGTAGAGTTCAACCAGTCCGTTAAAGTCAACCTCCTTGCCGGCATTCCAGGTGTAATGGAGATCAGCCATCTCACCGGACACACTTATCACATCACCGCCACCGGGAAGAAAGATATCCGGGAGGACATTTTCCGCTTCGCCGTCCAGCACAACCTCGCAGTTATCTCGATGAACCGCGAAACCCAGCGGATGGAAGAGGTGTTTCAGGAGCTGACACGGGAGTAACTGGCGAGGCAATGGTGAGCTGGTGAGTTGGCGAGTAGGTTGCTTCGCTTCGCTTTACACGATGATGTTGTATAAAGGTTGCTTCGCTTTACACAATGATGGTACATACGGGTTGCTTCGTCGCTTTGCTCCTCGCAATGACGGCGCCGCAGGAGTATAAAAAAGGGCGTTGAGCGGCGGGCTTTGCCCGCCGCTCAACGCCCTCTAATTGTTAGCTGTCGCGCCGTCATTGCGAGTCCCGCTAAAGCGGGACGAAGCAACCTCCATCTTTTTACGACCGCGCCGTCATTGCTGGCAGAGCTTTTAGAACCACGGCTCAGACAACTAAACAAACTATTATACATCTGCCATTATGAGAAATTAGGAAATCGGGGCTTCTGTGACCGGTCTTCATAAATTTTCATATTTTTGCATGAAATCAGCTCCTCTTGGACAAAGAAAAAGTAAAACTGTTCCTGCTCGAATCCTCCGACAAGGATTATCAAACTATGCTACATCTGTATGAAGCAGGAGATTACATGTGGTCTTTGTTTATGGGTCATCTGGTTATTGAAAAACTGCTGAAAGCTTACTATGTCAGCGTTAAAGATGAAAACTATCCATTGATCCATAATCTTTTAAGAATTTCAGAAAAATCAGGATTATCACTCAATGAAGAACAGCAGGATTTTTTTTCTACGGTAACGGGTTTCAACATCAGCGCCCGTTATGATGATTTCAAGCAATCTTTTTATCGTAAATGCACAAAGGAGTATACTTCCATTTGGATCGAAAAGATAACGAACAAACGAATATGGATCAGGAGTCAGCTATTGAAATAGGACGAAAGTTTTTCCTGTTGCTACAACAAAAGAAGTATCCAGTAAAAAGAATGTATTTGTATGGTTCGTATGCAAAAGGGAACCCGCATACCCATAGTGATATTGATCTCGCCATCGTTTTAACTGACATAACTGATTACTTTGAAACACAGGTTAATCTATTAAAGCTAACCTGGAACTTCGACACCCGTGTTGAACCCCATCCGTTTGATGAACAAGACTGGATTTCAACAAATCCTGTGATCCGGGAGATACTTCGCGACGGAATTGAAATAGTACTTTGAAATTCTAATTACTTATTAGAATCGACTATTTAACAGACACCATCCTCCCGTTTTCATTGCTTGCACCCGCGCCGTCATTGCGAGTCCCAAGTACTCGACACGAAGCAACTTCATTGCGAGTCCCAAGTACTCGACACGAAGCAACCTTCCATGCAAACTATTCACTACGTAGTTAATATCAGCTTCTAACTTCTGGCTTCTGGCTTCTAACTTTTCTTTCTATCTTTGCCGCCGGAAGGTGGAGTGATTTGACTGATTGCAACCACGGAAAAAAGTGCTAAAACAGTTGTATCCTTCCGGTTTCTTCCAACAATAAATCTATATTATTAAGCCTACTCCGATAATGCTATCATTCATTTTCGCCACTAAACCACAAAAACTCAAAGAAACACAAAATGCTGTTAATCAAACAAATAAAATTTGTGCAATTTTGTGATTTAGTGCCTTAGTGGCATAAAAA
>Ga0194126_10003561_pt1 | contig 24438 bp, 28 predicted proteins | sample TA2KigC150mmetaG_FD_148641 | JGI IMG/M metagenome (GOLD analysis project Ga0194126, IMG submission 148641) | Freshwater microbial communities from Lake Tanganyika, Tanzania - TA2015035 Kigoma Deep Cast 150m | ecosystem: Environmental > Aquatic > Freshwater > Lake | place: Tanzania: Lake... | reverse complement strand
TCATGGAATTCTGCAAGTCCTACAATGCCCGCACCGCGGGGCAGGAAGGGACCATCATTCCGGTGTTGATCACCGTTTACGCCGACCGCTCCTTCACCTTCGTCACCAAGACGCCGCCGGCGTCGGTATTGCTGAAGCAGGCGGCCCAATTGGCTAAAGGCTCCAAGGAGACCAAGCGGGAGAAGGTGGGCCAGATCACCCGGTCCCAACTGGAGGACATCGCCCGGCAGAAGATGCCGGATTTGAACACCGCCAACCTGGAGATGGCCATGCACTCCATCGCCGGCACCGCCCGGAGCATGGGTATCGAAGTGGTGGAATAAATTTCGTTGTCATTCTGAGCGCAGCGAAGAATCTAGATTCTTCGGTCGCTGCGCTCCCTCAGAATGACAGATTAAGCAATTTTTAACTCTAAGGAGAGTTTCGGATGCCGAAACATGGAAAGCGATATCGGGAGGTGGCCGCCAAGGTCGACCGCACGCACCGCTATCCTTTCGCCGAGGCCGTAAAACTGGCCCTGGAGACGGCCAGCACCAAGTTTGACGAAACCCTGGACGTGGCCGTGGCCCTGGGGGTCAACCCCCGGCACGCGGACCAGATGGTCCGGGGCGCGGTGGTCCTGCCCAACGGGCTGGGCAAAACCGTGCGGGTGCTGGTGTTCGCCAAGGGCGAGAAGGAAAAGGAGGCCCTGGACGCGGGAGCGGATTACGTGGGCGCGGAAGACTTCATCGCCCGCATTCAGGGAGGCTGGATGGATTTTGACAAGGCCGTGGCCACACCGGACCTCATGGGCCAGGTGGGCCGCATCGGCAAAATCCTGGGCCCCCGGGGCCTCATGCCCAACGTCAAGGTGGGCACCGTGACCTTTGACGTGGCCAAAGCGGTCAATGATCTCAAGGGCGGCAAAGTGGACTTCCGGGTGGACCGGGCCGGGGTGGTGCACGCCCCCGCCGGCAAGGCGTCCTTCGGGGCGGAAAAACTGCTCCAGAACCTGGCGGCGCTCATGGACACCCTGGTGCGCCTCAAACCGACCACCAGCAAAGGCACTTATCTCAAGAGCATCCACCTATCCACCACCATGGGTCCGGGGATTGGGGTGGATCCCGCCGACGTCAAAAACCTGGTGCGGATGCAGCTGTAAAGGAGGACGGGTGGAAAAGCCTCAGATTCAAGAAAAAGCGGCAATCGTCCGGGAAATCCAGGAAAAGGCGGGCCAGGCCCAGCTCAATATCCTGGCAAATTTTCAGGGGCTGAAAGTGGAGGACCTGAACCGCCTCCGGCGGCAGCTCCAAGAGATTCAGGGCGAAATCACCGTGGTGAAAAATACCCTGCTGGAACGGGCGGCCGGGGGAGAGTCCCCCATCGCCCCCTTGATGGCCCACTTCACCGGCCCCAACTCTTTGACCCTGGCCTACCAGGACCCGGTGGCGGTGGCCAAGATTCTCATCAAGTTCGCCCAGGAGAAGCCTCAGTTCAAGCTTAAGGCCGGAGTTATGGGCGGCGCCTTGCTTTTGCCCCCGGATATCGAGGCCCTGTCCAAACTGCCGGCCAAAGAAGTGCTCCTGGCCCAACTGCTGGGGGTGATGAAGGGTGTGCCCACGGCCCTGGTGACGGTGCTGAGCGGGGTCATCCGCAATCTGCTCAACGTCCTGGTGGCTTTAAAAGAGCAGAAAGAAGGCAAGAACGGCGGGGCCGAAGAAACGGCCGCCCCGGCGGAAGGTTAGTCCATAAGTGGTGCGCGGGGCGCACCGTACTAGGATAAGGAGGAGAACATGAATATTTCTCGGGCCGAAGTTGTGGATTTTCTGGCCAATATGTCGGTGCTGGAGCTTTCCCAACTCATCAAGGAGTTGGAAGAGAAGTTCGGGGTGTCCGCGGCCGCGCCCATGGCGGTAGCCGCGGTGGCCGCGCCCACGGCCGCGGCGGCCCCGGTGGAGGAAGAAAAGACTGAGTTCGACGTGGTCCTCACGGTATGCGGGCCCAACAAGATTCAGGTCATCAAGGAAGTCCGGGCCGTCACCAACCTGGGCCTCAAAGAGGCCAAGGAAGCGGTGGAAAATGTGCCCACCACCCTGAAAGAGGCCGTCTCCAAGGCCGAGGCGGAGGAGGTCAAGAAGAAGGTGGAAGCCCAGGGAGCCACGGTAGAAATTAAATAGGGGTTAAAAGGTTAAAAGGGGAAAGGATAAAAGGGAATCCTTATTCCGCCCCCTTTTCCCCTTTTGCCCCGCTCCCCCACCAAACCCTTGAAGGAGAATTAGCAGGCTGGAAGGGGGAAATACTTGAGAATAACCGGCCATAATTGAAGGAGTACCCATGGCCAAAGCTTTATCGCTTTTACGGCTGTACCGCAAAAATTTCGGCAAGATCGAACGGATTGTAGAGATCTCCAATCTCATTGAGATGCAAAAGGAGTCCTACGCGCGATTCTTGCAACAGGACGTGTCTGCAGCGAAACGGCGGCCCTTCGGCCTCCAGGGAGTCTTCAAGAGCGTATTCCCCATCAAGGACTTCAGCGGCGGCTGCTCCCTGGAGTTCGTGGACTACGCCTTGGGGGACGCCAAGTACGAGGTGGAGGAATGCCTTCAGCGGGGCATGACCTATGAAGCGCCCATGAAAATACGGGTGCGCCTGGTGGTCTATGAGACCGGCCCTGAAGCCAAAGCCCAGGCCATCCGTGACATTAAAGAGCAGGAGATTTACTTCGGGACTCTACCCCTGATGACGGAAAATGGCACCTTCATCATCAACGGCACCGAGAGGGTGGTGGTGAGCCAGTTGCACCGTTCACCGGGGCTGTTTATTGACCATGACCGGGCCAAGATCCACTCCAGCGGCAAGATCATTTATTCGGCGCGGCTCATTCCGTTGCGCGGTTCCTGGATCGACTTCGAGTTCGACCCCAAAGATATTCTCTATGTGCGCATCGACCGGCGGCGTAAATTCCCCGCCACCATTCTACTCAAGGCCCTGGGTTACTCCACGGAGCAACTGCTGAATTTCTTCTACCGGACAGAAAAGGTCTATCTGGAAGGCGACGCCATCCGCACCAGGTTCATCCCGGAATTCATGTTGGACAAGACCGCCGCCAACGATATCCTGGACCCCAAGACCGGGGAGGTGCTGGTGAAGAAGATGAAGCGCCTGACGCCCCGGGTGATTAACGAGCTGAAACGCAAAGAAGTGGAATTCATCACGGGCTCCCCGGCAGACCTGGAGGGCAAGGTGGTGGCCCACGACCTTCTGGACCCGGAAAGCGGCGAGTCCCTGGCCCCGGTGAACGAAGTCCTCACCCCGGAGAAGATCGAGCTGCTCCGGAGCCGGGGGGTGAAAGAGCTGGACCTCCTTTATATTGACGGGGTCAACGTCAGCCCCTGCCTGCGGAACACCCTGGTCGCGGACAAAACCGCCACCATGGGCGAGGCCATTTTGGAAATTTACCGGCGGCTTAGACCCAGCAACCGGCCTAACCCCGAGGTGGCCCACAGCTTCTTTCAGAACCTGTTTTACAACCAGGAATACTATGATTTGTCCCCGGTAGGCCGGTTAAAGCTGGACCTGAAACTGCGCGCGCCGGAAGAACGCCTGCTTCTGACCCAGACCACCCTGGTCCCCGAGGATATCCTCTTGGCAGTTAAAGAGCTCATTTCGGTGAAAGACCGGGAAGGCCAGGTGGACGATATCGACCATCTGGGCAACCGTCGGGTGCGGGCGGTGGGCGAGCTCCTGGAGAACCAGTTCCGGGTGGGACTGGTGCGCATGGAGCGGGCCATCAAAGAGCGCATGGCCATCCAGGATCTGGACACCTTGATGCCCCATGACCTCATCAACGCCAAACCGGTGCAGGCGGTGATCAAAGAATTTTTCGGCACCTCCCAGCTCTCCCAGTTCATGGACCAGACCAACCCCTTAAGCGAGATCACCCACAAGCGGCGCCTGAGCGCCCTGGGTCCCGGGGGCCTCACCCGGGAGCGGGCCGGGTTCGAAGTGCGGGACGTGCACCCCACCCACTACGGCCGCATCTGTCCCATTGAGACCCCGGAAGGTCCTAACATCGGGCTCATCGTGAGCCTTAGCACTTACGCCCGGGTGAACGAATTGGGGTTCATCGAAACCCCCTACCGGGTGGTGAAACGGGAGAAGGTGAGCGGCAAAGCCCAAGTGCGGGTGACCCGGGAAGTCCGGTTCCTGAGCGCCCTGGAGGAAGGCGACAAGGTCATTGCCCAGGCCAACGCGCCCCTGGACGAAAAAGGGCGGTTCCTGGTCAACATGATCGAAGCCCGCAAAGGCGGGGAATTCATCATCGCCACCCCGGAACAGGTGGACTACATGGACGTGTCCCCCAACCAGTTGGTGTCGGTGGCCGCCTCCCTTATTCCCTTTCTGGAGCACGACGACGCCAACCGGGCCTTGATGGGCTCCAACATGCAGCGCCAGGCGGTGCCTTTGCTTACCTCCAGCTCGCCTTTGGTGGGCACCGGCATGGAAGGGGTGGTGGCCCGGGATTCGGGGGTCACCATAGTGGCCCGCCGGGCCGGAGTGGTGGAGGACGTGGACTCCACCCGCATCGTCATCCGGGCCGCGGAGCCTTCCAAAGAAGGAGACGGCTCCCCGGTGGATATTTACAAGCTCACCAAGTTCCAGCGCACCAACCAGAACACTTGCTTCAACCAGCGGCCCATCGTGCGCACCGGGGACGGGGTGGACCAGGGCCAGATCATCGCCGACGGGCCCGCCACCGCCATGGGGGAGCTGGCCCTGGGGAAAAACGTCATGGTGGCATTCATGCCCTGGGGCGGGTACAACTTCGAAGACTCCATTCTGGTGAGTGAGCGCCTCATCAAAGACGACGTCTTCACCTCCATTCACATCGAAGAATTCGAGGTCATGGCCCGGGACACCAAGCTGGGGAAAGAAGATATCACCCGGGATATTCCCAACGTAGGGGAAGACGCCCTCCGGAACCTGGACGACAGCGGCATCATCCGCCTGGGCGCGGAAGTCCGTCCCGGGGACATCCTGGTGGGGAAAATCACCCCCAAGGGCGAAACCCAGCTCACGCCGGAAGAGAAGCTCCTGCGGGCCATCTTCGGCGAAAAGGCCGGCGACGTGAAAGACACCTCCTTGCGGGTGCCCCCGGGCATTGACGGCGTGGTCATCGACGCCCGGGTCTTTTCCCGCAAGGGCGTGGAAAAGGATGACCGCAGCCGCTCCATTGAAGACGAGGCGGTGGCCAAGCTCCAGAAAGACCAGGCCGACGAGGTGGCCATTATTACCCAGAGCTACCGGCAGAAGCTGGCCGAGTTGGTGGTGGGCAAAAAGCTGGAAGAATCCCTGGAAGATGACCGCACCGGCAACGTCATCCTGGAAAAGGGCACCGCGGCGCCGCCGGAGATGGTGAACCGGCAGCCCCTGGAGTTCTTCCGTCACGTGTCTTTCCAGGAAGCCGGGTTGGAAGACCAGGTGGACCAGCTCCTGGACCAATACCAGGACCAGATCCACATGGTGAACATGCTCTTCGAGGCCAAGCTGGGTCGCCTGCGCAAGGTGGATGAACTGCCCCCCGGGGTCATTAAAAAGGTCAAGGTCTTCGTGGCCATGAAGCGCAAGCTGGCCGTGGGGGACAAGATGGCCGGCCGCCACGGCAACAAAGGCGTGGTCTCCCGCATCATGCCGGATGAGGACATGCCTTACTTCGCCGACGGCACGCCGGTGGACATCGTGCTCAACCCCCTGGGGGTGCCCTCCCGCATGAACGTGGGCCAGGTGATGGAAACCCATTTGGGTTGGGCTTCCTACGAGTTGGGGAAACAGATCGGCGAGATGGTGGACCGGTTTTACAGCCTGGACGCCGTTAGAGCCAGGACGAAGCGGATCTTTAAGGACACCATCCTGGAAAAAGAGATTGACGGCCTCAGCTTTGAAGAATTGCGGGAAATCTGGAAGAAAAACTACCGGGATGGCATCCCCATGGCCTCCCCGGTCTTTGACGGCGCGGTGGAAGAAGAGGTGCGGACTTACCTGGAAGAGGCGGGTCTGCCCATGGGAGGCCAGGCCCGCCTTCGGGATGGGCGCACCGGCGAGGAGTTCGACCGGGATATCACGGTGGGCGTCATGTATATGATGAAGCTCCACCACCTGGTGGCGGACAAGATCCACGCCCGGTCCATCGGCCCATATTCCCTGGTGACCCAGCAGCCCCTGGGCGGCAAGGCCCAATTTGGCGGCCAGCGTCTGGGCGAGATGGAAGTCTGGGCCCTGGAGGCCTACGGCGCCGCCTATACTTTGCAGGAATTTCTAACGGTTAAATCCGACGATGTGGCTGGACGGACCCGCATGTACGAAAAGATTTTCAAGGGAGAATATGATCTGGAAGCGGGTTTGCCTGAATCTTTCAACGTCCTGGTGCGCGAACTCAAGAGTCTGGCCCTCAACGTTGATCTCCTGAAAAAGGAGCGAATCAAGGAATAAGCATGGAAAAGACTCGCGAAGTCTCATTGGAAGATCTCAACAGCCTGTTCGCCCGGCCGGAAGACCCTCTTAGCATTGAAGCGGTCCGTTTGGCGTTGGCCGCGCCGGAGATGATCCGTTCCTGGTCCCACGGCGAAGTGAAAAAGCCGGAGACCATCAATTACCGCACCTTCAAACCGGAGCGGGACGGGCTGTTCTGCGCCCGGATCTTTGGCCCGGCTAAGGATTACGAGTGCAACTGCGGCAAGTACAAACGCATGAAGCATCGGGGCATCACCTGCGAAAAGTGCGGGGTGGAGGTGATCCAGTCCAAAGTCCGCCGGGAACGCATGGGCCACATCGAACTGGCCTGCCCCGTGGTGCACATCTGGTTTTTAAAGTCTCTCCCCAGCAAGATCGGCAACCTCCTGGACCTGACCCTCAAAGAGTTGGAGAAGATCCTTTATTTCGAGGCTTTCGTGGTGGTGAACGGCGGGGAAACCCCCCTGACCAAGGGGACGCTCCTTTCCGAAGAAAAATACCGCCAGCAACGGGAGGAATTCGGGGACCGGTTCCACGCGGCCATGGGCGCGGAGGCCATTCGGGACATGCTCAAAGCCGTGGACCTGGGGGCCCTGTCCCAGGAAGTGCGCGGGGAGATGGCCAAAACCGCGTCCGACGCCAAGCGGAAAAAGCTGGGGAAACGCCTGAAGATCATCGACGCCTTCCGGGAGTCGGGCCAGCGTCCCGAGTGGATGGTCATGGAAGTCATTCCGGTGCTGCCCCCGGATTTGCGGCCCCTGGTGCACCTGGACGGCGGCCGGTTCGCCACTTCGGATTTAAATGACCTCTACCGCCGGGTGATCAACCGCAACAACCGGCTTAAGCGCCTCCTGGAGCTCAACGCCCCGGACATCATTATCCGCAATGAAAAGCGCATGCTCCAGGAAGCGGTGGACGTGCTCTTTGAAAACGGCCGCCGGGGACGGACCATCACCGGGCCCAACAAGCGGGCCTTGAAGTCCTTGTCCGACATGCTCAAAGGCAAGCAGGGACGGTTCCGCCAGAACCTCCTGGGCAAACGGGTGGATTACTCCGGCCGCTCCGTCATCGTTATCGGACCGGAACTGCGTCTCCACCAGTGCGGCCTGCCCAAGCAGATGGCCCTGGAGCTGTTCAAGCCTTTCATTTTCCAAAAGCTGGTGGCCAAGGGCTACGCCACCACCATTAAGGTGGCCAAACGCTTGGTGGACCGGGAGACTCCGGAAGTATGGGACATCCTGGACGAAGTGGTCAAAGAGCACCCGGTGATGCTCAACCGGGCGCCCACCCTGCACCGCCTGGGGATCCAGGCATTTGAGCCGCTGCTCATCGAAGGCAAGGCCATCCAGCTCCACCCCCTGGTGTGCACCGCGTTCAACGCCGACTTTGACGGCGACCAGATGGCGGTGCACGTGCCGCTTTCCATCGAGTCCCAGATTGAGGCCCGGACCCTGATGATGTCCACCAACAACATCTTGAGCCCGGCCAACGGCGACCCCATCATCGTGCCCACCCAGGACATCGTCCTGGGGTTATATTACCTCACCCGGGAGCGCCCCTTCGCCAAAGGTGAACGGGTGACCAAAAACGACAAAAGGCCCCTGCCCTTCGCGTCTCCCGAGGAAGTGCGGGTGGCTTACGACCAGGGGGAGGCCCATCTCCAGGCCAGGGTCCCGGTGCGCATCAACGGCAAGGTCTACAACACCACCGTGGGGCGGGTGCTGCTGTGGGAGATTGTGCCCCGGGAGCTGCCCTTTGAGCTGATCAACAGCACCATGACCAAAAGGGAGATCCGCAAGCTCACCGCCGCGTGCTACCGCAAGTGCGGCATCAAGGCCACGGTAATCCTGGCGGACCAGCTTAAGAATTTGGGTTATAAATACGCCTCCCAGGCGGGCATCTCCATCAGCATCAATGACATGAAGATCCCCCGGCGGAAGGCGGAAATCTTGAGAGACGCCCAGGTGGAAGTGACCCAGGTGGAGGAGCAGTACCAGGACGGTCTCATCACCGAGGGGGAAAAATATAACAAGGTGGTGGACATCTGGGCCAAGGCCACCGACGAGATCGCCTTGGAAATGATGGGCGATATGTCCCGGGAAGTGATCACGGTGGAAGAAGAAGACCCGGAGACCGGGGCGAAGCAAGTCCACCAGGAGGAGATTACCAGCTTTAACCCCATTTTTATGATGGCCGATTCCGGCGCCCGGGGCAGCAAGGACCAGATGAAACAGTTGGCCGGCATGCGGGGTCTCATGGCCAAGCCTTCCGGGGAAATCATCGAAACCCCCATCACCGCCAACTTCCGGGAAGGCCTGACGGTGCTGCAGTATTTCATTTCCACTCACGGCGCCCGGAAAGGCCTGGCGGACACCGCGCTCAAAACCGCCAACTCCGGTTACCTCACCCGGCGCCTGGTGGACGTGGCTCAGGATGCGGTCATCACCGAGGTGGACTGCGGCACCATTGACGGCATCTACGTCACCCCCCTGGTGGAAGGCGGCGAGATCATCGAACGGGTGGGGGACCGGGTTTTGGGACGCACCGCCCTGGAAGACGTGGTGGACCCGCATACCCGGGAAGTGCTGGTTCAGGCCAACTACGAAATTGATGAAGACGCGGTGGCGCGCATCGAGGAGGCGGGCCTGGAAAAGGTCATGATCCGGTCGGTGCTCACCTGCCAGTCCCGCTGGGGGGTTTGCGCCAAATGCTACGGCCGGGACCTGGCCCACGGGACCTCGGTGTCCATCGGCGAGGCCATTGGCATCCTGGCGGCGCAAAGCATCGGCGAGCCGGGCACCCAGCTCACCATGCGCACCTTCCATATCGGCGGCACCGCGGCCCGGCGGGCGGAACTCAGCGAGCACCGGGCCCGGGTTAAAGGCCACGTGCGCTTTGACAAGATGAAATTCGTCACCGACCGTTCCGCCGAGCTGGTGAACCTGAGCCGCCAGGCGGAACTGGTCATTGTCAGTGAAAAAGAAAACCTGGAGAAGCAGGAGCCCCGGGAGCGCTTTCCCCTGGCCTATGGGGCCCACCTCAAGGTGCTGGAAGGACAGGAAGTGGAACCGGGCCAGCTTCTGGCGGAATGGGACCCCTTCACCAACCCCATCCTCACGGAAGTGGGCGGCATTATAAAATTCGGGGATATCATCGAGCACGTCACCATGAAGGAAGTGGTGGACATGGTGACCCAGAAGTCCTCCCGCCAGGTCATCGAGAGCAAGGACCCGGATCTCAAGCCCCGCATCTCCATCAAGGATGAGGCCAACCGGACTCTGACCATTCCCGGGACCTTGGCCGTGGCCCGGTATTTCCTGCCGCTGCGGGCCATCCTGATGGTGGCCGAAGGGGACGCGGTCTTTCCCGGCGACGTCATCGCCAAGATCCCCCGGGAAACCACCAAGACCAAGGACATCACCGGCGGGCTGCCCCGGGTGGCGGAGCTGTTCGAAGTGCGCAAGCCCAAGGAAACGGCCATCATCACCGAAATCAGCGGCGCCGTGTCCTTCGGCAAACACATCAAGGGCAAACGCAAGATTTTGGTCACCCCGGAAGTAGGGAAACCCAAGGAATACCTGATTCCCAAGGGCAAACACGTGGCGGTGCAGGAAGGCGACTATGTGCGGGCCGGAGAGCCCCTCATGGACGGCTCCGCCAACCCCCATGACATCCTGAACATCAGCGGCCTCAAGGAACTGGCCCGCTACCTGGTGGACGAAGTCCAGGAAGTCTACCGGCTCCAGGGGGTGAAGATCAATGATAAGCACATCGAGGTCATCGTGCGCCAGATGCTGAGGCGCATCAAGGTGGTGGATCCCGGCGACACCGATTTCCTCATAGGAGAACAGGTGGAAAAGTGGGTCTTCGAAGAAAAGAACGACCAGGTGCTGGCCCAGGGCGGGCGGCCCGCCACCGGTGAGCCGCTGCTCCTGGGGATCACCAAGGCTTCGCTGACCACCGAGTCGTGGATTTCCGCCGCCAGCTTCCAGGAAACCACCAAGGTGCTGGCCGACGCCGCGGTGCAGGGGAAAGTCGACCACCTGCGAGGCCTGAAGGAAAACGTCATCATGGGCCGGCTCATCCCCGCGGGCACGGGACTCCCCCAGTACCGGGAGATGGATATCAAGCTCACGGTGGAAGAGCCGTTGCTGCCGGAGCCGGAATTCGTGGAGGAGGCGGGGGCCGCGGCGGTTATTCCGGAGGCGGAAACACCGCCGATGCCGTAAAAAGATTGACAACGGCAAATAAGTTAAATAAAATAAACAGATTTTCCAAATCAGCAAATTAATTCGGAGCGGCTATCATGCCCACCATCAATCAATTGGTCCGCAAGGGCCGGCTCAAGGCCAAGAAACGCACGGCGTCCCCGGCGCTGCAGAGTTGTCCCCAAAAACGGGGGGTGTGCGTCCGGGTTTACACCACCACGCCCAAGAAGCCCAATTCGGCCTTGCGCAAAGTGGCCCGGGTGCGCCTCACCAACGGCATCGAAGTCACCACTTACATTCCCGGGGTGGGCCACAACTTACAAGAGCACTCGGTGATCCTCATCCGGGGCGGCCGGGTGAAGGACCTGCCGGGGGTGCGCTATCACGTGGTGCGGGGCACCCTGGACGCCTCCGGGGTGCAGGACCGCCGCCAGGGCCGCTCCAAATACGGGGCCAAGCGGCCTAAATGACGGTTTTCGGTTTTCGGTCTTCGGTTTCCGGTATAAAGAACGAAGACCTTTTAAAAACTAAAGGGATGAAAAAACGATTGCAATGATTAATCTTTCAGGATAGCGCCTCGGAAAAGAAAGACCGTTTACCAAATTTTCAAATTCCCCAAGATAACTGGGAAGGCTTTATAACCGAAAACTGAAAACCGAAAACCGAGGAAGATATGCCGAGAAAAGGCGGAGCAATCAAGCGACCCGTGATTCCGGACCTGAAGTACAATGACGTCCTGGTGAGCCGCTTTATCAACTCTTTGATGCGCAAAGGCAAAAAGAGCACGGCTCAGAACATCCTGTACGGAGCCTTGGAGATGATGGGCCAGCGCTCCGGCGAGGAACCCATTAAGGTCTTCCACCAGGCGGTGGACAATGTCAAGCCCTTGATCGAGGTGAAATCCCGCCGGGTGGGCGGCGCCACTTACCAGGTGCCGGTGGAAGTGCGGGCCGACCGCCGCGTCTCCCTGGCGCTGCGCTGGATTATCGGCTACGCCAAGGCCCGGGGCGAGAAATCCATGGACGCCAGGCTGGCCGCCGAGCTGCTGGACGCGGCCAACAACCGGGGCGCGTCCATTAAGAAACGGGAAGACACTCATAAAATGGCGGAAGCCAACAAGGCCTTCGCCCACTATCGCTGGTAAGCGGGTAACGAGCATTGCCGAGAGCCACCCCTTTGGAACGGGTGCGGAATATCGGGTTTATGGCCCATATTGACGCCGGGAAGACCACCACCACGGAGCGCATCCTGTTTTACACCGGGGTGACGCACCGCATGGGTGAGGTGCATGACGGCCAGGCCGTGATGGACTGGATGGCCCAGGAACAGGAGCGGGGCATCACCATCACTTCCGCGGCCACCACCTGCTACTGGAAGGGCCACCGCATCAATATCATTGACACCCCGGGCCACGTGGATTTCACCATCGAGGTGGAGCGGTCCTTGAGAGTCCTGGACGGCGTGGTGGGCGTCTTCGACGCCGTGGCCGGCGTGGAGCCGCAATCCGAAACGGTATGGCGCCAGGCGGACCGCTATGGGGTCCCCCGGCTGGCCTTTGTCAATAAAATGGACCGGGTGGGCGCGGATCTGGGCCGAACGGTGCGCATGATGCGGGAGAGGTTAGACGCCAACCCGGTGCTGGTGCAGCTCCCCCTGGGGGAAGAAGAGCGTTTTAGAGGCATCATCGACCTCATCGCCATGAACGCCACCGTCTATGATGACACCGCCCTGGGGACCCAGTTCGCGGTGCAGGACATCCCCGCCGACTACCGGGAGCTGGCGGAAGAGCACCGCACCCTCCTCCTGGAAGCCCTGGCGGAAGTGGACGAAGGCATCCTGGAGCGCTACCTGGCCGACCAGCCGGTGTCCGAGGCGGACATCCGGGCGGCCTTGCGCCAGGGGACCGTAAACCTGGAACTGGTCCCGGTGCTGTGCGGCTCCGCTTTCAAGAATAAAGGCATCCAGCCCCTGCTGGACGCGGTGGTGGATTTTCTACCGGCGCCGGCGGACGTCCCGCCGGTTCAGGGTCTGAACCCCAAAGGCGAAGTGGTCAGCCGGCCGGCTTCCGATGACGCCCCCCTGGCGGCCCTGGCCTTCAAGTTGCTTTCCGACCCCTTCATCGGCCACCTCACCTTTATCCGGGTATATTCCGGGGTGCTGCGCTCCGGCGCCGCGGTCTTGAACGCGTCCAAGGGCCTGCGGGAGCGCATCGGCCGACTGGTGAAGATGCACGCCAACAAGCGGGAAGAAATCGACTCGGCCTACGCGGGGGACATCGTGGCCGCGGTGGGCCTCAAAAACACCGCCACCGGCGACACCCTGGCGGAAGAGCGGGACCCGGTGGTCCTGGAGAGCCTGTGGATCCCTCACCCGGTGATTGATATTGCCATCGAACCCAAGACCAAGGCGGACCAGGACAAGCTGGGAACCGCGCTCGCCAAAATCGCCCAGGAAGACCCCTCGTTCCGGGTGCTAACTGACCCGGAGACGGGCCAGACCATCATTTCCGGCATGGGCGAACTCCATCTGGAAATCATCACCGACCGCCTGATGCGGGAATTCAAGGTGGACGCCCGGGTGGGGAAACCTATGGTGGCTTACCGGGAGACCGTCACCCGGGAAGTGCAGGCCGAAAGCAAGTTTATCCGCCAGACCGGCGGCCGGGGCCAGTACGGCCACGTGGTCCTGGAAATGAAACCCTTGCCCGCGGGCAGCGGCGTCATCTTTGAAAACAAGATCGTCGGCGGCGTGGTGCCCCGGGAATTCATCCCGGCAGTGGAAAAGGGCGTCAAGGAAGCCGCGGCCACCGGCGTGCTGGGCTATCCCATGGTGGACGTGGAAGTGGCCCTGGTGGACGGCTCATACCATGAAGTCGATTCGTCCGAACGGGCCTTCTTCATCGCCGGATCCATGGGGTTCAAGGAAGCGGCCAAAAAGGCCGGGCCCATCCTGCTGGAGCCGGTGATGGCCCTGGAGGTGGTGACTCCGGACGGGTTCACCGGCGAAGTCATGGGCGAGCTCAACGCCCGCCGGGGCCGGGTCACCGGCATGGAGAGCCGGGGCCATACCCAGATCATTCACGCCCAGGTGCCCCTGGTCACCATGTTCGGCTACGCCACGGTGGTCCGCAGCGCCACCCAGGGGCGGGCCACTTTCACCATGCAGTTTGATCACTATGAACCCGTTGCCGCTTCTCTGGCGGAGGAAATATTGGGCCGGCGTCAAGCCAAAAGCGCCTGACCGTTTGAACCCAGGAGGAAGGACCCAAGATGGCCAAGAAGAAATTTGAGCGCAAGAAGCCGCACGTGAACGTGGGTACGATCGGGCACATCGACCACGGCAAGACCACTTTGACCGCGGCCATAACCAAGCATTTGGCGAAGAAGGGTTGGGCGTCGTACATCCCCTTCGACCAGATTGACAAGGCGCCGGAGGAGAAGGAGCGGGGCATCACCATTGCGTTGGCCCACGTGGAGTATGAGACGGCCAACCGGCACTATGCCCACGTGGACTGTCCGGGTCATGCGGACTACATCAAGAACATGATCACCGGGGCGGCCCAGATGGACGGGGCGATTTTGGTGGTGGGTGCGGATGACGGTCCCATGCCCCAGACCCGGGAGCACATTTTGCTGGCCCGGCAGGTGGGGGTGCCGTTCATTGTAGTTTTTCTGAACAAGGTGGATTTGGTGGACGACCCGGAGCTCATTGAGTTGGTGGAATTGGAGCTTAGGGAGTTGCTCTCCAAGTACGAGTTTCCCGGGGACGACATACCCATCATCCGGGGTTCGGCCCTGAAGGCGCTGCAGACGGACGATTTCACTTCGGAAGATGCGAAGCCGGTGTTTGAGTTGATGGATGCGCTGGACAACTACATTCCGGAGCCGGTCAGGGAAATTGACAAGCCGTTTTTAATGCCCATTGAGGACGTGTTTTCCATTTCGGGCCGGGGGACGGTGGTCACCGGCCGGGCGGAGCGTGGCCTCATCAAGGTGGGGGACGACGTGGAGATCGTAGGTTTTGCCCCCACCCAGAAGACGGTGTGCACCGGGGTGGAGATGTTTCGGAAGACCCTGGACCAGGGGCAGGCGGGGGACAACGTGGGCCTGCTGCTCCGGGGCATCAAGAAGGACGAGGTGGAGCGGGGTCAGGTGGTGGCCAAGCCCGGGTCGATTACGCCCCACACCAAGTTCAAGGCGGAAGTGTACGTGCTCAGCAAGGAGGAGGGGGGGCGGCACACGCCGTTTTTCTCGGGTTACCGGCCCCAGTTCTATATCCGCACCACGGACGTCACCGGGGTGGCCACTTTGCCCGAGGGGGTGGAGATGGTGATGCCCGGGGACAACGTGCAGCTGTCGGTGACCCTGATTTCGCCGGTGGCCCTGGAAGAGGGTCTGCGCTTCGCCATTCGGGAAGGCGGCCGCACCGTGGGCGCCGGCGTGGTAAGCCAAATTCTGGAATAGGTGGTATAGATGATCACGCCCAAGATTCGCATCAGGTTGCGATCTTACGATTATAAGCTCCTGGACAAGAGCGTACTGGAGATCGTGGAAACCGCCCGTTCCACTGGGGCGCGGGTGGCGGGGCCCATTCCGCTCCCCACGGAGATCAACAAATACACCGTGCTCCGGTCTCCCCACATCGACAAGAAATCCCGGGAGCAGTTTGAAATCCGCACTTACAAGCGGCTGCTGGACATCCTGGAACCCACCCAGCAGACCATGGACGCCATCAGCAAACTGGACCTGGCCGCCGGGGTGGACGTGGAGATTAAGGTATAGTTTTCTGTTTTCCGTTTTCTGTTTTCTGTATTTTGGCAATTGCCAGTATTTACAAGATAGAAGCGCAGAAAATAGAAGGCAGGTAAGCAGAGAATAGAAAAAGAAATTGAGGTTTCCTGTTTTTGTTCTTCAAGTTTTCTGTGGTCAGATTTTTTCACAGAAAACAGAAAACAGAAAACAGAAAACAGGAGCATAAAATGCCATCGGGAATAATCGGCAAAAAATTGGGCATGACCCAGATCTTCGACAGCGACGGTCTGGCAGTGCCGGTCACGGTCATCGAAGCCGGGCCCTGTTTCGTGGTGCAGAAAAAGACCGGCGACACGGACGGCTACGAGGCCGTGCAGTTGGGCTTTGAGCGCAAGCCCCTGGCCAAGTTCGTCAAGCCCATGAAAGGGCATTTCGAAAAGCACGGCGCCAAAAGCGGCTTCAAGCACCTTAAGGAATTTCGCTTAGACGACGCCGGGCCTTACGAGGTGGGTCAGGAAGTCACCGTGGAACAGTTCGCCATCGGCGAACGGGTGGACGTGGTGGGAACCAGCAAGGGCCGGGGGTTCACCGGCTGTGTGAAGCGCTGGAACTTTGCCCGGGGTCCCATGACCCACGGTTCCATGAACCACCGGGCGCCGGGTTCCATCGGGGCCAGCGCTTATCCCTCCCGGGTGGTCAAAGGCAAGAAGATGCCGGGTCACATGGGGAACACCCGGGTGACCGTGAAGAAACTGGAAGTCATTGACGTGCGTCCGGAGGAGAACCTGCTGATGATCCGGGGCGCGGTGCCCGGCCCCTCTAAGGGACTGGTGCTGATTCACAAGATCGGGTGACGGCTATGCCCACTGTGGACATTTTCAATATAGACAAGGAAAAGGTAGGAGAGCTGGACCTCAAGGGCGACATCTTCGGGGTGGAGGTGGAAGGCCACCTGCTCCACGAAGTGGTCACCTGGCAGCTCGCCTGCCGCCGGGGCGGCAACGCGTCCACCAAGACCCGGGGGGAAGCCCGGGGCGGCGGCCGCAAACCCTGGCGGCAGAAGGGCACCGGCCGGGCCCGGGTGGGCTCCATCCGTTCGCCCCTGTGGCGGGGGGGCGGCGTTGTCTTCGGGCCTAAGCCCCGGAGCTACGCCTACACCCTGCCCAAGAAGGTGCGGCGCCTGGCTCTGAAGATGGCCTTGAGCAGCAAGGTGGCCAACGGCCAACTGGTGGTCCTGGACTCTTACCCCTTCGAGGCCCCCAAGACCAAGGACTTTGTCAAGGTGTTGGAAAACTTTGATATTCGCAAGGCGCTGTTTATCACTTCGGAGGAAAACCGGGTTTTGGAGCTGTCGGCCCGGAACGTGCCCTACATCCAGGTCATGCTCCCCCAGGGGCTGAACGTTTACGATATCCTGCGCCATGACCACCTGGTGCTCTTTCCCCCGGCCCTGGCCCAGATCGAAGCGAGGTTGGCGCCATGAAAGATTATCATCACCTGATTAAGGGGCCGGTCATTACGGAAAAGACCCATAGCCTGAGAATGATGGGCAACAAGGTGACCTTCCGGGTGAACCTCAAGGCCAACAAGATTGAGATTCGCAAGGCCATTGAAGACCTGTTCAAGGTCAAGGTCCTGGAAGTGAACACCATCAGGATGCGGGGCAAGAAAAAGCGCATGGGGCGCATCGAAGGGGTGCGGCCCGACTGGAAAAAGGCCATCGTCACGCTGGCGCCGGGAGAAAAGATTCCCGGGTTTGAGATGTAATTAAGGAAGAGGCGAAAAGGGTAAAAGGCGAAAAGGCAAAAAATTAAGATTTTTATAAATCCTTTTTTCATTTCGGCTAATCGAATAGAGCGAAATTAAGAAGTAGATTCCCTTAGAGGGTCAAGATATGGCTTTAATATCCCGTAAACCAACTTCGCCCGGGCGGCGGTTTCAGACGGCGTCGGATTTTGCGGAAATCACCCGGTCCGAGCCGGAAAAGAGCCTGGTCACGGCGCTGCGCAAGACCGGGGGCCGCAATAACTACGGCCGCAAAACCGCCCGCCACCGGGGGGGCGGCCACAAGCGCCTCTACCGCCTCATCGACTTCAAGCGGGACAAGCTGGAGGTTCCAGCCAAGGTGGCCTCCATTGAATACGACCCCAACCGTTCGGCCCGCATTGCCCTGTTATTCTACCTGGACGGGGAGAAGCGCTACATTCTGGCCCCCGCGGAACTAAGGGTGGGGGACACGGTGGTGGCCTCCCGGGAAGCGGACATCAAACCGGGCAATTCCCTCCCTTTGCAAAACATCCCCGCGGGCACCCTGGTGCACAACGTGGAAATGAAGCCCGGCAAGGGGGGCCAGTTGGCCCGGTCCGCGGGCAGTTACGCCCAGTTGATGGCCAAGGAAGGCAAGAATGCCCACCTGAAGCTGCCTTCCGGAGAAGTGCGCATGGTGCCCCTGGCTTGCCGGGCCACTGTGGGCCAGGTGGGGAACGCGGAGCAGGAGAATATTTCCCTGGGCAAGGCCGGGCGCAAACGCTGGCTGGGGCGCCGCCCCCACGTCCGGGGCGTGGCCATGAACCCGGTGGACCACCCCCTGGGCGGCGGCGAAGGCAAAAGCTCCGGCGGCCGCCACCCCTGCACCCCCTGGGGCAAACCCACCAAGGGTTACAAGACCCGAAAACCCAAGGGAAGCGACCGATATATTATTAAACACCGGTCGAAGAAGTAGAGAGGTAGCTCGTGGCCCGATCGCTCAAAAAGGGACCCTATGTGGAAAAGAGCCTGCAGGACAAGGTTCTCAAAGCCAGGGAGACTTCGGACCGCCGGGTGATCAAGACCTGGTCCCGGCGCTCCACCATCACCCCGGAGTTTGTGGGACTGACCCTGGCAGTGCATAACGGCAAGAAATTCATCCCGGTGTACGTCACGGAGAACATGGTGGGGCACAAGCTGGGTGAGTTTTCCCCCACCCGCCTCTTCGGCGGCCATGCCGGGGACCGCAAGACGAAAGTGGGTAAGAAATGATCACGGCTCGCGCCCGGTATCTGCGCATCGCGCCGAATAAGCTGAGAAGGGTGGCCAGCTTGCTGCCCGGCAAAAAAGTGGACGACGCTCTGGCCCTGCTCAAATTCATGCCCCAAAAGGGCGCCCGGCTGGTGCGCAAGGTGGTGGAATCCGCGGTGGCCAATGCCGAACAACGGCCTAATGTGGATGTTGATCTTTTGATTATCAAAGGCATTCAGGTGGACGGCGGTCCCAGCCTGAAGCGCTTTATGGCTCGGGCCATGGGGCGGGTCAACCGTATTCTCAAACGGAGCAGCCACCTCACGGTGGTCCTGGCCGAAGGGCCGGCCAAGAAACGTTAAGGAGGCAGGATTGGGTCAGAAAGTTCATCCCATCGGTTTTCGCCTGGGGAACTTCCGCAAGTGGGATTCCATCTGGTTCGCTCGCAAGGACTTCTCCAAGCTGTTGCTGGAGGACCGGAAAATCCGGGGATTCGTCAAGAACGACCCCGAGCTGAAGGGCGCGGGCATCGCCGGCGTGGACATCAAACGGGCGGCCAACAAGGTGACCATCAAGATCCACACCTCCCGGCCGGGAATGGTCATCGGCCAGAAAGGCAAAAAAATCGATGACCTGCGCCGCCGCTTGCTGAAGGCCATAGGCCGGGACCTGGTCATCGATGTCCAGGAGGTGCGCAAACCCGAAATCAACGCCCAGTTGGTGGCGGAAAATATCGCCCAGCAGTTGGAGCGCCGGGTGTCCTTCCGCCGGGCCATGAAGAAGGCAGTGACCCAGGCTTTGAAGTTCGGGGCCAAAGGCATAAAGCTGCGCTGCAAAGGCCGCTTGGCCGGCGCGGAAATCGCCCGCCAGGAATGGTACCGGGAAGGCCGGGTGCCGCTGCACACCCTCAGGGCGTTCATTGACTACGGCTTCTCCGAAGCCATGACCACATACGGAGTCATCGGCGTCAAGGCCTGGATCTTCCACGGGGAGGTTTTGGGCGTGGAAGAAACCGGCGGTTTTTAAGTAGGGTGGGCTTGGCCCACCAGCAACCTGGGATATTTTATACCGTGTCCGCTTTCAGGTGCAACAAACTCAACCTGTAACTTATTGATAAATCTTATTTATTTTAACCGAAAACCGAAGACCGAAAACCGAAAACGGTATTAATGGTGGGCCGCGCCCACCCCTACATAAGCCTCCCGTAAGGGGGGATTGGTTGGATAGGTCATGCTCAGTCCTAAACGAGTCAAATATCGCAAGCAGATGAAAGGCCGCATGCGGGGGCAGGCCACCCGGGGCAATTACCTGGCCTTCGGGGAATTCGGCCTCCAGGCCCTGAACTGCGGGCGCATCACGGCCCAGCAGATCGAGGCGGCCCGAATCGCCATCACCCGCCACGTGAAACGGGGCGGCAAGGTGTGGATCCGGGTTTTTCCGGACAAGCCCTTTACCAAGAAACCGGCGGAAACCCGCATGGGCAAAGGCAAAGGTAGCCCGGAAGGCTGGGTGGCGGTGGTGCGTCCGGGCCTGGTGCTCTATGAGCTGTCCGGGGTGGAGCCGGAGGTGGCCCGGGAAGCCATGCGGCTGGCGGCTCACAAGTTGCCGGTGAAGACCAAGTTCGTGGCCCGGGAGTCGGCTCCCCCGGCCGTTACGGAAGCAGTGGCGCCTTCTCCGGCGGCTGAGACACTGGGGGCGTCATGAAGGCCGCAGACTTGCGAGAGCTGACCGTGGAAGAGCTCCAGGCTAAGATGAAAGAGCTCTCCGAAGAACTCTTCAAGCTCAACTTCCGGCACGCCAGCCAGCAGTTGGACAATACTGCCCGGCTGGGGCTGGCCCGTAAAGACCTGGCCCGGGTGAAGACGGTGCTCCGGGAGAGAACCGGGTAGAAATAATAGTTTTCAGTTTTCGGTTTTCAGTTTTCAGTTAAAAATGCTTTTTTAAAACTGACAACTGACAACTGGCAACTGGCGACTGAGGAAAATATGGAAAAAAAACGCGGCGTGCGCAAGACCCGGGTAGGGGTGGTGGTCAGCGATAAGATGGACAAGACCGTGGTGGTGGAAATCAAGCGGCTGCTGGCCCACCCCCTGTATCACAAGACCATCCGGCGCCGGGCCAAGATCAAGGCCCATGACGCCACCAACGCCTGCCGGGTGGGGGACAAGGTGCTCATCGAGGAAACCCGCCCTTTAAGCCGGGACAAGAACTGGCGGGTGAAACAGGTCCTGGAGAAGGCGCAGTAGCCAAAGGCTAGGGGGACTTAAGTCATGATCCAGGTCCATACGCAACTGACCGTAGCGGATAATTCCGGGGCCAAGCGGGTCTTCTGCATCCGGGTGCTGGGCGGGACGCGACGCCGCTACGCCCGGGTGGGGGACATTATCGTGGTCTCGGTGAAAGAGGCTCTGCCCCATTCCAAGGTGAAGAAGGGCGACGTCATGCGGGCCGTGGTGGTGCGCACCGTGAAAGAGCAGCGCCGGGCCGACGGCTCTTATATCAAGTTTGACGACAATTCCGCGGTGCTCATCAACCCCGCCGGCGACCCCATCGGGACCCGCATCTTCGGGCCGGTGGCCCGGGAACTTCGGGCCAAACGGTTCATGAAGATTATCTCCCTGGCCCCGGAGGTGCTGTAAATGGGCAAACCCAAAAAGAAAGCGGAACCGGTCTCCGTCCGCTTGAAGAAGAATGACCTGGTGGAGGTCATCACCGGCAAGGAAAAGGGCAAGACCGGCAAGATCCTCAAAGTGGTGCGGGAAAAGAACCAGGTGCTTATTGAAAAGGTCAACATGATCAAGCGGCATACCCGGCCCAGCCCCACCACCGGCCAGGGGGGCATCATCGAGAAAGAAGCGCCCCTGAACGTGTCCAAGGTGATGCTTATCTGTCCCAAGTGCGCCACCGCCACCCGCTTCGCCCTGACCAAAACCGGCGAGGGCAAAAAGGCCCGGCAGTGCCGGAAGTGCAAGGAATTGATTGATGGCTGAGAAACAGCAGAAAACTCAGAAAACTCAGAAACCCCCAAAAGCTGGAAAAGCTCCCAAACCTTCCAAAGCTGAGAAAGCCGGGCAGCCAGAGAAAGCTCTGGAAGCTGGGAAAGCCGGGAAACCTGAGAAGGTGGAGAAAGTTGAGAGGGTCCCCCCCCGGCTGTGGGAATATTACCGCGGCGAATGCGTCCCCCGCATGATGCAGGAGTTCCGCTACAAAAGCCCCATGCAGGTCCCCAAACTGGAGAAGATCGTCATCAACATGGGGCTGGGCGAAGCCATTCAGAATATCAAGCTCCTGGAGTCGGCGGCCGTGGAACTGGCGGCCATTGGCGGCCAGAAAGCGGTGGTGACCCGGGCCAAGAAATCCATTGCGGCCTTCAAGCTCCGGGAGGGCATGCCCATCGGCTGCATGGTGACTTTGCGCCGCCAACGCATGTACGAGTTTTTCGACAAGCTGGTGAACGTGGTGCTCCCCCGGGTGCGGGACTTCCGGGGGGTGTCGGACCGCTCCTTTGACGGGCGGGGCAACTACACCCTGGGCATCCGGGAGCAGATCATCTTCCCGGAGATCGACTATGACAAGATGGACAAGGTCAAGGGGATGAACATTTCCATTATCACCACGGCCCGGACGGACGAAGAAGGCAAGTATTTGCTCAAACTGCTGGGACTACCTTTCAGGAAATAGACGGCGGGGGCGGGGAAAATCCCGCGCCTGCGGAGAACGGGATGGCCAAGAAATCGCTCATCGCCAAAGCCAAGCGCACTCCTCGGTTTGACGTGCGGAAATATCACCGCTGCCCTTTGTGCGGCCGGCCCCGGGCCTTTTTGCGGAAGTTCGGCATCTGCCGTATTTGCTTCCGTTCCATGGCCCTCAAGGGAGAGATTCCCGGGGTGATCAAATCCAGTTGGTAGGCCTGGGAGGGCGCCAAGATGATGACTGACCCCATAGCCGATATGTTGACCCGGATTCGCAACGCCGGCACGGCCCGCTTTGACAAAGTGGACATCCCGGCCTCGCGCATGAAGATTAACCTGGCGAAGATCATGAAGGATGAAGGGTTCATCAAGAACTACAAAGTGATCAAGGACAACCGCCAAGGGATCTTGAGGGTCTATCTGAGATACAACGAACAACAGCAGCCGCTGATTTACGGCCTCAAGCGGGTGAGCAAGCCCGGCCGCCGGGTTTACACCGGCACAGAGGAGCTCCCCAAGGTCCAGGGCGGCCTGGGGGTGGCGGTGATTTCCACCTCCAAAGGCGTGGTCACTGACCGTCAGGCCCGGAAGCTGGGGGTGGGCGGCGAAGTGCTGTGTGAAATCTGGTAAAGGTGCAAAGATGAGCCGCATCGGCAAAAACCCCATACCTTTGCCCCAGGGCGTAAAGGTGACTTGGGAAAACGGGACGCTCACAGTCACGGGCCCCAGGGGCGTGTTGAGCCGGGCCATGCCGCCCCGGGTCAACCTGGAAATGGATGATAAGGAACTTCGGGTGGCGCCCGTGGACGACTCCCGCCTCAGCCGGTCCGCCTGGGGGCTGGGCCGCACCCTGGCGGCCAACATGGTCACCGGCGTCAGCACCGGCTTTACCCGGGTGATGGAGTTGGTGGGCACCGGCTACAAGGCCGAGGCCCGGACCGAAAGCCTGCTGGTGTTCAGCGTGGGTTATTCCAACCCCGTGGAGTTTCCCCTGCCCCCCGGCGTCACCGCCAAGGTGGAAAAGGCCAACCGCATCGTGATCACCGGGCATGACCGGGAAGTCCTGGGCCAGATAACCGCCAACATCCGGGCCATCCGGCCGCCGGACTCCTATAAGGGCAAAGGCATCAAGTTCGCGGGCGAGCAGTTGCGGCGCAAGATGGGCAAGTCCGGCGGGCGGTAAAGGAGAGATGGAGATGAACCCCAGGGAAGCGGCGCGGCTGAAACGCAAAAAACGCATCCGGAAGAGGATCCGCGGCACGGAGACGCGACCCCGGCTGTCGGTGTTCCGGAGCGCCCGACATATTTACGGGCAAATCGTGGACGACACCCAGGGCCGGACCCTGGCCGCGGCTTCCTCTTTGAGCCCGGAGATTAAAGGCAAGGTCGCGGGTCAGAAAAAGGCCGAGATGGCCAAAGAAGTAGGCCGGCTGCTGGCGTTGAAGGCCAAGGAAAAAGGCATTATTAGCGTGGTTTTTGACCGCAACGGTTTTCTCTATCACGGCCGGGTCAAGGCCGTGGCGGAGTCCTGCCGGGAACATGGATTGGTTTTTTAAGGCTGTCAGCTATCAGCGGTCAGCTTTCAGCTAAAAACTCTGGGCAGATGCTGAGTAATCAGGAACCGGAAAATAATTTTACAGAATTAAAGAATAATTTTAAAGGCATCAATGCTGGAAGCTGTCAGCCCTAACTATACTAAAAAGCTGATAGCTGATGGCTGAAAGCTGACAGCTTTAATGGAGGTGAGCTTGTTCGAGCCCGAAGCACCGGTTGAATTGACCGACAAGGTAGTGAGCATCAGCCGCGTCGCCAAGGTGGTGAAAGGTGGGCGGCGTTTCCGGTTCAGCGCCATCGTGGTGGTGGGGGACGGCCACGGCAAGGTGGGCGCGGGACTGGGGAAGGCCCACGAAGTGCCGGAAGCCATCCGCAAGGCCGTGGAAAAGGCCAAAAAAGAGATGATCCAGGTGCCCATCATCAACAACACCATCCCTTTCACGGTCCAGGGGGAGTTCGGCTCCGGCAAGGTCCTGCTGAAACCGGCTTCGGAAGGCACGGGGGTCATCGCCGGCGGCCCGGTGCGGGCCGTAGTGGAAGTGGCGGGCATCAAGAACGTGCTCACCAAGTGCCTGGGGTCTCATAATCCCCACAACGCCGTGAAAGCCACCATGGCGGCCCTGCAGCAGCTGGCCAGCCCCGAGGAGGTGGCTAGCCGCCGCAACCGTTCGGTGGCGGAGTTGTTAGGATAGATACAGGTGTCAGGTTGCAGGTGTCAGGTTTCAGCTTTTAAAAAAAAACTGAGGC
>Ga0194126_10003556_pt1 | contig 24442 bp, 24 predicted proteins | sample TA2KigC150mmetaG_FD_148641 | JGI IMG/M metagenome (GOLD analysis project Ga0194126, IMG submission 148641) | Freshwater microbial communities from Lake Tanganyika, Tanzania - TA2015035 Kigoma Deep Cast 150m | ecosystem: Environmental > Aquatic > Freshwater > Lake | place: Tanzania: Lake... | reverse complement strand
GAGCCGGGTCCATCTGGTGGATCAACTGATAGATTCTCTGAGACTTAAACTGAGGGGTCATTCGCAGAAGCGTCTCCCGATGAGTAGGATCTTCAATCTTTTCCTTTCGGCCAAAACTTCTTCGATGGAAAGCAATCCGGTTTGCTTTGATCATTACTTCGAGGTGGTCAGGGTAGGCAAAGATCTCACAAGACCTCTCGGCATAGGAGGAAGGGACAGAATAGCGGTTGGTCTCAAACTCGACAAAACCCGTCTTCGTGACGGAGCCTAAGAGGACTCGATAAGGGCGGTAGGGGATGGCTGGAAGGGCCTTGAGCTTTTCTTCCTTTAACGCTTCGAGGGGAGCCTTTTGGGTAGTGCGATGAGTCCTTTGATTCCTCTCGACCCGCCAAAGGCTGACTTTGCGGTTTAGATCGTTCAGATCCTGGAAGGTGTTGACCCGGAGGAAATCTCGCAGATCCCGCAGCGCCCGTTCAATCCTTCCCTTCTCATTGGCCCGGTAAGGGTTGCATAGGTGAATAGAAAAACCAAAGTGTCTTGCGAAGTCCAAAAACTGGGCATTGAACTTCACTTCAGGACTTCGTTCAATCACGACGGTTTTGATGTTGTCATACCGGTGTCGATGGGCGACCCCTGCCATCTCTCGGTAAGCCTCCATATGACCTTCCAGGAAAAACTCCAGGTTCTGGCGGGGATAAAACCGCACATAGAGGTATCGGGAGTAGGCCAAAATCATCCCAAATCCGTAAGCCACTCCCCAGGGCAAACGCTCCTCAATCCAATCGATTTGGGCCTCCTCTGCGGGCAGAAATGTCAGCTCATGGTAAGCTCGCTTCTTCTTCTGACGGTACCTCTGTGTCCAGACGGAAACCGTCACATAACTGCCCTTAAACCCATAACTTTTGAGCCGTCCGTAAACTTGGGAAGCCTTCAGGAAGGGATACTCTTGATACCACTGGTCGATCAGGCGCTCATAGGGCCGAAGCATTGAATCCGGGAAAGATCGCATCACTCGTTCATTGTGAATCACTCTGGCTACCGTTTTACGGGCTCTTCGGAGTTTTTGGGCAATCTGCCGAATACTCAACTTCTCCACGTCATACAGATGCTTGATCTGGTTCCAAAGCATGGGTTCCATGAGTCTCCTCCTTGTGTTCCACCTCGCTCTCGATGGTCCCACTTTAAGGAAACTCCCTGCCCATGTCGATCTTGTCTTGTATCAGGCTCTATCCATACCCATCGGCCACAAAGGTGCGCCGGCTCTGCCTCCTCAGCCGAATCTCGTCTTGTATCATCCCGTCTTTGTCCCCCGGGATCACCAGAATCAGCCTCAGACAAGGCTTGGGCAGGGGTATCTTGTCTTGTATCATGCCCAGATCAGATCCCCCAAAGGATAACTTCTTTTGCTCACGCCACTGCTTGACATAAGGATAACGCCCCTGAAAATACCCTGGATTGTCCTCACACCATCGACGCTGAGCCGCCGCTTTACGCTTCTTCTTACACGGCTCCCGATGACACGCTTTCTGCCGCTCTCCCACTCTCGGATTCGTTATAAAAAATTGCCCGCAAAACAAACACCTCTTCCCCAACGGATGTCCTCCCTCTTTAATCTCAAAAGGATCATCCTATCACAACGGAGGGTCATGCTATCTCTTGAAGAATTAAATGAACGAAGATTACCAGGAAAGAATATTAGGCGGGAACCACCCTACTATCTTTGGTACCTCTTTGGCTGTTGCTAACAGGAATGCGGCGCCGACGGCTGGGTCGAGAAGTATGAGAGGGAATTGGCTACACTTTAGAAATCGTAATTAAGATTCGGCTGTAAATGCCTTTTTTCCGTCATGCCGGACCTGATCCGGCATCCAGAAGGTCTTTGAAAATACTGGATTCCGGCTTTCGCCGGAATGACGACATTTATGAAAACTTTAGTTTATGGATGTATTCTAATAAGAAGATAAATGGACGCAAGGAGCATAGACTTAAGCTCCAACTCGGATTTTTTCCTGCTCAACTTTTTCATGTAGCCACATGGACATAAGCTGTGTAAAAGGGAGCCCCTTATTACGGGCAATCCGCTTTAACAATGCAAGGTCGAAAGGATCTAATCGCACTGAAACGGGTTGCCGGGGAGGCCGGTAGGCGACAAATAAATCTGCTTTTTCAATCAGCCTGGATACCTCTTCAGGCTTCTCTTGAGCAATAGAAGAATCCCATTTTTTAGCTTCGGTTTTTAACTTCTTTTTAATTTTTGGAGGAATTTTTTTCATTTTTTTATTCTCCTTAAATATGCCTTTTGTGTGGATGGTGACATGGGGAATGCGGTGACACACCTCCAAACCCCATATTCAGGGTATGGGGCAATAATTGTCTCGATATACATTCCCGATGCATCTGTGCCCCACAACCGATATCGATATTCATTCGTTCGCTCTCTTCTCTTCTTAGTTTTAAGAGCGAGAGTCGGAAATGGCCCTTCATTATAATAAACTTCTTCAACCTGTTCTGGTCGAAGACCATGTTCGGCAATGTGGTTAACATTGTCCTCATCCCAATCGGGTTCAAGAGAGGGGTCCGGTCTAATCACTCTACTAAAATAGCGTAATTTTTTGATTACGTCAAGAGAAGAATTTAAAGAAGGGCTCCAATCTATATGAAACCCTCATAGAATGGAGCGCCGACGGCTGGGTCGAAAAATACGAGAAGGAGTTAGCTAAACTTTAATAAGAAAGGGAGAATGAAATGTCTTTTTATGTTGATCCAGAGAAGTGCAATCGGGACGGGTTCTGTGTGGAGGCCTGTGGACGGAGATTGATTGAGATGGGGGAAGCGGACTCAGTGCCAACCCTGACAGCCGATGCCGAGGAGTTATGCATCAACTGCGGTCATTGTGTGGCTGTATGTCCCTCTGGGGCGTTGGCACTTCAGACCATAAGACCTGAAGATTGTCCTGCAATTAAGAAAGAACTCCTTATCAATCTGGATCAAGCGGTGCAGTTTCTTCGATCAAGGCGATCCATTCGGAATTACGGGGACAAGTCTGTTGAGCGTGACAAGATAAATAAACTCATCCAAGTGTCGGGTTATGCGCCGTCTGCAAGTAATGCCCGACCAGTTCATTTTTTAGTCATTGAGAACAAAGCAGAAATAAGACGCCTTGCAGGCTTGGTCGTGGATTGGATACGCATGATGATTAAAGAAAATCAGAATTCGCCTAATGTGTTTCATTTCAATCGGGTGGTTACATTGTGGGATGAGGGAAAAGATCCAATTTGCCGTAACGCCCCATGCCTCATGATCGCTCATGCGATTGAAAGCTCTCAGTTGGCCCGGGTGGATTGCATCTTGGCCCTGGCTTATGCGGAATTGATCGCACCGGTTTTGGGGTTGGGCACAACCTGGGCAGGATATATGATGAACGCAACAATTTCTCATCGACCTTTGGTGGAAGCTCTGAAATTACCAGAGGGTCACAAGTGCTTCGGAATCATGATGGTCGGATACCCCGAATTGAAATTCGTGCGTATGCCACTGAGGAACCCACCGGCGGTAGCATGGCGGTAGAGTAATTAAGGTCGGGCTCATATCTCCGCTGTGCCAATCCCCATCCCGAACTTTATTTTTTGTGAAACCACTTGAGGAGTTCCTGAAGGGATAGGGTATTGAGGACATCCTTGGTTTCGAGCCAGCCCCTTCTCGCAACTGCCACCCCAAGGCTCATCATCCACATCTGATCTAAATGGTGAGAATCGGTCCCGATGGCTACTCGAATTCCCATCTCTTTTGCCTTCCGGCAGTGGATGTCATCTAAATCGAGGCGTTCAGAGTAGGCATTGATCTCCAGTGCCTTTCCATATTTTTTGGCTGTCTCCATCACCTCGCCCATTTCCACTTCATAGGGATCCCTCGCTCCTAAAAGCCTTCCAGTAGGATGTCCGAGAACATGGAGATAAGGATTCTCTAAGGCGTTGATAATTCGTTTGGTCATCCTCTCTCTGTCCTGTTTGAAACCGCTGTGGACGGAGGCAACGACAAAATCAAGTTTTTCAAGAGCTTTTTCCGACAGATCTAATCCTCCATCGCTGAGAATATCCACCTCTGTTCCTTTCAGGATCCTAAAGTTTTTCAACTTCTCGTTGAGACGGTCAATTTCCTCTATCTGCTTTATTAATCTTGTTTCATCGAGCCCGTGAGCAATCTTTAAAGATTGGGAGTGATCGCAGATGACGATATATTGATAGCCCTTTTGCTGAGCGGCTCTGGCCACCTCTTCGATTGAAGAGGACCCATCGCTCCAGTTTGAATGCACATGGAAGTCTCCTTTGATGTCGGCTTCTTCAATCAGTTTTGGAAGTCGCTTCTCTTGGGCGGCTTCGATCTCTCCACGGTCTTCCCGAAGTTCGGGCTCGATCCAATCCATTCCCAGGATACGATAAATGTCCTTCTCCTCTTTCCCTCCAATCTTCTTTTCTCTTTTAAAAACCCCATACTCATTAATCTTAATCTCTCTCGCCCTGGCAATCCCTCTGAGATGGATGTTATGGGCTTTTGATCCGGTAAAGTACTGGAGAGCTGCTCCATAGGAGTTTTCTTCGACTACCCGGAGGTCAATCTGAAGTCCTCCTTCAACAATGACAGAGGCTTTTGTTTCTCCGGAGGCTAAGATTTCTTTCACCCCCGGAAGATGGGTGAAGGTTTCAATGATCTTCTCATGGTTTGTGCCGGTGGCCAGGATGTCTATATCTCCGATGTTTTCCCTCATTCTCCTGAGGGAACCTGCCCACTCGATCTTCTCCGACCCTGTCTTCTTTCTCAGAGTTTCAACAACCCTTTTGGCCACAGGAAAAGCCATGCCTAAATTCATCCTTCCCTTGCTCTGTTTGAGAAGCTGGATACCCCTTTTGATGTTTTCAACCTTCTTCTCACCCATTCCGGGAAGGCTGATGAGAGAATCATCCACCACAGCCTTCTCAAGCTGGGATAAGTTTTTAATTCCCTTCTCTTTATGGATGAGGGCAAGCGTTTTCGGCCCCAATCCCGGTATATCCATCAGGGCAATCAATTCATCCCCGACCCCTTTTCTCGCCTCCTCAAATTTGGAAACCTTCCCTGTCTTCAGGTATTCATCGATCTTCTGGGCAATGCCTTCGCCAATCCCTGAAATTTTTTTCAGTTCACCTCTCTCCGCAACCTCCTCGATATCCTGCGTGAGATCGCCCAGAATCCGCGAGGCCTTTCGATAGGCATTGATCTTAAAAGGATTCTCGCCTTTGAATTCGAGGATGTCTGCCATCCGCTCGAAAAGATCTGCCAGTTCTTTATTTTTCATCCTTACTTACCTTTTGAAGATTAGCCCCTCACCCCAACCCTCTCCCCGCAGGGGCTGTGTCGCAATCCCCTTTTCGTCATTGCGAGCGACCGGAGGGAGCGTGGCAATCTCAGGATTATCAATACGTTATGAGATTGCTTCGGTCGTTTCACTCCCTCGCAATGACATTATGACACAGTCTCGCAGGGGAGAGGGAAAAGGAAGAGGGACCATATCTCAGATAATCCCTCAGACAGATTCTAAAATTCTCCACAATATCTTTCTTGCTGTTGATGATGAAGATGCGGTGCCCGATATGGAAGAGCTCTTCCACCAGCCTCTCCACCGGATAGAACTCATTCGAATTCTCTCCGTATCTTTGGCGCAACTCCTGCTCAAACATCACCACCAGCTTATCCTTCATTCTCAATTGAGTATCGTTGAAGAGGATGGCCACATCGGGCAAAAGGTCCTCCAGTCTTGAAAAGAAAGTGGAGATCTCGCCCTGCTCCACCCCTTTGGGAGGGGATGACTTTACCTCTGCATAGACCAACTTCTGATTCCAGGAGGCCATCACATCATAATCACCCCCTGACCGGGTTTTCTTTACGCTCACTCCATAAAGGGCAGGAGATGCGAATTCCTTTTTAAACATCTCGGCAATGAACCACTCTAAGGTTGGCCCGAAACTATAAAGAGGCGAAACAGCAGTCCGGTAATTCAGCCTTCCATCCTTAATAATCACTCCCATATCAGACAGGGTCTCACAGTATCCCTGTACCACTTTTTGAGAGCAGTAGTGGGTCAAATCCCGGATGTAAAATCCATTCTGCTTCTTGATCATATCGCGGAGCACGAGCCGGAAGGAGTATCTCTTCATCATCTCATAGAATCGGGTTTGATTGGACATGGAAAGGTGGGGAAGGAAGAAGAGTCGATCTGTGGGATTTTTTCTAAAGACTCGAATCCCTCTCGTCCTCAGCAGGTTCTCTACAGGGGACGAATCCTCTATTGAGATCCGACGGATGGATTCAAGCTCTTGGGTTAGGGTTCGGACTCTCTTTTTAAGGGATTGAATCTCTTTTTGAATCTCCTCTAATTGCTTTGGAGATGGTTTTTTCACCCCCTCCCTCACCCTCCCCCCTCGGAGACTGTGTCGTAATGTCATTGCGAGGGAGTGAAACGACCGAAGCAATCTCATAACGTATTGATAATCCTGAGATTGCCACGCTCCCTCCGGTCGCTCGCAATGACGAAAAGGGGATTGCGACACAGTCTCTCGAGGGGGAGGGGATAGGTGGGGGACAGACTGTTTAGAAAATAGTGTCATGTTTGGTGGATGTTCTGTATTATTCGTGTGATTCGTTATAATTCGCGCTATTCGTTTGATTTACCTAAAACCCCCGATAAAGATGAAACCGTTTCGCTACCTGGGTTGCATCCGCATACTCTTTTGGGGCAATCCTCCGGCTGATTTCGGGATGATCGAAAGCCCGGTATTCAGGCCGGTACTGAGCCATGATATTCACATAGGAGTGAACAGAGATCTCCTCTGCGATGAACTTCAATACTGGTTCAGAGGAAGCCACTCCATTAGGCATCACCAGATGCCGGATGAGAAGCCCTCTTTCGGCAATTCCAGCAGAGTTGATTTTCAGGTCCCCTACCTGGCAGTGCATCTCCTTGAGAACCTTTTTAAGGACCTCCGGATAGTCGGGCGCATTGGAATATGTCTGGGCATGTTTCTCATCCAAATACTTTGCATCGGGCATATAGATGTCCACGATTCCGTCAAGGAGCTGAATCACCTCCAATGATTCATAGCCGGAGCAGTTGTAGACAATGGGGACCCGAAGTCCCATCTCAATCGCCTCAGGAAGTGAGGCAATGATCTGAGGAGTATAATGGGTAGGGGTAACGAAGTTGATGTTGTGGCAACCCATCTCCTGAAGTCTCTTCATAGCCCTGGCCATATCAGAGGGAGTGACGCGTTCACCCCTTCCTTCGTGACTGATGTCATAATTCTGGCAGAAGATGCACCGGAGATTGCAATGGGTGAGAAAGATCGTTCCTGAACCGTGGTATCCCACTAGGGGAGGCTCCTCACCAAAATGGGGAAAAGCGCTCGAGATCATCAACTCCGAGAGAGCCTTGCAATAGCCAACCTCTCCATCCAGTCGGTTGACTCTGCACTCTCTCGGACAGAGCCTGCACTCCTTAAGGATATCCCTGAGGAGTTTGATTCTATTTTGAATCTCCCCTCTTTCGTAAAGGTTGATATAAGAAGGGACAAAGGCCATTTTTAAAAATCATCCGCAAATAGTAATCAGTTTTAAGGTAAAGGTAAGGAGGCCGGTTTGGGTAAGGTATTAAAAGGCAAGGTGTAGAAGCAATAAAACTAAACCCATTAAACTTAGCCTAAACGGGCATCTTCCCCCTAACCTTCTCAACAATAGGCTTTAATTTTCAAATCAATCATAGTTTACCATAAAAGGCTGGGCAATGCTATGGGAGATGAGGGAGCAAATCAGAGGGTTTGGTAGGTAGTCAGAAACTTATTGTAATACTGCCCAGGAATTCTCTGCCTTCTATCAATGAGACTCTTAACATAGGTAGGGCCGTAATTATATGCCACCAGGGCAACCCTGAGGTCCTCAAAGTCCAGAAACAGCTGGGAAAGATAGTGAATTCCCATCCTGATATTTAGAAAGGGGTTGAAAAGGGTAAAATCCCCGTTCCACTCAATGCCAAGTTCATGGGCAAGGGATTCGGCCACATAGGGCATAAGCTGCATCAATCCCTTGGCACCCTTCTCTGAAACTGACTGGTTCTGGAAGGAACTCTCAATGGCAATGAGAGCTAAAATGAGCTTGGGGTCCCAGTTATAATGGACCGACTCTTCGTAGATAGCCTCGGCCAGTTCGATCCTGGTTACCTTATCCAGATCGGTTGAATACTTCTCCAATACCCCTGCAATTTCATGGATAACCCGCTCTCTGTCCTGGGTCTTTACTGTCAAGTCTGGGAGGTGGATGGTGAGTGAAGAGATGAAGATAATAACGACAATCTTTATGATAAGGCGGAGGAAGAAAGATCGATTCTTTTTATGTGGGGGTGGATTGGCAGGGTGCCCTATCTGTATCAACGGTTCATTCAATTCCATGTCCCAGCCTCCTTGTGATAATTGTTCACAAGGTTAACATAGAAAGCCCCCTTTTGTCAAGGACAAAATCAAAACTCTTCACAAGCCCTTGTGGTGGTAAGGAAAAAAATGGATACTAATAGTAGAGAAAGGTAACAAATCCCAATAGAATCTGAGCTCTGCACAGGTCAAGCAAAGAGCCTTTCTAACGCAGGGTGAACCGGCCCCTATCCCGTGCCACTATCCCCTCCCTCCTCTATAAGAAGATGAACCGAAAGGGAGGAGAGGGAGGTTAGGATGCCCAGCCAGAAGATCCCCACTCTGAAGTTGAAATGGTCAGCTGTCAATCCCAGAAGATAGGGGATAAATCCCATTCCAAGGCAGACGCCCACGGACATGATTACCCCCAGCATCATCGACCGGTTGGAATGGGGGGCCAACTTCGAAATTGTGGCCAGGGCTACGGGGAAGAACCCAAGTGAGAGTATTGCCTGGAGGATGAGGGAGACAAAAATAAGGCTGAGAAGGGATGATAGAGAGAGCGCAATCGTGCTCAACCCGGTCATAAGGAGGCTCAAAAAGAGGATGGTCCGGTACCCATAGCGATCGACCAGAAAGCCAATAAGAATGGGTACAACCATTCCCCCCATCCTCGATATCCCCAGTAGATTATTGGCTACATTGAAATCAATCCCCCTCTCTTTGACGAGATAAAGAGGCAGGATAGAATAAACCCCGATACTGGAACCCGAGGATAGTATCCAGAGAAGGATCATGATCCAGACTGTCCTCTTTTTAAAGAGATTGACATAACCCACTCCTTTTTGGAGCGGCTCTTGTTTAGGCTCCACAGAAACCTTCCAGAAAAAGACAGGAAAGATCATGGAGATGATTCCAAGAATCAAGAAAGGAATGTTCCAGGAAAAGAACTGCAGGCCAAATGCCATCAGAAGGGGAATGGTAAAGATTGCGAAACTAGCGGCTGAATCATGAAGACCGATGGCCTTTCCCCAATGTCTGGGTTCATAGGCTTCGGTGATAATTGGAAGTATGCCCGGAATATAGGTCCCTGTTGCAATACCAAGAAGAAAGAAGAGAAGGTGAAACGCCGCATAACTCTCCGCAAATTGAAATCCAAAGAAGATAAGGCTCGCCCCCCAAAAACCAGCTGCCACGGTCCACTTGTAACCCCAGACATGGGTTAGACGGCCCGTAGCCAGCAGGGAGAGGCTATACCCGATCGAAAGAGAGACGAAAAACCCTCCAGCCTCTCCATGAGTAAGGAGTAGACTGTCCTCGATGAGTGGAAGGAGGGGTGAGAAGATTGCCCGGGTTGAAAAGTTGAGATACCAGAGACACCAGAAAATGAAAAGGGGAAGGACTTTCATTCCTCTTAATTATTCCCCTTTCCCATGGGACAGAGCGATTGACATGCGAAACAGTAGTAGTAATTTCCAGAAACAAGGGTCTGCCAGAGTTCGCGGAAAGTGTGGCTATTTAACATTTCGGTCCGTCTCTCCGGAGAGGCATTGAGCATTCCCCCTACAAATTTGGTCATGCCCCGAAGGCCAAATTGAAAAACCATCCGGCCACAGGCACGTTTATCCACATCTCCCCCTCCGAGAAGAGCCTTGCTCGGGCAGCCTAAGATGCAGACCTGACAATCGGTGGGACATGGGAATTGACTTTTTCTCTTGGTCGGTTTAAGGGAGGCAGTTGTGAGAACAGCCCCCAGCCTCACCCTCGGTCCATACCCCTTGACCAGGACCAGTCCGCTCTTTCCGTAACTCCCGATTCCGGCTTCCACGGCCGCCTTTCGCAGGTCGACTGCCCCGACCATACCCTGTTTTGCATCTGTCATGTCTATCGGGATAAAGCCGGGGATTGCCACAGCCCCATGACCCTCTTTTTCCAGAGCCATGGCTAACTCCTTTGAAATATTCCTCGCCTTCTCATAGGTCGCAATCGTATCATTCTGTTTGATCTGGAGGTTCCTCGAATCGAGTGCCGCCCGGCTATGACCGCAGGCAATGACGACAATTGATCTTGCCGAGGGAAGGATGTCGAGATTGAGGGCTTTCCATTTATTAAGGGTTTCCGCAGTGGTTACCCCCACTGCAACCGCCCCTAATTTCTTTCCCAATCTTATGATCTCCATCTTCCTCCCCTTATTTAACTCTTTTTAAACCCGGCCGCCTTGATATAGTCCTCTCCATCCCCTTCTTCCTTTTCAATATGTTCTCATTGAAGAGATTGTTTTTAAGGCTGACGGCATTGATGATGGAATAGATGATCACCGCTCTTTCCCAATTCTTGGTTCCATCAAACTGTTCAATCCTTAGCCGATATTTCTCCCGCAGGCTGGACAGGGAGGCCTCATCAAATGAGAGGATCTGTTCAGCAAGTTTCTCAAGCGCCTTTTCCATAAATTTTTACTTTCCCCCTCGAACCCTGGAATCCTTGAATCCCTCTCCTTTAGGGTGCAAACTTCGTGACCTGATGAGGAGCTTCGAAGGTCTCGTGCAAGGTCCTCATGGCATTTTCGATCTGATCCCCCTCAACCACACATGAGCAACTGGAGATTGAGGTACTGATGGCCATCACATTGATCCCGGCTGTGCCCAGGGCATTGAACATGAGCCCGGAAATCATCGGCCTTTCTCTAAAGTGGGGACCAAAGACGCTAATCGTCGCCACATTGGGGTGGTAGGATATCCCTTTCGCTTCAATCAGGGGCTTTACTCTTTCGAGAACTTCGATGGCAGTCTCCAGATTCTTCTGATCGATACAAAAGGTCATATTTCCATTTCCCTCGATATCGACATTATGAACGACAAATTCGATATTAATATTCTGTCCCCCCATTGCATGAAGGATCATCCCTGGAACATCTGGCCGATCAGGCAACGAAAGGATGCTCACCGTTGCAAGGCCGCTCGCCGCCATGATCCCCCCTATTTTGATCTTGGCCTCGTTCCCCATTATTTTTACTCCCAGATTCTCCGGTCATCGATCTTTTTGGCCCGGTCTGGAATTCCTCCCTTCACGGTAAAGATCACTTCGGAGGTCACTTTGAGAGTCTCCTGAATCTCCTTTTCGAGTCTCTTTTTCATGCCCATCTTGTCTGAAATCTCCTGCTTCAATTCGACATAGACCACCATCTCATCCCGGTAATCTTTTCTCGTTACCACCACCTGATAGTTGGCCACAGCTTGATATTTTGCCATCATCTCATCCACCTGCCAGGGATGGATGAAGATCCCCCAGACCTTGGTCACCTGGTCGGTCCGGCCCATGATCCTTCCCAGACGCATGGATGTCCGTCCACAGGAACATGGATCTTCGATGAAGAAGGATAGATCTCCGGTTGCAAAGCGAAGCATTGGAAAGACTTTACTGAAGTTGGTAGCCACAATCTCTCCGGTCGCTCCGGTTTCGAGCTCTTTTCCAGTCTCTGTATCCACAATCTCTACAATCACATCCTCGGGAATATGCATTCCTTTTTTCTCAGGGCACTCATATCCGAGGCACCCTACATCGACCGTGCCATAACCCTGTCGGACCATGAGATCCAGTTTCGACTCCAATTTTTGACGGAGCGATTCCGGAAACATCTCTGCACCGACGAAAGTGGCCCCTAAATGAAGGTCCTTCTTAAGATCCAGGTGCATGCCTTCCGCAGCCTCTATGATTGCCATCAGGAAACTGGGTGTTCCAACATAAGCTGTGGCACGGAGCTGTTTCATCAGGTTGATCTGCATCGAAATATTTCCAGGGCCCACGGGAACGACTGTGGCATTGAGCATCCCGAGGGACTCATCCAACATCAGGGCAAGAGGCGTAAGATGGTAATTGAAGGTATTGAGGGCGATATCCCCTTCTCTGATCCCGCAGGCATAGAGGGCCTGAGCCCAGCGTCTATCTTGATAATCCCATTCCCCGGGCTCATAGACCGGTCCGGGCGAGACATAAATTCTCCGCACTCCTGTTTCGGAGACAACTTCAAACCCTCCGAAGGGGAGGGCCTCTTTCTGGGCGTTGACCAGATCTGCCTTTTTCGTGATGGGGAGTTTCTCCAGATCCTTCAGATCTCGTACCTCTTCAGGTCTTAATCCTGCTTTTTCAAACCCAGAACGGATCGCTTTTGAGTGGCGATATCCATGTAAAAGGATTTCAGAGAGCCTCTGTCTCTGATAGGCTTCTCTTTTATCCCTTGACATTGTCTCCTGATCCCTGTTGAAAAAACCATGTCTTCGATCGATCATAGTGTTCTCCTCGGTCAAAAAAACGTGACCGTGTCTCGTGTCCGTGTAAACCAAAATAGTTTAAATCTATTACTGCCTCAGCCCTCAAACCTCCAACCTAAACCTTGCCCCATTATAGGACGAAGACCGGATCAACATCAACATCCAAATTTACTCCCTTGCCTTTAGTCCGTTCCTCCATCTGATTCATGAGCTCTTGAGCGAATTGATGAAGGAGCCTGGAGTTATTCCCTTTGGCCAACATCTGCATACGGAATTTGCCCTTCAATCTCATGAACGGGGCATCGCTGGGACCCAACAATTCAATCCCTTTTCCAAACCCTCTTTTCAACAGCGATTGCCCGACCCTTGCCATTTCCTCTGCAGCTGTTTTCGTTCTCTTCTCACTATTTCCGGTTAACCTGAAATTGATCATTCTTGAGAAGGGAGGATATTCCAAGGCTCTTCTAAACCCGATCTCCTCTCGATAGAATCCTTTAAAGTCATGATCTTTTGCCATCCGGATACTGTTATGATCTGGATTAAAGGTCTGGATCACCACCTCTCCGGCGATTTCTCCCCTGCCTGCCCTTCCTGCTACCTGTGTGAGAAGCTGGAAAGTCCGCTCGCTCGACCGGAAATCGGGAAAATGGAGCGAGGTGTCCGCAGAGACCACTCCCACAAAAGTCACATTGGGAAAGTCATGGCCTTTGACAATCATCTGCGTTCCAACCAGAATGTCAATCTTCCCGGACTCAAGGTTCTTCAGAATCTGTTGGTGGGAATGTTTTCGTGAGGTCGTATCCCGATCCATTCTTCCAACCTCTTTGTTAGGAAATAGGTCCTTAATCTCCTGCTCCAAACGTTCTGTTCCAATTCCCATTCCTCTGAGCCGGTGCCCCTTACAATTTGGGCAGTCGCCCGGAGCCTTAACTCGATAATCACAATAGTGGCACTGGAGAGAACGATCTTTCAGGTGAAAGGTCAACGTGACGCTGCAATTCGGACATGTAAAGGTAAAACCACATTCCGGGCAGAGGATGAAGTTGGCAAAACCCCGACGATTGAGGAAGAGTAAACTTTGCCGTTTCTCCTCGATATTTTTCTGAAGGGCCGTTTTCAATGTCTCAGAGAGGAGACCCTTCTCATCTTTCATATCTACCACCTCCACCTTTGGAAGGGGCTTTTTTTCAATCCTCTCAGGAAGGGTCAAGAGACGGAACTTTCCCTTCTCAATATTATGGAACGATTCGAGTGACGGAGTGGCTGATCCTAACAGGAGCGTCGCCTCAGCCTCCTTGGCCCGGACCACAGCAAGATCTCTCGCATGATATTTTAACTTTTCTTCCTGTTTATAGGAGGGATCATGTTCCTCATCCACAACGATGATCCCCACATTCTTAAAAGGGGCAAAGATGGCAGAGCGGGCCCCTAAGGCGATCTTCACCTCTCCCCTCCAGATCCTCCTCCACTGATCATAGCGTTCTCCCTTGCCGAGTCCGCTGTGGAGCATGGCAAGGTTCTCTCCAAAGCGATCTTTGAACCTGGAAAGGAGTTGGGGTGTCAGCGAGATCTCAGGCACAAGGGCAATGGCCTCTCTCCCCTGTCTCAAAACCTCTTCGATGGCCCTGAGATAGACCTCGGTCTTCCCACTTCCAGTGACTCCATAGATGAGAAAAGGGGTGTATCGCTTCGAATCAATTCCTTTCAGGATCTCGCTAAGGACATTCATTTGATCTGACGTGAGTTCAGGTTTTGGATACGGTTTCAGTTCGGATCGCACCGATAGGCTTCGGCAGACCTCACGAAGTGCAATGGAGAGAAACCCCTTCTCTTGAAGAGACCGGATGGGTTGTGAAGGAGATTTGAATCTTTTACACAATTCGGGGTATGGGACTTCTCCTCTTTCCTCAACCCATTTAAGGATCTCTGACTGCTTCCTGGAGATCTTTTCAATCAGCACCCTTCCCAATGAACGGACGACCCTCTCAAATTTCGGTTTGACTCCCTTGTCTTCGAATCCTGCGTCAATCTGAAGGAGGCCCTTTCTCCTCAAGGAAAAGAGCTGTGACCTGGAGACTTCTCCTGGAAAAATCTTCAGCACTCTCTTGAGAGATACCTTACCGCACCTTTCGATCTCCCTCAGAATTCTTTCCTCAACTGACCCTAAACACTTCTGAAGAAGCGCGTTTATCCCTTCATCTGTCAGACTTAAAAACAGTTCACTCTTCAGATGGAGCCCTGGAGGAAGTCCGGTCTTGATGACTTCCCCCAGGGGATAGAGGTAGTAGTCCGAAATCCATCGGTAGAAACGGAGCATCTGCGGATCGATCAGTGGGGCTTCATCAAGAAGACGTTCCACTTCGCGCAACTTCTCTTCAATCTCTTTGGGTGGCTGATCGAGAAGGTCGAGACAAAAACCGGTAACCTTCCGTCCTTTGAAAGGCACGAGGACCCTCATCCCCGTCTGGAGAGAACCCTGCATGCTCTCCGGGATGAGGTAATGGAATGTCTTTGAAACAGGAAGCCCAACAGCAACTTCAACGATCTTCTTCATCGCCCCCAAATTATCCCCTTTGCCCAGGTTTGTCAAATTCCATCCCAATTATCAAAAAATGTTTGCTATTTCTATCGGTTTCTATATAATTTTAAAAAGGAAAGGGTTAAAGAATATCTTAATAGAACAAAGGATTTACTGAAATGGTTTAAAAAAGACGCGAGATTAAAAGCATAATTGCACAGTTCACAAGAAGACTGGGTGAACTTGGAGTTGAGGTTTCCCAGATTATTCTTTACGGCTCTTACGCAAAAGGGAAAACGAAAGAATTCAGCGATATTGACATTGCTGTGGTCTCCCCCACATTCAAAAAGTTAGATATTTTTAAACGTCAAGAAATTTTAAGTATTGCTCATCACGGGTTTGATGAGCCTATTGAACCTATCGGTCTAACTCCTGATCAAATTAAAGAAAAAAATGGGTTGGTCAGAGAGATTTTGGATACGGGGGTTGTCCTTTACAAGAAATGAAAAGGGGTTAACCATTTATAGCGCCCCCATTTAATGGGGTAGAATAAATCTTCTTACAGTTCCTCCTTTACACCTTCGTTCCAAAAAACTATAATGCCATTAATCCTTAATCTTGGCTTCCTTCTCCCCTCTGGGAGAGGGCGATGGTAAAGGAAGGGTTTCCATGAAAGAATCCTTAAAACAGATCTCCAACCTCATTGAACGCTTCGAGCGAAACATCGAAGCCTACCGTAGCCCCGCCTACAGAATGGTGTTTGGTTTAAACTCCCAATATCCCATCTTGTTGTTTTAGGGGTATATTAAACCCATTTAATATTTTCTATATTTGAGGTAGAATGATATTGAGAATACAGGAGGTTTAAAATGGCTACAAGGGAACTCCTTTCAAGAATTTCTATTGATCCTAACATTTGTTTTGGGAAGCCATGTATTCGTGGGCATCGTATTTGGGTTTCCCTCATCCTCGACTTCCTTGCGAGTGGAATGACAGCGCAGGAAATCCTTGAGCAGTATCCGGGATTAGAGGAAGCCGATATTCTCGCCTGTATCGCCTATGGGGCAGAGATGGCGCGCGAGCGCTACGTTGAAATCCCACAGGAGGCCAAAACTTGAAGTTGAAGCTCGATGAGAATTTGGGGAATCGCGGCGCAGAATTATTCGGTAAAAGGACAAGAGGGACGTCCATAAAATTATAAATCCCAGAGTTCTTCAATAGATGTTTCCCCCTTGACACGCCCATCATCATTCCTTATCATAATTACAGATATACATAATCTGTAAAATACTGTCTATCGTCAAAAGGAGAGCATCATGTCATTCGTTAAAGTGTTAAGGGGAGGACAAATCACCATGCCGAAAGAAATGCGGGAGGTCTTAGAAATTAAGGAAGGAGACATTTTAGAGGTGCAAATGGAGAAGGATAAAGTGGTGTTGAAGCCTAAAATCCTGGTTGACAAAAGTCAGGCATGGGAGAAGCTTAACCAGGTTATGGCGAAAGTCGGCAAAAGGCACAGGAGGATTCCAGAAAAAGAGGTGGAGACCGATGTTTTAGAAGCCATCAAGACGGTTAGGTCTAAGTGATATGCTCAAGGTCGTCCTCGATACCAGCATCCTGGTGAGCGCTTTTTTGAAACATGAAGGGGTCAATGCCAAAATTCTCCATGGAGGGAAAAGACGAATATATGTGAAGTCCGGGGGTCAGCCCTTGACACGGGACAAAACTGAAATCTGTTTAATCTCGTCTATGATTTAAATCCATTTACAAACTTACCTTTTTTGATAGACAAGAGAGACATCCATAAAATTATTGACGGTGAAAGGTATTTGAGATATTTTAGGGTATAATGATAAAAAAGAGTTACATTTACATGCTTTCAGATAAGGACAGAAAAAAGGCATGAACATACTATTGACAAGGGAAGGGTAATTGGTTTTGTTGTTCAATATGAGATTTTGATTAAGAACCAATGGAGCCCTGTCGTTCGATATGACACTGCTCATGGTGTTGCTCATAAAGATTTAATCAACCCTGACGGTAGTAAAGAAAAAATATTTTTAGGTGCAGCAGATTTAAATGAGGCGTTATCCTTGGCTGATAAAGATGTAAATGAAAATTGGGAAAGGTATAAAGACAGATATTTCAGGAGGATTAAAACATGACCAGAGAAGAGTTATTTAAAAAAAATCAGCAACTTTCCACTGAATTTGAATTATATCTTCTGGAACATCCCGAAATAGAGGAGAAAATTCCTGACAATGCCATAATTGTGTTAGTACCCGATTATGATAAAGAACTTTCGGAGAAAAACATTGAACTGGCCCAAGCCAATAAAGAGCCAGGGCAAACCATCGTCTATGTGAGAGTTGAGAAATTAAGGACTTCGAGGATTGAGGGATTAACACTTCAGGTGGCACGATAAAAGCAAAAAGATCGGGGCAGGCCCTTGACATTGGACAAAGCATATGGGGGCAGGTCTATTTTGTTAGCATTTCCTTTATTTTGCGCCTGTGCTCTACTCAACACAATGGACAAAACTGAAATCATTAGAAAAGGGAACGGTTCTATTTTTTGCAGCCGATTGCCAATAATCAAGTCGTACCCCACTGCTTGTTGTGTTGATCACACCATCCACGCTTCTTGACAACATCCATTGAACCGGGTAATATTGGGTCATACCAAGAATTTTTGATAAGGGGGTTAAAGCATGGCAAGAAGACGCACCGCAATAACCATTTCCCTCCCTCCGGAGATAGCGGAGGATTACGAGAGGGTTGCTCAACGAGAGGCAAAAAATAAGAGCCAGCTCTTTCGTGATATGTTTCTGCGTTATAAGAAGGAGGCTGCAGAACAGGAATTCTATGAACTCCAGCGCTATGGCGCTAAACTGGCGAGGGGGAAAGGAATCTTTACGGAAAAGGATGTTGAAAGGATAGTATTCGAGGGCCGCTGAGATTGAGAGTTGTTTTCGATACAAACATCTTCATCTCCGCCTTCGTCATACCAGGGAGTAAAGCTGAAGAAGCTTACCTCTATGGCTTGAGAGGGGAATTTATCCTTTGCTCATCCGTTGCCATTCTTACTGAAACAGCCAAAAAGCTCAGAGAAAAATTTGGCTGGGAACAAAATAATATCACCCGTCTTTTAAAGGCTGTTACAAGAGTTAGTAGCGTAATTAAAACACATCCCCATCTTCATGTCTTGGTTGACGAGCCAGACAATCGTATCCTCGAATGTGGTGTAGCGGCTGAAGCTGATATCATTGTTACAGGAGATAAGCACCTTCTCTCTCTGAAAAATTATCAAAACATTTCAATTATCACGCTCTCCCGCTTTCTTGAACTCCTTAAAAAGAACGAGGAACGTCCATAAAATTAAAAAATCCAATGGTTCTATAATAGTGGTTCAAAAAGTTCAAGGCATTTTCCGAGTATGAAGTTTCTCCATTTCCTTGTTGCTACATTCTTCGCACCAGTACTCGCCACCCTTTATTGAATAACCATCATAGCCCAGAGAAATGATCACTCCGCATTTTACACACTTGGTCGGTAAGTAAGCAGGCGGATTCTCCAACTTCTCAAAGTTATATTCATTTGTCCCGTAATAGACATACATCTCGGTCTCGAACCCATTCCGGCAGATCGGACAATCCTTCCAGGAACCTTCGTGTTCTTCGGTATGATGATATCCGCAAAGCGTAAATCGGCTGTGATTCCTTGAACAGCTATTTCTTGCATAGGAAAAAATGACATACTTATCCTCATCATCACAGATCCACTGACCGCAACATTCTGTTTTCGTCAGTTTTTTAGTCTTTCCGCATAAACCACATCTTGGTTTTTCTTCAGATTTTTTCTTTTTCGGCGTTCTGGGTTTTGTTTTAGCAGACATATTCACTCTTTCTCCGTGTCAATGACTCACTGGGTTGAATGTATCGAAAAAAAACATTTTGTGGCAGATTTCCATTGTATTTAAGAGGTTATGCGTTTTCCCCAACACAACATTGGGACACTACTGACCAAATATAATTTACTGCCAAAAGATTTTTTAGTACTTTGTGAACTGAGACTAAAAAGGATAATGAGAGAATGGAAGCATCTTCTTAAATCAGGCAGGAGCTTCGCAGACACTCCAGGAACCCATCTCTTCCTCGGAGATGCCTAAGATATAGAGGATGTTCCTGAGACGAGCTCTTCCCAGGCTCATACTGGCTGCCCGCTCGAGCCTTTCCTTTGCATTGTAGGCAATGCCCAGACCAGCTTGACCTAACATCAACACATCATTGGCCCCATCGCCGATGGCGACGGTCTGGTCTAATAGGACCCCTTCCTCTTCGGAGACCATATTGACGATCTTTGCTTTGTAGGTATTATCCACGATCCTCCCTAACACCTTCCCCGTCAGAGATCCATTCTTGATCTCCAGTTGATTGGCATAGGCAAAATCGAGTCCCAATTTCTCTTTCAGAAAATCAGAGAAATAATCGAACCCCCCGCTCACTAATCCAACCCTGAAGCCCAAATTCTTGAGGGTGGACACTAAATCTTCAGCTCCTTCGGAGAGTTTCATCTCATTTCGAATCTTCTCCAATTCCTCCACCCTTAACCCCTTGAGGAGGGCCACACGCTGAGTCAGGGATTCTTCAAAATCGATATCTCCCCGCATCGCCTTTTCCGTGATCCTTGACACTTCCTTGAAGACCCCCGCTCGTTGTGCCATCTCATTGATCATTTCCATATCAACCAGAGTGCTGTCCATGTCAAAAAAGACGAGACGTTTATTTTTACGATAGGCCTCCATCTTCTGAAGGGAAAGATCAATATTGAGTTTGTGGCTGCTGGCGATCACCCTCTCCTTCAGACGAGATAGATTCTGAACGTCCTTCACATCGATCGTCAGCTCCACACAGCTGGCACAGTGGCGGGTGAGATTGGTGATCATCTCGATATTGGCATTCTCCTCTCCAAGGATGTTTGAGATCTCCGCCAGTGCCCGGGTATCGCCGAAGTAGGTGAGGACAAAAAGGTTCTTGCTATTTCTGGCCTTTACCTCCTGCTCCGAATAGAGACGAAAGTTGAGCGTCAGGCCGAGGCGGCTCGCCTCAAACAGGAGATCCTTCAGAACGCCATCCTTCGACTGCTTGGCCCCACTCATATCGAGTAGAAAAGAGAGGCCTAAAAAATCCTGAAGCGAAGCCTGCTCGATATCAACAATCTCAACTTGATTTTCAACCAGGATCCTGCTGAAGGCGGCCGTGATTCCAGGCCGGTCCGGTCCGGAAACCGTCACCAGTACAAAATCTTTTTTCTCGTCCATTGGATCCCCCTTCTGCTTTTGGGAAATCTTATCCAAGAACCAAACCCTTGTCAAACTGGAAATAGGTGATGGTGATCAAGGAGAGGACAGGTTGAAAAAATCCATATCATTTCGTGAGGAAACCAGAGACTGTTAAATCATCTGCTAACTTTCTTTTTTCATCCGGGGTTAATGGCAGCAGAGGACCCCTCGGTGAACCACCATGGAATCCAAAGAGATCCATGGCGGCCTTAACGCCTGCAACCCCAAACCTTCCTGATACCTTCTGATTCAATGTCATCAGTTTGTACTGTTCCACTTTCGCCTCTTCCAGCTTTCCCTCTTTCCAGAGATCATACACCTTGCAACAGGCCTCCGGAGCAAAATTGGCGATGGAGAGCACCCCTCCGATGCCACCCATCACCAGAGCTTCTAAGAAGAAGTTTGCCGATCCGGCCAGCAAATTATAATCGAGACCTGCAGCCAAGAGATAGGAGGCAAAGTTCCCCTTTGAGCTATCCTTCATCCCCACGATATTTGGATGTTTGGAGACCTCCCCAACCAAACCCGTGCTGAAGGTCAGGACGGCAACCTCTGGGTTATTATAGAGAAGGACGGGAACAGGAGAGGCGTCAGCGATCGAGCGAAAATGCCTTAAGAGGACGGGGTCCGTCATCTTTTTCGAAAAGAAGGAGGGCGCTATCAAGCTCGCAAAATGGATTCCCATGGCTGCTGCTTCTTTTGTATCCACAATGGAGCGTTCAGTCGATTCACGGCCTGTCCCTGCCATGATCACCTTATCCTTTGATGATGCTTTGATCACCGTTTCTAAAACTTTCCTTTGCTCCGTCTCAGAGAGGCTCTTGAACTCGCCATTCGTCCCCAGGGCAAAATACCCCCGAAGCCTGCTCTCATTCAGTTTTTGAATGTTGGAAGCCAACTCATCCAACAAGAGATGGTCCTCTTCGCTAAAAGGGGTGGTAATGGGGGCAAAGACCCCGGAAAGATTTTCTCGATGTGAGCTCTTTAGGGTAGGACTCATCTTGAATAACCGAAGCGCTCTTCGAAGATGGGGGCGATCAGGTTGTCCACCGGCACATAATCGTCGGTGAGGATCACCGAGTAGCGTTCCTTCAGATATTTCTGCAATCGGTCCTGCGGCATGACATGGGAGGTCATCTCCTCCCCTTTCTCCTTCTTCACCACCTTGACGAATTGATCCAGATCGAGTTTCTGCGGGCTCGCCACCACCACGTTGGTGCTGATCCCGATGCTGTCAAAATCGGAACTGAGCGTGATGAGGTGGACATTTCCCTTTCCGAACACTTCTTCCAGGGTCCGAATATAGGAGGGCATGAATTGCCCCTTCTTCATGCTGTCGATCACATTGGCTAAAAGCAATCCATCCGGCTTCAGAAGAACCTTAAGCTGTTCGGCAAACTCTTTCGTCGTCAGGTGGTAAGGGATCGAGAGGTCGTTGAAGGCGTCTCCGAAGATGAAATCATAACTCCCTTTCTCCTTCGAATTCATCACAAACCAGCGGCCATCCATATTGTGAGAGCGGATCCTTGACTGTTCTGAAATGCCCAGATATTTATGAACAACCCGTGTGACTTCCGGGTCGATCTCCACAACATCAATACTCGACCCTGGATATTTCGTCTCGATATAACGGGGAATCGTATATCCTCCTCCTCCGATGAACAGAGCTTTAAAGGACTTCCGACTCTTCGCCTGCCATCTCACAAACTCTTCGTAAATCCGGATGTATTCATACTCGAGATAAGAGGGATCATTCAGATCGGTATAGGAGTGAACCAGATGATCGAGCACCAGTGACTCAAGCGTATTATCCTTATTTCCTTTGGTGCTCCGCTTTAGTTTGATCGTATAGAAATCGCTCTCCTTGAAAAAATAGGTGTCTTCATCGAGTGGCGGCTTGAAGGCATATCCATAGGCCATCTTGAGGGAATGAACAGGAGAGGTGGAGATTGACATCTCGTCCGGACGAAGGGCCGCATATCCATAAAGCCCTGCAAGGGGGACGACGAGAAAGATGATTCCAAGGAGGATGGAGAAAAAGGCCATCCCTCTCTTTCTTCCGAGAAAACCTCCGAAGATCAGACCGGAAAGGATGAGGATGATGCCCATGGTGATGAGGATGTTACGCGTTCCCATCCAGGAAATAAGGAAAAATCCTGTGGCAAAGGTCCCGAGGATGGCGCCGAGAGTGGAGAAGGCGTAGATCTTCCCGACCACATTGCCTGTCTTGGCCAGGTTGTTGAGGGCCAATTTAACCACCACAGGCGAGATCATTCCGAGAATACAGGCAGGAACGAAGAAGACGATCGTGGTGATCAGAAGAATCCTCACCATCAGGCTCGTTTCAAAGTGCGCCCCGCCTACCAGATTGGTCAGGGGAGAGATCGAAAACGCTCCAACGCCGGAGAGAAAGAGAAGCCAGCCGAGCGTGGAGGAGCGGGGAAAACGGTCTGCGACCAGTCCGCCAAGATAGGCGCCGATGCTGATGCCGGCAAGAATCACACCGATGATGCTTGTCCAGGTGTAGAGCGAGACGCCTACATAGGGAGCCATAATCCTTCCTGCCACCAGCTCGATGACCAGAGTACAGAAACTGGCAATAAAGACGATGATGTTCGCTTTAACAACCTCTTTTTGCATGTTCAAACCTCACTCTGTTAATTCAGTAGGGGTCATTCTAAAACTTATCCGTCATAAGTTCAATAGAATAAGGGGTAATTGTGTTTGTTGGGTTCTTTGGGTCTATTGGGTTAAGTATTGAAACTCAATTAACCCAAGTAACTCAATAGATACAAGTAACCGTCTAACCCAATCTCCAATATCATAACGCCCCCCAACCCCCTCTTAACTTAAGAGGGGGAGAGGGGGAGTTAATGTTTGTGATTTGGTGCTTCTTAATCATTCTCCTTTATACTTCGGCGTTCTTTTGGCGACGAAGGCGGCAATGCCTTCCTGGGTGTCCTCTGTTCGGGCGATGTCAGCGATGGTTCGGCTTTCCTCCTCCATCTGGGTTTCGAGGGTCTGATTCCATCCCATCTGCATCAGCCTTTTTGCCGCTCCGAACGATTTCGAAGGACCTGAGGCAAGCTGCAATGCCAATTGGCTTGCCTGAGTAAGCAATTCTTCGCCGGCAACAACACGGGTGACGATTCCCAATCCAAATGCCTCCTCTGCGGTGAGCATCCGGTTGCTCAACGTTAATTCAATCGCCCTCTTAAGACCGACCGTGCGGGGTAAAAAATAAGACATGCTTCCATCGGGTGTGAGCCCTACGCGCGTATAGGCCACGCTGAAGCGGGCAGAACGAGCTGCCAGAACAAAGTCGCAGGCAAGGGCAAGGCTCATCCCGGCCCCCACGGCATAGCCCTGGACCGCTGCAACTACAGGCGCTTTCATCCGCACCATCCGGGAGATGGCGGCGTGTAGATAGGTGGTTACCTCTTTAATGTGTATGGGCAGATCCTTCCCCTGCGAGGTGAAAGACTTCAGGTCGCCGCCAGCGCAGAAATGGCTTCCTGCACCACTGATCACCACAGCCCTGACTGCAGGATCCTCATCGCATTGCAGGATGGCATGCATCAGATCCCATGCCCATTCCCGATTAATCGCATTGAGCGCCTCCGGCCGGTTCAGGGTGATGTGCGCCACATGATCTTTGACATCGAACAGAAGGGTCGTATAGTTCATCCTCCCAATACCTCCTTATCCATAGTATTGATGGGAAGTTTACTGTAGCTAAATCAATGTGTCAATCTTTTTAGAGGGTGATCGGGGTTTTCACGAAAACAGGGGTAATTTGAGCTGATCGAGCAACCGATTTGATGTTTTTTTCAGTTGCTTTCCGTGAGTTTCTTTCAAGCGAACAAGAGTAGTTAAAAGTTTTG
>Ga0194126_10003546_pt1 | contig 24480 bp, 17 predicted proteins | sample TA2KigC150mmetaG_FD_148641 | JGI IMG/M metagenome (GOLD analysis project Ga0194126, IMG submission 148641) | Freshwater microbial communities from Lake Tanganyika, Tanzania - TA2015035 Kigoma Deep Cast 150m | ecosystem: Environmental > Aquatic > Freshwater > Lake | place: Tanzania: Lake... | reverse complement strand
TCCTCCTAAGTGAGAGATCAGGGACTAGTGCATCGCGGCGTAAATAGACCTACCAATTTGGAGTGTTTGCCAGGCAGAGGTATAATAAGCTCCTATCCCAAAAAGCCTGAGGAGGAATATGCCTGATGCCTGGTTTGTGTCCACCTGAAATCACAGTGTCTGAAACCGAACAAGTTGAACTGAAGCAACTTATCAATAAACATGGAACACCACAGCAAATCGCTAAACGGGCCAAGATCATCGTGCTAGCCGGGGAATGTCTCAACAACCGTCAAATCATGCGCCGGTTGGACGCCAGTCGCGATATGGTGCGCTTATGGCGGCAACGGTGGCTCGACACCGCTGGCAGCGACCTGTCGGTGTGGGATCGCTTGCAAGACCTACCCCGACTGGGGCGACCACCTATCTTTTCCGCCGAGCAACTCTGTCACCTATATGCCACCTCCTGTGAAGACCCTGCCGAATCGGGACGCCCCATCAACCGCTGGACCCCCGAGGAACTGGCCGATGAAATGATCAAACGGGAGATTGTCGAGAGCATCTCACCCCGCCACGTGGGGCGTCTGTTGGACGAAGCGGACCTGAAACCGCACCGGATTGACTATTGGATGACGCCGCAGCCTGATGAGCACCTTGATGAGAAGATCAAAGACATCTCGACTCTCTACCTCAACGCCTCCGAATTAGCCAAACAGGGGGAGCGCATCATGAGTACTGATGAAAAGACTGGCATCCAAGCGCTGGAGCGCAAGTATCCGAGCTTGCCAATGAAGCCGGGTCACGTGGTCCGCTTGGAATTCGAGTATGTACGTCATGGCACGCTCACCCTGATCGTGAACTACGATGTGGTCACCGGCCAGATCGTGACTCCCTCGATCGGTCCGACCCGGACGGAAGCGGACTTTCTGGCCCACACGCAGCAGACCATCGCCAGCGACCCAGAGGCCACGAAATGGCATTTTGTGGTGGACAACTTGAACACCCATCAGTCCGAATCGTTGGTCAGGTTCGTGGCTGCCAAAGAAGGACTGGACATCGACCTGGGCGTCAAAGGCAAGTCCGGCATTCTCAAGTCCATGAAAACCCGGGCGGCGTTCTTGAGCGACCCCAGTCATCGCATTGTGTTTCACTACACACCCAACCACGCCTCTTGGATGAATCAAGTTGAACTCTGGTTCAGCATCTTAAGCCGGCGCTTTCTCAAACACAACAGCTTCACTAGTCTGGAGGATCTCAAAACACGCCTGTTGGCCTTCATTGAGTACTTCAATCGCACCCTGGCGAAGCCCTTCAAGTGGACCTATACTGGCAAGGCGCTGGCTGCCTAATGGTTGGTAAACTTACGCCGCGATGCACTAGTGCCTGTATTGGTAATGTCCAGGGCCACCTCAATAGTTGGCCCCCAAGGTACTTTGCCAAAATCGAGCAATGCTGGACATCTGAGGATACCTTGATCCTTGCTGTGGCCTGTTACAGTCAGCCATTCGGCCAAGCCCAAGCCACGTTCGAATTGATCACCATCCTTGACCTGGTTGACAATTCTCTGAGCGTCATCCGCCAACCCGTATTGATGGGTCTCTCGTAGCCAGGTCTCGAAGTAGCCGTTGCAGAACTGACTGACAGCGCGCTCCCAGTTCTGCTCGCAGATCTGAACCAGTTCCTCTACGCTGTGGGCTACTAGGCCAGGCGCCAGGGTGTAGGGCGTCACCGTGGTGACCGGGGGTGACACGGCCTGACGTGGCACAGCCGCCACCGGCACCCGCCCGGCCAACGCCTGTTTCATCTCCCCCACCGTTTGGAAGCGGGCAGTGATTTCGGGCTGAGTGGCCCTGGCGATAATTGTCTCGACGATGGGGGATAGACCAGAGTTGATGTTCCTCGCTGGTGGCAGGTTGAAGGGTGATAGCGATGGGTCATAGCCCGTCAGCAACTGGTGCAGGGTCACTCCCAGAGCATAGATGTCCGAACGAGCATCGGTTTGGCCGGTGCCGTATTGCTCCGGCGCGGCGTAGCCGGGCGTGCCCATGACCTGGGTGTCCTTGCCTTTTCCTGGCTGGAACAGGCGGGCAATGCCGAAGTCAATGAGCTTGACCCGCCCCTCAAGGTCCACCATGATGTTGGCCGGCTTCAGGTCACGGAAGATGACCGGAGGTTGACGGCTGTGCAGGTAGGCCAATACGTCACAAAGCCGGGTGGCCCAGCTTACCACCTCATCCTCAGCCAGGAAGCCCGCCGCGCTGTGCAGCACCTGCTCCAGGGTGCGCCCCTGGATGAAATCCATCACCAGGTAGTGCTTGCCTCCTTCGGTGAAGTAGTCGCTCACCTTGGGCAGGTTGCCGTGATCCAGGGTAGCCAAGAGTTGGGCCTCCCGCTGGAAGGCATCCACGGCCCGCTGCCTGTCCAGAGGGTTGGTGATGGCCGCGTCGCTCATCTCCTTGATGGCCCACAGCTTGCCCTGAATGCGTTGATCGGTGGCCTGGTAGACGGCACCCATACCGCCACCTCCCACCTTGCGCACGATAGTGTAGCGCTCGGCGAGGACGGCGTTGGGCTGGAGCATACCGGTCTGCTGCACCAGCCCCTTGAGGGGCGTTGCGCAGTAAGAACAGAAGCGAGCCTCGGGTCGGTTGGCTGTGCCGCAGGATGGGCAGGGGATCTCGCTCACCAACGGTGTGGCACAGTTACAGCAGAAACGAGCGTCGTCGCGGTTGAGTGTTGCACAGTTTGGACATTGCTTGGTCATCTCGATCACCCTTTTCCTCTTGGTTCTAACTTAGTTACATCAGCGCCCTTCTTGTGCATCCGTTAAAGCCAGCTCGATCAGCGGCCGCGCCAGGTTCACCGGCCGCACCAGGCCGATCTTGCCCGGCAGCCGAACGGTTTCGGCGGCCGCCGCTGAGGGGATGCCAACCAGTTGTCCCTCGCGGTTGATGGCCGCCCCGCCACTGTTGCCGGGGTTGATCTCGGCGTCGGTCTTAATCCAGCCTTCGTCGGTCAGAAAACCGGACACCGAGCCCTTGGTAAAAGTCACTGTAGCCCCGCCTAACCCTGGAAAGCCGATGATGGACAGCTCGTCGCCGATTTCTACCGTATCTGTGTCGCCAACCGGCATCGTGGTGAGGTTCAAGTTGGCAGGCAGGTCTCGGCCATCCTGGGTGGCGATGATTTTGATGAGCGCCAGGTCTATGCTCAGGTCACCCTGCATCAACTCAGCGATGTACTCGACCTGCGGCGGGTCTCTAAGATTTGGCGGGCTCACGGCAACATAGATGAGCCCCCGGCGGTTGTAAAGCCGGCCCGTGTCTGGATTGCCCACCACGTGGAAATTGGTCAGGATGTGGCCTTTCTCGGTCAGCACACTGCCCGACCCCGTGGAGGAGCGTCTTTCCCCATCCACCGGCACGATGATCTGCACCGTCGCCAGAAGCGCTCTATTCAGCGCCTCGGAGGGCGATGAGGTCGGTGTTGGCTGCACCAGGGTTGGCGACGGCGTTGGCGACACCGGCGCCGCCGTGGCTGGGGCGGGTGTGGGTGATACTCGCATTGGTGTGGGTGGTGGCGGTGTGCTCGTCGCAACCACAGCAGCAGGCGCCGTCGTCGGTGTGGTGGTAAGCGCTGTGCTCTCCGAAGGCTTCCCTCGCCCTATCCTTGCGAATAGAGTGCCAATGATCACCAGCACCAGTACGGCCGCAGTTGCCCCACCGATGTAGACCGCGCGGCGGGGTATGACTCCAGCCGCTGGCGTGGCGAAGCTATAGCCACACTGCCCACAGAACCTGGCCCCAATGCGGTTCTGTTTCCCGCACTGGGGACATATCTTCATCGTCATGGCGGGTGCCAATGGCGCAGCGCACCGTGCACAGAATTTGGCGCTAGGTCTGTTAGTTGCTCCGCATTTAGGACAGTTCATGATTGGCTCCACTAAGGTCCTTCTCCTTCTGAAGCGGCCAGAAGCTCAGATACGGTGACCAATTGATACTTCTTCTCCTTGAGTTTGGCGATGACTGTGGGTAGCGCCTCGGCGGTATGCCAACCGCGTTCGTTCATGTGCATGATAACTATGGAGCCATTGCGGGCCTGGGTCTCCACGGCGCGGATAATGTCGTCAGCGCTGATGTTGGGGTCAGGGTCGCCAGTCACCACGTCCCACTGGATGATCCGCAATCCCTGGCCGGCGATGACATCCAGCGCTTCCTGGGTGTAAGTGCCGAAGGGTAAACGGAAGAGCGTAGGCCGCTTGCCTGTCAACTCATAAATGATCTCCTGGGTCTTGGTAATTTCCTCTACCATCACCTCTGGGGAGATGGCGGCGAAGTTGGGATGGCTGTAGGAGTGATTCCCTAGCTCGAAGTATGGCACCTGAGCCAAAAGCCGGGTCTCCTCGGGGTGCGATTCCGCCCACAGACCACCGAGGAAGAGGGTGGCTGCGGTATTAGTTTCGGTGAGGGTTTTAATAATGCCCACGTCATAGCCAGCCACCAGCTCTCTTGTCTGGCAGGCGTCGAAGGTGAGGGCGACCATTGGCTTGTTGCGGTCGCCGTGAGTGATCAGTATCCCCTCTCCCAGTGGGGGTGGAACCACGGTGGCGACCGTCAACAGGTCACAGCCTGGCGGCGCCTCTACATACATCGCCGCGACCCAGCCACTGTCTCCCTCTGGTCGCTGCACCTGCAACCAATCCCCGGCCGAACTGCGCGCCGTTACTGTCACTATTGTTCCCTTCGCGAGCAGACCCATACTGGCATACTGCACACCAGGGCCCTGCCGTACATGTAGCGCCTCGGCGGTAACTGTGACCACTGTGGTTATGAGGACCGCCGGAGTTGCAGTGGGCAGCGTGAGGGTAAGTGGGCTTGTCGGGGTTGCAGCAGGTAGTGTGGAGGTAGTCAGGCTCGTCGGGCTCACAGTGGGGAGCGTGAAAGTAGGTGGACTTGTCGGAGTCGCAGTGAACGGCATGGAAGTGGGCGAGCTCATCCGGGTTAGGGATGGTGTCTCTAACTTGGCAGGGGCCGTCTTCTGCGGTATGGATGTGGGTGATGGAAGTACGCCTGTTGTGGCCCCGGTCCGAGCAAGGGTAGGCCCAAACGTCCCTGCTGTGCTCGAGGGACTGTACGGAGTCACCGGCTGCTGGGCTGCTGGTGCACGTGTCTGCATGGACAGCGCCAGGACCAGCAACCCCGCACTGGTCACAAAGAGGCCGATGCTAATGGCGATGGCAAGGGTGGGGTGACGACTCTGCCATTGACGAAGTTTGTGTTTGATGGGGTGCATATCTGACTCCTTAGTGATAAGTCCAGCTCCGGTGCAGCAGCTCAGAATCCCTAAGGACACTTCTCCAGCTTTTTCTGGGCCGTGTCCTTGAGCCGTTTGATATGGTCACGATTCGTGTGATTGGGCGAGTCTTCGTACTGAAGTCCTGCTATCTTCCGCCACTGATCGCAGGCCATGCTATTCCAGCCTTTCTTCTCATAAGCTACTCCCAGGATGTAACAGGTGTTGATACAAGACGGATCGTATGCTGCCGCGGTCTCGGCGTAATTGATAGCCAAATCAATCTGGCCCAGATCATAGTAGCCGCCGGCCAGATGATAGAGCCCCTTGACGTAGTTGGGGCGCGCGTTCACGATCTGGCGCCAGATGTCCATTGCCTGTGTCTGGCTCTGGTTGTAGAGTTGCTCGGCCTGCGCATTCAGCGCGTCGGCCTGGGTCAAGGGCATCACCGTGGGCGTTGGAATCGGCGTTGATGTAGGTGGAACTGGCGTCGCGATTGGAGTATTAGTTGGCACCACTGGTGAGGGAGACGGCGTATCCGTCGGCACGGGCACAAAGCTTGTGGGTGTCGCTGTCGCCGTAGTTGTGAGAGTTGGTGGCACCACGGTGACTCCTACTCCAGGTGTTGCTGTGTGCGTTACTGTCACAATCATTGGAGTTGGTGTCGGAGTTGACTGCAGAAGCTTAAGCGCGCCGGCCATCACCGCCACGGCCCCTATCAGCAGTACTACAGCGGCTACCAGCAGAAAGGGTGTAATGCGTTGCATAAGCCCTGGCTGGACAACAGGAGGGACAACGGGGATTGTAGGCTTAGGAGGTGGCGGAACAGACGGCAGCTTACCCAATATAGCCTGCTTCATCTCCGATGCAGTCTGGAACCGATGGGTGCGGTCATAAGCCACAGCTTTCATGACCGCTGCTTCTACGTGTGGAGAAACAGACGGGTTCAGACTGCGAACAGATGGAAGGCTGAAGGGTGTTTGGGCGGGGTCGTGCTTGGTGAGCAGGTGATGCAGCGTGGCCCCCAGTGCATAGATGTCACTCCGGGCATCTGTCTGTCCTCTTCCATATTGCTCCGGCGGGGCGTAACCTGCCGTGCCAAAGACAACTGTATCGGTGGGCTTGCCCGGCTTGAAGAGACGTGCGATGCCAAAGTCAATGAGCTTGACTGTACCGCTCCTATCCACCATGATGTTGCCGGGTTTCAGGTCACGGAAGATCACCGGGGGCTGTCTGCTGTGGAGATAAGTCAGCACATCGCAGAGCTGCGTGGCCCAGTTGAGCACCTGACTCTCAGGGAAGAAACCTGGCGTGCGGTTCGCGATGTCTTCCAACGTATCGCCGTCTATGTAGTCCATCACCAGATAGTGGTTGCCCCCTTCGGTGAAGTAATCAGACACTCGGGGCAGGTTAGGGTGGTCAAGCGAAGCCAGCATCGAAGCTTCCTGCTGAAACCGCTGTTGAGCTTGTGCCTGTTCCGCTGGGGAAGCAGTGGGATCGGGAATCATCTCTTTGACAGCAACTGGCCTGTTGGCCAGGCGCATATCCTGGGCCAGGTAGACAGCCCCCATGCCGCCCACGCCCAACGTTCTCACGATGCGATATCTGCCTTGTAAAACAGTACCCGGTGCGAGCATTGGCCCTCCTTGTTACTCTGCCCTGAATACAAACGTCACCTGTCCGAAGCGTACAGTCGAACCGTTCTTTAATGCATTAGTACTGATCCTCCGTTCCTGGGCTGGGTCGCCGCTGTAGCTCACAAATGTACCCTGGGCACTGTCCAGGTCGCGGACTACCCAGCGGCCGGTTTCCTGTCGCAGCTCAGCATGGCGGGGCGATACCGAAGGATGAGTCAGTACGATGTCGTTGCCAACCTCAGAGCCTACAGTGGTGATTTCTTTGGTCATCTCGCGGATCATCTCCAGCCAGGGCAAGCCCTGCGCCGTCTGGCGGAAGATCAGGGTGGCTTCGCCCAGCTTGACCAATGAGCTGTCTTTGAGGGCATTCCTGGCGCTGAGACGCAACTGTGCCGGATCGCCGCCGAAACTAACAGCGGTGTGACCCTGGCTCAGGTCGATGACCACGTAACGACCACCCTCCAGGCCGATGCGGGCGTGCCGAGCCACTACCGTGGGCACGGGGATGATGATGTCATTGCCCTCACTGCTGCCAAGCGAAACACTCTCTTTGGTTATGGCAAAGCGCGTGACCAGGCGAGCCGGCGCTGGTCGATAAGATGGCGTGGGCGTCACCGCCTGAGGAGCCGGACCGACCGGTGGGGCAACAACAGGGACCGGTATGGGCGTCACTGGTTCCACTACTTCGGGGGCTGGGCGGCGGGCATAGGCCCGGCGGGCTACGCCGGGCAATGCTAGAAGGACTAGCAACAGCAACAATAGGGTGCCGAAGAAGGGGTAGTTGATGGACGATTTGAGGATGCCTCCCACAGCGTAGGGCCCACTGGTGCTGAGGGTGCCTCCGCCATGCTCGATATTCACTACCACCTCCCGACGCGTGCCATCCAGCTCAGGCGTGGGCGAGGTGAAACTGATCACGTATTCGTTCTGTAACTCCTGAGCGATCTTGCGATACAGCTCGACCAACTGATCGGCTGTCGGCGTCTGGTGGAATTCACCCCCTGTCTCCTCTGCTAGCTTCTTGAGACGGCCGACGTCAATGTCTCCTCTACTCCCCAGGCCAATCGTGTATACCGGGACGTGGTTGTTCTTGGCGAAGGTGATCACCTGGTCTACCGAGCGGCGGCTTTCGTTGTCTCTGCCATCGGTGAGGGCGATGACCACCGTTCGGCCAGAGGCAGCCTGGAGCTGTTCCACCGCTGCATAGACAGCGTCATGAAAGGCAGTCCCGCCGCCCGCGTTGACAGCATCAACTTGCCTCATCAGGGCATCCTTGTCAGCATTGCTAACAGGCTTCAGGGGGGATAGTGTGTCTATGACGTCATCGAAGACCAGGATACCCAGGCTATCCATATCCTCGCGGGTCATGGAGACGAAGACCTTGGCTGCCTCCTGCGCTCCCGCCATCTTGCTTCCCCTCATGCTGCCGCTGCGATCAATGACCAGAAACGCGGTCACAGCCTGTTGACCTGCGCCCAGGAAGCCGGTGATCTTGACCGGGATGCCGTCCTCAGTGAGCTCAAAGGCTTCCTGGCCCAGACCCCGCACCGGCTGTCCCGTCTTATCGCGGACCAGCACGTGGGTTTTGATGGTGGGGAAGGCCGAATCGGCATCTATGAGGGTTATCGAGGCCGTGGAGCCATCGGGGCCGGTGGCCGCCCCAGGACGTGTCGTGCCCAGGCTCATCAGGATGACCCAGCCAATGGCAAAGACGAAGAGAATAACCAATAGAATCGTTTTCTGTGTCAACCGTCTCATTTCTGCCCTCCTTCCAGGTTGAATATCACCTGCGTCTTGCCCAGTTGGATGCGGTCGCCGTGCTTGAGCAGGTGGGACTGACCCATCGGTTGCTTGTTGACCAGGACGGGGTCTGCCAGTGGCCGCAGCACGAAGGTCTTCTGCGTCTGCTCAATGACGGCGTGGTGGGGATAGATGTCCTCGTCACCAGGGAGCACCACGTCGCAGTCATCGGCCTTGCCCAGGCGGGTCTCCTGGCGGGTCAGGGTGAAGGTACGCCCCTCCAGTCGGCCTACCACTACCTTGAGCCAGGCCGTGCGCAGGATGTCTTCCACCAGCCCGATGAGGGAGCCGATGCAGGCCCCCAGGATGATGAGACCCACCGCGCTACCCACGGTGAGGGATAGCTCGCGGTCGTGGGTGACGGCTCTCAGCAGGGTGCTCAACCGCTCGTAGGTGCTGCCGCCGATGAGCCCACCCAGCAAGCCACCTACAGCCCCATAGCTGGTCTTGGCTGTTGAGCGTTGCACCCGGCCTTCGCTGGTGCCCACCAGGAAACCGAAGATAGCCCAGCCTGCGGCGCGCGGCCACACGCCGCCGCCGGCGAACTTGAAAATCACCTCTCCGATGACCAGGCCGATCAGCCCGCCCACCAGCCCGATGATGCTCCCCAGGAAGACGCCCCTGGCCAGCCGACGCCAGGAGTGGCTCACCGTGAGCCCATCCACCGCCCCGATGGCTCCGCCAATGCAGATACCTACGGTTGCCCCCAGCAGGGCATCCTTCAGAAACAGCATCAGCAGGTTGGAGATGTCAATGTTGAGAAACAGGCCGATGAGCAGCCAACTGATCAGCCCCCCCAGCGCGCCGAACAGGGCGTTGTAGTAGATGCGTTGTTTGTCTATGGACATGTGGATACCTCCTTGATTGCCCTCCTGAACTCTCGGAAAGTCGAGTGGAAGGCTTTTTGACGGGTAGGAAGAACAGAATCCAGAAAATAGAAGTCAGAGGTGGGAGTTGAGCTACTCCTGGGCGCAGCGGAAACCGACGTAGTTGAGGATGTTCGCCGTGTGGCCGCTGCTGCGGTCGGCGGTGCGGACGAACCATCCACTGCCGTACCACGAGCCGCCCCGCAGCACCCGGGCCGACCCCGAATCCGGCCCCTGGGGATTGCGGTCCGGAGAGCGGGCATAGTAGCCGCTATCGTACCAGTCGGCCACCCACTCCCACACGTTCCCTGCCATGTCCAGTGCCCTGTAGGGGCTGGCCCCGGCCGGCTTGCTTCCCACCGGCACCGTCATCCCAGGGCAAGGAGAAAACTGCGCCTTGCTGCAATCCGGTGCTCTGTTCCCCCACGGATACACTCGCCCATCCGTCCCCCGCGCCGCCTTCTCCCACTCCGCCTCCGTCGGCAGCCGCTTGCCAGCCCAGCGACAGTAGTTGTCAGCGTCATACCAGCTTACGCCCACCACCGGCTGATCGGAGGCGTTGTAGTCGCTATCGTCCCAGTATGCTGGCTCCTCACAGTCTCCAGCCTCCACGCACTGGCGGTACCGGGCGTTGGTCACCTCGGTCTGGTCAATCCAGAAACCGTCCAGGTACACAGTGTGCTGGGGGTGCTCATCGTCGTCGCCTTCACCATCAGGACTACCCATAATGAACTCTCCCGCCGGCACCTTTACCATCACCGCCCCATCTCTCTCCCACACCCCCGTCCCGACGGGCCCAGGCAACATGGGCGGGGGGGTGGACGTGATGGTCAGTGGAACGGGCATCGTCGCCGATGGCGCTGGCGTGGACGTGGGCGGCCGTGGAGTGGCCGTGATGACTATGGGAGTCTGTGTTGGTGTCAGCGCCTGTAGTTTCTCCGCAATCTCCATCAATTTGGATTGTACATCTTTGTAGTTGGGATCAGCCGTAAAGACCGCCAGCAGTTCTGTCTGGGCTTGCTCCCACTGACCTAGTTTCATATAACCTATCCCTCTCTGATAGGCCAGTTCCAACTGTGCGAGGGCATCAGCTGTAGCGGTAGCTGCCACTGTGAGCGCACTAGCGGTGGCTGTAGCTTCAGCAGCGTTCGCCTGAGCGGTCGCTGTCGCATTCGTGGCTTGGGTCATAGCCATTACTTCTTGCTGTTTGGCCTTCACCTCTGCAAGCTTTGCTTGCGCGTCTCGATAGCCTGCATCTATTCTCACGACTTGCTCAAATTCCTTTCTGGCATTGTCCCAGTCTCTACTGTTCTGAAAAGCCACGCCGGCCTTGTAGTGCCTCGCTAACTCGCGGCTCTCTTGATGGTCGGGATAAACGTCCAATACCAGCACTGTTGCAACGGTCAACAAGGCCAGCACCGCCAGCAGAGCTAGCCAAAGTAGCATTGTCCTTCTTCCAGAGATTGTCCGTCGCCGGGCCATTCTATACCTCCTTGTAATCAAATGGAATACTACATCGTCAGCGGTGTTCCGGGTTAATTGGCGAAGATGGCCATTTTAGGGCACCTCCGTGACTTAGAAAGCCAGTCTCGACAATAGGATGGCGACACTTCCAAGAAAGCCTAGCAACAGCAGGATGAATAACGAGCACCCGGATTGCTGTGCAGCAGCTTGCCGAACCTGAGCTTGCGGAATTTGCTGTGACTGAATCGGTGGTCCCCCCCAAACCTGGCCGGTGGCTACGCCTGTCAACCAATCCGCTATGAACTGGTCTGCCTGCAGTTGTCCGTTCACCACAACCATGTCGCCGTTCCTAAGCGTGACTGGGTTCATCCACCCCTCCAGGTGGCAATCAATCTGCCTGCCACTGGCCAGGGTCACTCCGAATTTCAGGGTCTTGTAAGCATAGGTCTCCTTCTTCCCCGTGCCGTATCGGGTGGATTGGCGATAGATAGTGATCCTGCCCTCCAGACGGTTGGGGTTGATAGAGCTGACGATGTCGAAGGGCAATGTTGCTGCTTTTTGGCCATCAATAAAGATCTCGGCCCACCAACCGCCGATCATCGTAGCTTCTTGGTGGCCAGCAATCTTCCGACCAAAGATCTTGGCCCGGATCTCTTTCTGGCCCTGTCGGACTCGCAGTGGGAATTGCTGCCGGTAATGGAACTGGCCATTGGGAGCATAATACTCCGCCGCTAACGTGTGTACGTGCTCCCGGTAGGGATCATTGTTTGATAGCCTCAGCCATACCATGAACCTCTGGGCGGTATCGGCAAAGCCAGATGTTACGCCAACGGGCTGGTTCATGGCATCCACGTCCTGGCACATCTTGGCCTCAATCAGGGTCAAAGGGGGAGCAGGACCGATGCCCTGCTTCAGGTTCTGCAGGTCCTGGAGCAATTGTCTGGCGCTCTGGTAGCGATGGCTGCTGTCCTGCTCCACAGCCTTCATGACGATCATCTCCATACCTTCCGAGATGTTGGGGTTGATTGCCCTGGGTAAGCGTTGGTCGAAGCTGAAGGGTGGGAAGTCCTGTGGATCCTTCTTGGTCAGCAAGTAGTGTATTGTCGCCCCCAGGGCGTAGATATCCGAACGAGCATCGGTCTGGCCTTCACCCCACTGCTCTGGCGGCGAGTACCCCACCGTGCCAAGCGCCTCAGTATCTTTGGCCTTCCCCTTCTTGAACAGCCGCGCGATGCCAAAGTCAACGAGCTTGACCTTGCCATCTCTGGTCAACATGATGTTGGAAGGCTTCAGGTCGCGGTAGATGATGGGTGGAGTTCGACTGTGGAGGTAATCGAGCACCTGGCAGAGTTGGATCGCCCAGTCAATGGCTTGTCCTTCCGGCAAGGGGGAAGAGCGGCTTTCGATGATCTTATCCAAGTCCTCTCCGTCCACGAACTCCATCACCAGATAGTGCTTGCCGCCATCGCTGAAGCGATCGTAGATCTGGGGGATGTTGTCGTGCCGCAGTTTGGAGAGAATATCTGCCTCCTGCTGGAAGCCCCGAATGGCCTCAGCCCGCTCCTGAGGGTCAGTGAACTGATCCAGCATCTCCTTGACCACGCACTCGCGGTTGGCCAGGTTCGTGTCCTGAGCCAGATATATCGTGCCCATCCCGCCCTGGCCGATGATGCGGGTGATCTTGTAGCGGTTGTAGAGAATAGAGCCAAGGGAAAGCTGGAGGCGTGGAGCTATGGCTAATGGGGCTCCGCATTTGGCACAGAACTGTGCTGCGTCTTGGTTTGAGGTGTTGCAATTGGTGCAGCGTATCATAGTCCATCCTCGCTTGATCTTATGACTGATGGGCCAGAGATTTTAGCTGTGGTCTTTGCTTTCGTCTACCTTGAAGTGATTGTTTTTCCGTCTGTGATCGTGGTGGCCCCGGAACGAACAGGTACATCCAGCAGTGTTCCGATGTCCTGGACTTCGACGACGTAGTTCCCGGCCGTGATGTCCCACGAGATCGCCCCGGTGTTGTCCGTACGGCCGTCGAGGAATCGGTTGCCCTTGATGATGTTGCCGCTCACATCCTTTGCCTGATAATACACACCTACCCAACGGTTGCTGATAGGATTTCCCGCCGAGTCTTTCAGGGCGACGGTCAGTCTCCCCAGCGTGAGGATGATCTGGGTGGTCTCTCCACTCTTGATCTCGTGGTTCAACTCCTCCCCCCACAGATTCCCCGCCACATCCCGTATCTCAACCGCGTATTTGCCTGCTGTGATGTTCCATGTGATCACCCCGGTGTCGTCTGTTCGTCCGTCCAGAATCCGGTCTCCTTTAACCGTATTGCCATACACATCCTGCTTCTGCAAGTACACCCCCACCCACCTGCGTGACACAGGTTGGCCTTCTGCATTCCGCACCCCAACCGTTAGCCGCCCCAATTGCACCAGGATTTTCGTCGTCTGCCCAGGCAACAAGGCATGATTCAACTCCTCACCCCACACATAGCCCGAGATGTCCCCTATCCCCACGGCATACACTCCGGGTGTCAGGTCATACACGATGCCTCCGGTGTTGTCCGTCCGTCCATCGGTGACGCGATCTCCCTTAATGGGATTGCCACTGATGTCGGTCTTCTGGAGATAGATGCCTGTCCACCGCCGCTCCATAGGCTTTCCATCCGCATCTATGACTCCAATCAGGAGCCTACTCAGGGTGGCAGACAGCACTGTGGCTTGACCTTGGCTCACGACGTAGTTGTACTCGTTGCCCCAGAGGTAGCCAGCATAGTCACCGAGAGCCACGGCGTAGATGCCGGGCTGGAGAGTGAAGAAGATGCTGCCTGTGTCGTCGGTGCGGCCATCAGTGATGCGGTCGCCCTTGACAGGGTTGCCGCTGATGTCGGTCTTCTGCTGGTAGATGCCTACCCACGAACGCCTCTTCGGCGTCCCATCTGCTAGCTTGATGATCACTTTGAGACCTGTCTTGTCTGAGGGTTCCGTCGATACATGCACAGCACTGAATCTCTCTGGTTCGATAGTAGGCGTCGGGGTGCCGGGCGCCAGTGTCGGAGTCGGAGTTTTCGGCACCGGGGTATGTGTGGGCGTCGGTGGTACAGGTGTATGCGTGGGTGGAATCGGTGTCCACGTAGCAGTTGGGTGTGGCGTCGGCGTAGAGACAACCGGGGTATCAGTGGCTGGGACAAGAGTCAGCGTAGGCGGCAACGTTGTACGGGTAGGGGGTACAGGAGTGGCCGTAGGTGGCACCATGGTCAAGGTAGGCGAACTGACAGGTAAAACTGTAGGGGCTGGCCTCGTCTGCTGGCCTATGAGGACAACGCCGCCGAAAAAGCACAGATACAGAGCGAAAAGGCCACCAGACAGGGTTGCGATCTTGCCTACTCGACTAAGGTTGTTGAACCACTGCATTTTCTTCCTCCTTGCATTTGTGAGTGTGTCTCACTACCACTTGATCTGACGGAACGTCTCCGTATCGGTTATTCGGATTCCCGCAATCCCTCCACCAACACTACCCAGAAACGCCAGGAACAGCGAGAGAGGCCCAAGGCCGCCACCAATCAGGTAGGCTCCCAGGACGAGCCCGACCACAACTTCAAGGGCGAGGGTTGTGAGGAGGGTGACAGTGGCCTTAGGCAGGAAATCCGGCGCGTCCAAGTTCACCTTACGGGCGATAAAGGCCCCAGTGACTGCTCCCATAGCGCCGAAGAGCAACGCCCCGGCGTAGATGGCTGCTTCCAGCACCGGCCCGGCGCCACCAGGAATAGCCAGCCTGGGTAGGTAGGCAAGCACGGTGCCAATGGCAGCTCCGCCCGCACTCCACGCCGCAACTTGCCTCACATCAAAGGGAAGCGCCGTCGGCAAAGCTGCCCCGCAGGAGAAGCAGAATTTGGCCGTTACCTTGTTAACCGCACCACAGGCCGCGCACGTCTGCTGTGGTGCCTGAACCACAGTGGTCCCCGCCAGGGCCTGTCGCAGGTCACGAACTGTCTGGTAGCGGTTTGCAGCCTGGATCTGCATGGCCCGCAGGATGGTCTGCTCGGTATTGGGGCTGATCCTTGGGTTCAGTGTCCGAGGAGGTGTCAATGGCATGCCTGCAGCAATGCGCGGTGATTCCGGCGGGACCTGTCCTGTCAGCAAGCAGTAGAGCGTGGCTCCCAGGGCGTAGACGTCGGAGCGGACATCGGTTCCTCCAGTGTATTGCTCCACGGGCGAGAAGCCCGGCGAAGCGGCGCGCGCCCCGGTCTCTGTGCCAGCGCCGGTCTGGTATTTGGCGATGCCAAAATCCACCAGCATGATCCGACCCTCAGGCGTGCGCTTGATGTTGCCTGGCTTGATGTCACGGTGGATGACTGGTGTGGGCTTGCCGGAGACCGTATCTACCCATCTGTGCATATACTCCAGGGCGTCGAATACCTGTTCCATCCAGCCCAGAACCTCGACTTCCGGCAACGGCCCGCGCTGAGCCAGGATCTGGTCCAGATCCTCGCCTTCGACGTAGTCCATGACCAGGTATTGCCGACCTGAAGGCTCGATGAAGTGGTCGGTGACCTGGGGCAGGTTGTGTTGCTTCAACCGTGCCAGTATTACCGCTTCGCGTTTGAACTGCTCCTGGGCACTCCGAGATGGATCGAAGTTTTCCTTGACGGCGACAAGCCGCCCTGGCAAATGCAGATCATCGGCCAGATAGACAGCTCCCATGCCGCCCTGACCCAGCAGGCGGATAATCCTGTATCGGTTGTGCACGATGGCACCTGGTGTTAACAGACTGGTCATAGGTGCTCCTCCTGTCTAAACGAGTTTTACCGTCTTGCTGCTCTTGAACTTGATGGTCTTCTTGCCCTCGGCGGTCATCTGGCCTTGCTGCTCCAACCTGTCCGCCTCCAGCCGCGCCGTGTGGGCCAGGTCCGCTTCCCCCTGGTTCAGCAAAATGGTCGCCGCCGCCCGCAGCTTCTGCGTCGCCCCGGCCACGTCCCCCAACTCTGCCTCCTGCAGGGCCTGTGTCTGCAGCTTGAAGGCGGTCACCTTCTCCACGATGTTCATCACCCTGGGATTGACCTGCCCTGCCAGGTAGGGATCGTGGGTGAAGCTGAGCATGAGATCGGCCTGCACCTTCTCCTGCGCCAGGTTCAGCAGCGGGACATCGTAAGCAATCTCCGCCTGAGCGATGCGGTAGGTACCCGCCTGTCGGGCCGGCAGCAGGAGTTCCACCAGGAGTGCCTGGCCCTGGCCCTTCTCCAGTTCGCCCAGGAGAACGTTGATGGTTCGGTCGAAGACGGAGCTATAGCCCAGGTCGGCGATGAGGGGCACCACGCGCCACACCTTGCGCGGGTTGGTCCCGGCCACCAGGCGCAGGGTCAACACGGCGTTCTGAACCACAGCCGCTTGCATGGCCTGCACCGCACTCTGGAAGTACTGGCCGATCTCGTGGGCTTGAGCAATGTAATCAGCTTCGCCACCACTTTTCGCCCCGATCTCTATCACCAACTTGTCGTTCCAATCAGTGCCAACACCCAGGGCAATAATAGGGATGTTATCCCGCGCTGCCATGTCCGCCTCCTTCTTGCAGTCTCGCTCCCCTTCCGTCTGTCCATCGGTGAGCAACACCAGGCGGTTGATACAGCGGGACGACCAGTGCTTCTTTACCTCGGACAATCCGGCCCGCATAGCCGGAGCCATGGTGGTGCCGCCACCGGCGCCCAACTTGTCCACCTGGCGCTTGAGGGCATCCCTGTCCGAGGCGGTGCGCACTTGCTGGCTCTTGGCCAGAGTGCTGGTGCTGCTCGAAAAAGTGATGATGGAGATGTAATCTTGATCGCCCAGCAGGTCAATGACGTACTTGACGGCGTCCTTGACCCGCTGGATTTTCTCCCCAGACATAGACCCGCTTTTGTCCAGCACCAGACTGAAGTTCAGCGGCATTTGGACGCTGGCCATGACATCAGTAGGCATGACCTCCAGCAAGGCGTAGACCAGTTGAGCCTGCCCCGTCACAGGGACGTTGTCCTTGCTCAGAGTACTGGTGAGATAGACTTCTCCGGCCATTGCTCTTACCTCCAGGTTGTTTTTTTATCGCTTACTCGTGTTGCTCCAATTTGAAGACCACGTCACCCACACGTAGGGTGGAGCCAGCTTTCAGCGCATTACGCTGAACAACCATTTGTTCCTGGCCTGGGTCGCCGCTGAAGCTGACGTAAAGCTCCTCACCCCCACCAACGTCGTAGACCACAAAGCGATTGCCTTCCCAGCGAATCTCGGCCTGGCGCGAGGCTACTGCTGGAGCGTTAACTACGACATCGTTGGCTTCCCCACGGCCGATGGTGGTCACGGCATCTTGTAGAGCGAAGGGGACTTCGATGTGGGCAACTGAGCCATCTGGCGAAATGCGCACCGTACATCGCACATCGCCGAAGCGCACAGAGGAGCCATCCCTCAGCGCGTTTTCGCTTATCGGGCGCTCCTGACTGGGACCGCCGCTGAAGCTAACGAAGGTCTGTCCTCTTCCCAGGTGACGTACCACGTACCACTTGCCTTGCCGCACGATGCGTGCGTGATGAGGTGCTACTGACGGATGCTTGATCACGATGTCGTTGTCAGGCATCCGTCCGATGCTCACCCCTTCCGGAACCAGAGGAAACCGGGCGATCAAACGGGCTGCTGGAACTGCGGATACCACCGGCGCCAGTTGCTCGACCGGTTTGGGCTGCACGGGCGGTTCCATGGCAAGAGAGGACACAGCTCCCCTCGCCCTGGATACCGCAGTGGGCAAGAGCAGCAAGAGGAGCAATGGCAAGAGGAAAGCCAGGAACAGCATCGGGTCGGAACGGATATTGACCAGGTGCTGCTCAAGGTATCTCCCGCCCGTGGTCACCCCTGGTCCCTCAGTGCCCCGCTGCACAGTCACGATGATATTTCGCCGCGTGCCATCGTAGGTCGGGCGGGGACTGCGGTAGGTGAGGACGTACTCCTTCTGCATTTCCACCGAGAGGGACTGATACAGTCGCTTGAGTTCGTCGGCACCAGGGGCGTGGTAGAACTTGCCGCCCGTTTCCGTTGCCATTCGCTGCAGCTTCACTTCATCGAATCCTTCGTTGCTTAACTCCTGAGTTGCTCTTTGGCCAAAACCGATGGTGTAGACAGGGATGTCGGCACTTCGGGCCTGCTGGATGGCCTCGTCCAAGGTATGGGAGCTGCCCATTCCAAGCAACCTGAATTTCCAGTCCTCCCGGCAGTCAATGCCATCGCTGAGCAGGATGACGCTCCGCCTCCCTTCCAGGGTGGCGATCAGGTCTACCGAGTCGTACACCCCATCGTACCAGGCAGTGCACCCGTCGGGGCTCAGGGACTGGATCTGTCCTTTCAAAGCTGGCTTGTCCGAGGTAAAGGACTGTAACGTCGTCACATCCTGGTTGAATGCGACGAGCGCGGCCTTGTCATGCTCGCGCATCAGCTCCACGAAAGTCGTGGCCGCCGACTTGGCGCCGGCCATTTTGTTCTCCACCTCCATGCTGCCGCTGCGGTCAATGGTCAGCACCGTGGCGATGGCTGAGCGGATGCCAGCGCTGAAGGCGATGATGTCCACTGGCACGCCATCCTCAGTGATCTGGAAGTCCTCTTCCCGCAGCCCTTCCACAATCTGTCCGTCCCTGTCCCGCACGCTGACGTAGAGGGTGATGTCCGGATATTTCGACGTATCAATCTGGGCCAACTCGGCTGTGAAGTCGCCATCCGCGCCGACAGTGCTGGCCAGCAGCCCCAACATCCCAATACCCAATATCCAATACCTGATATCCAGTATCCATTTCATTGCCCGCCCATCCTTTCCCTCAAGCCAGTTCCACCATCGTACTTCCCAACCGCACCTTCGCTCCCTTCTTGATCTCCATAGCTGAGCCGGGAGGCAGCGGAATGCCGTCAACGAATGTTCCTGAGCGGGAGCTCAGATCTTCGATGAAGAACTGCCCACCTTTGCGATAGATGCGAGCGTGCTTTTTCTCGATGGCGGGGTCGCCGGGCAGGTATACCTCACAGCCGTCATAGCTGCCCAGGGTCACGGCGTCTATGATCTCCTTCGCCAGGTCCTTTCGAGCACCGCTGCGGACGTATAGAGTGCCCCGCGCAGCGACGAAGATGGTCAATGGGATGATTGACCCCAGGCAGGCACCGATGAGGATCAACCCCAAAGCCCCCACCACCATCTGCACCGTATCGCTCCGTTGGAGGAAGGCCTGGGTCATCCCTTCGTACAAGATGCCACCCACGGCGCCCGCCAGGGTGCCACCGATGCCGCCGTAATAGATGCGGCGTGGGGAGCGGTTGACCGCTCCCTCGCCGATGCCCAGGAACGATCCCAACAGGAGCCAGCCCAGGGATCGGCCCGCCAGCCCGCCACCGAGGAGCAGGAACACGGCCTCGCCGAGGAGTAGACCCAGGAGGCCGCTGATCAGCCCTGCTGCGCCGCCAGCCAGAACTCCCAAGGCCGCACGTGGGGCGGACTGCTTGATCACGACTCCCTCTACGGCACCCACCATGCCACCGATAAAGAGCCCCACGCCGGCGCCCACAAGGGCGTAGGCCAGCCAGATGTTCCAGCCGCCGGTGTTGATACTGCCCACGACCAGCCAGCCCAGCAGCCCGCCGATGGCGCCGAATACGGCATTGTAGTAGATTTGTCTAGCTTTACTCACGATGCACCTCCAGATAACTTCGTCACAGTTTCTGGCCGCACCCACTACAGAACCTAGCCCCAGGCCGTAATGGACGTCCACAACGAGGGCAGGTTGTCGGATGCGGCTCTGCTGCTCGGGTAACCAGTGCCTGACCGCATCCTCCGCAGAATCTGGCTTCGGGCCGCAAGACGTGGCCACAGTGCGGACAGATGATCTGTCCTGATACACCCAGAGCCTCTATTGCCAGTACTTCAGCAACTGGTTGCTGCTGGCTTCTGATCCTCTCTGCTGCCGTGGGCAGGACCAGGGCCAGCAGCAAGGGTAGAAGAAAGGCCAGGGCGATAACGCCATTGGAGCGGATGTTGATCAGGTGCTTCTCGAGATAAGTGGTAGTTCCTTTCCCTTCTCCGACAGTGACTTCGATGTTGCGTCTGGTTCCGTCATAGGTTGGACGGGGGCTGATATAGGCCAAGCGGTACTGCGTGGCAATAAGACCACCAATCTCATCAATGATAGTTGTGAAATCGGAACTCCCATGGATGTTGAAAAACTGCCCATTGGTCTCCTCTACGATTTGGAGATAGTCGGAATGAGTCGGTGCAACGATGTAGGTCGTCACGTTGGTGTTGGCCAACAGCTGCAAGGTATTAGCGAGCGTGAGATTGGGGTCATCGAAGGATACACCTGCATCTGGCCAGTCTCCGTAGTGGTGAGGCGGTGCATCTGTGATCAGGATGAAGATTTTCAAAACCCCATCTCTGAAAGACATCTGGGTAGCTCGCTGCAAAGCTCCCAGGGAGAACTCAGGAATGTCATATCCACCACCAGCAAGCCTGATTTCGTTGATCCAGCCCTTGAACTGTTGAGCGTCATCTGTGAGCTGACCATCAGGGTTCTCCACTCGATTGATCACATCACCGAAATCCACCAATCCCAGGCGGTAATCCAGGCCACTTCTTTCCAGCTTCTCGGCAAAGGCCAAACTCGTTCGCTTCATGCCGTCCACTTCTTCGACCATACTTGTCGTTGTGTCGAACACGAACACGATGTCCGCCATTCGAACATCCCCAGTGCCGGCAAAGTCGGTGAGAGTGACGGGTACGCCATCCTCGGTTACCTCGAAATCTTCCTGGGTTAGTCCTCCCAACGGACTGCCCTTATCATCGGTCACGCTCACATAGACGATGATTTCAGGATAGTTGGACATGTCCACCTGGGTGACTTTGATCGTGGGACCAGCAGCCCAAGCAGAGGTCGAAAGCAGGAAAATGATTCCTATGAAAATGCTTGTACATCTCACCTTGCTCACCAAGACTCTCCTGTAAGGCTTGTATTTAGAGCTTGAAGGCGATCACCTTTTTTGTAATAAACCATTCACTGATTGGCCATCACCACAATCAGGCTGGTGACAATGACGAGCTCAGCAAACAGAATGCCCAGGACAGCCAACCATCTGCCTGCTACTGCCGTCATAGGAGGCATGACGGTGACCTCGATGCCGATGGTCTTATCGCCTCCGTTGGTCTCTAGCTCGACGGCTCCCTGGAAACGGGTGGTAGCGGGCACGATACGACGGGCGTGCCAGTAGGCCAGGCCGATGATGCCCTGTAACATCACCGCCAGAGCAAAGATCATTATGGGAATCCAGATCAGGTTGGTAACGAGGAGGATGAGAAGCGCACATCCTATCGAACCCAGCCCAATCCCTTTGATCTTGTTCCAAAGCGGACGGATCACGTTGGGTGTTGGCCGCTGGAACTTCGCCAGGGTCACATCGGCTGTGTTCACTGAGACTGCCAACTCCTGATCGTTTCCCGAAAAGGTCTCCGGCTGGATGTAGAGCCAGGCCACATCGCTGCAGGCTTCTCCCTGGAGCTTCTGCCCGCCGACATTCTGGACACGGAGTTTCTGGGTGACCTTCTCACCCTGCCTGACATCGCCGAAGTTGAGCCGGGTCCTGTCTACGCTCAGGCGAGGCCCAATCACGACCACGGGTTGCGGGACAGGGATTGGGATAGGAGACGGAGCAGGAGCTGGTGGGATGGGTTGTGGCGCGGCTCCCCCAGCCAGGGCTTGCCAGAAGGCGTCCGCCGTGGGGAAGCGATCCTCCATATTGAGTTCTGTTGCTCTGGCGATGGCCTGCTCCACGTGGCTGGAAACGCCCGGGTTGAGCTTGCATGCTGGCGGCAAGTGGAAGGGGTTCTGCGATGGGTCGTAGCCGGTCAGCAGTTGGTGTAACACCACCCCCAGGGCGTAAACGTCGGAGCGAGCATCGCTCTGCCCTTTGCCATACTGCTCGGGTGGTGCGTAGCCAGGAGTGCCGATGGCCACTGTGTCTCTGGTCTTGCCCGTCTTGTGAAAACGGGCGATGCCGAAGTCAATGAGCTTCAGTACCCTGGTCTGATTCTCCTCCATGACGTTCGCTGGCTTCAGGTCGCGGTAGATAATGGGCGGGTTTTGGACATGGAGATAAGCCAGCACGTCGCAGAGTTGCTCGGCCCAGGCCAGGACACGCGGCTCCGGCAACGGGCAGCCGGTTCCTTCTAGGATCTTCTCCAGGGTTTGCCCCTCGATGTATTCCATCACCAAATAGTGTTTACCCCCTTCCTCGAACACGTCAATTACCTGTGGCAGATTGCGATGTCGAAGGCTAGCCAACATTAGAGCCTCCTGCTGGAATTGCTGGATCGCAGTCAGGCGCTCTTCGGGGTCGAGTCCTTTCTCACTCATCTCCTTCAGTGCCCAGATCTTTCCCTGGAGACGCAGGTCTGATGCCCCATAAACAGCCCCCATACCACCCTGAGCGATGAGCTTGAGGACACAGAAACGTCCATGCACAATCGTCTGCGGCGGTATCTGACCGGTACCAAAGCGCCCCGGCGCGGGTGAAGGTGGAGCCACCATGGCCTGGCACCTACCGCAGAAGCGCGACGTGGGACGATTCAGCCAGCCACAGTGGGGACACTGCACCACAAGGATGGTACGGCAGCCCGCGCAGAAACGGGCCCCAGGGCGGTTGAGGGTTCCGCAGGTGGGACAGGTAGTCCCCACCCCCATAGCCACCCCGCACTCTCCGCAGAAGCGAGCGCCGGGGCGATTGATCGCATGGCACCGTGGGCAAGTAAGCATGGGACTCGGCTTTTACTGACAAGACCTGTCGGTGAATAGCCCGACAGTGTCACACCCTCACTCATGAAGCAGAAAGGTGTAGCTTGCCTGGCCAAAGCGGACGATAGAGCCGTTCTTGAGCGCATTCTCCTGCTCAATGCGCCGCTCCAACTGGGGATCTCCACTGTAGCTGACGAAAGTGCCGTTTAGACTGCCAAGATCCCGCACGATCCACCGCTCATCGTGCCGCCTGATCTCCGCGTGCTTACGCGAGACGGACTCATCGTAGATCACCAGATCACTGTTGGGGTCACGTCCAATGGTGACGGTCTCTGTCTCCAGGTGGAATACGGGTTGTGAAAACTCGTGGCCTCGGGCTACCAGCATACGTACGACAGGAGGTTCGAAGTCGTCGGCATCTAATCTGACAGTACGATCACTTTCCGAGGGCGGTTCAATGTGCCACCGTGTCAGTTTGAGTAGCTGGGGAATGGCCTGTAGTTCTTCATTGGTGAAATCAAACCGCTGCTCAGTGCGAATAACCAACGTGGTGCGAAATTTGGGCAATCCCACAACCTGCACCGGATGCTCGCCAATATCTAACTCGCTATCAGGATGCAGGTCTGGGTATATCACGATGTACTCAAGTGGTTCAAAACATCGCAGATCCCGGCGACGACCGGATATCCGTTCGACTTCGTCCTGGTGCTCACGACACCAATCCTGCCAGCCGAAACTGCTATCCCGCACCTGCTTGTAAGGATTGCGAAAACTCCGCTTGTGGCCATTAGGACGGACAAACGCCCACGTGCCTTCTTTGCTACCCACGAGCTTGTCCCAGAAGTGCTTGAGCTCGGCTACGAAGAGCGCGTCCTGCTTGAGGACCATCAGATCTATCTCGTGGCTCCGACCGGCATGGAAGTTGGACATCAGTACAGAGTGCTCTGGTCGAGCCTGCAAGAAGTTGTATAGGTCAATCAAGACATTTTGCTCGCCAGGGTTCGTTGGCTTGCTGCCGTACCAAAGTTCAATCGTCATATCAAGACCTCCTTGATTCAAGCAATTTGCTTCCCGGCCTTATCGCGCTACGCTCACCTTCACTTGGCAAGGCGATGGATAGTTACCGGTGATGTCTACCACGGTGAGCTGCAAGGTGTAGACCCCCGGTGGCACCTTGGTGGTGTCCCAGGTGACCAAGACGTCGTCCACCACACGCTTGCGGACCACATCGTCGCCGATGACCGCCCAGGTCGAAGGCTTATCGCCTGCCCCAAACTCCACTTTGTAGAACTGGAAGTCGCGGATGTCGGCCGTTCCCCTGATCTGGATGACGCCTCTGAGCGCAGCATTCACTCCTGGTGACTTGATGCGAGCCTCGACATGGGGACAGGGAGGCGGCAAAGTAGGGGGCACGGCGGGTGCTTGCGTCGGCGTAGGAGTGGCCACGCGTTGAGTTGGGGTGGGCGTGGGTCTGGAGGGTGTCGGTGTCGAGGTCTGGTAGGGCCACGTCGGTGTGCCAGTTGGATACACCCGAGTGGGGGTAGGCGTCGAGGTCGGTGGAGGAGGTGGAGAAGGCTCGCTGCCGACAAAAACAACATAGGGCACAGGCACTTCTGAGCCTCCCAGGTGGATGTAAGTGCTCCGCAAATCCGCCACTCTGGTT
>Ga0194126_10003545_pt1 | contig 24481 bp, 19 predicted proteins | sample TA2KigC150mmetaG_FD_148641 | JGI IMG/M metagenome (GOLD analysis project Ga0194126, IMG submission 148641) | Freshwater microbial communities from Lake Tanganyika, Tanzania - TA2015035 Kigoma Deep Cast 150m | ecosystem: Environmental > Aquatic > Freshwater > Lake | place: Tanzania: Lake... | reverse complement strand
TAATTGCCATTAATCAAGTTATTAATTATAATTACATGGGTACATATCTTAAGCTCAAAAACCAATTTATTTTTTAATTATCAATATGTTAACCTCAATTTTGCCCAGAAAAAGTGTGGAACTTCCGATATAAAACCAGACATGAAGAAATAGTGGTTAGTTGCATAAATAACCGCTCGATAAAACAAGCATTGCAGCCATAACAGGGTATTTAAAGTCCCCCTTTTCTAAAGGGGGATTTAGGGGCAATACGGTTCATTTAAGGCGCAGAAAATTTTTTGTCATGCTGAGCGAAGCGAAGCATCTCGCATTTGGAGATTCTTCGGTCGCTTCGCTCCCTCAGAATGACAGGAGAGATGGTCTCCGCAGAACTCTCTCCGATAAAGTGAACAGTATTAGATTTAGGGGGATTATCAAGCGGTTATTTAATCCCGCCTTACCCCCCTTTAAAAAAGGGGGGAATTTTTGCCGCAGGACGGGCACGAGGCCCCGGGCCCGGGGCTCTTCGCGGGGCCTTCTTCCCCTCGCATCAGGTCTTTGGCCAGCTCCATCATCTGCTTCAGCTTCTGGTCCACCCGGCAGTTCACCGTATCCGGTTCAAAGGCGCCGTCCGGGAGGCGTTTGCCGGCCGGGACCCCGGTGAGGAGTTCCAGGGCTTCATCGGCGTGGCCCACGGCCCAGACGTGAAACTTGCCTGCTTTCACCGCGTCCACCACTTCCTTTTTCAGCATCAACTCCAGGACATTGGCCTTGGGGATGATGACGCCGTGCGTGCCGTCCAGACCCCGGGCTTTGCAGACCTTATAAAACCCTTCGATCTTCCAGTTGACCCCGCCGATGGGCTGGGCCTCGCCCCGCTGGCTCACGGAGCCGGTCATGGCGAGGTTTTGGGCCAGGGGCAGCTCGGCCAGGGCGGACATGAGGGTGCAGAGTTCCGCCAGGGAGGCGCTGTCGCCTTCCACCAGGCCGTAGCTCTGCTCGAAGCAGAGGCTGGCAGACAGGGTCAGGGGCTTGTCCTGGGCAAAGCGGCTTTTCAGATAACCGGCCAGAATGAGGACCCCCTTGTTGTGAACGTTGCCGGAGAGTTGGGACTCCCGGTCGATGGTCATCACCCCGTCCTTACCCAGGCCGACGCTGGCGGTGATCCGGGACGGGCGGCCGAAAGAGTAGTCCCCCAGGGCATAAACCGACAGGCCGTTCATCTGGCCCACTACCCGGCCCCCGGTCTCGATGAAGAGCATCCCGTCATCGATGAACTCCTGGAGCTTTTCTTCCGGCAGGTCGGCCCGGTAGGTCTTTTCGGCGATGGCCTTGTCCACGTCGAAGCCCAAAATCGCGGCGTGGGTGTTGTTCCGGGCCCAGTAATTGGCTTCTTTGAGGACGTCCTGGACCTCTTTGAGCTGCAGGGTGAGCCTTTGCTGGTGCCCGGCCTTTTCCTGGGCATACTCCACCAGGCGGGCCATGCCGGTCTTGTGGAGGGGCATGAGCTTCTTCTCCCGGCAATAGCCGGCTAAGAGCTCGCAGAACTGCCGGAGGTGGTCGTCGGTCTTGCGCATCCGCCAGTCGAACTGGGCCTTGATCTTGAAGAATTTATGAAAATCTTCGTCGTAGGTATAGAGAAGTTGGTAGATGTAGGGGTCGCCCACCAGGATGATCTTGATGTTCAGGGAGATGGGCTGGGGCTGGAGGCTGCGGGTGGTGATCATCCCGAACATCTCCATAGGGTCCTCGATCTTGACCTCCCCGTTTTTCAGGCAGCGCTTCAGGGCCTCATACGAAAAGAACCAGCGCAGCAGGTCCAGGGCCTCCAGGACGAGATAGCCGCCGTTGGCCCGATGCAAAGCCCCGGCCCGGATCAGGGAAAAGTCGGTCACCAGGGCGCCGAACTGGGCCCGGCGTTCCACCGCCCCGAACAGGTTGGGGTAGGTGGGGTTGTTCTCCATGATCACCGGGGCGCCTTTGGTCTCGGAGTGGTCCACAAAGACGTTCACCTGGTACTGAATGAACGACGGCTCCGGCATGGGGAACGGAAAGGGGCCCTGGGCGGCGGGCCGGCGCTTCAGGTCGTCGATATTTTTCAGGATGTCTTCCTGGACCTCTTTGAGGTAGTCGAGGACCTGGGGCAGGTCGTGATATTTCTCCCGAAGTTCCTCCATGTGATGCCCCACCACATAGAGGGCCACGTCCTGGTCCAGCTTTTTCTCCTGTTCCTGGAACTCCTTTTCCATCTTGCGGATCTTGCGGATGGCCTCATTCATTTCGGTGTGGAGCTGGGCGGACTTCTGGCGCAGCGCCTCCCGGTCCTCGTCGTTTAAGGCCTTGAGTTCATCTTCGCTCAAGGGCTTGCCTTCCTTGCCGGGGAAAATCATGAGGCCGGTGGGGGAGATGTTGAGGATAAAGCCTTCTTCCCCTGCCTTGGCGTCCAGTTCCTGGAGGATCTTGTTGCGTTCCTGGGTGACGCCGTGCATAAGGGCCTCCCGCCGGCCGGAGTAGTCTTCGCTCTCGAACACCTCGGGGACCTGCACCTTCAGGTTGGAGATGAGCACTTCCATATCCGCCTTCAGGACCCTGCCTTTGCCGGTTGGCAGGCTCAAGCTCTGGGGCTTCTCCGGGTCCTTGAAGTTGTGGACGTAGATACAATCCGGCGGCGTGGGCTCGGTGGCGGCCAACTCCTGCACATAGGCCATGATGGCTTCGGTCTTTCCCGCCCGGGGCGGACCGGCCACGAAGATGTTGTATTCCAGGTCTTTCACCCCCAGGCCGAATTCCAGGGCGTGGACGGCCCGGTCCTGGGCCACGACCTTTTCCTTCAGGGGGCTGACGTCCAGGGTGGTTTCGAATCCCAAAGCGTCGGGGTCACAGACGGCGCGCAAGCTCTCGGGTTTCAGTTCCCAGCGGTCGGGCGACATGGTTCCTCCTCGGTAAAATCATTGACAACCGGCGGACCGCCAGGAGTCTCACGCGGTCGCATTATCCGGCGCCGCCTTCCCGGCGGTGTAAGGGACAGACCCGGGGGTCATGGAAATCCGGACCCTCGATCTGGATGGTGTTGTGCTCCAGGCCGAACTGCTGGCGCAGCAGTTCTTCCAGTTCCCAGGTAAGACAATCCCGGTTGCTCTGGTGGTCAATGGTCACGTGGACGCTCAGGGCGTAGATTCCCGAGGCGATGGTCCAGATATGCAGGTCGTGCACCTGCTTCACCTGGGGATGGCTCTCCAGGGACTGCTCCACCTCATCGAGAGCGATATGCCTGGGGGTGGACTCCAGCAGAATGTCGGCCGCCTCCCATACCAGCTGCCAGCTGCTGATGACGATCATCACCCCGACGATGAAGCCGGCCAGGGGGTCGAACCAGTACCAGCTTTGCCACCAGATGGCCACGCCGGCGGCGATGGCGGCCACCGACCCGAAGGCGTCGGCCAGCAGGTGCAGGAAGGCCGAACGCAGATTGAGGTTGTGCCCCCGGGACGGCATGAGCACATACATCCCGAACAGGTTAACCATCAGGCCCAGGCTGGCGATGATGATCAGCGGGCTGCCGCTGATGGCCGGCGGATTAAACAACCGTTGCGCGGCCTCAAAAAAGATATACGCGGCCATGGCCCAGAGCACCAACCCGTTGACCAGGGCCACCAGGATTTCCAGGCGGTGGTAGCCGAAGGTTTTCCGGGCGGTGGGGGGCCTGGCGGTCCACTGGAGGGCCAGGAGGCTCAATCCCAGGGCGCCCACGTCGCTCAGCATGTGCCCGGCGTCGGCCAACAGGGCCAGGCTGTTGGTGAGGATGCCGCCCCCCAGCTCCACCACGAAAAACGCCAGCTGGGTCCAAAAGGCCAGTTGCAGGCGCCGACGGCTGCTCTCGAACCGGTGTTGGTGGACGTGAGCCGCGTCGTTCATACCTTTTCCCGGTGAATTTCCAGAACCTGGTACAACCTCATTCCCCGGGGGGTCTGGACTTGCAGGCGGTCGCCCACGGCGCGGCCCAGCAGAGCTTTTCCCAAGGGCGAGGCCAGGGAGAGGCGCCCGGTGGCGGCGTCGGCCTCCAGGGGGCCCACCATTTTATACTCCCGCTCCTGGCCGGTGCTCAGATTGAGCACTCTGACCCGGGCGTTGAATCTTACCTTATCGGGAGACAGGTTGCTCCCCACCAGCACCTCGGCGTTGGCCAGGGTCTGCTGCAACTGCCTGATGCGGCGCTCCAGCTGCCGGCGATGGACCAGGGCGGACTGGAAATCGGGGTTTTTCTCCACCCGGCCTTCCTGGGCGACCTCCAGGATCTCCTGGATTACCTGGGGACGTTCCACCTGGCTGAGAAACTCCAACTCCCGGATGAGCTTCTCATAGCCGGCCCTGGTCAAAAGAATCTTTTCCATGCCACCCGACTGCCAGTCATTGATTGATTTCGCCGAGCAGTTGCTCGTGAGCCCTTGGTCCACCCGTACAGTATGAAAATACCGTATGGCAACCTTGCCCTGTGGTAGTCCATACCCCTCACTTTGAACCTTGAACTTTGAACCTTGCACTTTTCGGAACCGGAAGCCGTTACCTTCACTCCCACCTTAGTCCCCCGAGGCGCCGGGGGCCAAAAGACGGAACTTCTTTTATGGTCTCACGGTAATAAGTTTCGGCGAAACCGGCAGTTTCACTAAATTTCATCTCTTTTTATCTAAAAAGAGAGGCGGGGTCAACACCGGCGGCGGCGCGAATTTCCCTCCGGGGCCGCGCCTTGACAGTTGCGCCTGGGGCCGTCTATGATCAGGGTCAGGGTAAGGGCGATTCGACGGGTCGCCCCGCGGTCCGAGGTTGAAGAGCCCATGATGAGAAAGAAGCCGGGGCTTCAGGAGGTCGCCGCCTGACCATGTTTTACCGGTTTTCGCCTGAATTGGTGTTGCGGTCCAGCTGGCGGCCCTACCGGCCCCGGCCGGGGGAGCGGGTGCTGGTGCTGGCCGCGGCCTCGGTCTTCCCGCCGGGCCATACCGCCACCCGCCTGTGTCTGGATCTCCTGACGGAGACCCTGGCCGCGGCGCCCGGCTCGCGGCTCCTGGACGTGGGCTGCGGTTCGGGGGTGCTGCTCCTGGCCGGGGTGGCCGCCGGCGCCCAGGTCGGGGTGGGGGTGGATATCTCCGGGCGGGCGGTTGCCGCCACCCGGGACAACGCCCGGGCCAATGACCTGGCCGCGGCGGTGCAGGTGGTCCGGGGATCCACGGAATGTCTCCGGGGCGCCTTCGGGGTGATGCTGGGCAACCTGCCCTGGGCGGTCCAGATGGACAAAGTGGCGGAATTCACCCGCCTGGCCGCGCCCGACGCCTGCCTGATCCTGTCGGGTTTTAAGGATACCCAGGAGGACGATCTCCGTCTCCGCTATGAACAGGCGGGCTGGGTCCTTTCGTCCCGCCTCACCCGGGACGAGTCGGTCATCGAACTCCCGCCGGAGAAGAGCTTCACCTGGGTGGCCTGGCGGCTGACGCGGCACTGAGTAAAGGGCATCCGCACCGCCACAACCAGTTCGCCCTGCTGGCCAAGTGGATTCACTCCCAGGGCAACCGCGTCTGGGTCCGGCCGCTGGTTAATACCAGATTGCAGTCAAAAGGTGGCACAGGCTTTCCAGCCTGTGCAGGCGCAGGCTAAAGCCTGCGGCTACAGAAAATAGCCTTTTGAGCGCAACTTGGTATAAGAAGGTCACGGGGGAGGAGTTGACGCCCCGGTACTTGGGGCGCTACCTAAGGGGGAAATTCGGGGCGCGGTATGATTTCGCCGGAGAGGATAGCTAATTACTTTTTCATTGAAGTTTGGGAAATCATGCCGGGGTGAACCGGTGGGTCAGCCCTCCCGGGGCGCTCACCGGGGTCTGCCTCTCCGAGCCTAAACCCTGGCGGCGTCATCAGTTGACCAATAAATTGGGCGGCAGTTTATTGAATTGGCTGCGGTAACGGAGTTGACTGCCGGCGAACAGGAGAGAAAAGATGTTGTGATCGTCGCTGACCGGCCGGATGTTTTTCAGCCTCTCCCGATCAACCAGTCTGGCAGCCTTTAAGGTTTGATAATCTTTGGAAGGCATGGCGCCGGAATCGGCCAGGGCAATGGCCACCTCAGGAGAAAGCGGGGTGTCCGCCGCCACCAGACAGGCGCTGCTTACCAGACCGGCGGAGGAGGGGGAGCGTAATTCCAGAACGTGGGGGAACACCGCGCTCACGGTAGCCACAATCGTGTCGTTGGCAATCTCATTGACTGGATCAAAATAGGTGTTAATGATAGCTGCGCCGCCGGGCCGCAAACAGGCCTGCACTTCCAGGAAAAACTCGATGGTGAGCAGGTAGTCCGGCGTACAATCTCCCTGGAACAAGTCGGTGACCACCAGGTCATAAGCGTGGTGGTGACGGCGGACGAAAGTCCGGGCGTCTTCCAGGTGGACTTCGATGCCCTTGGGGTCGAACTCAAAGAACTCTATGGCCGCTTGTAAGGAATTGGGATTAATTTCCACCGCGGCAACCTGTTGGCCCTGGCGCTGGAGATAACGGGGTATCATCCCGGCCGCCATGCCCAACACCAACGATTTTTGCGCCGAGGGCGCATAGGCTTCAATTAATCGCATCATGAAGGCGGTGTGATCCAAAATCACCCCGTCCGAGGTCACCATATTTTGAATAATGCCGTCCTGAAGATATGCCCGGGCCGGTTTTCTGCCTTCCCCCTCCGGATATACCGTCAGAACTTTAATGTTGCCAAAAACCGAGGTATATTCGGCCAACACTTCAAAATTTTTGCCAATATCGCTCATGCCGGCGAGAAGTTTAAAGTAGGAGCGCTGTCCTGCCAGCAACCCGCCGCTCAGCAAGAGGACCACGGCACAACCGCAGAGCAGGCGCTTTTTCCCGGGTGCGGCAATTTCTCGATTCAGCAGCGTCATCCCGCCAACCAACAACCCCAAGCCCAAGCTCAAACCCAACAAGGCGCGAAAGTTGGTCAGATACGGAATCACCAGAAAAGCGGTCAGCAATACCCCCGCCACCGACCCCACGGTGCTGATAAAAAAGACCCTGCCCGCCCCGCCGTCCCCCGCCGACGTGGCATCGCGGCCCAAGGCGATGAGTAGCGGGTTCATAGCCGAAAGCACGACCAGGGGCAGGGCCAACAGGATGGTGCCGCCCAAAAAACTGGCCAGGATCAAATTGGCGGTGGACAGCCAGGGAAACACCACCGGGTAAACGGCGGCGGCGACCACGATGGACAACGCCGCCCAGAGCGGGGCGGACAGCAGGAATAACGGTAACGCCTCTTTACCCCGGCGTTGGGACATCTGTCCTCCGAGTTGGTAACCCAGGGCCAAGAATATCAGGGTGATGGAGAGGATACCGGCCCAGATATACAGGCTCACCCCAAAATAGGGGGTCATGATCCTTGAGGCCAGCACTTCCAGCGACAGGGTGACCGCACCGGTAATGAAGATCAGCGCTTCATACTGCTTGAGCCGCGGCGGCGGGGCGCTTTCCGGAATAATTTTCTTTTTCTTCACCATTTCTCCTCACGAGAACCGGGGGTAATTATTTCGATCATACCAGATAGGCGCCGGCCGGGGCAAGCGGATTGAGGGCGAGAGAGAAGACCCGTGGTTATCAGGTGGCCGCACCGGATAACCCAAATTTCTAGGGTTATGGTCCATGAATTATATGGCATAAAACCAGCCCTATCTTGAAGGCTGGGTGTTGTAAGTCCCCTTTTTTACAGGGTGATTTAGGGGTATTATTAAGCACTTATTTAATCCCCCCTGACCCCCCTTTAGAAAGGGGGGGGGGAAGAAAAAACCTAACTTTAATTGACCTATTAATTGTAAAACGTCACACTATCCTTAATAAGGTGATGAGCTATGGGCTCCGGCCTTAAGCCCCGCCTCATGCCGGAGGGCGAGATAATCTCCTTGACTCATCCGGGCAGAGTGGATAGCTTGAATCCATGCGCGGTTATTTCGTGGCGATTCCCACGTATTGGACCTATCCCGGGGGTGAAGGGCCGGAGGAGATCGTTTTTGATCACCCCACGCCCCTGGACGCGCCGGGGACGCTCCGGCGGACCCTGGAGAGCCTAACCCCCCTGGCCGCCCGGGGGGTGGAGGTGGGGGTAGTGGCCGCGGCCACCGCGCCTTCTCTTGAGGCCTTGGTGGCGCGCCGGGTCCAGGAGGTGATGGAGTCCCCGCCCCTCCCCTACCCGGTGAGATGGTTTGCGGCCTCGCATCTCAGCCGCCTCCGGGACTTCTGCCGGACCCGGGGTCGGGCGGAGTGGCTGCCCCTGCTGTCCCTGGCCGGTTATTCCCAGATCCGCAACCTCACCCTGATTCTCGCCAATATCTGCGGTGCACAGGCGCTAATCAGCCTGGACGATGACGAGGTGGTGGCCGACCCGGATTTTTTGGCCAAGGTTGAAGAGGACCTGGAATTTCTGGGGCGGGAGCACCCCGTATTTGGACTGGCCGGGGTTTACCGGCAGGCGGACGGCGGCGTCCTGCTCCCCGAGCCTGCCGCCCCCTGGGCCGTCGCCTGGCCCAAGATGCGGTGGCTGAACGCGGCGCTTAAGAACCTGGTGCTGGCCGGCCCCCGCCTGAAACCCACGCCCCTCGGGTTCGGCGGCAACCTGGCCCTGCCCGTCGCTCTCTTTCGCCGCCTGCCCTTCGATCCCGCCATCACCCGGGGGGAAGACACGGACTACGTCATGAACGCCCGCATGTTCGGAATTCCTTTTTTCCTGGACAACGCCCTGAGCATCATCCACCTGCCGCCGGCCAAGCCCCATCCCACCTGGCTGAGGCTCAGGCAGGACCTGGTGCGGTTTTGCTACACCCGGCTGAAATTGCGGCAGCAGGAGCCGGGGCCGGGCCGGGCGCGGGTGACCGCCGAGGATTTCAAACCCTACCCCGGGAACTTTCTTGCCGACGACCTGCCAGAGAGAGCCTTTCAGAGCCACACCCTCCTGGCCCTGGACTACCTGGCCCAAGGCGACTCCGAGGCCGCCCGGCAGACCCTGATGAACCTGGCCCTGATGGACCGGCTGGAGCAGTCAGGCGCCGGGGTCTATGAGGCATATGAGCGCACCGTCAGCCTCTGGCAGGCCCTGCAGCAATGGCTGGCACAGCCTGAGGTCGCGGCCGAGGCCCGGCAGGCCCTGTGGGGGGCGGCGTGAGCGGCTTTCCGGTCGTGATCCGGCCCCAGGAATGGGGGCGCGGGGCGCGGCTCCACGCCCTGGGGTTGATCCCCGCCGGCAGCTTTGACCCGGAGATGGTAACCCGCCTGAAACAGGCGGAAGGGGCGCCGGTGCATCTGGTCTTTCCCCTGAGGAGCGCCCGGGGAGCCGGCAACCTGCGCGCCCTGTTGCTGATGCTGCGGCCGCTTTTCGGCAGTCTCATCGATCAGGTCTGGGTCGCCTATGGGGGAGAGCGCCCGGCAGGTTTGAGGTGCCTGACCGATTTCTTTCCCCAGGTCAAGGTGTTCCCCGCGGCCCGGAGGCTGCCGCCGGACCAGCAGGACGCCCCCCATGGCAAAGGGACGGCCATGCGGGCCTTCCTGTATCACCTGGTGGTGACCGAAAACGTCACCCATCCCCGGACCGTGGTGGCGTTCATCGACGCGGACATCCGGCCCCCCTACTTTCATCCCCGCTGGGTGGTGGACCCGGTGGGGGCCATCCTCTGGTTCCACACGGTGGAGGCGGCCAAGATCGTCTATCAGCGCCCCCACGGCGGCCGGCTGAACACCATGCTCCGGTCGCTGTTGGCCTTGTGCCCCCATGCCGGGGTCCAGGCCCTCCAGAAGTTAGCCTACCTGTTGTCCGGGGAGATGGCCGGCACCTTGAAGTTCTGGAGCCGCCTGCCCTTCAAGACGGGTTTTGGCGTGGAAACGTTGACCCTCCTGTCCTTCGCCCTGGATCAGTTGGGTCTGACGCCCGGCACCCCGGACCTGGAACACCTGGTCCAGGTCTACGTGGGTCAGATGGACCACCGCCACGCCCCCCTCACCTCTACGCCCCGAAAGCTGGGGCTGGACCAGATGGCCGGGACCGTGTTTCACACCCTGATGGAGTCCCTGATGGCCGCGGACCTGCTGCGCTGGCGGCTGCCGGCGCTGGCGCCGCCGCGGCTAAGCATCCCGGTGCCCGACGGGGAAGGCGGGGAGCCGCTGACCTGGATGGAGGTCCCCCTGGCTGACGTCACCCTGCCGCCCCTGGCGACCTGTCCGGAGATTCGGGCGCGTCTCACCCCGGGAAGCGACTGATGCGGGTGGCTCAGATCGCGCCCCCCTGGATTCCGGTGCCGCCCGTGACTTACGGCGGCACGGAGTTGATGGTGGCCGCCCTCATCCGGGGGCTCACGGCCCGGGGGGTGGAGGTGTGGCTGTTCAGCGCCGGGGACTCCACCCTGGCAGTGCCCCAGTTTGGGCATTTTCATAACTCCTTCTGGCCGCCGGACAAGTTTTCCGAGAACCTCCACCTGTCCCACGCCTTCGCCCGCTTAGGGCAGCAGCCGCCTCAGGTGATTCATTCGCACCTGGAGGCCGCCGCAGGGTTCTGGGCCCTGGCCCCGGCCGCGCCCCTGGCCATCACCATTCATACGCCGCTGTTTCCCATGAAACGGGACTACCTGCTCAGTTTCCCCAAGGTGTACCTGGTGGCGGTGAGCGCCTTTCAGGCCCGGCAGTTGAAGGGGCATCCCCGCCTGCACCTGATCTCCCACGGCCTGCACCTGGCAGACTACCCCTTTCAGGCCGCCAAGGAAGATTTTCTCCTCTTCCTGGGCCGCATCTATCCCGACAAAGGCCTCCACACGGCCATCCGCCTGGCCCGGGAGACCGGGTCGCGTCTGCTGATTGCCGGGCCGGTCTTCGAGCCGGACCGGCCCTATTTTGACAGCTGTATCCGCGATCAGCTGGACGGGGAGCAGATCGTCTACCTGGGCCCCGCGGACCATGCCCGCAAGGTGGACCTGATGCAGCGGGCGCAGGCCTTGGTGCTGCCCCTGGAGGTGGACGAGACCTTCGGGCTGGCCATGCTGGAGGCCATGGCCTGCGGCACCCCGGTTTTGGCGTACGATCGGGGGGCGGTGCCCGAAGTGGTGGTTCACGGGGAAACCGGGTTCGCGGTGCACACTTACGAGGAGTTGCGGGAAAGTCTGCCGCGGCTGGCCGGATTGGACCCGCACCGCTGCCGGGACCACGTGGCGCTGAACTTCTCCCGGGACACCATGGTGGCGGCTTATCTTGAGCTATACGACCAGATGGTCCGGGGAATTTAGCAGGTTGGGGCAAAGCATTGGTGGCACAGGTTTTCAATCTGTGCGGCAAGATGCCGGCGGCGCCATAAACCGGTGGGGGCATAAATGATGAACTCGTAAGAAGTCATTTTTCCCTCCCCTGGTGGGAGGGGATTAAGGGGAGTGGTAAGATAACTGGCCGAAGATGCTAATTATTTCACCCCCACCCTAACCATCCCCCATCAAGGGGGAGGGAATTTTGGACTTTTTACGAAACCATCATAAATGGCGTACCATCCAGGCTTTACTTCCCGAACCACCCGGTTTATGCTGCAAACAGGCCTATGGTTATCTCGCGGCTGGTGCTGAAATTAGGACTGGTGAGATTTGCCACCTCATTATTGGTGGTGTTGCTGGCCAACGTCCTGAACCGGGTGCTGATCGTGGACCTGGCGGTGCCCGCGGCCCTGGTCACCTTCAGCTTTGCCTTTCAGCACGTAATGACGCCGGTGGGACTGGTTACCGGCTATTTTTCCGACACCCGTCCCATCCGGGGCCGCCACCGGTCCCCCTACATCTGGGGGGGCATGCTGCTCAGCGCGGCGGTCATGCCGTTTTTCCCGGACTGGGCCCTGGCGCTGGGAGCCCAGCCCCACAGCCGCCCCCTCCTGTACCAGGGGATGCTGCTGTTTTCCCTGTTCGGAATCGGCACCACTGCGTCCGCCACCGCCATCAACGCCCTTCTGGTGGACCGCATCCCGGAGCAGGACCGGGGCGGCGCCCTGACCATGGTGTGGATATTGACCCTGTTGGGTTTTATCGTGGGATCCTCCCTCGCCGGGGTGCTGTTCCCGGTTTTTGACCCCGACAAGATCCACCAGCTCTTTGTGGTGGTTACCCTGGTGGTGATGGCGGTCACCCTCTGGGGAGCCTGGGACATCGAGCCGCCCAACGAGGCCGCCCCCAACCATCTGCACGGCCAGATGCAGTTGTGGCCCACCTTGAAATTTCTGGCCAGCAACCGCCAGGCCCTGGCTTTTTTTGCCTTTCTGGGGACCTCGATCTTTTTCCTGGCCATTCAGACCTTCCTGTTGACCGCGTACGGCGGGGAAGTACTGGCCCTGCCGGTGGCGCAAACCAGCCGGTTCGGGGTTTACACCACCTACGGCATCTTGCTGGGCATGGTGGGGGTGCATCTTCTGATCAGGGCCCGGCAGCCTTGGGCGAACAAAATCGTCCTGGCGGCAAGCCTGGTGGTGGGCGCAACGGCCTTCGGGCTGCTGAGCCTGACCTCGTTTACGCCTGACCCGACCTGGGGCATCTATGCCCTCTGTCTCCTGGGGCTGGCCCGAGGGTTTTACAATGTGGGGCTGTCCCACCTGACCATGAGCATGGCCCACCCCACCTTCAGCGGGGTCTTCATGGGTTTGTGGAATCTGGCCAGCGGCCTGGCCCTGGCCGCGGGGGAAATGACCGGGGGATTTCTCAAAGACCGGCTCGCTTATCTTTCGGGCAGCGAGGCTGGGGCTTATGGTTGGGTGTTTTTGCTCGAAGGGGTGGGGCTGCTGGCCTGCCTCCTGTTCCTTTTACCCCTGAGCCTGGAGAAATACCGGCCTCAACTGGCGATGCTGGTGGCTGATAAACCGGTGAAACCGTATTAGGGTGGGGAAAGTGGTCACGCCGCGCCGTACGCCTAAAATTGCCATGCCGCGCCTCATTCGGGTGGTCTGGGCCATAGTGCTGTTGCCATTGCTGGGGTGCGGGCCGAGTCCGGATATTTCGCCGCCCCGGGCCATCACCTACACCTTCGACGCCCCCACCCGGGAATTGATCCGGCTCCTGGCGCAGAAGGCCAAGAGTCCCGCGTACAAAAATTTCGACCGGAACTTTAAGGGTCTCCTGGTGCCGGAAAGCCTGCTCCCTTATGAGCCCTTTGTGCTGGGACTCTCCACCGAGAGCAAGATACCCGCGGTACTGCTCCTGGATGCTCCCTGGGTGCAGCGGTACGGGGTGGCCGGATGGCTCTATGAACTGGAACGCACTAAGGTCTTTGACCGGACGGAGCTGGTACCGGCGGTGGCGGAGGCCTTCTCCGTGTCCCTGGCCCACATCACCGGCCGGGAGGGCAAGCAGCTGGTGGCCGTGCCCACTAACATCAAGGGCAACATCCTCTTCTATCGCCAGGATATCCTGAAGCGCTATAACCTGGCGCCACCCCGCACTTGGGATGAGCTCAAGGCGATCTGCCGCAAGGTCCTCCCCCTGGAAAAGTCTTTGAAATATGGCCTGCTCATCCACTCCACCAATACCCTGAATGATTTTTATCCGATTCTCTGGGGCTTCGGCGGCCAGGTCAACGATGACGCCGGCCAGTTTGTCCTGCCTCAGAAAAATAACGCCGATGCCTTTGTGGCGGCGCTCAAAGAGTTGATCGCCATGCAGGGGAGCATTATGCCGGGGCCCGGGGCGCTGAAACAATTCGACCCCGGGGGGAGCCTGCGGCAGGCTTTTTACCAGGGCCAGACCCTGTTTATGATCAACTGGAGCACTCGCATGAAAGACTTGAGTGATTTGATCGCCAAAGGCCAGGGCCAGTCCCCGGGGAGCCTCACCAACTTCAGCCAGGTTGGAGTGGCCCCCATCCCGGCGAAGGCAGGTCATCCCCACCGCTATTCCAACATCGGCTCTTTTGGCTGGGCCGTCAACCGCTTCTCCGTGACCGCCCCGGTGGTCATCGAGCATGCCAAGCAGTTTACCGGATTGGTGGCCGACGAGCAATTTCAGCTCCTGGCGGCGGAAACCATGGGGCAGGTGCCTTCACTGATCCGGGCCCTGGAGAAGGTCACCAATGAAAAAGTGTTGCAGGTGTACAATGACACCTTTGCCCAGAAGGATATGGTGATGCGCCCCCGGCCCCACAGCCGCCGGATCAACAATGTGCTGGAAAAAGCCCTGGACGCGGCCCTGTACGGCCGGCAAACCCCGGAGGCGGCCCTGGCCGGGGCGATTGCGGACCTTAAAAAAGACCAAACTTTTTGATTAGATGAACACATCCGTGACCTTCATCCGCTATTCCCTGCGGAACCGGCTGTTCGTCCTGGCCGTGGCCACCTTCTTGTTGTGCGCCGTGGTCATCCTGCTGTTTTTCCCCCTGCTCAACCTCACCCTGGACGGGCTCCAGAACCGCACCATCAATTCCATGAAAGAGGCCGCCGAAGTGGAAGCCACCACCATCGCCCGGCTTCTGGTGCTGGAATTTTCGTCGATCAAGGGGTTGTTGCAGGTGACGCCGACCTCGAACACGGAGATGGATCAGTGGATTAAAAATCTCGTGTGGGAAAAGGTCACTTTTAATGAAATCATCGAAGGGGTTGAACTGATCCAGGGGCAGCAAGACGCCCAGGGCCGGCACCTGACCTATATGTTTTATCGCCGGGAGGCTCCGGAACTGGAGCCCATGGCCGGCCCCCAAAAAATCATGAAGTCGTTTCAAGGCCTAGAACAGGACCTCATCAACAGTATCACTTCGCAGCAGCGGGTGGACAACGCCGTCCAGGGATCCGTCAATCGGGGTCCTAAAAAAGAGGGGGAGATGCTGCTGCGTTACATGCCGGTGCACGTGCTGCTGGCGGATGAGGGGGCGATCTTCTGGGGCGTGGCCAAAATCGGCATCGATACCAGCCGCATGCGCCAACTGCTCCTCCTCCAGAGCCAGGAGCAGAGCAACATCCACCGGGACATCTGGGTGGAGATCATTCTGAGCCTGCTCATCTCCGGGGTCCTGGCCATGAGCCTCATCTACTTCTGGGTGCGGCACATCACGGAGCCTTTGAGGACCCTCAGCAACGTCACTTCGGCTTTGAAGGGCGCCAAACCCGAGGAATTCGATCTCTGGCTGGAGAACCTGAAAAGGGTGGATGCCCAGGGGCAGGCCGAGGTGGTGGCGATCCAGGAGGTCCTGGAACGGCTGGGTACGGCCGTGCCCAAACTGGGGCAGCGGTTGATTGACGGGGAGGCCCATGCCTGCCTGGGGAAGGTGATGGCCAGGGGGCTTCCGGCCTTCCAGACCTGGCAGGCTCAATTGCAGGGTCTGGAGCAGGAACTGGGCGAGGGTGGGGCGACCGGGGGCCACCGCCAGACCCTGGCCTTGATGCGGGCCAGACTGGCCCCGGTGTTTGATGATCTTTCCCACCTCTGGTCTGACCCGCAAGAGGAGTGGGGTCGAATTGATGTCACCCCAGGGTTACAGCGGGCCTGGCGCCTGGCGACCTTGGGGCTGCCTACGGAGGTCACGGCGCAACCGGAGTTTGCGGCCCTACCGCCGGTCTGGGGGTCAGCGGCCAAGTTGAGCCTGGCCGTGCTCTATCTCCTGACGTTTGCGGTTGAACTGCTGCCGCCGGCCGGGGAACTGGGCATCAAGGCGGAGCCCAGCCCGGCGGGAGGGGTGCGTCTGGCGGTCTGGGTTTCCGGGAACCCGCGCTCACCATTGGAGTGCCAGGGGTGGTTAAATCCTTTCGGCGATCCGGGCAGGATCCAGGGAAGCCTGGGGCCGGCCCTGGCTGCGGCCATCGCCTCCCAGCACGGCGGCAGTCTCACGGTGGCGCCCCGGGAGCCCGGCGGCGCGGTCTTTTTCCTGGAATTACCTCCCCTCGCGGAACAACCTCATGAACCGGTTATTTAGGGTGGTCGGGGCCCTGGGCGGCCTCCTGGGGCAGGCCTGGGGCCGGTTCGGCGCCCGGGTGGCTCGCTTGCTGGGCATCTGCGCCATGTTCCATCGCCTCCTCCTGGGGGCCTTCATCGGTCCCCCCTGTGTGGGCCTCTTCTTCCGGGAACTGAGCCGGCAGGTGTATTTCACCGCGATGCGGCGGGCCTATATCCTGGTCTTCACGTCCCTGATGCTGGGCCTGTTGGTGATTGTCCATGCCACCCAGCAACTGGTCAAGCTCCAGGGGGAGGAATTCATCGGCTGGCTGCTGGTCACCATCGTGGTCCGGGAGGTGGGACCGGTGTGGGCCGCGTTCTTCGTCCTGCTCAATTCCGGCGGCGCCATCACCGTTGAGATCGGCAACATGTCCGTGAACCAGGAGATTCGGGCCTTGAAGATGATGGGCATCGATCCCTACCGTTACCTGGGGGTGCCGCGCTTCTGGGGGATCACCATCAGCCTGCTGTGCCTCTATATCCTGTGCGTGTTCAGCGCCATCATCGGGGGGTATCTCTTTGCCCAGGCGTTTGCCGAGGTCTTCTGGGCCAAATTCTGGCTGTCGTTCGTCAATGCCCTGCAGTGGATTGACCTGAGCGTGGGTTTTGCCAAGACCGCGCTCTTCGCCATGATCATTGCCACCGTGTCCGTCTATTTCGGCTTCATTACCCGTTTCCATGTGGACGAAATAGCGAGCAATACTTCCGAGGCGGGCATCTGGAGCCTGGTGCTCGTGGGGGCCACGGACATTATCCTGACCGCGGCTTATTACCTGTGAGCGGCCCCGGGTTGGGGCTACCGTAAGGCGCAACGGTATCTATGCTGAATTATGCCTTAAATCTGGATCTGGTCACCCTGCCGATAGATACCGCCTGGCCCGCGCCCCTGTCCCTGGCGCTGGCGTTCAACGAGGTCGTGCTTATCGAAGGGGCCGGCCCGGCCGTGAGCTCGCCGTTGCTGGAAGTGGCGGCCACGCTCGCCTCCCCGGTGGCTGGCAACGTCCGCCATTGGGGCCGGAACGTGGCCCTGGAGCGCCGGGAAAAGCTCTACCGCCTCCGGCGCCGCATCGCCTATATCTCCCCCCCGCAGGTGCTGCTGCATTTCCTTACCCTCGGTGAGAATATCGCCCTGGGGCCCTGTTACTACCAGGGATGCTCGGAATCGGAGGCTTTAGCGCCCCACGCCGACTTGCTGGCGCAGTTGAAACTCCAGGCCCATCTCACCCACTACCCGACCCAGGTGTCCGCCGCCATCTATGCCAGGGCGGTGTGGGCCCGGGAACTGGTAAAAGGGCCGGAGTTGATCCTGGCGGTGATCTCCGGCGATCTTGCCACCACTGCCGGGGCTGCCATGCTGGTCAACGTCCTCCGGGAGTCTCTGGCCCGGTATGGGGCCGCCGCCCTGCTGCTGGGCGAGTCCCTGGAACCCTTTTACCCTTTGGGGCACCGGCTCTTCTTGTTGGAATCGGGGCAACTCCGCAAACGGACGATCCTGGAACACCGGGCCAGGCCCCTGACGGCTTACCTGCCCCTGGCATGACCCTGGGCGCGGCAAAAGGGAATGGCAAGATTCAGATTTTTCCGAGAGCTTATAACAAGTTGCAGTCAAACGGATACTTATTAGCATTGTCGGGGCCGATAGGTTCGGCCCTCTGGCCGGGCGGACACGCAGGTCCGCCCCTGCAACAGACTAATTTGACCGCACCTTGGTATCAGAATCCATCCCGGATTTCTGTGGGTTAGCCCGGTCTAAAGCCCTCGGCTGCCGTCTTGACAAATCTCCCGGAGGGGGTATCATGGCTTAAAGTTAAGCTGAAATCCCTTTTTGAGGTCCGCAATGATCAATTATGTCGCGTACCGTAAGTTCGCCACCCTGAAGAACGGCAAGCGGGTGATGTTCCGTTTCCTCAACGATCAGGATCGGGAAGCGTTGATCCAGCTGTTCCAGGAGGCCCCGGAGGAGGATATCCGGTTTCTGAAGCAAGACGTCAAGGACCAGAAACTGGTCAACGCCTGGGTTGATAACCTCAATTACCGGAAGGTGTTGCCCCTGGTGGCGGTGGACCTGGAAACCAACCGGATCATTGCGGACGCCACCCTGCATCGGGGCAAGCATGCCGCCAAGCATATCGGCGAGATTCGCATCTTCGCGGGCCGCGGCTTTCGGAACCTGGGTTTGGGGTCGTTGATGCTCGAAGAGATCCTCAATCTGGCCTTGCAAGAAAATCTCATGTGGGTGAAGGCGGAGATTCTGGCGGATCATAAAAAGGTGATCAAGGCCTTCAGGGCCAGGGGTTTCGAACCGAAATGCACCCTGGATGATTATTTTGTCCGCAAGGACGGGGTGACCCACGACGTGGTTTTGATGATGCGCCCCGTGGTAAAGCGGGACGACGCGGAATTCTAAGGTCAATGGCGTGACCCGGAGGGCAGGGGAGAACGGCGCCGTTCTTCCGGCCCTCCTTGCATTTTCCGGAGGAGGCTGGCCATGGGCGCGGTAGCATCGGGTCTGGAAATCTTTCTCCGGGAGCCGCCGGCCTGGGCGGCGGACGCCCGGCTGGGACTCCTGAGCCATGCGCCCAGCGTCGGGCCGGACCTGGCCGGCGCCCGGGAACTGGTGGCCCGCCGCTTTCCCGGCCGGCTCCAGGTCCTGTTCAGCCCGCAACACGGCCTGTTGGGGGAAAAGCAGGACAATATGATCGCGTCCGCCGATCTTGCCGATCCCGTCCTGCACCTGCCGGTGGTGAGTCTCTATGGGCCCCGCCTAACCCCCCCGCCCGGGGCCCTGGCCAGGGTGGACGCGGTCCTGGTGGACCTCGTGGACGTGGGCGCCCGGGTGTACACCTTTGCCGCCACCCTGGCCAAGGTCATGGCCGCGGCCGCGGCGTTCGATAAGCCGGTGGTGGTTCTGGACCGCCCCAACCCCATCTCCGGGGGCGCGGTGGAGGGTAACCTGCTGCGGCCGGAGTGGGCCTCCCTGGTGGGGCCTTACCCCTTGCCCATGCGCCACGGCTTTAGCCTGGGGGAATTGGCCTGGTACTACAACGTCACCCAGGCTATCGGCTGCGACCTCACGGTGATCCCCGCGGCCGGCTGGCGGCGGGGTGATTATCATGACGCCACCGGCCTACCCTGGGTGCTGCCGTCTCCCAACCTGCCCACCCTGGATGCGGCCATGGTCTATCCCGGCCAGGTCCTCCTGGAGGGCACCAATCTCTCCGAAGGCCGGGGCACCACCCGGCCCTTCGAACTGTTCGGCGCCCCGTTTCTGGAACCCGGGCGCATCCTGACCCGCCTCAAGGACATCGACCTTCCCGGGGTGATCCTCCGGACGGCCTGTTTTGAGCCCACCTTCCATAAATGGGCCGGGGAACTGTGCCGGGGCTTTCAGCTCCACGTCACCGACCGGCGGACCTTCAAACCCTACTACACCACCCTGACCCTGCTGGCGATAATCCGGGAGATCTATCCCGAGCAGTTCGCCTGGCGCCAGCCGCCCTACGAATACGAGACGGTGCGCCTGCCCTTTGACCTCCTCACCGGCGACGACCTGATCCGCCGGGGCCTGGAAAACGGCCTGATGGTAACGGAACTGGAGGCCGCCTGGCAGGAAGACTTAAACCGGTTCATGGAGGTGCGGCGGGAGTTTTTGCTGTACCCCGATTAACCCTACCACGACAAATAAGACCATTTTCTATGTCGATGTGAGAGGTAAGAGCGCACCCCCTCGCTCTAGCTAAGGTAAATTAGTGTACAAGGGCGCGGCGAGACGAATATGGAAGAAGCCAGGCAAACCAGAATGCATAGAACCTGGTGCAGCTAATCCCCGCAGGCTGATATTGAAAAATTTTGTCAAATGTTTCCGGTGTTCTGGCTTCCCAGAGGTAATCATGTTAGATAGGCCATGGACGCTGCGGCAATGACCTGAGCCGGGTCTGCCAGTTTGTAAGACCATAAACCCCGTCAACCCATTGCCCTCGGACGACGCCATCCGGCGCGAAAACGTTTGGACCGAGATTGGCAAGGCTTTTAAATAAGGAGATGCGACCATAATGAAAAGGTCAATACTGGCTTTAGGATTATTGCTTTTTTTCTCTGTCTCCGGATGGGCTGGCTCCTCGACACCTAAGGGTTTTCTGTACAAACCCGCTCTTGGCGCCAGAGGCGACGCGGAGAAGAATTTATATGACGCCGGCCTGGACCGGGTAGACGCCCGCTTGGGTAAGGAAATCTGGCTGGGTGATCCTGGCGGCTCTCCCGGTTATAACACCCTGGCTAATGCCCTGGCCACCATTGGTTCGAATCAAGCCATCCTGCGCCTGCCAGCCGGCGCAATCACTATCGCCGACAATACCGCCATCCCGGCCAATGTTACCTTGAAGCCGGAACGGGGGGCTACCTTCTCCATCGCCGCCAACAAGACCATGACTATCAACGGCGGATTGGACGCTGGCCTCTACCCGATCTTTTCCGGCCCCGGCAAGGTGATTTTCGGTAAGGGTAAAGTGGAAGCAGTCCACCCGGAATGGTGGGGGTTTTCTGACACGGCCGTCGATACGGCAAACGCCACCGCGGTCCAGGCCGCCTTTGATGCGCTTCTCCATACCGATGTAAACTATGGCGGTACGATCAAGTTCACCCAAGGCGGCAATATCAAAGGGCCGATCAACGTCATGTCCTCCGTCACCATCACGGGGACGTCGTGCGGCTTTCCTAAATTGGTAAATACGTCGATTGATGGGGCTGACCTGTTCTATATCAAAAACACCCGAGACGCCAACCCGATACCTTTCCGGGTCAGGATACAAGATCTGAGGCTTGATGGCACCTGTAATTTTGGTGCTGGCCAATACAGCGGCAATGCTGTTCATATCTATGCCCCGTATCAGTTTTCGATGGAGCGGGTTTATATTACCAATCATGGCGGCATGGGAGTCAAAACCATAAAAGGAGAAGCCCCCTACGCCTACTATCAGAATGTTGAAATTAAAAACTGCCAAATAAACGCTAACCGCATGGGTGGAATTAAACTTGGCTCGTCACTTACTACTTTTGGCGGCAATCTGGCCAGGATAACAAGTTGCACCATTAACTCAAACGGCTATTTTGGAGTTTACTCGGACAAAATTTATCAACTCCAAATAAGAGACACGGAGTTTGCTGGTTATTATTATGGTGCTTTCATTACTGCTCATCAAGCTATACCGATTGCTCTTAATGGCGGCAGCCTATCAATCATTGAGGGTTGTTCGTTTGAAAATAATGCCGGGAACGGCGCCACCCCCACCCAATCAATTCGCACCGGCTGGGACCCGGAAGCCCAGGCATTAACTACCAATACTACGGCATCATTGATTGTCCGCAACTGCGGTTTTAGTATTCCCGGCACAGCTATTATTGATGGTGCATTAGATTGTATTCACTTACATTATGCACAAACGGTAACAATCGAAGAAAACCAGTTTGACCGAACCGCCACCAATAAGTATGAGATTAACGCAGTTAAACTCGGCACTGTTGTAGCTTATGCCCAATTGTTGTTAAAAAACAATAAACTTAACAGCTATCCTTATGATGGCATAAATCTGTTGGCCGGAAACCTGAACGGTGTGCAATATACCGTCATTGACAGCACCCCTGATGTAGTCCTGGGTCTGGCTAGCGATATCCTGCTGGCCAACGATCTCAAGGCCAAAATGAACGCTCATGCCGCGAATGCTTCGGCGCATACAACGGCTATCGACAACGTCAATTTCCCGATAGTCACTGCCGACGCCGCCGGGACAGGGCATACCGGGATGACATCGTTAATTGCTCTAACCACCAGTCTTCTGACTGCTTACGCCGCCCATGAAGCCGATGCCGCCCTGTCCTCCGGATGGGCCTTTCATAAAGGCAAAGAGACGGCAAGCCATGCGCTCCTTTCCGCAGCCGCCCCCGCCAACTACACCGAGTGCCACCAGCGTTTGATGTTCTTGTCGGATAGATATAACACTAGTTCTGGTCATGATTACGATTCCGGGGCGCACGGTGTTATAGGACAGCACCAACAGTCCGCTACGACCGTAGCCGCCAGGCTATCCAACGCTTTCCGGTTTCATGGCACTGAGGACACCAGCCCGGTTTTAACTTCTCAACGGCCTCAATACCCTCACAACGATGCTTTTCGGATTGAAACCAACGGCAGGATGAGTTGGGGGCTGGGAACCTCATCCACATTCACCAACCTGTATATGGACCCCAGCAATTACAACCTCAGAACCGACAAGAAATTTTGCGCTGATGGCGGGATAGGAGTCGGCAACGCCGTCGCTGGGGACGTTACCGGCACGGCTAAGACCATGATGCTTCGGGTATTTGATGCTGCCGGCAATCCCATAGGCTACTTGCAGGTCTATGCGGGGCCTTGATTAATGACGAAAAGGGGTTTGAGGGAGCGCAAAAAATGCCCAAGAAATTGATAAAAATGTTTTCCTCCGGCAACCAGGGTAGGGAAGGGGGGAAGCTTGCGTCCAGACAACTTGCGGGAAGCCCCGGCTGGAGTAAGGTTGCCCGAATGTTCATAGGATTAGCTCTTTTGGGGGGCTGTGGCGGTTCATCCGGCCAAATCCTTACTGCCCAGGCGGTGTCGGAGATGCAGGCCCGGGACTCCAAGAGGGAATTGCTGCAGCAGCAGCTCATGCTTCAGGGCGCTAAGGCTTCGCTGGTCAACTATCGAGACTATAAGGTGGGGCCGGAAGACCAGTTGGAAATCGTGATCTTTGGCCAGGACAAACTAAACCGGATATCAAGGGTCAACGGGCAGGGGGAAATCACCATGCCGCTGGTGGGCGTGGTCAAGGTGGCCGGTTTGACCCCGTCGGAGATCGAACGGCGCCTGGGAGAATTATATGACGCCCATTACCTGGTAAATCCACAAATTACCGTGACGGTCAAGGAATATCGCCATCAAAGGGTAGCTATTACCGGGGCGGTGGACAAACCGGGATCCTATGAAATAATCGGACCCCGCACCCTGCTGGAGGTGTTGCCCCTGGCCGGTGGCTTTTCGAACAAAGCCGGCGCGCTATCCGGTGATGTCGTCAATGTTATCCGGTCTCAAAACGCCCCAGACCTGACCAAAACGGCGAAGGCCGGGGTAGTTCAGCCTTTTGCCTCAAAAACCGAAACCACGGTTATCGACGTCCGCCGTCTGCTTAGTGGACAGGCGCCGGAGTTGAACATCACGGTGCGCAACGGTGATGTCATCCATGTGCCCTTTGCCGGTACTGCCTATGTCCTGGGAGGGGTTAAAAAGCCCGGGAATATTGCGGTCCGGGAAAACCTGACCGTATCCCAGGCCGTGGCGCTGGCTGGAGGGGTCGAACCCATATTGGGGACCAATAATATCACCATTATGCGTTTTGATGAACAGAGCAATCCTATCCGCATTGATACGAATCTTAATCGCATCATTGCCAGGACGGATCCCGATCTTCCCATTAAAGACAGCGACGTAGTGGTGGTCAGGGAAAGCGAATTAAAGAAAGCCGTATACGTTATCAGAACATTGTTGCCCATACCCAGTGGGTCATATTCCATGGGAGCTGCAGGTTTTTAATTGCATTACAACAATATAAAAACAATCTGGAGATTTACCGATGTCAAATCATGACCAGCATCCAATGGTAATGCCGCCAAGCGCTACTCCCTTACTATCTCCGCATCCGTCTATGAGCTATGATTCGGAGATGTTAATGGAGAATCCCTTGCGGGAATATCTTCATATTCTGGTGAAACGCAAATGGTTGATCATTGGAACCTGCCTTACTATTGTCCTGTTGGTAGGGATTTATAATTTCTTTCAGACGAGAATCTATCGTGCCAACGCGATGTTGCAGATCACCCAAGATAATCCGGCTGCCCAGGTGAGCGTAGAAGACAAGTTGAGCAGGCTCACCGACGCGGATTCCCTGGAAAAGTTTCAGACTACCCAATATAAGATCCTTAAGAGTCGGTCCCTGGCGCAACGCGTCATCCAGGCCTTGAACCTGCAGGAGGCCCCCGAATTCAAGGCAATCCGGGAAGCGAATCCTGATAAAAATGAGAATGAGATTCTCAACACCATGGTTGAGGCACTTTTGGCAGGGTTGGCCGTCACTCCAGTCAGAAATACGTTTCTAGTGGAAGTGGCATATCATTCCCCCGACAAAGCGCTGGCCCGAGACGTGGTCAATGCCATTGCCGATGAATATATGTACCTGTCCATTGACCGCCGCAATGAGTCTTTCTCCCTGGTAAGAAAATGGCTGGATAAGCAGCTGCAGGGAATGGCGGCCAAGGTGCAGGAGGCCCAAAAGAGACTTTATAAATTCGGGCAAAAGTCGGATATCTATACAATGGAGGATAAGGACAACGTCATTATCCAGAAATTCATCGATCTGACTCATCTTCGACAGCAAGAAAAAAATAGTATTGTGATAACAGCATGTTAAGTGGTTCAAAAATGTTTTCGGCACTACAAGGTTTACAGGTTGACGGAGTTGAGCCCTCAAAAGATGGGGCCCAAGA
>Ga0194126_10003544_pt1 | contig 24482 bp, 20 predicted proteins | sample TA2KigC150mmetaG_FD_148641 | JGI IMG/M metagenome (GOLD analysis project Ga0194126, IMG submission 148641) | Freshwater microbial communities from Lake Tanganyika, Tanzania - TA2015035 Kigoma Deep Cast 150m | ecosystem: Environmental > Aquatic > Freshwater > Lake | place: Tanzania: Lake... | reverse complement strand
GGTTCGCAAGGGGGCGCTGCGCTTCCTCGTGGCAACCGATGTGGCGGCCCGCGGGATCGACATCCCCGATCTGTCGCACGTGATCCAGTACGAGCCGCCGGAGGACCCCGAACTATACATCCACCGGGCGGGGCGGACGGGACGCGTCGGGGCGAGCGGCACCGCCATCACGCTGGTTGCCGGCATGGAGCAGTTCAACCTCCGTTCGATCGCACGGAATTTCACTATCAATCTGCTCGAAAAGGCGATGCCTACCGACGAGGATGTCGAGGCGATCGTTGCCCAGCGGATCATCGCCTCTCTGGAGGCGAAGCTCCGGTCGCGCGACGGTCTGGAGAACGAGCGGATGCGGCGGTTCATCCCGCTGGGCCGAAGCCTGTCCGAGGCGGAAGAGGACTCCCCCCTGATTGCCATGCTCTTGGACGACTATTACCAGCGGACCCTTCAGGCCGCTCCCCAGTCGCCGACCGGGGAGGCGATAGAAGAGGCGCCGGAACCGCAGGCGGCGGAGCGGATGGAGATAACCAGCGGCGGCGACAAGGGCAAGAAGCGGAAGCGATCCCGGAAGCGGGGATCCCGTCGTCGCGACGAGGGCGGCTCCGGAGGCCCTCCCGCAGTCGGTGGGCAAACCTGACAGGGGGCAATCGAGGAACGCATGCGTAAGAAGAACATCCGGAATATCGCCATCATTTCCCATGTAGACCACGGAAAGACAACGCTCGTAGACGGCATGCTCAAGCAGACCGGGACCTTCAGCGACCACCAGGTCATCGAGGAACGCGTGATGGATTCGCTCGATCTCGAGAAGGAGCGGGGCATCACGATTATGGCCAAGAATACGGCTATCCACTGCGGGGAGGTGAAAATCAATATCGTGGACACCCCGGGTCATGCCGATTTCGGCGGAGAGGTCGAGCGGAGCCTGAACATGGTGGATGGGGTGATGCTGCTGGTCGACGCGAGTGAAGGTCCGCTGCCGCAGACGCGTTTCGTGCTGAAGAAGGCCCTCGCCCGCCGGATTCCCGTTGTTCTGATCATCAACAAGATTGACCGTCCCGACGCCAGGATCGAGGAGGTGATCAACGAGGTCTACGACCTCTTCATCGACCTGGATGCGACCGAGGAGCAGATCGAGTTTCCCATCCTCTACACGAACGCCAAGCGAGGTGTGGCCCACCGGAGGCTCGGGGACGGCTTGACGGATCTCACGCCGCTCTTCGAGACGATTCTGGCGGCGATTCCCGGACCCGAGGGGGACGACGGAGGGGTCCCGCAATTCCTTGTCACGAACCTCGACTACGATCCTTACGTAGGCCAACTTGCCATCGGCCGCCTGATGAACGGGATTCTGGAGATGCGCCAGACCTACAGTCTCTGCGGCGAGAAGGCGATCACACCGGGGATCAGGTTCTCCGCCCTCTACACCTTCGTGGGGCTGAAGAAAGTCCTGGTGGAACGGGTCGAGGCGGGCGACATCGTCGCCTTTTCCGGCGTACCGAATCTGAATATCGGCGATACGGTTTCCTCCCTGGAAAGTCCGCAGCCCCTGCCGCGGATTCGCGTGGACGAGCCGACCGTGTCGATGCTTTTTTTTGTGAATAGCGGCCCGCTGGCGGGCAAAGAGGGGAAGTATCTCACCTCCCGACACATCCGTGACCGCATCGAGCGGGAGATCCTCCGCAACGTTGCGCTGCGGGTAAAGCCGACGGAACGGGCCGACGCCTTCGAGGTCTGCGGACGGGGGGAGCTGCAGATGGCGATCCTCATCGAGACGATGCGCCGCGAGGGCTTCGAGTTCATGGTGTCGAAGCCCCACGTGATCACAAAAACGGAGAAAGAAAAAATACTCGAACCGGTCGAGCGTCTGTTTCTCGATATTCCCGAGGCGTTCGTGGGGGTCATGACGGAGAAGCTCGCCGTGAGGAAAGGACGCATGCTCAACCTCGTGAACAAAGGGAGCGGCCGGGTGAACATGGAGTTCGTCATTCCGGCGCGAGGCCTGATCGGCTTTCGGAGCCATTTCCTCACGGATACAAAAGGCTCCGGTGTGATGAACACCCTGTTCGAGGGGTACGAACCCTGGTTCGGTGCTATCCCGCAGCGGGTGACGGGGGCGCTCGTGGCGGACCGTTCGGGAAGGGTCACCGCCTACGCCGCCCACGCCATGGCGGACCGGGGCGAGCTGATGGTCTCGCCGGGAACCGAGGTGTACGGGGGGATGGTCGTCGGTGAACGGAACCGCTCGACCGATCTGAACGTGAACATCATCAAGGAAAAGAAGCTGACCAACATGCGAAGCTCGACCTCGGACCAGACGGTCATCCTGAGGCCCGCGCGGCCCATGTCGCTCGACCAGTGCATCGAATTCATCGCCGAGGACGAGCTCGTCGAAGTGACCCCGGAGAGCATCCGCCTCAGGAAGCGCGACCTGGACCCCCAGGTCCGGATGGCCCATTACCGCGAAGAGAAGTACGCATAACCATGCCTGGCGGGAAGGAATCAGTTTCGAACGATTCAGGATACAGCGAAAGGAGACAAGATGGGTGATGAGGGCGGGATGATTCCCAGGACCATGAAAGCCTGCATGCTCACGGCGGTCAACACCTTTGAAATGCGGGAATTGCCGGTTCCCGTCCCCGCGGCGGGAGAGGTCCTTTGCAGGATCAGGGCCGTTGCCATCTGCGGAACCGATCCCGAGATGATCAACGGCAAGCATCTGTCGAAGGGGTGGCCCCCGCGATTTCCCTTTGTCATGGGGCACGAGTGGTCGGGCGAGGTGGTTCGTCCCGGGGAGGGCGTCACCGAGTTCAAAGCGGGAGACAGGGTTGCCGGGGATGCCCATCGGGGGTGTGGCTCCTGCCGGAACTGCATGGAGGGGAACTATACCATCTGCCTCAACTACGGCAAGCCGGAGACGGGGCATCGGCATTACGGATTTGTCTCCCCGGGCGCGAATTGTCAATACAACGCCTACTCGGTGAAGGCGATCAACAAGATTCCCGACAGCCTGAGTTTTGTCCATGCAACCCTCGTGGATACCGCCGGTGTGGCCCTCCACGCCGTCAAGCTGATCGGTGTCACGCCGGGCGGCACGGTGGCCGTTTACGGCCCCGGACCCATCGGCCTGTGCGCCATGCAGATCGTCAAAGGGATGGGGGCCGCGACGGTGATCATGGTGGGTCGCGGCCACCGGCTGGGGGTTGCAGGGAAGGTCGGGGCCGATGCGCTGATCGATTTCGAAAACGAGGACCCGCCCTCCCGGATCATGGAGATCACCTCGGGCCGGGGCGCCGACGAGGTGGTCGCATGCTCGGGCGCCGCGGTGACGCTGCAGCAGTGCGTGCACAGCGTCAGGAAAGGCGGGAAGATTGTGCTGGCCGGGTTCTTTGATGACCACGAGGTCTCTTTTTCGTCGTGGACGAAGCTGGTCCTCGACGAGATCCTGATCAAGGGGTCGAGGGCAAACCCGAATGTGTCGGAGGCGGTCATCCGCCTCTTCGGAAGGGGGATCCTGAAGGGGGATCGCGTGGTGACGCACCGGTTCCCGCTGGAAAAATATAAGGAAGCCGTCGAGACCTTTGTCGGGCGGAAGGATGGCGCGATCAAGGTGGTCGTGGAACCCTAATTATACAATTGAGGAGAGGAGAATATGACGGACAACGACAAGGGCAGGGGGGATGGCCGCGGGATTCTGCGGGGGGACTACTTGAACGAAGACCGGACGCTGACGCGGCAGGACTGGCTGGAGGAGGTGTTTCCCGAGTGGGGCACCCTCCTGAACCGGCAGATCGAAAACGACATCGTCGCGCCGGGGACGGTGGCGCTCTGGTGGCTGAGCGGGCCTTCGTGGTGCCTAAAGACCTCGGCCGGCGGCGTATTTCTGATCGATTGCTACTCGGGGCCCTCGATGTACACCAGCTATGACTACTGCGGGGTCTGCCGTATCGGCGGCGCGCAGACGATCAACTGGATCCGCCTCTCTCCCATGGTGCACGATCCCTGGAAGTTCAAGACTCTCGATGCCTCCTTCATGACGCACCTGCACCAGGACCACTGCGACATCTATACGATCAAGGCCACACTGGCGACCACCCGATGCAAATATGTGGGGCCCATGTCCACCATCCTCAAGACGCGGAAGTTCCAGGTCCCGGAGGAGCGGATCATCCAGGTCAAACCCGGGGACGAGCTGCCGGTCCGCGGGGCCACAGTCAAGGTGCTGGTCAATTACGACGACATCGCCCGCCGCACCGGCGTCCCCTTGGATCAGCCCCGCACCTACGGCGAGGCGGCGGTGAGCTACCTGTTCGAAACCGATGGCGGGAACATCCTTTTTCTGGGCGACTCGCTCTACCACAACGGTTACAAGGCAATCGGCGATACCTATACGATCGATGTAACGATCGCCGATATGGGTCACAATGCCCCGGGTGCAACCGACAAGATGACCCCCTGGGACCTCTTCCGGGTCGGCCAGGCGCTGAAGACCAAGGTGTTGATCCCGGACCACTACGATAACTGGGCCAACACGCAGCTTGACCCGGCCCAGCTCGAGCGCATCGTCCGCGAGAACGCGCCGGGTATGAAGACGGTGATCATGCAGGCCGGCGGCAAGTTCGTCCACCCGAACGACCGGGACATCGGTCGGTATACCTATCCCGACTACCGGGAATGCTACCGGCCCGAGGACTCCTGGCAGTACGGGAGACCCGCCGGGGACGCCGGGCTGCTGTAGTCACCGTAAGATAGCGCATTGATATCTTTGTACAACTTGGCGCCTTGCGCGGAGAGGTGCACCATGGCCCATGGCGATGGGACCGGGAACATCAATTCAACGACTCGGTTGAGGATTGCGGCGGCGGGCCTTCTCTCCCTGGGCATGCTCTGTCTCGTGCAGGGGCTTGTCCGTCCACCCATGCTGCTGGCCGAAAGGTTCGTGCCCGGTGCGGGCTGGGCCGAGGCGGCGCTCCTGGCCGCCTATGCCGCCCTGGTCTGCCGGGCCATGCTCGATCCAGCCCGCCAGCCCCGGTGGAGGCGGTTCACCTGGCGCCTCTTCTCCGTGGTGTTCTACGGCCAGCTACTGCTCGGCCTCGCCGGTCTCGAGAAATGCCTCATGACAGGGAAGCTCCACCTGCCGGTGCCCGCGGTCATCGCGGCGGGACCGGCCTGGCGGGGGGATGGATTTTTCATGCTCGGCCTGTTCTTGACAACCCTGTTGCTGGTGGGGCCCGCGTGGTGCAGCCACCTGTGCTACCTGGGGGCGTGGGATGATCTTGCGGCAACCCGGCGCCGCGTTGCGAGGCCGCTTCCCCGCTGGATGCGGGCGGGCAAAATAGCCTTTGCACTCGCCGTTATCCTGGCCGCTTTTCTCATGGGATTTGCCGAAGTTCCCGGCCATGCGGCTGCCGTGACCGGCGGGGTGTTCGGCATCCTGGGCGTCGGCGTCATGGCCTGGTTCTCCAGGCGGTCGGGCGCCATGAGCCACTGCCTCTTCTGGTGCCCCATCGGGGTGCTCGCTACGGTGCTCGGCCGACTCTCCCCCTTCCGCCTGGTCATCGACCCCTCCTGTACGGGATGCAAGGCCTGTTTCCGCGCCTGCCGGTACGACGCCCTGAGCGAGGAGGACCTGGAGCGAGGGCGACCCGCCCTCTCCTGCACCCTTTGCGGCGACTGCGTGACGAGCTGCCGCTCCCTCTCGATCCGCTACCGCTTCGTCGCGCTGTCCGGAGACCGCGCCAGGGCGCTCTTCATCGTCCTCGTATCGGCCCTGCACGCCGTTTTTCTGGGCCTGGCAAGGATTTGAAGGCGGGGGTTCCTTTACGTTTGTACGACGATGACGGTCACATTGTCATGACCGCCTTTCCTGATCGCCGCATTCACCAGCTCGTCGGCTGTCGCCTGCGGTGAGGAGTGTTCGATCAGTATGTTTTCAATCTCGCTGTCTGTGACAAGATCATGCAGACCGTCGGTGCACAGGAGAAAGCGGTCGCCGCTCCGGACGCTCTCCACCCTGGTAAATACGGAGTCCAAATCCGCCCCTGCCCCGAGGGCTTGCGTGATGATATGGCGGCAGCAGTAATTGCTTTCCAGCCCCGGATGGATTATTCCCCTGTCGATCAAGATCTGGTTTTCCGTATGATCGACGGTCATTCTTTCGGATGAATGGTTTCTGAACCGGTAGATTCGACTATCGCCCACATGCGCGATGAGCGCTTTGTCGTCCTGAATCACCAAGGCGGATAAAGTCGTGCCCATTCCCCGTAATTCGTCGTGTTTTTTTGCGTAGTCGACATTTTTTTCATGTGCCGTCCGAAGTGTTTTTTCCAGCCTCTGCCGCTTCGATTCGCATTCATCGCCGCACTCCACAGGCGCAGCGGCATTGCTGTAGTATTCCGAAACGGCTTCCTCGCAGGCCATCCTGCTCGCTATTTCCCCGGCTGCATGTCCGCCCATGCCATCGGCAATGACAAAAAAAGTCCAAATTTCCGCAGATCGTAATGAGCACTGTCCCGGTCGACGACCAGATAGCTGTCCTCGTTGTTGAATCTGCGAAGTCCGATATCCGATTTTTCAAAATGGCTAACGTTTTCGAACATGTGTCACTCGCACCGATCGCTCCTCTTGAGCCTTCAAATCCGTTCTTCGGTCAATCAGCCGAGGCCCCGGTTGTTTCAGTCGTGACTTGATGTGTGAATGTAAGCTCTGACCGTTCGTCGCCCGGGAGCTTTTAGCAAAAAGATCGAACCATTGCAAGCTATCTTCTTGACACGACCCACCCTTTCCATTATACAACAAAAGCCCAAAAAGCGATTTTTTTAGCAACTCAAGGAGCGAGCGCGACGCATGCCGTTTAATGCCATTCCCGCAGAGGATTTTTTTAACCGGGAAAATGAGCTTCACTACCTGAAGGGGCTCTCCGAACTAAAGAAGAGCGCTTTGGGCGGGGACGTGTTCCTCGAAGGCGCAAGGGGAATGGGCAAGACGGAACTTCTCAAGCAGCTTTACCGCCTGCTCTATTGGGAAGATGAGGTCGTGCCGTTTTACTACTCCTTCAAAACGGCGAACCTTAAAGGGGCCTATTTCGCGAAAGACTACTTCAGCGGATTCGTTAGACAATATGTCGCGTTTAAAAAAAAGGATTCCACCATTGTACAAAGCGCCGCCGAGCCTTTTGAGCGTCTCATGCCGGCGATATCTTCGCTCGGCCTGTACTGGCTGATCGACTGCATCGAAGACTTTCAAACCCATGTGAACAAGAATGATGTGTATTGGCAGATTGTCGCCGCCATATCGGCGCCGGTCATTGCCGCGAAGAAAAGCGGAAAGCCGGTGATCGTGATGCTGGACGACTTCGATGCGGCTGCGTCGCTTTATGAATCAAGCCTCGGCGATGCGACCGGTCTTATCAGCCTCTTTCGGGAATCGATGCAAAACAGTCTCTGCCCGCACGTGATGACCGGCTCGGCCGGGGCGCTCGAGACGGTTTTCACAGACCACTCCCTTATCGGGATGACGGAACAGATGCGGCTGGGTCCTCTTCCGGAAGACGCGGCCGGCGAACTTTTCGGGGCTCACCTTGCCAATCTGAAGATCACCCCTCCGCCGGCCGGGGAAGTGAAATTCCTTGCCCTCTTGAAAGGGAATCCTCTCTATATCAGGAACCTTGCGAAGGCAGCCTGGAAAATGCGCAAGAAAGAGCTTCATCAAAAGGATCTGATCGAGTGCTACGGCTTTGAAGTTTCCGGTGGAGAGACGGCGTTCTATTGGTCTTCGGTGTTGAACCGTTATGCGAAGACCCCGACAGGGCGAAGATCCATGCTTAAAATTCTGATGCACTGGGTGGATAACGGGGGTCTTGACGACATAAAAAGGCTTTCGATCCTATCCGGGGTCAGCGAGAGCGAAACCGCCGTCATCCTGACCTCCTTGAACTTATCGGGGATTGTCCGGGAGAGGGACGCGGTGCTCCAGGATTTCATTCGCTGCCTTTACATGAAGGAAATAGAAGGCAGAGATACCGTCTATGCCAAGGAAAAAATCGAGGCGAAATATCTTTCGGAAAAAGAAGAATCCTGCTTTGAGCTGGTGATCCCCATGAGTTCGAACGCGGAGCTCGTGGTTGCAAAGGCTGTCGAGCAGATCGGCAAGAACAGCAACCTCGACGCTGAGTTCCTGAATTATTTGCAGTTGGCGCTGATCGAGGTCTGCATTAACGCAATGGAGCACAGCGGGAGCTACGAAAAAAAGGTCTTTCTGAAATTTATCACCAGGCCGGGCACGCTCGAGATCGTCGTGGAGAACTCGGGAAAGCCTTTCTCGCCGGAGACGCGAAAAGAGATCCCCGTGGAAGAGAAACTCAGGATGGGCATCAAGCGGGGTTGGGGGTTCAAACTGGTTTATGCGATTATGGACCATGTGAAGGTCGAGAGGGTAAACGACAGGACGAGGGTGATCATGACAAAAAACATCAAAGACAAAGAGGGGGTTGAATGAAACCGGTTCAATTCAGCGTGGCCTCGAAGCTCGTCGGAGACGCCGCGGTTATTTACCCCAAAGGATATCTAAACAATCTCTCGGGAGAGAGTCTTGTCAATGAATGCGGCATTTACATCCGCAGGGGCATCACGAAAATCGTGGTAAATTTCAGCGAAACCGACTTGATCAATTCCATCGGCATCTCCCTGCTTCTACAGATCATGGAAGACCTCAGGAATATCAGAGGCACGATCTGCTGCACCAACATGTCCAAGTTCCTCCACGACACCTTTGAGATGCTCGGTTTGTTACAGCATATGATCGTTTTCCCGGTGGAAAGCGACGCAATAAAATACCTGAAAGCCGGAACCAGATGAGCACGGAACTGAAACGGGCACTCTATAACCTCTCGGCGCTCGCCGACCTCGGTCAGGAAATCACCTCTGAGAACGCTTTTCATGAAAAGATGCAGGCGGTGTTTTATGTGATCACCGGCACATTCCTGGCAAACAAGGGTGCGATCCTTTCGTATGACGGATCGTCAAAAAAACTGGATGCTTTGACGCAAAAAGGGTTTACACCGGCCGATCTGGTGCACCTCGGAGCCGAAGAACTGATGGCGCTGGAGAAAAACGAGCCCTGTCTGGCTAAAGACGCCCTTTTCCTGGCGGTCATCGGGGCGGAGGTGCTGGTTCCCCTCTGGGTGAGGGACCAGTTCATCGGCGCCCTGCTCCTCGGCGACAAGGTGACGGCTGGCTCCTATACGGCAGAAGATCTCGAGCTTCTAAAGATCATCGCAACCCAGATCGCGATCACGCTGAACCATCACTCCCTATTCATCGACCTATCGGACAAGCTCGGAGAAAACCATAGACTCTACGAAGAGATGCGGCGCATCTACCATGGGACGATCCAGGCCTTTGCCGCGGCGATCGACGCAAAGGACGCCTACACCCAGAACCACTCGCACAGGGTTGCAAAATATTCGTCTGCCATTGCGCGCGAGCTCGGATGGAACGACAACGACATCGAAGGGATATACGTTGCCGGGTACCTCCACGACGTCGGAAAGCTCGCGATAAGCAATGAACTGCTGAACAAGGTCGGGCCCTTTACGCCGGAAGAGGTGGAAGAAATAAGAAAACATTCGACCCTGTCCCACAATATCGCCGCGAAGATCAACTTCCCCTGGAAGAATGTAGAGGATATGGTCTGGCACCACCACGAGCGTCTTGACGGACACGGGTACCCCGATGAGCTAGGGCGGGAATCCCTTAGCGACGGGGTCAGGATCATTACCCTTGCCGACTCCTTCGATGCGATGGCCTCCAAAAGGCCTTACCGGGAAAAGATGGATGTGCAGACCGCGCTCGTGGAGTTGAAGAAGTGCCTCTACAGCCAGTTCGATAACAAGATCATGCTCGTCCTGTGCAAGGTACTCGATAAGGAAATCAAGGGCGAGCTGCCGGAGCCCGAGATACTTCCCAACCTCGACAAGAACTCGGACCTCACCATCATCTCCTCCCTGCTGGAGGGGATCATCGCGGAACTCTCGGCGACCCAAAGCGCTGCATAATTCTTGAAGATGACTTCCGACACCCTTGCAGGCCTTCGCGGACAGATCGAACGGATCACCTACACCAACGAAGAAAACGGATACACGATCGCCAGAGTCAAGGTCCCGGGTCGCAGGGAGCTGGTCACCGTCGTCGGAAACATCGTCAATCCCACCCCCGGCGAAATCCTCTCCATGAAGGGCGAATGGGGGAATCATCCCAAATACGGCGAGCAGTTCAGGATCGTTAATTCCGAAACCATGGTCCCCGCCACGGTCCATGGGATCGAGAAATATCTCGGTTCGGGTCTGATCAGGGGGATCGGTCCGGTCATGGCCAAGCGGATCGTCAGGCGGTTTAAAGAAGAGACCCTGAGCGTCATTGAAAAGGATATCGAAAGACTGGCCGCGATCGACGGGATCGGCGCGAAGCGGATCGGCATGATCAAAAAGGCCTGGGAGGAGCAGAAGGAGATCAGATCCATTATGATTTTCCTCCAAACCCACGGTGTCGGTCCGGGTTATTCGGCGAGAATCTACAAGCATTACGGCAATGACTCCATCACCGTCGTCAAGGAGAATCCCTACCGCCTGGCGACGGATGTCTTCGGGATCGGGTTTGTCACCGCCGACAGGATCGCCCAGAAGCTGGGGTTTGCCAAAGAGTCGCAGCTCCGTGCCGAAGCGGGGATTCTCTATGTCCTTCACGAGCTGACCGATGAAGGCCATGTCTACTACCCTTACGAACCCCTGATCATGCGATGCATGGAGATCCTCGACATCGACCGCGACATCGTCGTCAAGGCGATCGATACCATCGGTGCGGACAAACGGATCGTCATCGAAGGTCCATGCGGGAAGACCGATCCCTCTCAGGACTCCGGCAAGGCGGTTTACCTGGCCGGTTATCATACCGCGGAAACGCAGCTCGCCGCCCGTCTCAAGACATTGATACGGACCCCCCAGGCGCTCCGGAGGATCGATGCGGAAAAGGCCATTCAATGGATCCAGGAAAAGCTCGCCATCACCCTCGCCGAGCGGCAGCTCGAGGCGGTCCGCTGCGTGACCGGAAACAAGGTCATGGTCATCACCGGCGGTCCCGGGACGGGAAAGACGACCCTCATCAGCGCCATCATCCGGATCTCCTCCGTCATCGGGACAAGGATCATGCTCGCCGCCCCGACGGGGCGCGCCGCCAAACGGATGACGGAAGCGACGGGTCGCGAGGCGAAAACGATCCATCGGCTTCTCGAATACAGCCGGCAGAAGGGCGGATTCCAGAGAAACGAGGAGACGCCGCTCGATTGCGACCTTTTAATCGTGGATGAGACCTCGATGATCGATACCCTTTTGATGCATCACCTGTTGAAAGCCGTTCCCGCGAAGGCCGCCTTTGTCATGGTGGGCGACGTCAACCAGCTGCCCTCGGTGGGGGCGGGGAATGTCCTGAAGGACATCATCGAATCGCGCGCCGTTCCGGTGGTCGAACTGAAGGAGATTTTCCGGCAGGCGAGGGAGAGCTCGATCATTGTCAATGCCCACCTGATCAACGAAGGGTCGATGCCGAACCTCAACAGTTCCCGGGATAAGCTCGACGATTTCTACTTCATCGAGCAGGAGGATCCCCGGAAGGTGATGGAGCTGATCATTGCCCTGGTCAGAGAGCGAATCCCGCGGCGGTTTGGGTTTGACCCGCTCGACGACATCCAGGTGCTGACCCCCATGCACCGCGGCATCATCGGAGGAACCAACCTCAATACGGAGCTCCAGAAGGCGCTCAATCCCGGCGACGAAGGCGTTGCCCGTATGGGAAGGCTCTACAAGGTCGGCGACAAGGTGATGCAGATTGTGAACAATTATGACAAGGAGATCTATAACGGGGATATCGGTCGGATACTCTCGATCGATGCGGAGGCGCAGGAGATCATCGTCTCGATCGACAACCGGGAGATCCCCTACGGCTATTCGGAATTGGACGAACTTGTCCACGCCTACGCGGTGTCCATTCATAAATCCCAGGGATCCGAATATCCGGCCGTCGTCATCCCGATTCTGACCCAGCACTATGTCCTGCTGCAGAGGAACCTGCTCTATACGGGGGTCACCCGGGGGAAAAAACTCGTCGTGATCATCGGGACCAGAAAGGCGATGGCCATCGCTATCAGGAACAACAAGACCCAGAAGCGATACACATTATTGAACGAGCGGGTGAGGTTTTGAACATACAGACCGGGATATCCGTTTCATCGGGGGCCTTGGGATGTCTCGGTCCGTCCGCCTCTTGCCAGGGAGACGAATATGCCAAAGAAACACAGCACGGTGCAGATCAGGAAGACCGTGTGAATGCTCTTGAGCAATGCGGGGTACTCAACCGGCGTGATCGGGACATTACCGATGAACAGGGCGAATACCATCAGCGCCAGTCCCATGCTGAGCATCTGCCCTAAAAGACGCATCGTGCTGACTATCGCCGATGCCACCCCGTAAAACCGCTTTTCGACAGATCCCATGATGGCGCTGGTGTTGGGGGATGAAAAAAATCCGAATCCCATCCCGAGGACGATCAGACCGCAACTGACCATTGGGATAACGGTTTCCGCCGTCACACGCGTCAGGATGAAAAGACCCACCGTACTCAGGGCCATCCCAAGGGAGGCCAGTTTTTGGGCGGGAAACCTCTCCGAAAGCCTGCCCGCAATGGGGGCGAAGAGAGCCATGACGACGGGCTGCGCCACGAGGATGAGTCCCGCGGATTTGGGGTCGAGCCCCTTGATGTACTGGAGATACAGGCTCAACAGAAAGCCGACGGTAAAATTTGCGCTGTAGTTGATCAAAGCCGCCAGGCTGGAAAAGGCAAAGGTCCTGTTTCTGAAGAGCCGGATATTGAGCAATGGGCTTTGCGCCCTCAGCTCGAACATCACGAATCCTACGAATCCGACAACCCCGAGACCGACCAGTGCGATCCCCCCGGGGCTGGGGAGACGGGAAAACCCGTACATCAGCATGACCAGGAAGATGCTGTAGAGCAGGGAGCCTTTCAGGTCGAATCTCTCCCCCCGGCTTGCCGCCCACTCGTTGTCCAGCTTCCACCAGGTGATAACCAGGATGGTCACACCCAGGGGGATCATGGCGAAAAACAGGCTCCTCCAACCCAGGTATTGGGTAATGATCCCCCCCAGGACCGGTCCGAGGGAGAGGGCGATGTAGACGGTGGCGATGTTGATGCCGATGGCCCTGCCCCGCTCGCGGGGCGGGTACACCGATGTGATGATGGCCAGGCCCGTGACGAAGATCATTCCGCCGGCGACACCCTGCAGGACCCTGCAGACGATGAGCGATAAGGCGGAGGGCGACAGGGCGGAAAGGAGCGATGCCACGGTGAACAGGATGATCCCGTAGCTGAAGACCCTCTTCATCCCATAGATGTCGGCTATCCGCCCGAACGGAACGGCAAACATGGCGGCGGCCAGCATGAACGATGTCGGGATCCAGCCCAGGACGATCGCGTCGGCGGCAAATTCAGCCCCGATCGCCGGGAGCGCGATGTTCACCGACGAACCTGTGAAAGGGATTAGAAAGTTGGCCAAGGTGGCCACGAGGAGCGCCGGCATCCTCATCGAACGGTCGGTAGCGGTTTTACTCACTTGGATTTTTTGCGGTTCGACGTATCTCCACAGGGAATGATAAAGACCGGGATCGGGCTGCGCCTGATGATCTTTTCAGCTACGCTGCCAAGAAAAATATGTTCCACCCCCGTTCTTCCGTGTGTGCCGATCACGATGATGTTGATCTTTTCCTTTTGGGCGAACTTGAGAATTTTTTCATCTACACGCCCGGATTCGGTGACAATCTTGACTTTACTCTTGTCCTTGATATGATTTAAATATTTATCATTAAACATCTTTTCACGATCTTCCTGTAGGGTTGCCTGCATCTTGTCCAACTCCTCCTTTGTCAGCCAACGTTCCAGGTTATGAGGATCGGGAGTCGTCGGGATAACATGCATGATATAGAGAACACCCTCGTCTCTTTTCGCAATGCCGAAGGCATAATCAAAGGCGCTATCCGAATTCTTAGAAAAATCGGTACAGAAGAGCACTTTTTTGTATTTTGGATAGTCAATCATGTTTCCTCTCCTTTTATATATTCGTCATGTTTCACTTTAATCATTCAATGTTTATTTACGGAGCAAGATAGGACGAATAGCCCTGTGTGTCAATGAAAAAAGGACCGGAGCCGACGACAAGATCATCGGCGGTATTCCATCGGTCCGCGGGGAACTGGGGGGCAGAGGCGTGGTGTCGCTTTACCCTGCCTCAACCAAAAGTGGATTGTTTCGGCGACTGTTTCCCATCCCGGTTCACCGAAGATCCAATGGGCATGGTGAGGGAATTCCATATAGGTGGAAACCCCTTTGTATTTGCGAGCGATCTTGCGATTGACGGAAGCGGGTGTGATCCGATCCTCGGCGCCGGCGACGACGAGCACAGGAACATCGATCTTCTTTTCGTCGATAAAAGATGCTTTTCCGGTATCGAGAAACGAAAAACCGATTTCGAAGAAGGCGCGTCCGGATTCATGAACATAACAACTGTAGGCAGCCCGCCGCTCTTCTTCAGAAAGGAGGTGCATTGCCGAGTAGCTGGTGGATTCGAAGGTCGATTTGATGGGTTTTCTCCAGAAGCCCCATTCGATTACCTCGGTCGATATGCTTTTCAGCACGGAAGGGGTGACGGCCGATATACCGGCCGGGGCTGCCGATGACAATAGAACCAGGGAGCTGCCCAGTCCCCGGCTCCCCAGGATCTGAGCAATGAGGCCGCCCATGGAATGGCCGATGATGATGGGTTTTTCATCTAGGCCGCGGATCACTTGCTCCAGATCATCGGCGTAGTCCAGAAGACCGACGGTTCCCAGATTCGGATGTGGTCTGTCCTTCGGATCGACGTCGTGATATCGGAGGACCGGGGTGAGACAGCGATACCCCCCGCACTCGAAGAAAACCCGGTATTTCTCCCAGCACCACGAACCGCCGAACATCCCATGGATCATGACAATGGTCCGAATCATAATTCTTCGCTATCCCCCAAACCGCTTCCCGGCGATGTCTCAGGCAAGAAATGCCGCTATCTCCTCCTTACGGGCATTCGCATCCGCTTCGCCGATTTCGATGAGTCTTTGAATATACTTGGGTTCGAACATGATCATGCTGAGCCAGTCAAAGCTTCCTGTTTTCCGGGTGCCGAGTCGGCGGGTTAGAAAGCGAAAGGGACGGGGCAGATTGGGTTCGAATGACCCCGCTATCTTCCCCAGGTCGACGGAAGGACGAAGGGTAAAGGCTCTGACCAGGCGAAGCTTCGGGGCTTCCTTAGGCGACCGGTTGTCGAGAAGCTTGTTCACCCGATTGAGTCCCAGCAAATCCTGGTCCAGCATATCCACAAAGATGGCGTTCATCAGGACATCCAGGATTCGCGCGATGGACGGATAACGGTGATGCATGACGGAACCCGCCTCCGGCATCGAAGGCCGGTGGCGGGTCGATACCGCTATGATGCGTCCCGCACCCAGATGCAGCGCCGGCGACAGCGGCGCATACTGCCGGATGCCGCCGTCCCCAAACCAGGAATCGCCGATTCTTACGGCTGGAAAGAATATCGGGAGCGCCGTGGAGGCCATGATCTGTTCCACGGTGATATCCGTTCTTATGCTGTGACGATCGGGTCTCTCCCACATAGGGATGTTTCGCCCCTGAACCCAGGTGACGGCCTGACCGGTGGTGTAGCTGGTGGCTGTGATGGCAAGGGCTTTGAGTTTTCCCCCGCTGATATTCTCGCGAACCCCAGCGAATCGGCCGTTAGCCGACGTGAATCCCCCTTCCAGGAGTTTACGGAGCGGCGAGGTATCGACGATAGCCTTGGGTCCTGCCGTGTTGGGGAGACCGCCCGCAAGAAGATCAACCCCCCAGCGCAGCAGGCTTTTCGCAAGACTCCAACCCTTTGCATCGTAAACCTGCTCGACTGTAAGATTGCACCAGATGTCGCTCAGAGCGTCGATCGCTTCCTTGAAGGCGCCCCGATGATTGGCGATAAAAGTCGCGTTGATGGACCCGGCGGAAATACCGGTCAGTATGGAAATGCGCAAGTGGGGAAAATGATCCGCTAGCGAGTGCAGAAATCCTACCTGGTAGGCGGCATGGGCGCCGCCGCCACCCAGTACGAGGGCCAAATCGTCATTGCCGTTGGTCATCGCCCGCACCCTCTTCATCGAAACGGCATTGCTTTGTAATGTTACATATATAAAACGAACCGCTTGTAGTGTCAAGAATAAGCGTGAACGAAGCGTGAATTGACCCTTTTGCGCGCCCATTCGCCTCCGGTATGGCCGGGGTCGTCTTCGCGAGAAATTCCGCCTGGAAAGGAGATTGATCCGCATCGGCTGAATGTGATAAGGATCCCCTGCAACCGCTTCAGGACGAAAGGAGACGGCGTGATCGGAAAACTCAACGCATTTTTTGAACCGCGCGGCGTGGCGGTGATCGGCGCAACCGCGGTCCGCCACAAACCGGGGAACGATATCCTTCTGAATATCATTGCCAACGACTATTCGGGAGAGCTTTACCTCGTCAATCCCAGGGGTGGTCAGATTTTGGGAAAAAAGGTCTATGGTTCCATCGGAGAGCTCCCCGAAGGGATCGATCTGGCGGTGATCATTCTTCCCGCGAAGCTCAATCCGCAGGCGATCCGGGAATGTGCGGCCCGGGGAATAAAGGCGATTGTCCTGGCGGCAGGGGGTTTTTCCGAAGTGGATGAAGAAGGACGGCTCCTGCAGGAGGAACTCGTAAAAACGGTCCGGGAAACAGGCGTCCGGGTCCTCGGTCCGAATACCTCCGGGCTGACGTCGACCCCGTTCAATTTCACGTCGAGCTTCTTCCCGCTGGGCTGGATCCCCCGGGGCCACATTTCCTATATCGCCCAGACGGGGAACTTTGCGACCCACAGTATGCGTTATATCGCCACGGGAGAACATTATGGCGTGGCCCGCGTGGTCGGCATCGGCAACAAGATCGATATCGACGAGAGCGATGTCCTGGAATATTACGCTTCCGACCCGGAGACCGAGGCGATCTTCGTCTACCTGGAGAGCTTCAAGAGCCCGCGGCGATTTCTCGAGATTGCCCGAGAGACGACCCGGCATAAACCGATCGTTCTGCTGAAAGGGGGAAGCACCGAGGGCGGCTCGCACGCCGCGGGGGCGCACACCGCCGCCCTGGCCTCCGACGACCGGATCATCGACGGGGCTCTGAAGCAGGCCGGGATCGCCAGGATCTACAAGTACTCGCATCTGATCCTCGCAGCGAAGGCCCTGTCAGCCATGCCGCTCCCGAAGGGGAACCGGGTGAGTTACCTTGCGCCTTCGGGGGCGATGCTCGTGGCGATGACCGACATGTGCCAGAAGTACTGGAACCTCGAGGTGCCGGTCCTTACGGAACCGAGCCGCCTGCGCCTCCAGGAGATCAGCCCGCCGTTCATTCGCATGCGCAATCCCGTGGACATCTGGCCGTCGGCTATCGTTCACGGGATCGAATTCGCCTACCGGGAGGGGATGGAGGCGGTCCTGAGCGATCCACACATTGACGCCGTAGTGCCGATCCTGATGATCACCGATGAGACAGGGGTTCCCGACCTCCAGTTCGTCGTCGACCTTGCAAAAAAATATCCGGACAAGCCCATCTACGTCACGTTCAGCGCGGAGAAGAAACACATGGACGCGGCCAAGGATTTCCTCGAGTCGAGGGGGGTGCCGACCTTCCCGATGATCGAGGAGCCATTCGAGGTGCTATCCATTCTGTCGCAATGCCGCAGATACATGGACCGCGGTTAAACAAGAGGAATAAAGAATGACTGAAATAGACGCTATCATCGGCTCGGCCCTGAGACAAAACCGCAAGACCCTTTCGGAATGGGAAAGCGCCCGGCTTCTGGCGGGTTTCGGCATCCCGATGGCCAGGAGTATCCTCGCACGACATTGGGATGAGGTGAGAACGGCGGCGGAGGGCATCGGATATCCGGTGGTGCTGAAGGCCTGTTCGCCTGAGGTAAGCCACAAGACCGAAGGCGGCCTGGTGGCGACGGATCTGCGCGGCGAAGCCGAACTGGATGCGGCCTTCAAACGGATAAGCGCAGCGACACCCGTGAAGGATGCGGCCTTCCTGATTCAGGAGATGGTCAAGGGGAGACGCGAACTTGTCGTGGGGATGGTTCGCGATCCGCAGTTCGGCCCCTGCGTCATGTTCGGTCTGGGGGGCATATTTACCGAGATTCTGGGAGATGTTACATTCCGGCCGGCGCCGCTGAGCGAAGCGGATGCGGAGGAAATGATCCGGGACATCAAGGGGCACAAGATCCTTCATGCGGTTCGGGGGATGGCAGCAGTGGATGCCGATATCCTGATTGCCTGTGTCATCGCCATTGGCCGGATCGGCGTGGAGCGCGATGAGATTCAGGCGATCGATGTCAACCCACTGATTATCCAGGATGGCGGGCAGGCAGGCAGACCTGTGGCCGTGGATGCCCTGGTGATCCTGAAGGAGGGGAGGTAAACCCCCCAATTTTCCTTTTTTAAATTTTTCTGAGGCGAGACGCCGGCGGAGGGATCAAGCGGACGGCAGAACGTCGCGGAGGAGCTGGAGAGGGTGGAGGACCTTGAGGCCTGTGAGGTGGCGGATCTGCATCCGGCAGCCTTCACAGTCGGTGAGAATGATCTCGGGCTTCATCCGGGCAACCTCCTTCGCCAGATCCTTCCCGATCTCCTCGGTAATGGCGTACTTCTCCTTCTTGAAACCGTAAAGACCGCCCAGACCGCAGCACTCCGCCTCGATCATTCGGACATCGAGTCCCGGGACCAAACGGAGAAGTTCGAGGGCGGGGAGGCCGCTGTTGAGCGACCGGAGATGGCAGGGGGCGAAGTAGCCCACCTTTACGGCGAGCCGCCCGAACCGCACACCTGCTCTTCCCTCCTCCTGCAGGCGCAGAAGAAATCCACAGATATCGAAGAGGTGCGTCGCCAGCTCTTCTGCTCCGGGAAGGTCGAGCAACGGGCCGTATTCGTGTCGGAACATGAGGCCGCAGCTCGTCGAGGAGAAGACGATATCGGTTCCCTCCCGCACCGTCGGCAGGAGCAGCGAGAGGTTCCGTTGTCCCATCTCCCTTGCGCCCCGCAGGTCGCCGACGCCAAGGCGGGGAATCCCGCAACATCGCTGGGGCGGGACGCTCACCCTGTATCCGTATGCCTCCAGGCAAGCCACCGCGGCTTTGCCGACATCCACTTCGTTTGTATTGGTGAAGCAGCCGTAAAAGTAGGCGATTTCCCGGTTTCCGGCGGCCTCCGGCGCGACGGGACGGCTCTGGAACCAGCGACGGAAGGTGGGAGACTCGAAGGCAGGCAGATCACGCCGCCGGTCGATGTCGAGCAGTTTGTCGAGGAGCCAGCGAACGGCGCGCTTTTTCATCAGAGGGTTGACGATTACTGAAAAGCGGGAGAAGAACTCGCCGAAGCGGTCGCTCCGGACGAGGAGCCAGTCGCGCAGCGTTCCCCTCCGCTCGTCCCGGTATTTCGCCTTCGCCATCAGATTCAGCTCGGAGATCGGAACCCCCGCCGGACAGACGGTATCGCAGAGGCGGCAGGCGGTGCACAGTTCGATCCAGTCATCGACCGAATCCTGGGAGGCGAGCCTGAATCGCTGCGCTCCGGGGCCGGCCTGCTTCGGCCCCGGGAAAAAGGGCGTCACGCGGGATACCGGGCAGACGGCCATGCAGGTGGCGCAGCGGACGCAGAGATCCGGAAGGTGCCGGGGGGGAGTCGGAGTCTGATCGGCGTGCCTCATGATCCGAGCGCCCTCCTGGCGGCAAGATATCCCGTTGCGATGTCGATCCCCTCGTGCGAATGTTCCTCGATCATCGCGTGGTGGGCGAGGATCGAGCCGGCCACCCGGACGTTTTTCAAGATGACCCTTCCCCCGGGGTCGACCGGTCGCAGTTCTGGGTCGGTCACAATCCCCGCACGGTGAATCGGATGCGATTCCTGCTGGAAGAACCGCTCCCGGAACCACTTCCCGCGGGATTCAGGCTGCAGTACGGGGAGGTGAAAGAGCGGCTCGGAAATTCTTTCCGTATCGGCCCGGAGCCCTTCGCCGAGGAACCGCCCTGTTGCCAGGATATAGTGCTTCGCATGGTGAGGCGTCAAAAGCGGCGGGTTCTGGAGCGCGATCCCCTCGCAGAGATCCCCCTTCACCTCGGCGCCGATCACCGGATTTCCAAGCAGAAAGGTTGCCCCTTTATCGATCAGGAACTCCCGGAAGCGATGAAAAATCCGTGTGCCGGGGATCGATGGCGGAAGCATCGGTATTTCGAAGACTCTAGCGCGGGTGATCCTTTCGAGCGTCCCCAGGACATCCGCGGGGGCCTTGAGGCCGAGGACCGCCGGCAGACCGATCCGCTTTTCCCCGGCCATCTGGCTCCGGATCGCTTCACCGAGGCTTTCCCGAAACGACTCCTCATCCATCAGCCGGGCAAGGGCGAGCGCGGTCAGACCCTCCAGACCGTATCGGGGGAGCGAGAGATTCACGCCGCGACATTGCAAATGGAGAGAAACCGTGTCGCCCTGAAAATCCTTGAAACCCCGAAGACCGATAATAAGAGTGTCCGCCGCGGACATCCCCGCGCCGGCGGTCATGGTGACGGGGAGCAGATAGGTGGGACGCATGGTCCCCGCGCCGGTGGGGACGAGGCTGTTTCCATCGCCTACGGGATCGAAGGTGTAGGGGGGAGGAAACAACCCCCTGAAAGCGCCCAGCGCCTCCGAAATCCCCGGCCAGCCCGTGCGGGCGTAAGGATGATCCGGGTGCGCCGCGATCCAGTCGGCCACACCCGCCCTCATGTCCGCTCCCGGCGGAATCCTGCCCAGAACATCGATGGTGTTTCCGAACAGGGCGAGCGATCCCATCCCCCGGCCGATGACGAGGACTTTCGCCCCCATTTCGACCGCCGTCCGCGCCGCGGTCAGCCCAGCGAGCCCGGTCCCGATGACGATCAGGTCCCAGCGCTTCATGGGCTGCCTCCACCCTTCGGGCCGACCTCGTCCGGGGTGAGATTGAAGAGCCCTTTGTAAATGGATTCGATCAGTTCCTCTTCCTTCAGGGAGGTTCCCCAGAGAACGGGGCGGATCCCTTTCCACCGCTCCTCGAGAAAGGCCTTGAGTATGCGGTTGGAACTGCCTAGCCCCTCCTCTTTCCGCCTTTCGTTCAGGACACCCAGGAGTCTATAGACACAGAACCCACCCTGACAGGTTCCCTTGGCAAGCCGTGTGCGATGAAGGATGTCTTGAAGTTCCCTTACCTTTCCCTCCCGCAGAATTGCATCCACGGTCTCCCGTGGAACGAGCTCGCAGTCGCATAGGAGCTCCCTGCGGAAGGCGGGGACCTGGTTCCGCAAACGAAGGAGACGGTCCTGAAAGGTGTGGCCGCGCCCGGCGCCGGGGAGGGGCTGGAGGTGGGTGAGGCAGGGCACATGGAGACCCATTTTCCGGCAGACAAAGTCGGAGGTCTTCTCCGCCATGAGGCGGTAGGTGATGAGCTTTCCGCCGGTGATCGTGATCAGTCCTTCCAGGCCGTCGCGGCTTCCGTGATCGATGAGCGCGAAGCCGCGGCTGATCGCCCGGTCATCATCGGTCTGTGCCGTCTGCACAAGGGGGCGGACGCCTGCGTAGGCGCGGGTGAAACGTTCTCCCTTGATCGCGGGGATCATCCGGGAGAGTTCGTCGACGAGGAAGGAGACCTCCTCCGGGGTGACTTCGTGGCTTTCCAGATCCTCGACGCGCAGGGACGTTGTCCCAAGGATGGAAACGGTATCGTTGGGGACAATAATATCGCCGCTTGCGGGGGGGCGGCAGCGGTTGATGACCCGCTCGCTCAGGCGTGTGTTCGTGATCAGCATAGAGCCTTTGGAGAGGGCGATCCCAATCGAGAGACCCGCGAGACCGAGCACTTCGTTCGCCCAGGCGCCGGTGGCGTTGATGACCTGGGAGGCAGCAACCGTAAACGCTTCGCCGGTGATTCGGTCTATGGCCCGCACCCCGGATATCCCTTCTCGTTCACGGATGAGACCTGTGACCTCGGTGTGGAGAAGAAACCTCGCCCCGCGGGCTTCGGCATCCCGTACATTCTCAACGACCAGGGTGAAGGGATCGATGGCCCCGTCGGGGACCCGCACGGCGCCGATCATGAGCGGGTTGAGTTTCGGCTCCATCGACAGGGCCTCTCTGGTGGAAAGAGGTTCGGTGTCGATCCCCGCCGCGCCGCAGGCGCGAATGAAGTCCGCACGGTACTCGTGGCCGTCTTCGGGTAGCGAGACGAACAGCCCGCCCGTGTCTTCGATGCAGTGGGGTGCAATCCGCCTGAGAATCCGGTTTTCGGAAATGCACTCTCTGGCCGCTTCGGGATCGTTGAGCGCATAACGGGCGCCGCTGTGGAGGAGACCCTGGTTTCGTCCGGAGGCGCCGGAGGTAAAATCGCCCTTTTCCACAAGAAGTGAAGGAATACCGCGCAGCGCGAGATCGCGAGAGATTCCAGCCCCCGTTGCGCCGCCGCCGATGATCAGGACTTCCGTTTGCAGATCCATCACGCTCAACAGTTTTTATGCAACCAGCACCCAGTGAAACCCGCAATATTTTTAAGCTTTACAATAATTTGCTAACAGGATTCCCGGGGATTGTCAAGGCGAATGAACGCGATATTATTTTTTGTGTACCATTCGGATCCGGCTTGACAGCTGTGCGGCTCCGGGGTAAGTAAAACTTCGCTTTGAAAGGGGTAGACGAAGGGCATTTTGATCAATACGGGCAAATCCACGCAGGATGTTCTCCAGCAGGAAATACTCAGAGAGCGGGTGGCTGTCCTGGCGCGCACCGGGGAGAATCTCGCCGCTGCATGGAGGAAGCTGGAAGGGATGGAAAGGGAGATCGAGGCGATGGCTGCTCCCCGGCGCGGCGGGGGTGGGTCTGCCAGGTCGGCTTCGGTTCTCCCCTCCATGCTCAACGAGAAGATAATGGCGTACAATAACCAGCGCGAGCGCGTCCGGAAATGCTACTATTACCTCATCGTGACCCGGGAGGCCCTGGGGCTCCTCCACCATCAGCGGCAGGAAGAAATGTACCGGATACCGCCAAAAAAGCGCCTGCTGCAGGAAAGTGATTGATGTGACCGGGAGCGCATCCCGCAAGCCCAGCCCTGAAGGCGGGAAGCGGACAGACGTGGATATTCAGGGAGGATACTCTTTAGATGCAAGGGACAACCCGTTTAATGATTGAGAGAAAGGCGGCGGCCTGTCAGAAGGCCTGTCCTGCCGGTATCGATGTGCCTCGGTATGTCAGGGCGATCGCCGCCGGAAGGTTCGATGAGTCGCTGGCGGTGATTCGGGAATCGATCCCGTTTCCGTCCGTCTGCGGTTACGCCTGTTTTGCCCCCTGCGAGGTCCGCTGCGGGAAAGGACAGTTCGATGCACCTGTGGCCATCAGGGCGCTGAAGCGAGCTGCGGCGGAGAGGGGAGGGGGGCTTTGGAAGGACGGTTTGAAGAAAGCCCCGCCGACGGGGAAGAAGGTGGCGGTGATCGGGGCCGGTCCCAGCGGTTTGACCGCAGCCTACTTCCTTGCCTTGAAGGGACATCGGGTGGTCGTATTCGAAGGTAAAGACGAAGCGGGCGGGATGATGCGTTGGGCCATTCCGGGATATCGCCTCTCCCGGGAGACCCTCCGTGCAGAGGTCGACGAGATCGAGGCCCTCGGGGTTGAGATAAAAACCGATACACGCGTAAACGCCGTAGCAGAGCTCATCGGCGCAGGATATCACGCGGTGTACATCGCCTGCGGTGCACAGAACAATGTTCCTCTGGCCATTCCCGGGGACGATCTGTCCGGGGTTTTCGGCGCGATCGACTTTCTGGAATCCGTGAACAGGGGCAACCCTCTTACGGTAGGGAAAAAAGTGGCTGTCATCGGCGGCGGGAACGCGGCGATCGATGCAGCGCGGAGCGCGATCCGTCTGGGTGCGTCCGAGGTGAAACTCTTTTACCGCCGGACGAGAAATGAGATGCCCGCCTATCCGGATGAGGTCGATGCAGCCGTCGCAGAAGGAGTGAAGATCGAATTTTTGGCTTCACCCGCGATGATAAAAAGACAAGGGGATGGCCTCCAGGTGCTCTTCGACCGCATGGAACTCGGGCCGCCCGACAGGGATGGGAGACCCAGACCCATCCCGATGTCAGGCTGCGGGTTCGGCGTTGTCGCCGACACAGTGATTTCCGCCATCGGTCAAGCCGTTTCGCTGGATGGCAGTTTCGGGGTACCACTGGATGGCAAGGGGCTCATTCCCATCGCCGGCAGCGATCTGTCGACGACAGTC
>Ga0194126_10003532_pt1 | contig 24569 bp, 17 predicted proteins | sample TA2KigC150mmetaG_FD_148641 | JGI IMG/M metagenome (GOLD analysis project Ga0194126, IMG submission 148641) | Freshwater microbial communities from Lake Tanganyika, Tanzania - TA2015035 Kigoma Deep Cast 150m | ecosystem: Environmental > Aquatic > Freshwater > Lake | place: Tanzania: Lake... | reverse complement strand
AGCGCCGGGACGCCATATCCTGACGACCGACCTCCAGACCGAGGGCTGGCACCTGCGCGAATGGACCGAGGCCATGATCACGGTCTCCGCCGCGAACTAGGACGGCGCAGCGACACGACCCAGGCCAGCGGCGAGTCGCCCGCCGATCCAGGACTCCCACCTGTATGCCGAACCTGAACCCGTTTACGCCCTGGGCGGCCCTGGCCTGTGGGTTGGCCGCCGCAACCAGCCTCACCCCGCCAACGCACGCCGCCGGTTCCGCGACCGGCGACCTGCCGTCAACCCTGCAGGCCGTGCTCGATCACACCCGTCCGTTGACCAGGCCGAGACTGGGAATCGCCCCGCCGCACCGGCCGCGACTTCGGCGAGCGATCCGAGTGAACTGAGCTCAGTTCTCCGCCCAGATCTCGTACAGCCGCTTCCGCTGCGCATCGTGCAAGCCCGCGTAGCCGGCCAGCGTCTTCGCCAGTCCCTCGCATAACCTCGCCGTGGTCTCGAGATAAGAACGATCGGCGGCACGCTGCGATCGCTCCGGCAACGCCTCGAGTCGCCCAGCCGCCTTTAGCTTGAACCGGCGCTCCGTGGTCGCCGCGTACTCGAGCGCCAAACGCGCATGCGCCGCTTCGTAGGCCTCACCCAAGCCCGCCTCCTCGAGCCGCTCATGAAACCTCCGCAACTTCGTCAGGCGAGCCTCGAGCCCGGCCAGGTCGCCGCCGGGCGTCGCGTCGCGTGCGGCGACTTCCTGCCCCGCCACATAGAGCGCTAGGCGACCCGAGGCGTCCGCTGTAGCCGCCACGTGTACCCACGTGTCGACCGGCAGCTTCGCCTCGAAGCTCAGCGTGCCGCCTTCGGTGATCAGGCGCAGCGAATTGCCCGGATACGTGTCCAGCAGGTAGCCGTTCGCGGTGCCAACTTGACTCTTGTCGATGATCCGCCCGCCGCCCGCTGCCTGCGCCTTGGGGCAAATCCAGGCCGCCAACGTACACCCGTTGCTCAGATTCAACCGGTCGTCGTGTGCCACCTCGAGATGGCCACCGCCAGATAACACGAGCGCCGGCCCCACCGCCGCGTTCGTCCAGCCGACCTCCCCCATCGACCGCCCCGTCAACGCGTCCCCGGCCGCATTCCGCACCGTGCCATCTTGCCCAACCTCCATCCGCCATTCGCCCACCAACGTCGCGTCGGCCGCCCGCGTGGCTTCGTTGCTCACCGCAAGTGCGCGGACCTCGGCGGCGCTGAGCGCGCGCCGAAAGACCTGAGCGCGGGCGATCTGACCGACGAATCGGCTGCCACCCTCGCTGTCCGCACCGATCCGCAGCGGCAACTCGTTGCTCGTCATCAGCGGGAACAGCTCTCGGACCGGGGCGAGCCCCGTCAACTCGGGCACCGCAGGCAACGGCCGGGCGCTCGTCTCGGGCCGAAACGGCGCGGGCTCAGCCCCGCCCAAGGCGATCTGGATCGTGGCCACCTCCGGTGTCCGCGCGTAAGGCAGCGACACCGATCGACCGTCGAACGCCGACCACGCCTGGCCATTAACCGTGACGGCCGTCACCGGGCCGGTGCCCGTCGTGGACAAGTACAGCCGCTTGCGCCCGAACCGAACGGGGAAATGCTGTTCCAGCCGTATGATGCTCGGCGGGATATGAGGGAGAAGTGTCAAGCCCTCGGCCCCGTACAGATACTCGAAGAGCCCGCGCAGCATCGCGGTCGGTGGACCGAAGCTGTCGTAGCAGAGGTTGATCGCCTCGCGCGGTTGGTAGACGGCCGCCCCGAAATCGACCAGGGGATTATCCATCCGAAAGGCGCGCGCAAATCGCAGCAACTGCCGCATCGACCGCCGGGCATCCTCGAACTGGCCCACCCGGTAATAGCCCATGATCATGCGCGCCTCGCAGGTGGACCAATGGCCGCCGTTCACCCAGGTGCCAAACTGCCACAGCCAACTGGTCGGTGGCGTGTACATGTCGTCCAAGCTCGGACAACTCGTGAGGATGAACCCATGCGGGCGCAGACCGGGGATGGCCGCGATCTTCCGGTAGATCCGCTCCGCTTGCTCATCGTCCACCACCCGAAAACAGATCGCGTCATGGTTGCACACAGCCTCGAAGTAACCGTGACGCTCCGCCCCGTACACACCGTGCCGGGTACCGTCCGGGTCAAGCGACTTGATGAAATAGCCTTCCTCGGTCGTGAGCCGGGCCAATCCCTGACGCGCCTGCTCCCGACGCTGCGCGTACCGTGTCGCGGCCTCGCCGCGTCCCGCCAGCTTCTCCAGTTCGATCAAGCGATCCAACGCGGCGATCGTGCTGATCGATAGACCTGCCAGGTAGGCCTGGCCATAAGTGCCGTCAGGCTTGCGCCAACCCGCGTAGCTCGGCGCCAACAGATTGCCGGCTGGCCCAGCCCAGAACAGGTTGTTCGCAGGGTCCCGGCGGGATTCGAGCAGGTCCGCGCTACGTTCGAGCTTGGGCAGGTAACGCTCCAGCGCCGACCGATCGCGGCTGATCAGCAGCAACTCGGCCTGCATCACCATTCCGGCCGCGGTGAACTCGATGCCCCAATCGTGGATGTCCACTCGGCCATCGCCTTGCTTGGGCATGTACCAATCCGGCGAAGCCGCATCGCACAATTGACCGTCGGGAATGACCAGCTCCTGATCTCGCCATTTCCAGACCCGTTTCCCGTCGCCCATCTGGTCGAACCACAGGTCCTGGGCATTTTGCAGGAACCGCACCAGCGGCTCCTCGAAGAAGGGCAAGCCGCAGTATGTTGGCCCGTAGCTGTTCTGGATCCACCAAGCGCCCCAGGTTGGGCCCTCGACGAACCCGTTCCAGGCCGGGGTGTACAGCATGGCCAGGTGCTGCAGCTCCGGATCCGCGCCGAGCATCCGCCGCGACACCTCCAGCAACTCGAGATACTCGACATCGCCTTCCCCCCGATAGTACTGCCCTTCGTACTTATTTTATATCAATGTGACGTGTAAATTAAAATTGACACTAACATCAATATCAATGTCATTGTGACGCGTAAATTATAATTGACAACTTGATCCCCCTCGGGCAACCTCGCCACCGCTTATGAGACTGACCCGCATCAAAGTCAAAGGCCGACCCGCCGTCTACCACTGCGTCTCGCGCATCGTCGGCGCCCAACGCCTCCTCGATGATCTCGGTAAAGAAACCTTGGTCCGGCTCCTCCGCCGCCTGGCCACCTTCTGCGGCCTCGAGGTCATCACCTACTGCATCATGTCCAATCACTTCCATGTTCTGGTCAGAGTCCCGGCCGAGCAGAACCCGACCGACGAGGAGTTGATCGAGCGGATGGAGGCGCTCTACGGCAAGGGCAAGCAGGCTGGGCTTGTCGCCCTGGCCCGAGAGGGGCTGAGGGAGCGAGGGCGAGTGGACCCGGACTTGCGGCAGCGGATGCTGGCACGGATGGGGGATGTGTCGGAGTTCATGAAGGAGTTCAAGCAGCGGTTCAGCAAGTGGTACAACATACGGCATCAGCGGTTTGGGACGTTGTGGGCGGAGCGGTTCCGTAGTGTGTTGGTCGAGGATCGGTCGCGGGTGCTGGAGACGGTGTCGGCGTACATCGACTTGAACGCGGTGCGGGCCGGATTGGTTGAGGATCCTAAGGACTACCGGCACTGCGGGTACGCAGCGGCGGTGGCTGGGGATGCGAAGGCACGGGCAGGGTTGTTAAGTGTGTACGCGGGCGGGAGTGCGGGAGCGCCTCGGAGCGGGACTGGGGCGGTTGGGGCGGGAGGGGTTCGGGCGGCGGGGGCAGCAGGGGAAGAAGAAGGGGCAGGGACAGGGGCCCGCGGGCAAGATGCCCGCGCTCCGTCCTTGACCGGCGCACGGTCTGCCGAGGTTTCCGAGGAGCCGAGGACGGTGAAGGTGCAGGTGCGTGATTGGAAGGAGGTGGGTGCGGAGTATCGGCAACGGTTGTTTGTGCGTGGGGGGGTGTCTGGGAGCAGCCAGAAGAAGGAGTTAAGTCGGGAGCAGATCAAGCGGGTGTTGGAGAAGGGCGGGGAGCTGAGTGTGGGGGAGGTGTTACGGTTGCGGATTCGACACATGACAGACGGGGTGGTGCTTGGATCGAAGGGTTTTGTGGATGCAGTGTGGTTGGCGCATCGGGAGCGGTTCGGGTCGAAGCGGCGGAGTGGGGCACGGCCGATACGGGGTGGAGGTGCTCCGCTGGCGGGGCTGAGTGCGTTACGGGACCTGCAGGTCCAGGCGATCGCATAGGAGCCAGTGGGAGTCGCTGCCGTGGCGTCTTGAAGGGGAAGGCTGAGCTCCGTCTCGCTAACGATTCGGGGAAAAGCTCCAGGGGCCAGCACGAACTTGTCGAGAGGCCGGGAGCGGCTAGAGTTGGGCTCATGCGCAAGTTGATCCAGAGGCTCACCGGTAAGGTTCGGCGGCAGAAGGAGCCGGACCCAGAGGTTCGGCGGGCGGAAGTCATGGATTTTCTGGGGCGGCGGCCGTCGTTTGACCACCGCGAGTGGCAAGAGCGGTTCGCTCCCGAAATCCCAGTCGAGTTTGTGGCTTGGTACCGGGAGACGTGCTCACGGTGTTTTGGGTATGACCTGTCCGGGGCGCGGCCTGAGGATCAGTTGACCGACGACTTAGGGATGTACCGGGCTACGTTCAGCGACATCGACATGGATATTCTGGAAGATTACGAGAGTCGGTTTGGGGCTCAGCTTCCTCCGGAAGAGCAACTGGAGATTGGGACCTTCGGCGATTTCCTCGAGAAACTCTGGAGGCACGCCCAGGAGCCGCCGCCCGAGGAGAACGCGGCGGCCGATCCAGTCAGTGGCGCGCGGTAATCGGCGTCCAGACGACCGTGGTGCGGCCGGCACGGTCTCCGGTCGAGGTGCGGAGCCGGTAGATCCCTGGCCGGTTGAGTCGGAAGGTGGTGACGACCTCGGCGCCGTCCGGGCGGAAGTTGACTTGGGGTTGGAGGGCAAGTGGGGCGAGGAATTGGTAATCCTCTTCGTTGGGTCCGTAGAGCTCCCAAGCCACGAGCGCGTTGCGATAGACGCCAGCCCGGTCCGTGCCGAGGGTGTAGTAGACGGGGGCCGTGGTTTCCACCACCCGGGCGCGGGCGGTGACGGCGAGGGGGACCTGGCCCTCCTGGGCGGACAACTCGACGGCGAGGCTGGGCGGCGCCCCGGTTGGCCGCGGGGGCGTGCGGGGTTGGTCAAGTACGTGGCGGGTTTCTCCTTCGGTTACCTCGACTTTGCCATCTTCGCGGATGCGGACGAGCTCACGGTAGCCAATGGGTTGGAGCCCGGGCAGATCCCAGAGCAGGTCGAACGCCACGCCCAATCGCAGGCAGCGTTCGATCTCGACGAACAGGTTGCTCATGATCGCGCGGTGCTTGACGCCCGATCGGTTGACGCGTTCGAGGTTCAGTTCGCCCAAGCCCCACAGGTTGCCACGACCCAAGTGCACGTGTCCGAGGTTGTAGCCGGGTGGGAACAGGAGGGCGACTTCGGCTGCGCGTTTCAGTCGGGCCAGGTCGCGAGGGGGCTGGTTTTCGGCGTGGGTCTTGAGATGGCGGGCCAGGGTCAGGCATTCCCCGTAAGGCACGCAGGCGAGGCGGTGGTTGTCCCAGAAGAAGAAGTGGGTGGCGCCCAGGTCGTAGGCGTGACGCAGAAACCAAGAAGCATCGGCACGGTCCACCGAGCCGTAGATGCTCGTTCCCCAGGCTTTATCGGTGAGCCGGGCCGCTCCGCGGAGGAGGCCGTAGATCACCGAGGTGAAGTGGTTGGGCACATCGATCTGCAGTTGGCATCCGTAGGCCAGGTTGAACTCGGGCAACGTCCGGAGCGTGCCGACGCGTCCTGGCGGCTCGAAGACCATCGCGGCCGGCACACTGGGGTCTTGGGACAACTGATACGCTGCCGTGCTGACCATCGTCTCCCAACTATAAAGATTGGCCTGACGGAAGGAGACGAGGCCCAGATCCACGTCGGACCGCGCCTGCAAGCTGCGCAAGAGGCTCGTCGGTGCGCCCGCCTCGAGGACATGCCGAAAATGTTCCTGGAAGGCCCCGAGGGCGACCTGGGGGGTGAGGTTTCGCCGATAGGCCGGGTCTTGGGCCAGCCGGGGCCGGATGACATGATCGCGCGTGACCACTGCCGGCTCATCCAGAAACAGCGTCGGCCCCAGGTAAGCGCTGCGGTAAAGACACTCCGGATACGGCACCTCCGCGCCGCCCACGCCCCAGTAGAAGACGTTCAGGTCCTGCACCCACGGCAATTGTTGGGCGTCCACACGCAGGCAGTTGAACCCTGCCGCCGCCAGCTCGAGATAATCTGCCCGGGTCAATCGCACCAGTTCATAGTCGGAATCGTCGTAACGCCGGGTCTCGTCCTTCTGGCGGGTGTTGCTGGGTAAGCCGACCCAGAAGTCGGATCTCAATTCAAGGACACGGGCGGGTGGCGGGACGGCGGCGGTGGCATCCTCGACAACGTCGGCGAGCTGGTAGGTGTGGCCCAGGTATCGGACTCGGCTGGGGAGAGCGGTTGCCTGGCCGGTTGCCTCGATGCCATCGAGCGGCTGCGGGATCAGGTGTTCCCACCCGCCGAGGCTGGGGAGCAGGGCACGCCCCGTCTGTCGATCGCGGTATTCGACGGGGGCATCGGCGCCTTCTTGGAGGACGTAGCGCGCGGTGCGCGCGCGGGCCAACTCGAGTTCGGCTGGGGGATAGCCGGCGCTCAGGAGCCAGACGCGGTACTGTGCCCCGTTAGCCTTGGTGGCGTGCAGCCCTAGCCATTGGTGGGGCTCGCCCGCCTGAGGCGCGAGCGTCCCCCAAGCCAGGGCCAAGGCTTTCACGACGGAGCCCTGCGGGGGGCTGGTTCCAGCCCACTGGTACCGGCCGACCTGGCCTCGGCGAGCCTCCGGAAGGGGTGGGGAGGCTGTGATCGTGGTTGCCGGGTCCTGCCCCAATGCGCGGGTTGACGCCGTCGCCGCTCGAGCGCCGAGGGTCCAGAGCGTCCAGAGGCCGCTCGCCAACGTCAGAATGAAGATGATTCGCACGCCCATAAATCCCCCCAGACGGTCGTCTCGGATCGCGCCGGGCCCTGCCGGCGGAATCACCGCTCCCGGCCTGGCCATACTGAGGGGAGAATGGCGAGTCGGCTTAGCGGATCACAGGCGCGCTCGGACGGCTTTGACGATGGCCTCCGGGTCGGGGAACTGGCCCGTGGCCTTCTTGCTGTAGATGCCCTGGCCGTTGACACTGACCTCGAAGACGCCGCCGCTGGAGGGCACCAACTTGAGCGAGGTCACCTGGGATTTGAACGCCAAGAGTTGTTCCGCCAGACCGACGGCTTTGGGTTCGTAGTTTCAGGCCGCGCAATATTCGATGACGATGTCCAGTTTCATCCCGTGATTGATGGGCGCAACCGTAGGGCAGGCGGACCCGAGCGTCAAGTGGCCCGCGCCACGGCGGCCGGCGCGCACTTGCGCGCGCCCACCATCTGGGCCTACCTTCCGGCCACGATGCCGATAGCTGCGGCCCGAGCTGAGCCTGCGGGGGAACGGTTGGCGGAGCTCCTCGAGGAGATTCGAGGCGACGCCCGCCGGCGTTTGGCGCTGGCACCCGACACGCACCCTTCGCAGGAGGTGGCGCGGTACAAGAAGTTCCTCAAGCTCGAAACGCATCGGCTCAAGATGCTGCACCGGACCGGCGGGGGCGGGCGCGAGGTTTGTCGGGCGCGTGCGACGGTGTTGGATTTGTTGCTGTGCCACAGTCTGGCAGCGGTCCAGCCGCCGGCGGGGAGCCGAGCGGCGGCGCGGACATACGCGCTGGTGGCCATTGGGGGTTACGGCCGCGGCGAGCTCAACCCGTGCAGCGACTTGGACATCATGTTCCTGGTGGCGAACGAGGAGGGGGTGCGCGCCCAGTCGCACGCGCCGCATGTCGAGTTGTTGACCGGCGGTTTCCTGTGGGACGTGGGGTTGAAGGTGGGCCAATCGGTGCGGACGGTGGCCGATTGTGTGACCGTGGCGAAGCAGGACATGCAATCGAAGACGTCGCTCATCGAGGCGCGGTTGATCTGCGGCGAACGCGCCCTATTCGAGCAGCTCCAGCGGACGGTGCTGAATCGCTGCGTCAAAGGACACGAACACGATTACATCCAGGCGCGGTTGGCGGATCAGGAGGCGCGGCGGGCCAAGTACGGCAACTCGGCCTGCATGCAGGAGCCGAACGTGAAGAACGGTTGTGGCGGCCTGCGGGACTACCAGAACCTGCTTTGGATGGCCTACTTCAAGTATCGCATCCAGACCTTGGCCGAGCTGAGCGCACGGGACCAACTCAGCGAGACCGAACGCCAACAACTCGAAGCTGCCTACGACTTCCTACTCCGTGTCCGGAACGAACTCCACTATCACACCGGCCGGGCGGCCGATGTGTTGTCGAAAAGCGTGCAGCCGGCGGTGGCGCGGAACTTGGGCTACACCGAGCGGTCGCCCAGCCGGCGGATCGAGCAGTTCATGCGCGATTACTACACGCACTCGCGCCATATCTACCTGATCACCCGGACGCTCGAACAGCGCTTGGCTCTGTTGCCCCAGCCCAACCGGCTGCCGACCTGGAAACAGTTCCTGCGCCAGCGCCGGCACACGGCCATGTACCCCGTGGATGGCTTCAAGTTCGTGGATGGGCACGTCTGCGCCGCCCACGACCGCACCTTCGAGGAACAACCGGCGCGGTTGATGCGCGCCTTCCGGCACGCCCAGCAGCGCGGCCTGGGGCTGGACCCGGACCTGGCGCAAACGATCCGGCGCCGGTTGGCCCTGGTCAATGAAGCGTTTCGGCACGACTCACATATCCGCGAGACGTTCCTCGAGATCCTCGACCAACGGGGCAACGTGGCGCGGGTCCTGCGCACCATGCATGAGTTGGGATTGTTGGGCCGCTACCTGCCGTCCTTCGGCAAGCTCACCTGCTTGGTCCAACACGAGTTCTTCCATCAATACGCGGCTGACGAACACACGCTGATCTGTCTGGAGAAACTCGACGCGCTCTGGGGCGCCCAGGATCCACCGCACGGATTGTATGCGGACTTGTTTCAGAAGATCGAACGGCCGCACCTGTTGTACCTGGCGTTGCTGCTCCACGACGCCGGCAAGGCCAGCCGCGCCCGAGACCACTCGCTGGTCGGCAGCCGAATCGCGCGCGGCGTGGCCGAGCGTCTCGGTCTGGATGCCGCCGCCACCCAGACGCTCTGCCTGCTCATTCGACAACACCTGGCCATGATCCAGATCTCCCAACGCCGGGACCTGGACGACCCGGGCGAAATTCGCCGGTTCGCGGGACAGGTGGGCAGCATCGAACACCTGAATCTGCTGACGCTCCTGACGTACGCCGACGCGCGGGGGACCAGCGAACAACTTTGGAACAGCTTCAAGGATTCCCTGCTCTGGACCCTCTACCGGCGGACGCACGAGTTGTTGACCGGCTCACGCGAGTTCGCCCGGCTCGAGGCCGAACAACGCGAGTTGTTGGCGGGCGAGGTCGAGCGCGAGTTGGCGGGTGAGATCGCGGCCGACGAGGTGACGGCGCATTTCGCCGGCATGCCCCCGCGCTATTTCCGGGTGCAGACCGTCAAGGAGATCGCCGCCGACCTGCGCCTGGCGCGGGCCTTCCTCGAGCGGCAGTTGGCAGAACACGAAGACCCGCTCGAGCCGGTGCTGACGTGGCAGCACCAGGCCGATCGCGGCTATTCCGAGGTGAAGATCTGCACCTGGGATCGGCACGGCTTGTTCTCGAAGATCACGGGCGCACTGACCGCAGCGGGACTGAACATCCACAGCGCCGAGATCTTCACCCGCGCCGACGACCTCGCCTTGGACAGTTTCTGGGTGACCGATGCCCTCACGGGTACGCTGGCCAACGCGGACGAACAGGCCCGGTTCCAGCGCTGCCTCAACGAGGTCTTGGCCGGCCAACTCAACCTCGCGGACTTGCTCCGGCGGCGCCCCCCGGTCAAACCCTTGTATTCCGCCCACGAAGGGGAACGAATCCCCACCCAGGTCCGCTTCGACAACACCGCCTCCGACCAGCGCACCGTCCTCGAGATCGAGACCGAAGATCGCCTGGGGCTGCTCTACACCATCTCCCAGGTCCTGAGCGAGCTGGGCGTCGACATCTTCCTCGCGAAGATCTGCACCGAGAAAGGCGCGGCCATCGACACCTTCTACTTGGGCGAAGCCGGCGGCGGCCAGATCCGCGCCGGGGATCGCCTCCGCCAGATCGGGCAACGGCTCCGCGCCGCCATCCAACGGCTCGAATAAGCGCCTCCGCCTCCGACCGCGCTAAGGCGGGCCGATCCAAAAACCTAGCGTCGCTGCCGGCCCGGGCTGGGGTGAAGCCGGGCTGGGGCAGTGACGCCAGGAGCAGGCAAGCTGAGCGTTCGGTTTCAAAGGCAACTCTCCTCCTTGTTGACTTGGTGCCGCTCAGGAGCCTGAAAAAGACTGACTGATGAGTCACTGAGATGGACTACAACTCGGCGGTAGGGCGCGCAGTCCTCTGCGCCCCGCGGCTTCCTGTGTCCACAGTGGTCTACGGCGTGCAGAGGACTGCGCGCCCTGCTACCGCCAATGGGTCGTCTATCCCGACCTCGAATAAGTGATAAGACGAACCCGTCCCTCGAAAACGGAGCGCACCACGGTTTGGCCAACCGGACGGCCGCGCTCGCCCAAACCCTCCGCCCCGTTCCCGAGCGCCCTGACCCAGACTCGGCGGGCCGCCCGGGCCGGTTGTTGGGGGACTTGGGTTCCATCCTCATGACGCTACTGCTACCACGGACTCCCTAACTCGCAATACGCCACTCGGCGGATCGAGGGTCCACCAACGGCTCCGGCTAGACGAGGAGGGTGGGTAGCTTCCACCCGCTTTGGCGCGCGCATCGGGGCCATGAACCTATAGCGCCGGTTTTCCAACCGGCATGGGGCCAACTGGAAAGTCGGCGGTACGGCTGGTCCATGGAATGACGGTAGGTCGCGGGGGCCCAGGCGGGACTTGACTCCGTGGGCTCTAGGGGGACCATCCCGCCATGCGCATCCATCTTAGCCTTCCTGGGTTTGGCCTTCCGCGTCGCCAATGGTTCGCCTTGATAGCAGCCACCACGCTGGTCGCCGGGACGGCACCCTCAGTGTCCCAGGACCAACCGCGCCAGGTCTTCTCCGCCGGCGTCGCTCGGGTCGACATCACGCCGGACTACCCCATTCGTTTGACGGGTTATGCTGCGCGTAAGTCCCCCTCGGAAGGCGTCGAGCAGCGGCTCTGGGCCAAGGCGCTCGCTTTGCGACACCAGCGCTCCGCTCCCGTCCTCCTGCTCACCGTGGACACCTGCGGTGTGCCGGGGGGCTTAGTCGAGGAAGTCGCGCGCCGGTTGTCGGACCAGGCCGGCCTCGAACGGGACCGGCTAGCCGTCTGCGCAAGCCATACCCACAGCGCCCCCATGCTGGCCGGATTCGCCCCCAACATCTTCGCCGAACCCGTGCCCGCCGACCAGGCCGATGCGATCGACCGGTACACCCGCTGGGTCACCGACCAACTCGAACGCGTCGGCTTGGCGGCGCTCCGTCAATTGGAACCCGCCACCGTCGCGTGGGGGTTGGGCCAAGCTACCTTCGCCGCCAACCGCCGAACCGCAGGTGGACCGGTAGACCATGCAGTCCCCGTCTTGTGCGTCCGCAATGCGGCCGGAGCCGTCCGCGCCGTGCTCGCGAACTACGCTTGCCATTGCACCACGCTCGGCGCCGGCATGAACCGCATGTGTGGCGACTGGGCCGGGTATGCCCAAGAACAACTCGAACAGACGTTGCCCGGAGCCACAGCCCTCATCTCGATCGGTTGCGGCGCCGACGCCAACCCCAATCCGCGGGGTGGACCCGATCATGGGCTGGCGCTAGCGCGTCAACACGGACAGGCTTTGGCCGCCGAGGTCACCCGCGTGTCGAGTGGTTCGCTGAGCGAGTTGGTGGCGGCTCCTCAGGCCCGGTTGCGGCGGGTAAGATTGCCTTTCCAAGCTCACTTCAGCCGCGCCCAATGGCAAGAGCGAGCCACGCGGCCGGGCATTGTCGGGTACCACGCGCGGCGGAACCTCGAGCGCCTCGAACGGGGCGAGCGTCTGCCCGAGACCCTTCCTTACGTCCTGCAGAGCTGGTCCTTCGGCGATCGACTGGCGATGGTCTTTCTCGCGGGCGAGGTCGTGGTCGATTACGCCCTTTGGATGAAGGCCGAGTTTGCTGCGGACCGCCTCTGGATCACGGCTTATGCCAACGACGTGCCCTGCTACATCCCCTCGCGCCGGATCCTCGACGAAGGGGGCTACGAGGCGGAGGATTCGCTCTGGTACTACGACCGCCCCCAACGGTTAGCTCCGGAGACCGAGACGGTGCTGCAGGATGCCGTGCGCCGCCTCTTGCCGCGTCCTTACCGGGCCCAACTGTGACGTCGGTGCCGGGCGGTCAACGACTAGATACCGTGTCATTTAGATCTCCGTATCTGAGAATTGGCAACACAGCGAGCGCGACACACCGCCAGCGCGAGATGAGTGGGGGATGAGTGCGAGAGAGGGGGAGGGGAGCTAGCGAGCTAGGGGACAAGGGCTGTCAACCATTATTTCACTGTCCAGATGTTTGGTTGTTCTGTGGTCAGGCACAGAGGGAGACGGTTCGGTTAGCCTTGTGGTTGTCAAGTCTTATAAACCTGGCGAATTGAAGTCGCACGGTAAGAACAGGGAAGAACAGTGCTCCGCCGCTCACGCCGATCGACGATCGAGGGAGCCCTGGCCTCTGGCCTCTGGCCTGGGCCTGGGTTGGTCCGTGCTACAGCCCGACCTGGCGGGCGCGATAGAAGCCGCGCGGAGTTCCCGGCGCGGTGCTATCGAGGAAGTCGAGGAAACCGTTGGCGACTCGGTTGGTGCCCAGGGAATCCCATCGGACCAGGTCCTCGGAGACATCGATCGAGTAGCGCAGACCGCGTTCGCCGTGGAGATAGAGGCGGAACTGACCGTCGGGTTCGAAGCCGACCAACTCGAGGATGGGGGGGATGAAAGGCCCGGGTTCGGCCGTGATTTGGTATTCGTCGAACAAGAGGTAGTTGTCTCCGGGGAATCCCTTGCGGCGGATGGCCCAGACGGCGTCCACGTCCCCGAGATCCAAGCGGGCGTTGGTGGTGGTGATGGGCTGGGCGTCGACGACGACTTGCCCGTTCATGATGGCGAGCCAGTTGTTGCGGGCGAAGTTCATCACGAGATCGAGCCAGTAGACCACGTCGTTGCGGAAGGTGAACCCGGCGGGTTGATAGCCCGCGGCGTCGTCTAGGGCGAAGAAGATCTCCGCGCGGGAATTGTCGAAGTCCAGCGTGAACAGGCGCGCCCCTGCGGTGTTGTAAACGCTCCACCGGAAATCGTCATACTCGCCATTGGTCGAGTCTACAATTTGCATCAGGACGGAAAACCGCACGATGGGCAGGTCCGGGCCGGGCGGCGTGCCACCGATCGGGCGCCAGACGCTAAGCACTTGATCCTTGGGGGCTGGTGGGGCGAAGCCAACAAAGGCCTGCTGACCGTACCCCGAGATGAACTCGTCGAGCAGGCCATTGCCGCCGGACCCTTCGCCCACCCAGCCCATCTGTCCACGCAGGGGGAGGAGGTCATCGGCCGCCGAGTATCCCTCCGACCTCTCGAAGCCCGTGTAGTAGATGAGCGTGGGAGCGGGAGTGGTGGCGGCGGTCGGGGCTTCCCCGCGCAGGAGTGCAGGCATGAGAAGGCTGCCCGCCGCCATCAGGGCGACGCCCAGCGCGCAGATGGTCCGGGTCATCGGTGCAGACGCCTTCGGTTGCTGCCTCAATTCGGTTGGGTGCGGTTGCTGCCGCGGGCGGGATCGGCCCCGGGCGTGGCCGTGCCGCCGGCGGGCGGTGGTCCTGCTGAACCCCGAGGGCTCGGCTGAGCGCTGAAGGTCGGTCCACTGGGCCGGGCGGGCGCAGGGCTCGAAATCTGCGGCGGCGAATACGCCGGCGGCGGGGTGGGTGGCGCGGAAAACGATGGCCGCGCTGGGGGCGTGTATGACGGTGGTGCTGGGGGTGTATACGAGGGGCGCGCAGGGGCTACGCTGGGCGGTGGCGCCGTATACGACGGCCGTGTCGGGCTCGAGAGCGCCGGGGACCGCGTGGGCGCGGAGAACGAAGGCCGCGTCGGGGCAGCGGTTGCCGGCGGCGCAACATACGACGGCCGAGTCGGGGCGGAGAGCGAAGGGGACCGCCCTGGGGTCGATGGCGTGGGCGCAGGTTGGTTCAGCAGCTTGGGTGCTGTGTAGCTGGGAGGGGCGGTTTCAAACTTGGGCAACTCGCCTCTGCCGGGGTCGATACGTGAGGGCGAGGGGGTGTAACTGCGTGTGGGCGCGCTCGGCACGGTTGGGGCACGGTAAGCTGGCTGTGGAGTATTCGGCGCGGCCGGCGTGTAGCTGCGACTCGGCTGCGAATACGAGGGTGAGCTGGACGGGCTACGCGAGGGCGCCGTGGTGAGGGGCGGATTGGGCAGGCTCTGGGTCGGTTGCGTGCTGATCAGAGGCGTGCGGGTTGGGCTGGCCGGGGTGGGGCGGGCCGTTCGAGCTGTCGGCGCGGCGGTCGTTCGGGCTGGCACGCTGCTCGAGGGCTGCGAGCTCAGGGCAGGCGAGGCCTCAGCGCGTCCGGGGACTTGGGTCGAGGTGGTGCGCGGGGGCGTCCGCAACACTGAGCCGGGCGACGCCGGAGCTAGGGCCGAGCTGCGCGGCACAGGGGTGGGTTCTGCGCGTTGGGTGGTTGCGCGCGTCCGGGAAGGGGTGGTGGCCAACTCGGCCCCAGAGAGCCGAGACGGCAGCGTGGGGCTTGGGCTAGTTGGGGCGACCCGGCCGGGGACCGCGCTGCCGGCGCCGGGTTTGGCGAGTTCGGCGCTCCGGCGGAGCGGCTGTGCGGGTGTGGGTGGCCGGGTTGGGCTCGGCGCATCGAGATTTGCGGGCAAGCTGGGGCGATAGACTGCGACCCGCGCGCCGTCATGTTCAAGCCGGTCAGGTTTCGTGGGGACACCGCCGCGCGAATCGATGTCGTAGAGCCGGGTCTTGGGCACTTCCTGGCGGGTGACGGAGGCGATTCGGGTGGGGGCGATGCCGTTATTGACGATGGTGTTGTTGTCGCCCACGATGATGTTGTTGATCACGGTCGAGTTGTTATACACCCGCGCCACCTCGTGCCGCGGAAGGCCATACCGCCACGGGTGCGGACTGTAGAAGCTGCGATAGTGAACGAAGGTGTACCAGTCGGAGGCCAAGCCGAATCCGAATCCGAAACCGATACCCGAGCCGAAGTAAGTCAGGCCGACGGAACTGCTCCAGTAAGCGGCGGGTGGGAGCGGCGCCCAGCCGCAGTAGGTGTCGTAGCTGCGCCAGGTCACCCAGGCGGGGCCCCAGACCGAGCCCGGCACCCAGACCCAGCCCCGAACGGGGCTCAGGTGCCAGCGGCCATAGTGGAAGGGGGCCCAGCCCCACGAATAGTCCGAGTGCCAATACCACCCGTGATCGGTCCACAACCAACGCCCCCGGTGGTAGTACGGGCGCCAGAACGGGTCCACGACGGCGCACGTGGGTTGCCAGCACCAACCGTAGCTCGGCAGCTCGACCCAAGTGCCGTACGGAGCGAGCGTGCTGTAGAAGTAGTTGTGGGTGACTTGGGTAGGCGGTTCCGTGTACACGGGTTGCGGCGCCACGGCAGCGCTAGGCGCGGTTGCCACAGGCGGGTTCACCGGTGTCGGGTCGCCTGGCGCCAACACGGTGGTGGCTGTGGCCACGGGAGCCGGTGAAACCGCGGGTGCGACCGACGCAGTGGCAGGGAGGAGAGTATGGGTCGTTTCGGTGACGGTCTGCGTGACTTCGACCGAGGCCGGCGCGTCTGCGATGGGGGCGGCCTCGCGCAACTCGTTGCCCCGGCGAACCATGGCGCTGAGAACCTCATCGGATAAACCCAGGTCTTTCAGGTACACGATCTCATCGGCAGCCGGGTCGTAGGCCACGTTAGACTTGGCGATGTACTCGACGATGACCGTGTCGCCGACGCGTGCTTGTGCCAGTTCGACAATCTCCGCTACGCCCGGCGACAAGGGTGGCCGTTGCGCGGCGACGACTGCCGTGGGCGCTTCCACACTGGGCGTTGGGGCTGAAAGGGTTGGCGCCGGAGGAGGCGCAGGAACAGCGACTGGGCTGACGGTAGCGGTCCGCGCGACGGGGGGAGGCGCGGACTGGCTGCCGCAGCCGGCCAAGTAGAGAAGGCCAAAGGCCAGGAGCGGGAGGGGCAGTTGGCTGGCGAGGGAACGGGCGAGTTTCATAAGCGAACTTGGGTTGAAAGTCAGGCGTGGCAGTGGGAGCGGGTGGGGTTCCGTGCGCGGCGGTATCGACCCGGCGGCGTTCAGCCGGGCACGGCGGATGGCTGACGAGTAAGTTTTCATATGCCGAGCGGTCCAGTCGTTTCGGGTGGCCGAGGCGCGGTTACCGGTCGTGGTGACGGGTTGGACACGGCCTCGGCCAGCCCACAGCAGATGGACCTGACGATTGGGGCTGATATTCAGGCGCTTTTTTGCTTGCAATCCGGGCTGGGACGTTTAATTCGTTTAGTTCAATTTGAACGATCGGTTTCGGTTCTCCGGATCTCAGGTGTGCCCGGCGTTAGTTCAGGTGCGAACTGACGAGCACGAAGTGTCCTCCCTAAGGTTCCTTCCCGAGCTGGGTTGGGCGCATCGATGCTGACCATGGTTTCTAAGACGCGGCCTGCGATTCGGGCCAAGGTCCGCCTCGAGATGGTCGAGGCTGGGGCGCGGCTTTGTCGTCAGTTGGGCTTGCCGCGGAGCACGGGGCAGATTTATGGGCTGCTGTTCTTGGCGGGCGGGCCGATGTCTTTGGATGACATTGTGGGGATGCTGGGCATCAGCAAGGCCAGCGCGAGCACGGGCACGCGGCAACTGACCTCTTGGGGCGCCATCCGGCAGGTCTGGGTGCCGGGGAACCGGCGTGACTACTTCGAGGTGGTGGCCGACCTAGGCGACTTGATTCGAGGCAGTTACGAGAACGTCATCAAACCCCGCCTCGAAGCCACCCAGCGCCGACTCGACGGTCTGTTGCGCGCCCTCGATCATGACGCGGCGGAGGGCTTGCTGGACAAGGACGAGGCGATGGTTTGCGCCGAACGCATCAAGTACTTGGCCCGGCTCCACCGCAAACTGCAGTCGGCTCTGCCGTTGTTCGAGAAGCTGATTTAGTCGCCATGACGATCGCCATTGTCGGTCTGGGGTATGTGGGGTTGCCGTTGGCGCTTCAGTTCGCGCGCTCGAGCGTGCAGGTGCTGGGCCTGGATGTCGACCGGGCCAAGGTCGAGCGACTCAACGCCGGCCAGAGCTACATCCAGCACATCGACCACGGGGCGGTCCACGAACAGGTCAGTGCCGGCCGGTTGGTTGCCACGACGGACTTCGCCCGGGTGAGCGCTGTCGAGGCGGTGGTCATTTGTGTTCCCACGCCGCTGAACAAGAACCGCGAGCCGGACCTGAGCTACATCATCCAAACGGGCGAGGCGCTTGCGCCGCATTTGCGCCGTGGGATGTTGGTCGTGCTCGAGTCGACCACGTATCCGGGCACGACCGACGGCGAGCTCAGGGAGGTGCTCGAGCGCGGCTCGGGGCTCGCTGCGGGAGTGGGTTTTCATCTTGCTTTCTCGCCCGAGCGCGAAGACCCGGGTAACCCAGCCAGCAAAGTGGCGGCTATTCCCAAGGTGGTGGGCGGCCTGACCCCGGAATGCGGCCGGCGCGCGGTGGCTCTCTATGCGCGGGCGGTCCAGCGGGTGGTGCCGGTCTCTTCGTGTCGGGTGGCGGAGGCGACCAAGCTGCTCGAGAACGTCTTTCGCAGCGTCAACATCGCTTTGGTCAACGAGCTCAAGGTCGTTTACGGCGCGATGGACATCGACATTTGGGAGGTCATCGCCGCCGCGCGCACCAAGCCGTTCGGCTTCATGCCCTTTTATCCCGGGCCTGGCCTGGGCGGCCATTGCATCCCGATCGATCCGTTCTATCTGACGTGGAAAGCGCGCGAGTACGGCCAGAACACCCGGTTCATCGAGCTGGCGGGCGAGATCAACACGGCGATGCCCGACTACGTGGTGCAGCGGGTGAGCGAAGCCCTCAACGCGGCCCGTAAACCGCTCAACGGCAGCAAGATCCTAGTCGTCGGTTTGGCCTACAAATCCAACGTCGACGACGACCGCGAATCGCCCAGTTACGTGCTCATGGATCGGTTGGCCAAGCGCGGCGCGGCCGTCTCGTATCACGACCCGCATGTGCCGGTCATTCGGCCGAGCCGCGAGCATTCCCATTGGGCCGGCACCGAGTCGGTTGCCTGGACGCACGAGGTCATTGCCGCTTTCGACGCTGTTCTGATTGCCACCCACCATGACGCCTTGAACTACAAGGAGCTGGGCCGTTGGGCCGCGTGCATCATCGACACGCGCAATGCCATGGCCGACGTCCCCACGCGCCCTGGTCAGGTATGGAAGGCCTAGCCAGAGAGATTCGAGATTCACTTGGAGGGCGGAACTCCGCGACGCCTTGACGTCGCTTCAGACTCCAGACTTCCGACTTCGTGTTCGGGACTTGAGGTCCGGGGCTCGTGGAACTCGCCCCTCCAACAGGGTCAGCACCAGGATCAGTAACTTGGAGGGCGGAGCTCCGCGACGCCCTGACGGTCGCTTCAGACATTTTTGCGTCTCTTTGCGTTCTTTTGCGCCGATTCCCGGCCTTGAGTGATCCGTGAAGATCCTCGTTACCGGCGCGGCGGGTTTCATCGGGTTTCACCTCGCCCAACGCCTGTTGGACCGCGGCGACGATGTCATCGGTCTGGACAACCTCAATCCGTACTATGAAGTCTCGCTCAAGGAGGCGCGCCTCGGCCAACTCGAAGGGCGTCCGCGGTTCCGGTTTGTCCGACTCGATCTGGCCGATCGCGACGGCATGGCGCGGCTCTTCGCCGCCGAACGTCCGCAGCGGGTGGTTCACTTGGCTGCGCAAGCCGGTGTCCGCTATTCGCTCACCCATCCGGAGACCTACGTGGACAGCAACCTGGTCGGGTTCCTCACCGTGCTCGAGGGTTGCCGGCATCATGGGGTCGAGCACCTGGTCTATGCTTCGTCGAGTTCGGTCTATGGCGCCAACACACGGATGCCGTTTTCGGTGCATGACAATGTCGATCACCCGGTCAGTCTGTACGCCGCCAGCAAGAAGGCCAACGAACTCATGGCCCACACGTACAGCCACCTGTACCAGCTCCCCACCACCGGCCTGCGCTTCTTCACCGTGTACGGCCCCTGGGGTCGGCCGGACATGGCCCTGTTCCTGTTCACACGCGCGATTCTCGAGGACCGCCCCATCGACGTCTTCAACGAAGGCCGGATGCAACGCGATTTCACCTACATCGATGACATCATCGAGGGCGTCGTGCGCGTCACCGATCGCGTGCCGCAGCCGAACCTTGCCTGGGACGGCGCCGCGCCGGACCCGGCCACGAGCAGAGCGCCGTACCGCCTCTACAACATCGGCAATCACAGCCCTGTCGAGCTGTTGCGCCTGATCGAGATCTTGGAAGGTTGCCTAGGCAAAAAGGCGCAGAAACGGTTGTTGCCCATGCAACCGGGCGATGTCCCGGCCACCTACGCCGGCGTCGACGACCTGATGCGCGACGTCGGGTTCAAGCCCGCCACACCGATCGAGGTGGGGGTGCAACGGTTTGTGGAATGGTACCGCAGTTACCGAAAAAGCTGAAACGCTGAAACGCTGAAACGCTGAAACGCTGAAACGCCGTTGAGAACCCGAGAGCCGGTAGGGCGAGGCTCCCGCCGAGCCGGTCGGACGCGTCGCCAGGGCTGAAACATATGCATGCAGCAGGCACCGTCCCCCGGCTCGCAGGGGGTGGCATGGTGTTCGAGGCTAGCCACAGGTTGTAGCCGCAGGCTTTAGCCTGCGCCAGTGGTCGAGCTCGTTTCGCAGGTTAAAACCTGCGCCTACAGCAGAGCCGTCATACCCGAAGCGAGTTTTCACACTGGCTCTGAAGACTCAATGGCCCCCCCAATAACCGATAACTCTCCGCAAATAACCGCAAAAGAACGCAAAGAGACGCGAAGAGGGGAGAACCGCAAATCGACCCCGAGGCACGTAGCCCGTGCGAGCGTCAACACTGGACCATAGGGCGCGCGACCACGACCACAGGCCCCAGCGATTTGGACAGTCAACAAGCGCCTCACGAGACTGCAACAGCCCATTTCTGCTTTCTGCTCTGCTTTCTGCTTTCTGTTTTCTACTTTGCCGCCCCATCTCCCATCTTCCGTCTTCGCTGGCTGAGCAAGAAGGAGATCCACACACCCGGCTGAAATGACCTCTGACCAATTACGCCGGCACCTCGAAGCGGTTCCTTTCCAGGCATTCCGTGTCCACATGCCCAATGGGCGGTACGCCGATGTCCCCCACCCCGATTTCATGCACGTTTTCCCCGGTGGCCGTTTCGCGTCGGTCGTCCATCCTGATGACACGATGGAAGTGATCGACATCTTTCTGATCACGAGTATCCAGATCCGACCGTCCAAGGCGAGGAAGCGCTCCGGTGGCAAACGCGCCGCCCCTTGAAACGGCTCACCCAGGCCGGCCATTGGGGTCCGCCTGTCGAAGCAGTCAACCCATTCGACGACTGACCTCTAGCCGCGTTCGGTTCCGCTGTGCCTTCCCCCCTGATAACCGATAACCGATAACTGATAACCGATAACTCCGCTATGCCCCAAGCCGAAGTCACCTTTCTGGTCGAGGCGTGTTCTGAAACTGGCGGATTCGTCGCTCGCTGGGACGACCCGCGAGGAGGCGGTATCACGACGCAAGGCGACACCCTTGCTGAACTGCACACGATGCTGACCGACGCCGTCAGGGGCTATTTCGACCCGGGCGCTCGCCCCCGCCGAGTCCGTCTGCATTTCGCGGAGGACCCCGTGCTCGCCCTGGGATGAAACTCCCGCGCGATGTCACCGGGGCAGAGGCGGCCCGCTCCCTGCAACGACACGGCTTCGCGACCATCCGGCAGACCGGATCCCACTTGATCCTGCGTAGAGGCGCCCGCACCGTGGTGATCCCCCAGCATAAACCGCTCAAGCCAGGCACGCTTAAGGGCATCCTTCAACAATCGGGGCTGACGGTTGAGGGCTTTCTCGCGCAACTCTGAAAATGCTGTATGAACATCGTTGAGGTGAAAGAGGGAACGGCTCTGCGGATTCTCGAGAGCTCGGAAGATCTGTATTCTGCCAAGGAATCTCACCGCGCTCGGCCCGCTGCGCCTTCCCACTGATAACTGATAACCGATAACCGATAACTGTCTACAAATAGCCGCAAGAGAGACACAAAAAGACGCAAGAACGCAGGGGCCGAGTGCTCCAGGATGATACCCTCCTGATAACTGATAACTGATAACTGATAACCGATAACTGATAACTCCGCTTCAATCGCCGGAAAAGAACTATGAAAGCTATATCCAGAAGTTTACCCGGCATTGAACCGATGCCGCTGCCAAGATTCCGTCGGCGCAAGAAACCGATGACGGAGCGCCAGTTCATCGCCTGGCTCAAGTCTCAAGGCGCCGTTCCTACGCCGCCAGAGATCAAGAAACGGCTCATCCAGGCCGGCCATTGGGGTCCGCCTGTGGAAGCAGTCAACCCATTCGACGACTGACTCTAGCAGCACTCGACCCCGCTGCGCCTTCCCCCCTGATAACCGATAACCGATAACTGTCCCCGAATGGCCGCAAGAAACGCAAACAGACGCAAAGAGGCGGGAACAGGGAACCCAGCTCGGGATAGATTGCGGCTTGCGGGTAGGGCGCGCAGTCCTCGTGACTGTTCAGGTCACCAACCGCTAATGAACGCTAATGAACGCTAATGAACCCTAATTCGGCGGCACCGGTACAGGTTCTTCCCTTGCGGCAGGAGTCCGATCCGCGTAGATTCGCGCGCATTCCCGGTTGGTCTGAATAGTCAGGTGAAATCCGCGTTTCTTTTGGACGGAGTCTGACTGTGAAGGCAGTGATTTTGGCCGGGGGCCTGGGCACGCGTTTGTCCGAGGAGACGCAGTTCAAGCCCAAACCGATGGTTGAGATCGGCGGGCGGCCGATCCTGTGGCACCTGCTGAAGATGTTCTCGGCCCACGGGGTCAACGACTTCATCGTCTGCTGCGGGTACAAGGGCTATGTGATCAAGGAATACTTCGCGAATTATTTCCTGCACATGTCCGATGTGACGTTCGACGTGCGCGAGAACCGGATCGAAGTGCACGAGAAGAATGCCGAACCGTGGAGAGTGACCGTTGTCGACACGGGCGAGGAGACCATGACCGGCGGGCGGTTGCGCCGCGTGCGAAAGTACGTCGGCGAAGGAACCTTCTGCTTCACATACGGCGACGGCCTCAGCGATGTGGACGTCGGCCAACTGATCGAGTTTCACCGGCTACAGGGCCTGCTGGCGACGGTCACCGCCGTGCAACCGCCGGGCCGATTCGGGGCCTTGGACATCGACGCGGGTCGCGTCCTGCATTTCCAGGAAAAGCCGCTCGGCGATCATGCCTGGATCAACGGCGGCTTTTTCGTTCTCGAACCGCAGGTCATCGATCGAATCGCCGGCGACCAAACCGTCTGGGAACGGGAGCCGTTGACCTCGCTGGCCCGCGACGGGCAGTTGGCGGCCTATTGCCACTCAGGGTTCTGGCGGCCCATGGACACGCTGCGGGACAAGGTCCAACTGGAGGAGCTCTGGGCCTCGGGTAAGGCGCCGTGGAAGGTGTGGTGAGGAAAGAGGATGGGACCTCAGAGGAGATGGGAGATCGAAGATGGGAGCATGTGGCCAATTACAGAATTCCAATGGAGTGATCCGCGGCCAGTGGGTTCTTCGGCTTGCGTGCTTTTGCGTTTCTTGTGGCTATTTGAGATAAGTTGTTGGCTATAGATTCGAGGTTATGAAAGGGGTAGCGACCGGCGTACGTGGATCGGGGAGTGGGCTGGTCAAACCCAACGCTCAGCAGGTGGGAGGTCAGAAGCCAAACGGTGAGCGGTGAGCAAGCAGAATTCGGTGGTGACGTGTTTGGTGGTTGGTACCAGGGGAGGAAGGTCCTCGTCACGGGCCATACCGGTTTTAAGGGTTCTTGGCTATGCGATTGGCTGCTGAACCTGGGGGCTCAGGTCACGGGTTATGCATTAGCGCCCGTGACGGCACCGGCCCTCTTCGAGCAACTGGGCCTGGGGGAGCGGATCGAACATCAGCTCGGCGATATTCGGGACAGCAGCGGCTTCGAGGAGGCCGTTGTGAGGGCCCAACCCGACTTCGTTTTTCATCTCGCAGCACAACCTCTGGTGCGCGCCTCGTACCGCGAGCCGGTCGAGACCTACGCGACCAACGTCATGGGTGCGGTGCAGTTGCTCGAGGCGCTGCGGGCAATCGAGCGGCCCTGCGCGGTTGTCATCGTTACGAGCGACAAGTGTTACGAGAACCGCGAGTGGCTTTATGGGTATCGTGAGAACGATCCCCTGGGCGGGCACGACCCCTATAGCTCAAGCAAAGCGGCGGCCGAGCTGGCCGTTAGCGCCTGGCGACAGTCTTTCTTTGGTGAGCACCCGGTCCGGATCGCCACGGCGCGAGCTGGCAACGTGATTGGTGGCGGCGACTGGGCCGAAGACCGGATTGTGCCGGACTGCATTCGCGCTCTGCAGGAGGGGGCCTCGATCGCGGTCCGCAACCCGCACGCCACGCGGCCCTGGCAGCATGTGCTCGAGCCGCTCTCGGGCTACCTGTGGTTGGCCGCGCGACTGTATGAGCAGGGAGCGGGGAACGCGACTACGGGACTACGGGACCACGGGACTACGGGACCACAGGATTACCAGACCAAGGGACCACGGGACCAAGAGACCAAGGGACCGGGGAACTCGGTTTCTGACCGTCTCCGCACTGCTCGCTCCGAGCTCCCCCCTCCGCGGTCCGCAATCGAGTCCGCGTTTAACTTTGGTCCCGGTCAGGATGCGAACCGGACGGTGCGCGAGTTGGTCGAGGAAGTCCTGAAACACTGGCCGGGGCGTTGGGAGGACCACAGCGAGCCGGACGCGCCGCACGAAGCGAACCTGCTGCAACTGTGCACGGACAAGGCCGATGCCCTCCTCGGGTGGAGGCCGGTGTGGTCGTTCGCCGAGGCGGTGCGCGCCACAGTCGAGTGGTACCGCGAGTTGAGCACGGAGACCGAGGGCCGAGCCTTCCGAGAGAAGCTGCTGGGCCAGATCCAGGAATACACGGGACGGGCAAATGCCCTCGGTCTGCCCTGGGCGGGTTCGTGATCGCGCGGCATGGGCTGTGGACAGCCCACGTCACAGGTCCGGGGTCTCGTGTCGTTACTGATGAGAGGTCGGGATAGACGACACATTGCAGGTAGGGCGCGCAGTCCTCTGCGCGCCGCGGTCTCGCAC
>Ga0194126_10003530_pt1 | contig 24598 bp, 29 predicted proteins | sample TA2KigC150mmetaG_FD_148641 | JGI IMG/M metagenome (GOLD analysis project Ga0194126, IMG submission 148641) | Freshwater microbial communities from Lake Tanganyika, Tanzania - TA2015035 Kigoma Deep Cast 150m | ecosystem: Environmental > Aquatic > Freshwater > Lake | place: Tanzania: Lake... | reverse complement strand
CTTGGAGAGGAGGAAGTAAAGAAGTACCTTGTCCATTTGCTGGAGGACAGGAAATTATCCACTGGGACATACAAAAACTATGTGGCCGGGATCAAGTTTCTCTATAGAACAACTCTGAACCGCGGGGAGGTTGTCGAAAAGATCAAATATCCGAAGGCCAAGATAAAGCTTCCGGTGGTCCTGGATCTATCTGAGGTGAGGACGATGCTTTCCGTCTCTCAGGCACGCTTTTGCGACCCATTTGATTGAAGCGGGGACCAGCCTGCATCATGTTCAGTTGCTGCTGGGTCACAAGTCCCCCAAGACCACGACCGTTTATCTTCATGTAAGCAAGATGAACCTCGCGCAGGTCTGCAGCCCCCTCGATAGTATACCCGAAGAGCTCTAAATCCTTTAGCGGTATCTTCGATGCGGACTTCTCAGGGCGTCGAGGTGGCCGATATCTTCCGTCAGTATGGTGAAGACTATCGAAGAGCCCACCGGATGCCTCTTAATCATCATCGCGCCATGCACGCCATCGAGGTATGCAGGACTGCTGCTCTTGGCGGACATAGGTATAAGTACAGCTGCGGCCATGTGGACATATCCTATAACTCCTGCATAAAAAATGGGTTGTCTATTGCAAGCCGCCCTTCGATGGCGCCGAGGGTGTCCTCAAATATCTCGGCAGATATACCCACAGGATCGCTATCAGCAATAATCGTATCCTCAAGATCCAGAATGGTGATATCTCCTTCCGCTGGAGGGACTACGCCGATGGGGATAAACAAAAGACCCTGACTCTCAAGGCTGATGAGTTCATAAGAAGGTTCCTTCTCCATGTGCTTCCCCCTCGTTATGTCCGCATCAGACACTTTGGTCTTCTTGCCAACAGAAGCCGGAAAGACAACATGGCTCTATGCCGTGAACTCATCGATAGTTGTGAAACCGTAACAAAAGAAAAAGACAAACCACAGACCTGGCAGGATCAGTTGCTCCGAATATGCGGTATCGATATCAATACTTGTCCGGTATGCAAAAAAGGCACGATGGTTATAGTTGAGATTCTGCTTCCTTCCAGATGTAATGGGCCGCCGGATCAAGACTCATGAATGCTATTGATAGAACAAAAATCATCTCTGTATCAGCCGGCGAAAACAGCATCCTGTTTTTGTATACTCTGCTTTTGTCTGAAATCACCCTTTGGGACGCTATCCCGCCGCAATGGTCTCAATCTCAATCTCTATTTTCGTCTCAGAATGATCTTATGCTGATCAAAAGAAGACAAATACACCGTTCACCTCATCCTCTTCGATAAGAAAAGTTCCGAGAGAATTTATCTGATCTCCATATCTGGCGCAGCGGCTTAGTTATATATAGATAGATATATGGACGATAAGGTTAAATATCCCCATTTAATCATAGGGGAGACTAATTTTATAGCTATTAAAAAATAGAAACCTCCTGCTAAGAATAAGTGTATCGAGAAACAAAAATTCATAAGCAGGAGGTCTCTATGGAACATGTAGATGGTATCAGACTACAGGAGTTTCAACCAGCTTATTCCTCATACTCTGGATGTCCTCATAGGTTATCTTTGCTGATTTGAATTTATATAGGCTTTTACCCTTTGCCATTTTATCCGTATAGGTGTTCGGAACAAAGAAGATTTTCATATTGTTCCAATTGAACTGGGGTGTTTTGGAGGATAGTATTTTCAGTTTATCTAAAACAAAAGCAGTATAAGGATCGATGACAAAGGTTCTTTTGGTTCTAAGACAAGCTCGGTATACAGATACAAGTCTGTCAATATTTTGGGATGAACAAGCTGCAAAAAATAGTTTCTCATCATCTTTGAAAAGATTTGCCAGCTCTTTCTCTATATCACTCTCTGTATTATATTTCCCTTTGTCCCTGCCTATCATGGAGCCTTCCAGTATCAGGTAATCAATCTTTTGTGGAGGATGTTTCAGAAGATTATCAAACAGGACTTTCTTTCTCCCATGCCCCCTAAAGTCCCCCGAATAAAATATCCTCTTTCCTTCAGCTTCTATTAAGTATGCCAGTGCATCAAATCCCGAATGGTCAACTAAGTAGGGAGTTATCGTAAAATCTCCCTTTTTAAAAGGTTCCCATGCTTTAACAGTCTTAATATTGCCTAAATCATAATTAGTCTGACCGAAGAAATAAGATACCTCTATCAGTGCCTTGCACCCTCTGCTCATATATACGGGAATCTTAGGGTTTATGTAGGATAGCAACCCATAATGGTCTTGATGAGGATGACTTAAAAGGACAGCATCTATTTGTTGAGGTTCATTATCATACAAACCCTTTATTCGGGGAAGGAACCCTTTCTTTAGCAATGCTTCTTTAGATTGTTTGATAATTTTTCTTGAATCGAGTTGTTCTCGGTTTTCATCAACTAAGGGCAATCCACAGTCTATCAGTATTCTCGATTTATCGGATTGTAATTCTATGCAGGACCCACCAATTTCTTTTGCGCCCCTATGAATAGTCAGTATCATTGAGTAGATTATCTTGCTTTTGACAGGTCAATTACGTTCTTTAAATGGAGGATTTTTACCGAGGGGTCTTTGTCTTTCAGTGTAGCAATGCTCTTTTTAGCTAATCCTGAATAACCTAAGATAACAACGATACCTTCAACCCCAGGAATAATGCTTACATTCAGATCTCTATCGAATAGTCCTAATTCTTGTTTCTGCTTGAAGTTCAACTCATAGCATTTTTTATATGCTTTAAAATTCTGTTCTATACGGGCTGTATAGCCCTTTAATTGGGTAATGACATGACCTTTTAATTCGGGATTGTTCCCCAGTTTCACCTCTATGACACAAAACTGATAGTTGCTATCTGTCTGTTTCACTAACGCAAGCAAGTCCATCTTTGTTCTATCTGTCTTATCCAAAATCTGTCTGTCAATAATTATGAAGTCATCCCTTCCTATATTGTCTGTCATTTATTGTCTGTCATTATCATCTGTTCGAATATAACTTCTTCCTGAAAATTGACAGTTTTTACCTTCTGTGACATGGATGTTAAGTTACTTTGGCTGAACAGAGGATGCAGTTGCTCTTTGGGAAGCATAAAGGTTAAATAGGTGTCCTCCTGGGGCTTGAACCGTTCTTTAATTCTTTGGTCAATGAATTTGTGATGGATACGGATATTATATAAACCTGTCTTGGAGCTAAAAGATATTTTCCCTAAACTGTTACCTTTATAGTAGAGGTTGAAATAGTTGTCCCTGATTTGCAGGTCATACTCGAACCCAGATTGAAGAATCCTGTCTATCAGAAATCCAAAATCTGCTTTTATACTGTCAAAGACATTATCAGAAAAATATCTTTTTATAATCATGGAGATAGCCCCCTTCTTATTTCAGCAAGTCTTTGCAAGATTTTCAGCAAGTGTCCATCGTCAATAACACTAACTAAATGACCACTAACAAATCTGTCTGCTCTCACATGAGTAGTCAGCAATTTGATGATTGTCTCAAGATTTATATCGCCAATTAAGTGAGGGTCTTTTTGGTATTTTTCACATTCATCATGCCATGAAGTCCAATCGAACTCTTGAATGAAATTACAATGGTATAGTGTTGTGATAAATTCTGAGACCTTTTGACTGTAAATAAAAGGTTCGATATTTATGACACTTGGTTCGCTAAAGGAACCTTTATCTATCTCGTAGAACTTATTGGTTGGGTCTGCAAAATAAGGCAGGTATTGCAGAACTGCATCAACGTCATGGGGTGTGATTATATTAGGGTCTACCTTTTGGTTTCTCAAAATTTCTTCCTGCTATTTTAATCACAATTTTATAGCCTTAATCTTCATTTCAGTTTTAATCTTTACATTTTCTCTAACTATATACTTTTTCTCGAAATATTACGAAATACGCAATGTGAATAATTTATTTTTAGAATTATAGCAAGAACACTGAAAGTCCCAAAGTTCTCAGCAGGGGTAAAGTAGTTCGATGAAATCGGGAATGCTTCTCTTCATTCGGTGGAGGCACTTTTGTTTTAGTAGGTTAGTTTTTTGCCCTTACTGGCAATAAGGTGGAACTCCGTTAAAATAATTTATCTATTTGTAAATTTCTCTTCTATGGCCTATTGACTGAATAACAATTACATCTGTCTCTGTTGTATATATCACCCTCCAATCACCTATCCTAAACTTATAAGATACAGATAAATCTCCAGAGAGCGGTTCCGGGGTTATGCTATTGAAGTGATCAGAAAACCATGAAATTTTATTAAGAATACGTTTTATTATTGATTTGTCAATTTTTTCCAGATCATCTAAAGCATCTTTTGTCCATTCAACCTTAGGCAAATTTTTTTAAAACCTCTTCGTGGGAAATTCTTTTGGAAGGTTTTTTTAACCTCTGCTCTAATTTTGTTTTAAACTCTTTTCTTAATTGAAGACCTGAATCTGGATCACCAAGAATTTCAAGGAACTTATGTTCAATAAGATGTTCCAGGTCATCAACTGTCATATCCTTAACTTTGGCCATTCTTCACCTCCATTTATCATTATTATATTATTTTTGTATCTGATTAACAATTTTTAATACAGATGACACGACACAAATCTTCCTTTTGTCTCTTTTAATTCAGGCATAATCCTATCACATGGGTCGAATCTTTTAGGGCATCTGGGGTGAAAGGGGCAGCCGGGAGGGATATCTATCGGGCTTGGAACATCACCCTTAAGTATTTCTCTTTTCCTGCCGTCAGGTTTTATCCTGGGAGCTGAGGAGAGCAGTTCTACTGTATATGGGTGAAAGGGTCTACTGAAGAGATCGTTTGTTCCTGCGTGTTCCACTATTTTCCCGAGATACATTACAGCCACTTCGTCACTGAAATATTGCACTACTCTCAGGTCATGACTTATGAACAGGAATGATATATTGGATTGTTTTTGGAGCCCCTGAAGTATATTTAATATCTGAGCCTGTATTGATACGTCCAGCGCCGAGAGGGGCTCATCTGCTACTAATATCTTTGGTGAAACAGCAAGCGCCCTCGCAATGCAGATCCTCTGTCTCTGTCCCCCGCTGAATTCGTGAGGATAACGATTCAGGATATCAGCCTGAAGACCGACGCTCTCCAGAAGACTAATTACCCTATCTTTAAGATCGGTTTTATTCACGATTTTGTGTATTTTTAAAGGTTCAGAGATGGTATCAAATACAGTCATCCTCGGATTTAATGATGCAAACGGATCCTGAAATATGATCTGTACTGATTTCCTGAATTGCAGCAGGGAGTCTCTTCTTAGTTTCTGGATGTCATCGCCCTGAAAAACTATACTTCCTGATGTAGGAAGGCTCAGTCTGAGGATAAGCCTTGCAACCGTTGATTTTCCTGAGCCGCTTTCTCCGACCAGGGCAAATACCGCGCCGTCTTTAATAGAAAAAGTTATTCCATCTACAGCTTTTAGCCACTCCTGCTTTGCAAATGCCTTTCTTTTAACAGGGAAATATTTCTTGAGATCAATTACATCAATGATTCCCATTGCATCTCCTCTAATCGTATGCACCTTGCAAAATGTCCTGGAAGGATTTCTCTTAAGGCCGGCTCCTCTTTCCTGCAATCAGGAATCATGTACGAGCACCTGTCCGAGAACTTGCAGCCGGTTGGAAGTTTATCCGGTCTCGGCACAGAGCCTGGTATGGGTTTCAAAGGAATGCCTTTGGTTTTCGGCAGGGATTCCAAAAGTCCGATAGTGTAAGGATGTTTTGGATCATCAAGTAAAGTTGAGACCCGGGAAATCTCCATCAATCTTCCTGCATACATGATGGCAGCCATATCAGCATTTTCAGCAATAACACCAATATCATGGGTTATCAGTAAAATGGCCATATTCTTTTGTTCTCTGAGAGCCCTGAGCAGGTCAAGTATCTGCGCCTGGATAGTTACATCAAGGGCGGTTGTAGGTTCATCAGCAATCAGCAGAGAAGGATTACAGGCTATAGCCATGGCAATCATGACCCTCTGCCTCATCCCGCCGGACATCTGGTGGGGATACTCCTTAATCCGTATCTCCGGTGATGGAATTTTTACAGCCTTAAGAAGCTCGATTGTCTGTTCAATTGCTTCTTTATGTGAGATTTCCAAATGAGTTGTAAGCGCTTCTGCTACCTGGTAACCAATTGTAAGAACAGGATTAAGTGATGTCATCGGCTCCTGGAATATCATTGAAAGTTCTTTTCCCCTTAATCTTCTCATGGATTCGTTGTCAAGCTTCAGGAGATCTTTGCCTTTAAAGAATATTCCGCCGTCTGCAACTGCATTATGGGGAAGTATTCCCATAATAGATAATGCTGTCAGGCTTTTACCGCACCCGCTCTCTCCGACAAGGCCGAACACCTGAGTCTCTTCAATCTTGAAATTAAGAGATGATACAACCTTTACTGGCTCATTGGCTGACTTGAAAGAGATGTTAAGGTCCCTTATATGCAGGAGGGACACAGCAGACTATTTTTCCTCTTTTTTGAGAAGCGACAGATATGTCTTGGCTTCTTTCAGGTCGGGGTTTTGCTTAAGCGCCTTTCCCCATTCTTCAAAGGCAAGACCTGCAAGACCTTTCATATAATAGCTCAGGCCAAGCTGGGTCCAGGCAGGACCATACTGAGGATTGATCTCTTTTGCCTTTGTAAAATGGACAATGGCGTCTTCAACGAGTCCCTTGTTCCTTAATGCCATTCCAAGCTTTGTAAGTACATCAGGAAGCCGCGGGTATAACTTTATCGCCTTTTTATATTCTTCAATTGCCTCGTCGTTCATGCCGAAATCATAATAAATATTGCCGAGCTTATAGTGTTCATTAGCAAGCTTCCCTGCAATAAAGGGATCAATAGCGGATGGGATAGGGTGCGCTCTCTGAGCAGCAAGAGAAAATACTTCCTGGGCTTTCGTAAACTCTCCAATGTCATTATAGGCAATGGCAAGATTTAATGATGCTTCAGTATAACTGGGGTTTATCTCAAGCGCCTTTTTGAAATACTCTACTGCTTGTTTAAAATCTCCTTTGAGGTGCGAGATTACGCCAAGCTTGTTGTGGACATCGGCATATTTAGGATTTGTGCTGACAACATTTTTCAAAATCAGTTCTGCTTCAGAGTATTTGCCTTCCTCAAAAAGTTGTGAGCCAAGCTCATGAAGTTCGTGTATGCTTTTATCCATAGTTTAAAAAAGTATAGGTACTCATAGAATTATTTGTCAAGGTATTGTTGCTCTGCCAGGATTATTTCTAAAATAAAATTACTGTCTCTACATTTATTTCCTGAATATTGTCAATCTTTGATCCCCCGATGCAGAGCTACTATACCTCCTGCCAACTTCCTGTAAGTGACATCTTTCCATCCGGCGGATTCAATCAGATTGACAAGTTCTGAAGGAGAGGGGAAATCTTTGATCGAATTTCCCAAATATTGGTATGCAGCAGAGTCAGAACCGAGAAGTTTTGAGATAAACGGTGCAAGCCTTGTTAAATAGAAAAAATAAATCTTCGAGAAAAAAGGGTTTTTCGGCTGGCTGAACTCGAGACAGACGAAGCAGCCTCCGGGGCTTGCGACCCGATAGAATTCTTTTAATGCCTTCAGCCTGTTTTTAATGTTTCTTAAACCAAAGGTAATCGTAACAGCATTAAACTGTTTATTTTCATACGGCAGTTTTTCTGCATTTCCCTCTCTGAAGGTTATTTTATCTTTCAGGTTTGCCTTTCCGGCCTTTTTTCTGCCTATCTCAATCAGTTCACGGGAAAAGTCTATCCCCTCAATATGCGCCCTGCCTTTCCAGAATTTACAGAGTTCAATAGCCATATCTCCGGTGCCTGTGCATACGTCAAGGATTCTGTAGCAGTTAATATTTCCAGTCTCCTGAGCAACTTTTTTACGCCAAAAAATGTCAAGACCAAGGCTGAGGACATGATTCAGCAGATCATACCGGTCAGCGATCTTAGAAAACATCTGTTCGACTTTTTCAGCATTACGTTCTTTGTGGTCAATCTGGTTCATCAAAAAATACCTCTATTAACGAACTCATAATTGAATAGACATTTATCAGAAAATCTCCCCTCGCCCCTTTACCAAAGAGGGCGGATATCCCTCCCTTTGGCAAAGGGAGGTCAGGAGGGATTTTATAATTAATGTCGTTATTATGAGACTGTTACTAACTATGAACTCTGACAGCATCTCTTACTTCAAAAGCGTTTTTTTTCGCAACTTTGAACACTGACAATCCTTTTTCCGACCCTGTCGTATCTGCCTGAAGCCCTCAATGATTATCCTTCCAACATTCATCGCTTCCTGATAAAAAATATCCTTCAGTTCCTTATGGCTCCAGTAAGGCTTGATCCCTTCAGCACGATTGACAACAAGATATATGCCGGCATAACAGGCCACTATCTCTCTTGCGAGATATACCTCGGGACAGAGGCTCTGTCCGATGACGTCTCCGCCAAGCTTTTCTATCATCCTGACCTCTGCAGGACTTTCGAAATGCCTGCCGTCGGTTACTGCATACACTCCCCGGTTCACCTTTTTTTCAGGAAATATTCCATAACATTTTTCTGCAATAATTTTTGTAAGGTCCGGACAGACCGGATCACGCATAATCAGCAAATACTTGTCGGAGAGATACACATCTTTTCTCATCGAAAAATCAAGATAGTCATCCGGTATTATAAAATCCCTTAACTGCAAATCTCTCCTTATCGCTCCTACACCGCCTTCTGCAAGGATATTCTTCACCCCTGCCTGCTCAAAGACCCAGAAAATCTGGCGTGATGCATCCGCCCGCTTAACACCAGGGCGCCAGCCATGCATTCTGACTGTAAGCGTTAATTCCCCGTCAATCTCAAACAGCTTAAACTCAGGGCTGTCGCCAAAAGGGGTCCTGAAAATTTGTTTCCCTATAACCTTTACTTTCGGTATTTTGACTTCTTCTGGAAAATCTATTGCAAAGGTGCTTGATCCGCCTATGAAGGCAAGGTTGGTTTTTGGTATTTTATTTTTATTTGTTGTCACCATTCGAATAAACCTTTAATATCTTAAATTCCGTATCCCTTTGAGCCGGAATTTTTCCTGCATTTCTTATCACTTCAACCATCTCATTAACAGTAATGCGATGAGAAACCCCTGCTGCCCGGACAACATTCTCTTCAATCATGACGCTGCCAAGGTCATTGGCTCCGAAAGACAGACAAACCTGCCCGATGTCTTTCCCCTGTGTAACCCATGACCCCTGGATATTCTGAAAATTATCAAGAAACAGCCGGCTTACAGCGAGAGTTCTCAGATATTCGATTGATGAAACTGCCTTGCCGCCCAAAGCCGTATTCCCCGGCTGAAAAGTCCAGGGGATGAAGGACATAAAACCTCCTGTCCTTTCCTGAAGGTCTCTTATATTCTGAAGATGTCTTATTCTGTTTTCGATGGTTTCAACCGTACCGATCATCATTGTAGCTGTTGTCTTAAGGCCGAGTTTATGGGCCTTTTCCATAACCTCCAGCCATTTTGAGGAAGATATCTTTTTTGGACTGATCCTCTGTCTTACACTATCAACAAGTATCTCAGCCCCTCCGCCCGGCAGAGAATCAAGTCCCGCCTTCACAAGCTCTTTTAATGTATCTTCGATGGACATATCTGAAGATTCTGCTAAATACGCGACCTCCGGGGGAGAGAGGCTGTGAATCCTGATCCTGAATTTCTTTTTAATTTTCTTAAACATGTCCGTGTAATAATCAATCTTGAGATCAGGGTTAATCCCTCCCTGAAGCATCACCTGAGTGCCGGAAAGTTCACATGTCTCAGCAACCTTCTTTTCGATATCCTCCTGGCTTAAAACATAGGCCTCCGGATGGTCTTTGGTTCTGTAAAATGCACAGAATGAGCATTGATTTTGACAGATATTCGTGTAATTAATATTTCGGTCTATTAAGAAAGTTGCTATTTCTTCCGGATGTTTCCTGCGACAGACAGTGTCCGCTGCCTTTGCAAGCTCCAATAAATCAGCTTCTTTAAAGAGAACAAGTGCTTCCTCAGGGCTTAACCTCTTTTCTCGTATGACCTCGGTCAGAACTTTTTTGGTTTTCATATCTCTGCGCCTGAGTGCAGATTTATGTATTCCAGTTGTGTAACTGCCTGAAACTTCTCGATCTCCGATGCCAGCTTGAAAAAATAGAGCAGCCCTTCCTGGTAATCGTCTCCAAAATCAAACCGGAGTGATTTGAAGTAATCCATAAGAAATGAGGGACTGAACGATTCCCATTTGACAGCATATTCGATAATCTCGGGAAGATGTTTCAGCGAGTAATCCATGGATTTTCTGAAGGTTTCAAACACATTCTCGCATAACTCGCTCTTTGTCTCGCTAAACTTGCGATTGACAGCCCACACAGCGTACACCATCTTTTTCCCGGTCAGTTTCTTCCACTCAATGCCCAAATCATATCTGTAAAAATCCTTTGCAGCAATATAGTATTTCAGGGCTATATCTCCAATGAGCAGGGCTGCATCAGCAGTTTCAAGCATTCTGTTCAGGTCCGGAGAACAGACAAAATATTCAGGTTCAATCCCGTATCCGTGTTGAAGTATCAGTTTCAATAAGACTTGTGAAGTGGCGGAAGTCCCGGCAAGGGCAATCTTTTTGCCTGATAACTGTTCAATCGGGAAACGGCTCAGCAGTAAAATACTTTTTACTTCACCATCAGAACTGACTGTAAAATCAGGGAAGAGCACAAGTGAATCATGGTGGCGCGCATACTCAATCGATGAAATCGGTGAGATATCAAGCTTGCCGCTTAGAAGCAGATTATTCAGTTCTGTCGGCGTACCCTTAATAAGTTCAATATCCAGCAGGGCATAACTCTTCACCAACCCATAGTATAGCGGAAGGCAATTTAAAAACTGTATATGCCCTACCTTAGGTTTCAAGACATGCCCCCTGTTCCTTAAGTTCATATACTTTGATCACGTTATACAGGGTATCTCTTTCAACAGGCGTCCTGCCTGTTGAAGAAATCATTTCCAGCAACTCTTCCCTTGAAATCGATTGGTTAGTCTCAGCGCCTGCTGCATGAGTAATCTTCTCTTCAACAACCGTACCATCAAGATCATCAACACCGAACAGTAGAGAAAGCTGGGCAACCTTTAGTCCGAGCATGATCCAGAAGGCCTTTACATGCGGGAAATTGTTAAGCACCAGCCTTGAAACAGCGAGCATCTTCAGATTTTCAAAGGCAGTCGGCTTTTTAAAATGAGGCAGTTGTGTGTTGTGGGGATGAAAAGGCAACGGGATAAAAGACTGAAATCCGCCTGTTTCATCCTGAAGTTCTCTTAACCGTACAAGGTGATCAATGCGTTCACCGACCGTTTCCACATGCCCGTAAAGCATTGTTGCGTTGGATTTGAGCCCAAGGTTATGGGCAGTCCGCATAACATCCAGCCACTCCTCTGATGTAGCTTTCTTTGAGCAGACCGCTTCCCGCACCCTGTGGTTTAATATCTCGGCCCCTCCGCCAGGGAGCGACCCCAAGCCAGCCTCTTTCAATCTCAATAATACTTCCCTGAATGTTAAACCCGAAATCTGAGAAAAATAGGCTATTTCAACAGCAGTGAATGCCTGGATGTGAACCTCCGGCATCATGTTTTTAAGATTAGTGATAGTTTCAAGATAATAATCAAAGGGAAGATCAGGGTGCAGACCGCTGACAATATGAAATTCAGTTATGCCGAGATGTCTTGCTGATTGAGCTGCTTCCATGACATCCTCAATTGTCATCATATAAGCGTCAGCATCTTCCTTGTCCCTGCTGAAAGCGCAGAACTTGCAGCGGGATACACAGATGTTGGTCAGATTAATATGACGGTTGACGTTGAAATAGGCATAATTACCTGATTTTTTCTCTCTGATCTTGTTTGCAAGTTGTCCGATATAGACAATATCATTTGACTCCATTAAGGTCATCGCATCATCTTTGGAAAGCCTTATGTCTTTTTCGACTTTTTTTGCTATTTCATTTAGACTGTTTTTTGACATTAGTTATTCTTTTCTCCAACCTTTAAATAAATTATGTTCAATCCTTAGAAGATTCAAAACCTTTCCCACAACAAAGTTGACCATATCATCTATCGTCTTAGGATGATGATAAAAGGCAGGCATGGCAGGCAGGATCTGGGCCCCAGCCCTTGCAACTTTCACCATATTCTCAAGGTGAATCAGACTTAAGGGAGTCTCCCGAACAACAAGGATCAGCTGTCTCTTCTCTTTAAGGGCAACATCAGCTGTTCTCTCAATAAGATTGCCTGAAATGCCATTAGCAATAGCTGCCAGCTTCCCGACACTGCATGGAATAATAATAACCGCCTCAGGAGCGCTGGACCCGCTCATGAATGGCGCTTCAAAATCATTGTTCTCCCAGATCTTAATATTATTTTTGACTTTTGATAATCCAAGCTTGTCCATCTTCCCCAAGCCTGATACCCCAAGCTCTTCCTTCATTACCATTTTGCCGGCAGAGGTTATAACCACATTAACGGTGTGCTTCTTTAAGGCAAGCTGCTGAATCAGCCTGATGCCGTAAATACTCCCGCTTGCCCCTGTAATGCCAATGACAAAATCAGACATTTCCTGTCCTCCTGAATATTACTTCCATAGCAACAAAACAGAACATCAGAATGCTGACAACGCCGTTCATGGTGAAAAATGCCATATTCAATTTAGACAGATCATCGGGTTTGATAATGCTATTTTCATATGCAAGAAGGATTGCTGTTATACAAACGCCTATAAAATAGAAGATGCCTAAATTGAGGCGGAAGCCGACCCAGCTTAAAAAAGCTATTGAAATGAAATGAAGTATTTTCGTAAGGAAGAGAGATGTCCTGATACCAAACCTTGCAGGGATTGAATGGAGCTTCTGCTGCCGGTCAAAGGCTATATCCTGGATCGCATAAAAGATGTCAAAGCCAGCTACCCATAAAAGCACTGCTAATCCGATCAGAAATGGCTCAGGACTTATGGTATTAGTAACCGCAATCCATGCCCCTACAGGTGCCAGGCCAAGGCAGAGTCCGAGAACAAAATGGGAAAGCCATGTAAATCTCTTGGTATATGGATAGACAATAAAGGGAATGACTACTATGGGCCAGAGATATCTGCATATAGGTGAGAGATTATAAACAGCCAGTAAAAATACTGCCAGGCTTATAAAAGAAAAAAGGATAACGCTCGAAACAGATAACAGCCCTTTAGGCAAAGCCCTTTCAGCAGTCCGTGGGTTGCGGCGGTCGATTTCCATATCGATCAAACGGTTTACTGCCATAGCAAAACTTCTTGCACTGACCATGGCAATAGTTATCCATACAAGAGTAATAAAATCCGGCATTCTCATCTGGGACAGGAAAGCTCCGAGATAGGCAAATGGCAGCGCAAAGATACTGTGCTGGAACTTTATCATTTCAAGGTATGTTTTTACCTTACCCATATACCACCTTCATTAACGCGGAAGATGTGCTGAAAAATTCCTGCGGTGACACCTTATAGACCCCGGGATAGGTCTGCCAGCCATTTTTATAAATACAAAAACTATAAGATTTGCAGTCATGTGTATTATTAAAAAATCTTGTCACATTGCAGGGGTTTTTCAGCACATCTTCCGCGTTATTCAAGACCGTACTCCTTCCACCTTCTATCCACAAGCTTTTTTATCTCTTCAGACATATGTATCTCATCTGGCCATTCTCTCTGATACCCTTCCTCCCGCCATTTTTTTGTTGCGTCAACCCCCATCTTTGCCCCATAAATGGGCCTTGGCGCTGAATGGTCGAGGACATCGAGAGGACCTTCGCTTATTATGATGTCACGCGCAGGGTCTACGTTGTTGAAAGCCTTCCACGCAGCCTCTGAAGTGTTCTGCACGTTCACTTCCTCATCAAAGATAAAGACAAATTTGGTGAACATCATCTGCCCCAGGCCCCAGACCGCATTTATAATCTTGCTTGCATGCATGGGGAACGATTTCCTGATCGAAATAAGGGCACAGTTATGGAAAACCCCTTCAAGGGGCAGATTCATATCAACAATTTCAGGAAACTGCATCTTTATGAGCGGCAGGAACATCCTCTCCGTAGCCTTCCCCATGTAGCAGTCTTCCATTGGGGGCTTGCCCACAATTGTTGCCGGATAAACAGGATCTTTCCTGTGAGTTATACACGTTATATGGAAAACCGGGAAAGGAGCAGCCACAGAATAGTATCCTGTATGATCGCCAAAAGGTCCTTCGATCCTCTCTTCTCCTGCTTCGACATATCCTTCAAGGATGATCTCTGCCTTGGCCGGCACAAGGATATCAACAGTTTTTGCCTTTACCACTTCAACCGCCTTCCCCCGCAGATAACCGGCAAAGAACAATTCCTCGATGTTGTAAGGAAGCGGCGCTGTTGCTGAAAATATAGTTATTGGATCGCCTCCGATGGCAACGGCAATTTCCATGCGCCTGCCAAGTTTTGCAGTCTTGCGAAAATTCACTGCGCCGTCATGGTGCGTATGCCAGTGCATGCCGGTAGATCTTTCATCGTATACCTGCATCCGGTACATGCCAAGATTCTGTTTGCCAGTTTCAGGGTCTTTTGTAATCACCATTGGAAGTGTAATAAAACGGCCGGCGTCATCAGGCCAGGTTTTCAATATAGGATAATCGAATAAGGAGAAATCCCTATCCTTCACGATTTCCTGGCAGGGAGCCTTTTTTACTTCCTTCGGACTGGAAGTGCTGAGCTTGTAAAGGTCAAAAAGGGCTTCGATCTTCTGCATAAATTTCATATTAGGGTCGGTTTTCAGGAGAGATGAGAATTTTTGCCCGATCTCATTGAAATCCTCAAGGCCGAGCGACCAGGCCATCCGCTGATAAGAACCGAAAAGGTTGATAGCTATCGGTATTTGAGAACCTTTAACCTTCTCGAATAAAAGTGCAGGACCGCCCTTTTTTGATATCCTGTCAGTAATCTCGGTCACCTCGAGGATAGGGTCTACCTCTGTTTTTATGCGAACCAGGTCGTTTTTTTCTTCAAGAAAATTTATAAACTCTCTGATGTCGTTAAATATCATTATTTTTCTCCAACCAGTCCTGATTTAAAAATATCTTTCAGTGTTTTTGCTGCGCGATATAGGGAAAACTTGAACGTCTGATTCTTGACAGCTGTTGACTCGCTCAATACCCAGCTGAGAAGTATGCCCTGGGCTGCCCCGAAAATTACCATTTTAGCCACCCGGGTATCCAGATCCTTGCGATAAATGCCCTTACTTTTCCCTTCCTCCAGAACCCCCTCTATTATGTCAAGGAATTCGGCTATACGGTTGATCGTGTAATTATTCATGAATATACTGCTCTGTTTTATGTCGACCATGAAGAGTTCAGCCAGCTGGCGGTTTTTCCTGAACATCATTACAACCTGTGAAAAGATTGCCTTTAGTTTCCTGTTAGGATCACTGAGATGACTAATTCTGCTTTTGATTTCAGCAATAATTCCACCCCATTTTTCATCAAAAAGTGCAAGGAGCAGATCCTCTTTACTGGAGAAATAATTATAGAGCGTACCCTCTGCTACCCCGGCTTCAGACGCTATCTCTGCAACTTTTGTCTCCGGATACCCCCGTTTAACAAATGTCCTTAAAGCAGCATTCAGTATAGTAGTACGCTTATCGATAGCCCTCTGATCTGATTTGCTGAATATTTTCATTTAAATTAACCGTCTCGCTCTAAACCCCTGGACCGCAGTCCTGAAAACCTTCGGTATCAGCCTGCGTTCGCACTGAAAAATGAGTGAGTGCTCACTCAATAGTAAACCAAAGGATTCTTCTCTGTCAAATAAAATTGGGGGGAAATACCAGCCCATTGACCCTGAATTGCTGATTATAATAAAATATAATATCTTTATTAAAAATAGCATATACAAAGGAAACTATGAAACACATATACAGAGAAAAAACACCAACAGGTTTTTTATGCACAAAATACGGATGCAAATTTAACAACCCTGATTTCTGTAAGAAAAGAGCTGAGAATAACATAGATGATATCTGCCTGATGTGCACAGGGATCGAACCCGTTGAAAAAGTCAAACACTCAAACGTTGAGTTCAGCACAAGAGGCATGAACAAAAAAAGGGCAGCTTAAGCACATTCAGAATCGACAATAAGAGCTATATAGTCTCAGTTAATAAGATTATTGCAATTATTGCCCATCTTGCGGTTATCGAACTTGAGTGAGGAGATAAAATGAAAGAAATTGCAGACATGGCTATGAAGATCTTTAATGCCTATGAGGATTACTATCTCGATAGAGATAAGGCTAAAATCTTCGAAACCCTTTTTGACAAATACCTGACAATTGTTAATGAAGACGGAAAAACTGAACCCTATGATGCAATTGTTTGGCTTGCCATCAACCACCGACCTGACTTCGACGAAATGGTAAAAGTACTTAAGGATCACTCCCTAATCACTGACTAATTTTTTATAACGTTCACCATCAATCGGGGAAAACAGCATATTAACAAAAAAATGCAATTAACGGTAGGCATATGTGCAGCAAAAGCACTTGTGTTCTCCCCGGCGAATCCGCCGAGGCGGACAGCACCTTTGTGAGCGCTTTAATGACCCGGATAACGTGCGCGTTTTCATTCTTAGCGTTTAGATACTTTACAGACGCAAATTCTGCGTTCAAGAGGTTTTGATGCATATGTGCCTGCCGTCTTTTTATCCAAATGTATTTTAGGGGTTAATACTCTGGAAAGATTTTTCCGGGATTGAGGATATTTTTAGGGTCAAAAACCTTTTTTATTGCCCCCATAATTTCAAGCTCTTTTTTCGACAGTTCCATTCCGATATATCCGGCTTTTGTAAGTCCGATACCATGCTCTCCTGAGATGGTACCGCCAAGCAAAAGGGTGTCTTTGAATATCTGCTCAACCAGGCTTAATCCTTTTGTATATTCATCATTGTCTGCTTTATCAACCATAATATTCACATGTATATTCCCGTCTCCTGCATGGCCAAAATTCACGATCTTTATACCGCTTTTCTCTGATAGTTTTCTCAGACGTTTCAGCATTTCTGTGACCATATTCCTTGGGACAACAATATCTTCATTTATCTTCATAGGCCTTATTTGATAAAGCGCAGGTGATATCGCACGCCTCGAAGCCCAGAGCTGGTTTCTTGCATTTTCATCTTCTGCCTTTTTTATCTCGGCGCCGAGCTGCCGGCAGATATCAGCTATTTTTTCTGCCTCCTTGGTTATGGTAGACGGATGTCCGTCAAGTTCAATAAGGAGGATGGCTTCAGCGTCTTTTGGAAGCCCGACTGGTTTCAATTTTTCGATAGCTGCTATCGCCTCTCTATCCATAAACTCAAGCGTCCTCGGGATTATCTTTGATGATATTATCTTTGCTACTGCATTGCCGGATGCCTCAAGGTTGTTAAAAATGGCAAGCAATGTTACAACCTCTTCAGGGAGGGGAAGGACTTTTAATCTGATCTTTGTAAATACGGACAATGTCCCTTCTGAGCCCGTAAGGAGACTTGTTAGATCATAACCAACAACCCCTTTTGTGGTTTTGACCCCTGTGGTCATTATTTCCCCATTTGGCAGTACAGACTCGATTTCCATGATATAGTCCCTCGTAACGCCATATTTTAAAGCCCTTGGCCCGCCTGCATTCTCTGCAACATTGCCTCCAATGGTGCAGAAATTCATGCTCGCAGGGTCCGGTGGATAGAAGAATCCTTTCCACTCAAGCTCACGCTGGAGTCTTCCGTTTATTACGCCGGGTTCACAGAGGACATTTAAATTCTCAGTATCTATCTCGAGAATTCTTTTCATCTTCTCAAAGCTGATGATTATCGCTCCTTTTGATGGCACTGCCCCTGCAGTCATACCTGTACCCGCTCCCCGGGGGACAACAGATATGCTATTTTCATAGGCATACTTCATCACTTTTACAACGTCTTCTGTAGTATCAGGCCAGACAACCGCTGAAGGGGACATCTCGATGCCCGAGGCATCAAAGCCGTAACAGACAAGATCTTCCGGAGAAGTCGATATTTTCAAATTCGGCAATTTATCTATTATCTTATTCATAGCCAGGCAATCAACCACAGAGAACTCGGAGAATCATATTGATAATTAAAGAAAGACTAACAGTTTTTTATAGTTTCCTCTGTGCACTATTTTATGCAAGATTGAGTTCCAAGTGTTTTCAAAAATATAACATGAGAACACAGAGAATTGCTTGAAATTAAAATTCTTTTTAAAGTTTAAAATGCCTCTGTGAACTCTGTGGTTTTATCCAAATGCAATTTTTCGGTTAGTGTATTTTAGCTAAAATAGAGGGTATATGAAAAGAAGCAGATTTGGGTTATGCTGCTTCAACAAGCTGCATGGAGATGACTTTTGAAGCGCCAGGCTCTTCCATGGTTATTCCATATATATAATCAGCCACGTTCATAGTATTTCTGTTATGGGTTACTACAATGAACTGGGTGTCTTTAGAAAAATCTCTAACCATATTTGAAAATTTTTCAGTATTCATTTCATCGAGGGCAGAATCAGCCTCGTCAAGGATACAAAGGGGTGTAGGTTTAATGAGGAAACTCGCAAAAAGCAATGACAGTGCTGTAAGCGTCTTTTCTCCGCCTGAAAGAAGATTTATATTCTGCAGTCTTTTCCCCGGAGGTTGTGCAATAATATCAATCCCTGTTTCAAGGATATTATTCTCATCTGTCATAATAAGTTCAGCCCTTCCTCCACCGAATAATGTTGCAAATACTTCTGAGAATTTTATCTTCAGTGCATCGAATGCCTCTCTGAGTTTCTTTCTGGTTGTAATATTTATCTTCATAATGGCCTCTTCCAGTTCTGCAATGGACCTGTTGAGGTCATCCTGCTGGTTCTTTAGAAATTCATACCGGGTGTGTAATTCTTCATATTCTTCTAAAGTGCCAAGGTTTACCGGTCCGAGCTCCTCGATTTTTCCTCTGAGCTCTGTGAGTCGGCTTTCGTCTTCTTCTGTTAGCGGCTCTATTTCTGTTACATCTAATACAAGGCCATAGTTCTGTTTTATGTTTTCGGACAGACTCTCCATTTTCAGTTTATGTTCGGCCTTCTGAATATCAAGTTCAGCTATTCTTTGAGAAATGGAGTTTATCTGATTTCTGAGAAGTTTCAGATTTTGTTCAGTCGTTAATAGTTCCTGGTTCTCGGAATCTATCACTTCTTTTCTTTCAGAAATATCTTTTTTATATTCATCAGCCACAGAAACAAGTGACTTTATTTTTTCCTCATTCGCCTCCATCTCGGTTGTTCGCTGCTGGATGCGTGTTTGTACTGAGGTTACTTCTTCTGATAAAAAATCTTTTTTCTGACTGTTTTCTTGAATCTCTCTAACAATATTTTCTTTTTCCTTATAGAGTGATTCGAGCCTCTCTTTAAGAGAGGTTATTGCAAGTCTTATATCTGTAACCTCTGAACGGTACTCCTCGATATGTGACCGTTTTTGAGAGATATCTTCCTGGAGAGATGCGCCTGACTGTTCTGCTTCAGTCTTCTTAGAGTCTACTGATTGAATCTCAGCCTCTTTTTCAATAAGCAGTTTCTCTGTTGATGCCTTTTCATTGGTTATTTGCTCTATTTCCAGGGAAAGATATGCCAGTTTTCTGCTCCTTCTTTCCTTTTCTTCCCTGTAATTTTCAGCTGACATTTTTAACAGGGAAACCTCCTTCTCTTTTTCAACAACAGAGGTCTCAATATATTTCAGATCCGCCTCTTTTGCTTCGACCAGTTGCTGTGTTGAACTTAATTCAGATTGCAGCTGCTCTATCCTGGTCTTGCTATTTTCAATCGCGCTTTCAAGCTCCCTTATCTCCCTTTTCCTCCTGAATACGCCTTTTACCTCCCCTGCAATGACAGCGCCTGTCGGTTCAACAACATCTCCATCGGGGGTTACAAAGAATACACGGTGGCCTGTTGAAGTCAGATGAAGGGCTGTTTTCAGATCTTTAACGATAAAAATATTCTCAAACAGCGTTTTTACAACCTGAGAAAACTCTTCTTTCGCATGTATGAAATCAATTGCCCTGCCTAAACAACCTTCAGGGATATTTATCTGTTCATTACCTGCTGTTGGATTGACAGGTATGAAAGCAGTTCTTCCTAAACCTTTCTCTTTTAATATTGATATGGCGATTTCAATATCATTGAAAGATGGAAGGATAAATGAATTCACTTTTTCGGAAAGCACACTCTCTATAGCCTTTTCATACTCATCATCGATTTCGATCACATCCGAGATTGAGCCTATCAGACTAAAATTCAAATCTCCGGATAAGAACTCTCTTGTTGACTCATCAAATATAACTTCCTTAAGAGACTCTATCCTTGATGTATCCGAGGCAAGCCCTTCTTTGAGCCGTGTTAGTGTTTCTCTGAGATTCTCAACCCTGCTTTTGTTCGATGATATTTCGTTTATTTTTATTCCCTTTTTCTCATTAAGGAGAAAAATATTATTGTTTTTCTCAAGAAGATTTGACTCTATATCTTTTAGTGAGAAATCTATATCTGTCAGCGCCTTCTTTAAGGTCTCTGAATCCCTCACAGAAGATTCCTCCCTGTGTTTCAGACCTTCAAGAGAGGACTGAAGCCTGCTCTGCATATTTCTCAGAGCGCTGAGTTCTTCTGAAATCCTGAAGATTTCCCGCCTTTTCGCTTCGATCATATCCTCTTTTTCACTGAGGTCTTCTTCCAGAGATCTCAGAAAATCCGCTTTATCCTGAAGCAGTTCTTTCTGTCTTTCTGTTTCTGATATGAGGTCTGCCTCAGTAGTATCCAGGTCGTTCTGTCTGATTAATAAATCTTTATTCTTTTTATTGTATTCTTCATTCTGCTGATAAAGTTTCGTAAGATATTCCGTTGAATTATCTATCTCTGTCCTGGCTACCGCAATATTCTTTTCGAATTCAGCGATCTCCCTCTCTAAATTCTGAAATTTTGTCTGGATTTGTTCCAGCATCTTTTCTTTTTCAAGGAGCAGAATCCGTCTTGTTTCGGTCTCTGTCTCTATAGTTGAAAGCTCAGCCCTCTTCAAAGACTCTTCTTCCTTGAGAATAGTATATTCTGCAATTATCTTTTGATATGACTCTTTAAGTATCTGATAGTCCCTCTTCGCAATTTTCAATTCAATGGAATGCATCTCAGAAGTCAGTTTTTTATATCTTTCTGCCTTCTTTGCCAGCCTATCAAGGAAATTAATCTGTTTTTTTACCTCTGCAATAATATCGTTGATCCTCTGCAGGTTTGACCTTGACGATTCAAGCTTCGAAAGGGCCTCTTTCTTTCTGACATTGTATTTCATAATGCCGGCAACCTCTTCTATTAAGAACCGCCTTTCCAGAGGTTTTGCGTTCAATATCTCTGCGATCCTGTCCTGCTCAAGGATAGAATAACTCTTCACCGCAAGCCCGGTATCAAGAAAAAGGTCTTTTATATCCTTCAATCTGCATTGACTCTTATTCATCATATATTCACTATCTCCAGATCTGTAAAGCCTTCTCGTGACAGATACAGTATCTGATGAGCTTTCTTCGCTATCGCCTGCAGCAAACTGAGATGAGGTATTCAGACCGGACAAAAACATTGTTACTTCAGACATCCCCTTAGGTTTTTTTGAACCTGACCCATTAAAGATAACCTCTTCCATCTTTTCACCCCTAAGGCTCTTTGCGCTCTGCTCTCCCAAAACCCAACGGAATGCATCCACAATATTGCTTTTACCGCATCCGTTTGGGCCGACAATACAGGTAATGCCAGGATGAAGGTTAAAGATGGTTCTATCGGCAAAAGACTTGAATCCAATTAATTCTATTTTATCTACACGCATTGCTTAGATAATATAACTTATAGCCGTGTTGCTGACAAGAGGTATTTTGCATTAAAGAATACCTTTTGTTCCACGTGGAACAAAACTGCAGGAAACATATAATATTGATGTTATATAAGATATTCCTTATTATAAGGAGTGGTTTAATATTAAGAAAAGCATGAGGTTAAATTTATGGAAGATAGAGAAAAGCTTATAAAAGAAAAATTAAAGGAAGAGGAATTTATTGATATGATGCAGTTGCGAGGCATAAATCAGACAATATGGGAAATGCTTATAAAAGAAAAAGGCTTTAATCCGGAAGAAATAGAAATAAATCCTGAATTCAGGCTTCAATTAAGTGATTGCGAGGCAAATGTAAGTGTAGATTTTATAATCAACATTTCATCTGTGAGTTTCATGGTGATAAGAAGTGTCTCAACAGCTATTGAATCCTGGGAAAGATATATAATTGCATTCGCAAGGGCAGTTAAGGATTATCAAATCCCCTACGCTGTGGTTACCGATGGAGAGAATTTTAAGATATATGATGTGCTCTCGGGTTCTCTTCTAAGCGAATCTTTACAAGGGCTGTTTAACCGGCAAGAGGCATTAAATCTTATTAAGGACTTCCAACAAATCCCCTGTCCTGCAAACAGACAGGAAAAAGAGAAAAGGATAGTTTATGCCTTTGAAGGGATCAAATGTCCGACAAATAAAGAGTAAATCATATATTTACCTTATTTATCAATATGTTACGGCATAGGCATCATTAAGACGCAAGATCTGCCTCAAGATCCAGCACAATCTGAATCTCTTTGCCAACCATAAAACCACTGTTCTTTAGCTCAACGTTCCACATTATCCCATAGTCTTCACGATTAATTTTAGCTGTTGCAGTAAAGCCCATGCTTGTCTCGCCATAAGGGCTATGTTCAGGACCTGAATATGCCACCTCAATGGCAATCTGTTTTGCAATACCGTGAATAGTCAAATCTCCGAATACTTTAAACTGCTTCTTTTCGGTCATTTCTGTTTTAGTGCTTTTAAAGGTCATGTGCGGATATTTTTCAACATTAAAAAAATCCGGACTGCGGAGGTGATCGTCACGCTTTTGAATCCCGGTATAGATACCGGAAACATCTATCGACAATTCGACAGACGCATTTGGTATGTCATTGTGATCAAAGTGAATTACACCTTTGATTTTGTTAAACTGTCCATGCACATTGGCAACCATCATGTGACGCACCACAAAGGCAGCAACTGAATGATCCGGATCAATTACCCATTTAGCCATAATATCTTGCCTCCACCTTTTTTAAAGTGTGTTATTTTTCAATTATATCATTGCATAAGCAAAAAAATGCACTTGACGGTAGGCATATGTGCAGCAAAAGCGCTTGTGTTCTCCCCGGCGAATCCGCCGAGGCGGACAGTACCTTTGTGGGCGCTTTAATGACCCGGTTAACGTGCATGTTTTCATTCTGCGTTTAGATACTATACAAACGCAAATTCTGCGTTCAAGAGATTTTGATGCATATGTGCCTACCGCCTTTTTATCCAAATGCACTTTTGGGGGGATAAGCAAAATGCAATGGTACGCCCTTTATCCATAAATAAATTTCAGTTGCACGTTGTTTCCCATTCTATCAGGGCCTTGCAAACAGGGCACCGGACTATTATAGCTGGCATACCATTGTTATCTTTATTTATATCAACTACATTACGCGATAATTTGTCGATACCCAGAGCCATATTGCAATTGCTGCATACCTGCTTGTCTACGACCAATGGAAAAGTAATCATCATTCCTGGCATCGCTTTATCTCCTTTAATAATTTTTATATTTTTATATTTATAATATTTTAAAACTATTTGGCTTAAATTGAAACACTTTTATTATCTTTCCGGAAAAAAGGATGAGAGACAATTTGGGAGCTTGGTGTCTTCCCGGGAACAAAGGAAGTCTTTCACCATATTGATTCTATAAATATGGTGAGCCGTGCAGGATTCGAACCTGCGACCCGCTGATTAAGAGTCAGCTGCTCTACCAACTGAGCTAACGGCCCACTTACGTTAAGAGCGCGCCTGAGAGGATTCGAACCTCCGACCCTCGGCTCCGGAGGCCGATGCTCTAATCCACTGAGCTACAGGCGCACTCAATAAAGTTAAAAGTTAAGAGTTATAATTTAAAAGTTATTATTCCGGAAACGAAAGTTTAAGAATGTTTTACTTTCAACTTTTCACTTTTAACTCTGAATTCCAATCGTGGAATTCAGTTGGGGTGAGTGAGGGGACTTGAACCCCCAACACCTGGAGCCACAGTCCAGTGCTCTAACCATTGAGCTACACTCACCATTTAAAAACATCCGGCAAACAGCTTAACACTAAGAATAAAACAATATGATTAAAAAAAATGCTTTATTCCTTAACTATATACTATTCACTATCAACTATTCACTGCAAATTTAAAACATCGAAATTTACTTGGCGCGCCTGAAGGGATTCGAACCCCTGACCCACTGCTTAGAAGGCAGTTGCTCTATCCTACTGAGCTACAGGCGCAGATTAAAAATAATAATGTAATTCCCCGAATTTATAAAAACAAGTTTGAATAAAAATTATATGAGTTTAGAAGAAATTATGTCAAGGATAGCAGGCAGATCATTGA
>Ga0194126_10003527_pt1 | contig 24601 bp, 20 predicted proteins | sample TA2KigC150mmetaG_FD_148641 | JGI IMG/M metagenome (GOLD analysis project Ga0194126, IMG submission 148641) | Freshwater microbial communities from Lake Tanganyika, Tanzania - TA2015035 Kigoma Deep Cast 150m | ecosystem: Environmental > Aquatic > Freshwater > Lake | place: Tanzania: Lake... | reverse complement strand
CCCAGCCCCGAAGCCTCGTACACATGCGGACGGGAAGCCGGTAAGCCGAACACATCGGCGGTCAACTGCATGGCCGCCAGCGACTGGCTCCCGCCGCCGGCCACACGTAACTCGGTGATCTTCACACCGGAACGCTTCTCGGTCCGCTCGGCGCCTTCGCGCAGGGCATAGGCCAGGCCTTCCAGGATGGCGCGATAGACGTGGGCGCGCGTGGTCACATCGCTGAAGCCGATGATGGCGCCGCGCGCTTCCGGGCCGGGGAAGACCAGCCCCGGCGACCAGTAGGGCTGGAGCACCAGTCCCTCCGAGCCGGGCGGGACAGTATGCACCATTTCGTCGAACAGGTCTTCGGGTTCGATGCCTTTCGCCGCAGCCAGTCCCTGCTCGCGCAGGCCGAACTCCTGCTTGAACCAGGTCACCATCCAGTAGCCGCGGTAGATCTGGATCTCGAAACTGTAGTGACCGGGCGCAGCCGCCGGGTAGGGCGGGATGAGCGGGATGACCTCGATGTATTTCTTATGGGTGGTGTTGATGGTGGCCGTGGTACCGTAACTCAGGCAGCCGATGTGCGGTTCTAGGCAGCCCGCCCCGAGCGCCTCGGTGGCCTTGTCCGCTGCGGCGGCGATGAGCGGCAGTCCCGCCGGGATACCGGTGGCGGCAGACGCCTCCGGGGAGATGACGCCGATCTGACCCGCGACCGGCACGAGGTCCGGCAGGAGCGCCTTGTCAACCGGCACGGCCTGCCACTTCCAGCCCCAGGAGGCTTCCCAGTCCTGCTTTTTATAGTCGAACGGGATGTAACCCACCTGGCAGCCAACCGAATCGGCGAATTGACCGGTCAGGCGGTAGGTCAGGTAACCGGAGAGGAATAGGAACTTGTGGGTGTCCTTCCAGACTTCCGGCTCGTTCTGCTGGAGCCAGTTGGCTTCGGCCTCGGCCTGGAGATAGGCCACCGTATCGGACGCGCCGGCCAGTTTGAAGGCCGCGCCCCAGAGTCCGCTCAACGGCTTGACCCCTTGCGCGCGGCGCTGGTCGAGCCAGTGGATCGCCGGGCGAAGCGGCTTTCCGTCTTTATCCACGTTGATGAGCGTACTGCGCTGGGTGGTAAGACTTACCGCGGAGAAGGACGACTTGTCCACGCCCTGCGCCCATAAGCCCTGGCAGGCGTCGCAAACGGCTTTCCAGAAGATTTCCGGATCCTGCTCGGCCATTCCGGGGGCAGTCGAGTAGTACGGTTCGATCGGGACCCGGGACTTGTGCAGCAGGTTCCCGCGCGGATCGAAGACGAGGGCGCGGGCAGATTGGGTGCCGTGGTCGATGGCGAGCAGGTTATCGGGCATAAAATGCTCCTTTTTGACACAAAGGGCACAAAGGATCACGAAGAAACTCCTTGGAGAACTTGATGTCCTTTGTGTTTAGAAATATTATTGGTTGCTTTTGCAACGCCTCAGCAAATAAAATTCGCTCCATTTTTTAGAAGTCGGCCCGGCGGGGAAGGTGAAGCCCTCACGCACGAAGGATGAGATGTAGCTTCCGGCAGGGTATGCAGTTCGAATACGTCCACTTTAACCGGCACGTGCCAGGGACGCGGCGGTCGTCAGTCCGGCCATGCCCGTGCCAATGATGGCTATAGATTTACACATTTCGTTTGCTCATCCAGGATTCCAAGTAGCGGCCGGTTTCGATGCCGCCCCAAACCCCAAAAAAGAAAACCAGGAAGGGCAGGATATTGGTATCCAGGATAAGAGTGGCAATCAAACTGCTTAGCGAGAGCAGGATGAGAGTGATGCCAACCATCAAATGGCCTTTGGTGGCCTGTGAATGAATCTTCATGCAATTATCTCCTGAGTTGAAGTGGATAGTAATAACACTCTGCGCGTTCTATTATGAGCCTGATTTCTGCTGCTGCTCATGAACAAAGAGAATCGATTCGTGAAATAAGGCTTCGTATTGCACATACCCTTCAGAGTCATCCAAGTTGATTTGCACCCATTCGCGCATTTTGGGCTTGCCCAGTGGTTGGAAGGGGATGGCGTTGGCGTCGGTTTCCAGCAAGCGGGTGACGGTTGCCGCAGGCAGTTTGATGCCTACACCGTCTTCGTACAGGCAAATGCACAGTTTTTTACCGGCATAATAGGCCGGGAAGCCAAACATCTTGCCCGCCCGTAAAAGGGGATGGGAAAGGAGCAGATTATCGAGTACAGTTTTGTGGTCGGGGTTGAAATTTGCCATTTCTGCTACACCTCGCTATGATTGTTCGCTCATGATTCAGGGAAAGAAAAAATCCACAATGATGCGCGTGGCATCTAAATTCTTGGTACGCGGGCCGGAGGCCTGTATCTGGGAGGGCAGCGGCGGCCAGGTATGACCCCCGCCCTGCACAATATAAGCCATCACCTGCACTCCGTGCTGACAATTTGGGAAAGTTTGCTGTTCCACCGATGTGCCGTCCTGCTCCAGCACGGGCAACAACGTCACCAGCGGGTCAGTCTGACAAGCGTTGCTTTCGACAAATTTGCGAACCGACTGCGCTTGCGAAATCACCCAGCCACCCTCGCAGCCAAAACGCACATTTTCGCACACTTCGCCGCCCTCAAGAGGAATAAAGGGGTCGGCGCTGCCATTAATCGCAACAAAAGCCAGCGCGGCTTGCGGGGTGCAGGCATTAAAAATCGGTTCAGGAATGTTGGCAATCACCGGGGCAATCCCGGCAAAGACACCAGACGTTTGACAGCCCAGGCGATAGGTCATCATCCCGCCATTGGAAGCCCCGGTCACATAGACACGGACGGCATCCAGCGCAACAGTTCGCTCAATCTCTGCAATCATCTCAACGATGAACTGAACATCGTCAATCTCCTGCAGAGATGATTCGAGGGTACCGCGCCCGTCGTTCCAACGCGCCGTATCGCGTTCTCCCGGTTTTTGGTAAGCATCCGGATAAGCCACATAGAAACCGCGCCGATCGGCATAAACATCAAAACCCAGGGCGCGCTGCATTTTGCCGCCTGTGCCGTATGTACCATGCAGTACAACCAGCAACGGCAGAGGTTTGTTGGCATCCGCGACAGCAGGAACATGCAAAATCCAGGTGCGGGTGCGCCCATCCACCTCCAAAGAGAAAAGGATGTCTTTGCCGACTTCGCGATTGGGGCGGGTGCAAGCGGAAAGCAGGGCGGCCAACGCCAGCATCAGTGTGATCAGAACCTTGCGTTGATACATAAAATACCTAGGCGAGAAGATTTTCGAGCCTAAGAGACTCCTTTCCCAACACAAAGGGCACAAAGGATCACGAAGAAACTCCCTGGAGGACTTGGTGTCCTTTGTGTTTAGAAATTATAGCCGATACGCGCTTCTCCACAACTCCACGTAGGACTTTTCTTCCGCGGCCCAACGCTGATCGTCCCAATCCAGTTCCGGCTGGACGATGGCGCGGATGCGATCCATCTGGTCGAGACCGCCGTTCGGGACCAGGAAACCGAGCCGGACGCGGCGCAGGAGCAGGTCATCGAGGTGGACAACGCCCTCGCCGTGCGCCGCCTGGCGCAGTTCGGCCCAGACGTAGTTCGTACCGGGGATGGCGTCCATGTCTTCGCCAAGTTTACAGAACGAGGTGGAGGCGTTCACGCCATAGCGGGCCAGCAAGCGCAAGCATTGACTGGCAGGCAGGCGCGTCTCAGCCAGCAGGCCCTCGGCTTCGGGCGGGAGCGGGTCGAGGACGGGCACGTCCGGGTCGAAGGGAATGTACCCGAGGCGGCGGCGGACGGCTTTCAGGGCGTCACGCGCCATGATGCGGAAGGTGGTCAGTTTGCCGCCGCTGACGGTCAGTAGGCCGTTTTCGTCCCAGATGACATGTTCGCGCGATTCCTTCGACGGGTTGGCCTTGCCCGTATCCACCACCGGGCGGATGCCGGAGAAGGTGGCGATCACGTCGTCGAAGGTCAGTTCCAGCGCCGGGAAGACATATTTCAATCCATCCAGCAGGTATTCGGCTTCATTGCTGCTGATGGACGGGTCGGTGATGAGATTCTGTCCCTGGTCCACATCGGTGGTGCCGTAGATGACCGCCCCCTCCCACGGCAGGATGAAAACCGGGCGTCCGTCCTTCGGATGCGAAAAACTGACAGAACGGGTTAAAGGGATGCGGCTGGACTTGAAGACCAGGTGACTGCCGCGCAGCGGGCGCAGGCGGGGCGTTCGGTTGACGTGACTGCGCAACTCGTCCGCCCAGGCGCCCGCGGCGTTGATGGCGACCCGGGCGCGGACTTCCGTTTCCCGGTCCGACCCGCCGCTCGTGTCGCGCACCACCGCCCCGCAGACCTGTCCATCCTTCGTTTTCAGGAGCGAGGTCACGCGGGCATAGTTCAGCGCCAGCGCCCCGCCGTTGACCGATTCGCGGATCAGGCGCAGGACGAGGCGGGCGTCGTCGGTCTGGGCGTCGAAGAAGCGGAAGCCGCTGTGCATGGCAGGCGTGGTAAGAATGGGGCAAAGTTCGCGCATATCTTCGGCGTCGTAGGAACGGTGCGACCACTGCTTTGCCATCAGATCGTAAATGACCAGCCCGGCGCCGAAAACCCATCCGGGCATGTGGTCGGTATCGAGGCAGGGATAGAGGAAACCAAGGCGGCTCACCAGTCCGCGACCCTGTTTCAGCAAATATTCGCGCTCCGTCACCGATTCGAGTGTCACCCGCACCTGGGCATTCTTCAAGTAGCGCATCCCGCCGTGGACGAGTTTCGACGAGCGGGAAGAAGTGCCCGAGGCGAAGTCGTCCGCTTCCACAAGCACGGCTTTTAGCCCGGCGTGAACGCACTGGCGCAGGATGCCCGCGCCGGTAATGCCGCCGCCGATGATGAGCGTGTCCCACTGCCGGTTGAGTTCGTTCCAGGCGTTCTCACGCCAGCCGCTTGTCCATTCCATACGCTTCTCCATCAATCAGATTCCGTATCAACGACCGTGGACCGTAGACCATGGACCGTGTTTTGTGGTCCACCGTCTAAAAGAGTTTCCCCGGATTCATCATCCCATCCGGGTCGAACGACTTGCAGGCGGCGCGGATAGCGTCCATGCCCAGTGTGCCTTTTTCTGCGGGCAGGTAAGGGGCATGGTCAGCGCCAACGCCGTGCTGGTGGGTGATCGTCCCGCCGTATTTCTGGATGGTCAGGCTGGCTGCGTGTTTCATCGCCTGCCAGCGCGCCAGCAACTCATCCGGGTCTTGCGTGCGGCGAAACAGGAAGGTGGTGTAAATGCTGGCCCCGTCCCGGTAAATGTGCGACAGGTGGGCGAAGACGTGCGCCTTCTCGCCCAGACTCTCCAGCGCCGCGCTAATCGAGGCCGGGATGGCCTGCGAGGCTTCCTGGACCTGCGACCAGGGCAGCGCGGTCTCGAGCGTATCCACGGCGACGCCAATGTCCCAGAGCGTGTTGCGCAGGTAGGGCGAGTAGAAGCGCGCCTTCTCCCAGGTGTGACCGACCACCGTCCCGACGAACATCCCGCCGTATTTGCGGCAGATGGCCGCCGTCTGCGCTCGCGTCCGCCGGACTTGCGCGGCTGCCCCGGTCGCGCCGAAGACGAGCAGGCAGCGCTCGGACCCGTAGCCGACCAGCGCCAGCCCCTTCGTTGCCGCCGGGACCCATGACTTGCCCGACAGGATCAGCGTGGTCTCGGTCTCGACCGGGTTCGACAGGCGCAGCATGGAGACGGGCGTCCGCTCCTGGGCGATGCGGCGCACCGCTTCCGATCCCTGCTCCCAGGTTGGGAAGAAGACGCCGTAGAACTCCTCCGCTTCTGGCGCTTTGCTCACGCGGACCTTCGCGCTGGTGATGACTCCCATGCGCCCCTCCGAGCCAAGCGCCATCTCGCGCACGTCGATCCCCGCCGCTGAAGCCGGGACCGGGCGCATTTCGAGCGTGCCGCGCGGGGTTTCCATGCGGCCCCCGGCGAACAACTGCTCGATGCGTCCGTAGTAGTAGGACTGCTGCCCCGACGAACGGGTGGCAATCCAGCCGCCGAGGGTGGAGAATTCGTGCGATTGCGGGAAGTGGCCCAAGGTATAGCCGCGCTGGCGCAGGACGCGCTCCAGTTCCGGGCCGGGGACGCCTGCTTCGAAGTTGGCGATGCGGCTGGTCTCGTCCAGGTCGAGCAAGCGGGTCATCTTCTCCAGCGACAGAGTCAGCGCCGGCGCGTCGGACCTGGGAGCGTTGACGTGGCCGACCACGCTCGTCCCGCCACCGTAGGGGATGACGATCGCGCCTGCCTTTTTGGCATAGGCCAGCAGGTCGCGCACCTGTTCTTCACTCACAGGGTAAGCCACCCCATCCGGGAATGCCGGGACGCGGCCTGAGCGCAGCGCCAACCAGTCGGGCGTGGACTGCCCGCGGGCGTGGGTCAGCCGCTCCATCGGCGACATGTCCACCAGCGGGTGGGCCGGGAGGCGCGAGGCGGGCACGGATCTGAGAACGGTCTCGAGGTCCGCGTCCGGCGCCGGGTCCAGGGAACCGAACAGGTTGAGGAGATACACACGCGCCGAGTCCGGCGCCGGGTAATCAGTATTGACGTTGCCCCATCCATTCCAGCGTTTCATGCGTCCTCCTTCTGCATTTTTTGCCACAGCGCCAGGCTCTCTTCCATGACGCGCCGGGTCAGGGATTCGGCGTCGAAGGCCGCGCCGCTGCGGGCGCAGTTGAGCAGGTCCGTGTAGAAGCGGCGGGAGTGTTGGCGGCGCTCCGGGTACTCGAAATATCTCTCACCGATCGGGATGGCCAACTTATGGAAGCCGTTGAAGAGGAAACGGAAGATGGGGTTTTCGGCCTTTTGTGTAAGCAGGATATGCAAGTCCCAGTCGGCGCGGGCGAAAACGGTGGGGCTGTCTTCGAGCGAGGGATACCCCGCCAGAAAGCCAGCCAACTCATCGGCGGCGGCTTCGACCGCCTGGCGGGCATAGGCCGGGGCGAGCAGGACGCGCACTTCGAACAGGTGGGTGACAAAATCCGGCGACTGCCCCGAAGAGAGGCCGCCCAGCACAGCCAGGACGCCCAGCCCCCCCTCGCGCCAGTAGTCGCGCACACGGGTGGGTTTGCCATGCTGGATTTCGAGCCAGCCGTCGCGGGCGAGGCGCTGGAGCGCCTCCCGCAGGGTCGGGCGGGTGACGCCGATCTGTTCGGCGAGTTCGCGCTCGCCGGGGAGATTGCTGTTGATGGGGAAATGCCCGGAAAGGATGGCTTCGAGCAGGCGGGTTTCTGCCATTTCTGCGGGTTTTTGTGGTGGTTGCCAATCCATGGACGCTCCTTGGTTTGTGTCATTGCAAAGGCGCTCTTTGCCCGAAGGAATTCTCTATAACATTAGAGATTGCTTACCCTACAAGTACGGTGTAGTCGGGAAAAACACCCTCCTCGTAATGATACAATACTGGTAAGTGGTCAGACCAGTAGCATCATACACTTTTTTCATATGAATGTCAACAGTTTTTGAAATGTGCAATATAATTGAATGGAAAGAGAAGCGAAAATCCATCGGCCTGTCAACCATACTCCGAAAGAATTCTGCGCCCAGGAGGCTTGTGTGGACATCGGTAATTTCATCGAATCGAAATCCGCAAAGTTTTCGGTCGATTTAATTCTTCCTGCGCACGACTTCCAAACCGAATGGGGACGGTGCAGCATGCTGGCGAATTATCTCGCCAGGTACACGGCCTACCAGTACTGCCGGCAGGATTGGGCGGAAAACCTTCTATCTACCATCACTAACGACCTGCTCGAAGCCGTGGTCAAGGTATCTCCATCGAATGCTGAAGTGTCCATCAATTGCAGTCAGGTAGATGCTGATATCCTGCTCGAAATTGGGCATACCCTCAACCCGGATATCATCGAGGTTTACCGGAATTTCATGAGCGAACTCTGTTGCAATGACATCCGGGACCTTTACTTTCAGTTGCTCACAGACTCGCACCGCCCGATGCCGGCGTTCAACCAGCTGGGTCTAGCCATGCTGGTGCACGATTTCAATGCCCGTCTGGCCACCCGGTTGGATATCTCGACCGGCCGGGCATTGACACAAGCGCTCATCCCCACCAGGGATATCAACGCATGAAGTACACAGGTAGCACTTATTCACTGCTGTTCGATCCTGTCGAGGAAAGAGTCCTCTTCGAAGGGATTTTCCGTCCCAGCGGGGATGATGAAGTTGCCGCAGTTTTTCAATTCCTCTGCCAACTCCACGACAGGTTGGATAAGAAACTGCGATTGGACTTTAGGAGACTCCGCTATACCAATGCCGAGGGGATCAAGATCCTCTCGATGTTCGTCGCTTATGCGCGCGGACGGGATCGATTGACCGTCGAGGTCATCGCTTCCGGGGTGCTTGCCTGGTCGGAACGCGTCCTCCCGAACCTGCGGGCTGTCTGGGAACGGGTGGTATTCACCGTGCATGACGCTCACTTCTACGACAGCCAGGACCTGGTCGAGGCAGCCGAGTTCCTGCCGCTCCTGCGTAACCAGACCCGTATCCTGTGGCCGCTCGAGAAGGACGTGATCAAGACACATGGAATGGCGAAGGGCATGCAGGTGGCCGACATATGCTGCGGCTGTGGAGATTTTTCCCTTGTGCTCTACCGTGACTTCGAACCTTTGTCCATCCTTGGAATAGATCATTCCGAGGCAGCCATCGAATATGCCCGTAACCTGCAGGCGGATTCCATACTCAGGAATGTTGAATTCCAGCGAGGGGACGCGACAGCGCTTTTGCTGCCGGATAACCGGTTTGATTTTGTGTTCTGCCGCCTGAGCCTGGAAGTTTTTTCCCGCCCTGAACTCATCCTGCAGGAACTTGTGCGCATCGCCAAACCAGGCGGCAGGATCTATGTGACCGGGGAGGATTATGATCTGATCGATGCCCGGCCGGGATCAGAGATCATTCGGAATACATACAACCAGGCGGCGGAACTTGGGCTCCGGATGGGTATCGATCTGCGTAACGGACAAAAACTGGAGAAGATGCTGTCCGCTGCCGGACTGGACGAGTTACGCTGCGATAATATAGTAGTGGATACGGAGAATACAGATCGCGCCGCGTTTGCACGGGTGGTCGAAGATTGGCGTGTCTTCTCCGTCAATACTATTGGGAATCACTTGCGCCTGGCTACTGCTGAAAAGGAAGCCATGCTGGCGGGATATGATGCTCATCTGGATGCCATCCGGGACCCGCAGGGGTACTCTGCCTGGGTGATGGTCGCCTGCTCGGGACGAAAACCAATCGAAGCGCCATCGAGAGGATGATGGAGAAATGAAAAAACTACTGGCATTCTTCAACCGGAGTTTTCAGCGGAAGTTATTGATCTTCAATCTCGTTTCTGTCATCCTGACTGCGATCGTCCTGTTCGTATTCCTGACAGTCAGTTTCCGCTCAGTAAATGATTTCTCCCTTGCGTTGAATACCGACAGCATGGAACAGACGGTACAGGATTTTCTGATGCGGTCCGTGCGTGAACAATCGGATATCACCTGGTTGCAATTAAAAGCCGCCCAGGACAACCTCTCCGTGCTTGGCAGGACGGCGCAAAAGATAGTGGACCATGCCGCCGATATCCAAGCCAACCAGTCAATATTCCAGACACCGTTATTTCAGAATCCCCTGACAGAGGAGAGCGGCGCCTTGACCAGCCCGGTCGACGCAAGTTTCGATGCCCTCATTCCTCCCCCCATCGCTGCTGATCCACGCGCCCAACAGCAACTTGCGCTTTTCTCCCTCCTGAATTTGAGCATGGATGCCGTGTTCGATGGTAATGTCAACAACGCATCGATTTACTTTGTCGGCGACCAGTCGTCCCCAGTGATGCTTTCCTACCCCAATTACCACCGGATCATTACACTACGCGGACAGGAAGCGCTGGACTCCCTGTATTGGCGTGATTTCTTTTCCACAAATATCGATGGTTGGGAACGCTATTACACCGATGCCGGTCTCCAGCAGCAGTTTCCAAACCCGGTCACGGTGGAGGAGCCCTACTACGACGCCGGCGGGCGGGGGTTGGTGGTAACCATGTTCTACCCCCTCTGGGATCACCAGGGCGCCCAATTCGCCGGTGCAGTAGGCGTGGATATTGCCTTGAACAAGATGATCGAGAACATCCTCTCCATTCACATTGCGGAAACAGGGTTCGCATTCCTGGTCGACGGTCAGGGGAAGATCATCGCCATGCCGGAAGCGGGCGTTGAATTATTCCAGATCACCTACGAAGAGAAATTACTAGGCAGCCTGGTTTACTATGAAGGAGCCCTGGATACTTCCAGCGACCTTGCAGTGCAGGAATTATCAGCCCTGATGGTTGCCTCCCAGGAAGGATACGAAAGACTCGCCCTGACCGACCTGGGCGGCAACCTGCGCCAGGAAATGGTAGCCTATGCCAGCCTGCCCCCGTTCACCATGCCCGGTTATGTCGAGGATAGTTGGAAAATCGTGATCGTCGTACCGGAGGAGGAGATCTTTTCAGCGTTGAACCAGACCCGGCAGCAGGTCCAGGAGCAAAGCCTGCGGGTAAGCCTGCTTTCGCTGGTCATCCTGGTCGCCATCCTGGCGTTCGTCAGCCTGGTAACGGTCCGGTTCTCGACCAATGCCACCCGTGACTTGCGGACTCTTGCCCGGGCAGCCGACGGCATCTCGGCCAAGAATTACGATATGGAACTCAAGTTGCGGAGCCAGGATGAGATCGGCCAGTTGGGTCGCGCTTTCGAGACCATGTCCGGAGAGATCCGCGAGTATACGGTCAACCTGGAGGGGAAAGTGGCGGAGCGGACGGCCGACCTGAGGAAGGCTAACGATGAGATCAGCCGGTTGAACGACCAGTTGCGGGGCGAAAACCTGCGTCTCGGCGCGGAATTGGATGTTGCCCGTCGCCTGCAACTGATGGTACTTCCTCCCGAGCAGGAGACAAGCAATATCCCGGACCTCGATATTGCCAGTTTCATGCGCCCGGCGGATGAAGTCGGCGGCGACTATTATGATGTCCTGCGTGTGGGGGAGACAGTCTACCTTGGCATCGGTGATGTGACCGGTCATGGACTGCCATCGGGTGTCATCATGTTAATGGCCCAGACTGCCCTCCTCACGCTTTCCAAGAGCGGTGAAAAAGACATGGAACGTATGTTGTCGATCCTCAACCAGGTCTTGTACAACAACATCCTACGCATCCATGAAGATAAGAACATGACCATGGCCATCCTGAAATACCGCAACCGTGAATTCTCCATCGTTGGGCAGCATGAATCTGTATTGGTCTGCCGGCAAGACGGCTCGTTGGAAGTAGTCGACACGATGGACCTGGGGATGCCAATCGGCCTGGAGGAGGATATCGAGAAATACATCATGACATCGCAAATCAAACTGCAGACAGGCGATACTTTGCTGCTCTATACCGACGGCGTGACCGAAGCGTTTGGCCGAAAGAAAAAGCAGTTTGGCATCGATGGTTTGAAGAACAGCCTGGTTCGTCACCATAAAATGGATGCCCGCGGAGTGATGGAACATATCCTGGCTGATCTCTACGTTCACATCGGCGAAGCGACGATCTTTGACGACATCGCCATCCTGGTCATCAAGCAGAAATAGGAGGTGTGATGACGGCACCTGATACAATCCGGCTGGGTGACTGGCAGGACCCATCCACCCTGGTCGGACAGATACTGAGCCGCCAGACGATGATCCTGACGGCCGGGCAACTCGTGAGCGCATGGCGGCGTTGCAGCCTGAGTTCAGATTTCTGGGCACGATACGCCTCGCTTTTTTCGAAGCGTTTCGACGCCGGTCATCCTGTGCAGCGTGAAGCGTTGGAGAGCGCCGTCTCCTACCTTTTGAACGAGTTGTTCGAGAATTGCGCCAAGTTCAGCAGTGCAAGCATCGATACAGTCAAGTACGAGTCATGGGTAATGCCTGGAGGAATCGTCATCCAATTGACTAACCATATCCTGCCGGAGAAGCAGGCAGGATTTGTGGAGTTAATGAAGGAATTACTGGATGGCGACCCGGATGAGTTGTATTTCCGGAAACTCGAGCAGAATGCTGAAAGCGACCAGGCTGGTTCTGGACTCGGATACCTGTCTTTGATGAAAGATTACAACATCCGTTTTGGTTTCCGGTTCTACAAGTTGGACGACCGGAGCACAGCGGTGGATGTCCAAGCGCATATCAACATAAAGGAGATATAACGATGGCAGTCAAAGAGATCAAAGGCGACGATTATGTTGTCGACCACAACGATACCACCCACACTGTGGGCTTCCGTGGAACGATCCGCCTCCAGACTACCGAGGAATATGCACCGATTGGAGAGTTGTTGATGGAGGCTCATACTTCTGCCGGGAGCGGGAAATTGACGCTCGATTTCCGCCAGTTGCAATTCCTCAATAGTTCCGGAATCAACGCCGTCAGCAAGTTCGTCATCGCTGCCCGTAAAGAGGACAAAGTGGCGATGGTGGTGGTCGGGAACAAGGAAATCTACTGGCAATTGAAGTCCCTGGTCAACCTGTCGAAACTATGGCCCAAGGTCCAAGTGGATATCGTGTAGGAACGACATGACAACCAAGAAATCCACAGCAGGAGTCCCGGAGAACAAACAAGCCCTCCTGTCCCGGATCGCCCAACTTGAAGAGGACCTCAACGACCTCCAGTTGATCTACGAGACCACCATGGAGCACGGCACCGCATTGGAGGAGCAATTGGTCGTCCAGAACCAGCGGATGGAAATCCTCCAGAACAAGATGCGGAAATACCTCTCCCCACAGTTGTTCAAGGCTTTACTGGGAGGAGTCACCGATGCGGATACCCAGCAGCATACCCGCGTTAACCTGACCGTTTTCTTCTCGGACGTAGTGGGGTTCTCGCCCCTGACCGATTCGCTCGAACCGGAACAACTATCGGCGATCCTGAACACCTACCTGACGCGCATGTCCGAGATCGCCATCAAATACGGCGGGACGGTGGATAAGTTCGTAGGGGATGCGATCATGGTTTTCTTCGGCGCGCCGGAGTTCTTCGACGATGTAACCCACGCCAGGAATTGCGTCCGGATGGCGATCGAAATGCGCGAGGAACTATTCCGGCTGAGGGAGGGCTGGCGCCAGAGCGCCAACCGCCTGCTCCAGGTCCGGATGGGGATCAACACCGGGTTCTGCACGGTGGGTAACTTCGGCAGCGACCGGCGCATGGACTACACAGCCATTGGAAACCAGGTCAACCTGGCGTCCCGGCTCCAGTATATGGCTCCGGCGGATGTGATCTACATGTCCAGCGCGACCCACACCCTGGTCGAGGACCTGGTCGAGGCGCGCGCCATCGGTCTGCTCGAGGTGAAGGGATTTCACCTGCCGGTTGAATCCTGGGAATTGCTCGGCTTGCGCGAGGATGTCAGTTCGGTAACGCCATTCCTCGAAATTGACGAGAATCACCTGCGGCTGAAACCGCTCGAACTCGACCTGGCAAACCTGCCGGACCGGGAACGGGCGGCCATCCAGAAAGCCCTGGCGCGTGCCCTGGTCCACCTGACGCCATCCAGGAAGGAATGATCCATTGCGCGATAAATAGAAACGACTGGGATGCTGAAAGCCCAGTCGTTTTTTTTAGAGCCCGGTCAGATTATCTGGCAACGAGGATGAACAAGCCGGGGAAATTGAGCACCACGTCGATCCGATCATAGGCTGTTGCGTGGACGCCCACCAGGACCTGTCGCCCGTCCTCATACGTTACCGTCCGGGTTGTGCCATTCGCCTCGGCAACCGATGGCAACTCCAGCCACGCTTCTTCTGTTTCATCCCAGAAGAGGATCCTGAAATCGCCTGGATCTTTCGGCTCAACGAATGTGATCCGCAGCCAGCCTTCCAGTAATTCCAAGGGCTCATTATCGAGGGAGACGATGGCCTCCAGGCCGGAGATATATTCGAATCCTGCCGGTAAGGCATGCGGCAATTCGTCTTCTTCGACCAGGTTGAGTTTTGCGGTGGCATCATTCAAGCAGTTCAGGGCAATCCCATCGCCGGTCGAGCGCAGGGTGATGATCGTCCCGATGTAATCGCTTGTACACGTTAACTTGGTCGAAATACCTTCCCGCACCATCACCCAGCGGTAATCCTTCTTTGCATTCCAGGGCTGGAGGAACTGGCTGCCTGTCGGGACAACCGTGATCGTCACGGAAGCCGGGGCGGATTGGAGTGCGTGATCCCGGACATAATACGTGAATGTGTCGCTGCCAAAGGCATTCGGCAGGGGTGTATAGGTGAAGGATCCATCCGAATTAAAGACCAGCGCACCAAATGATGGATTCGAAGCAAGGGTGGCTGTCAGGCGGTCGTTTTCGATATCAATATCGTTCTCCATCACGCCGGAGGGGGAGATGGATAGAGGCGTATTGACTTTTGTGCTGTATGTATCCGCGTAGGCCTCCGGCGCGTCATTTACTGCCGTGACCGTGATCGTGAAACTGGTTGTCGGGCTTGTATCATCCCCGCCATTGGCTGTACCGCCATCGTCCACCAGGAAAACGGATACCGTCGCGATGCCGTTCTGGTTTGCCGCCGGTTCGAAAGTCAGGGCGCCGTTTGCAGCGATGGCCGGCAGCGTTGAGAAGAGGCCATGGTTCCCGGTATTCACATAGAAGGTCATCATTTGGCCGGACTCATCTGGCGGACCAGCGAGGATGGCGCTTGCCCAGGGAGCCGAATAGCCTCCGGAATCCTCTGCGACAGTTATATTCCCACCCGCGGTGAAGGTTGGCTCATCGTTGATGTTCGTGACGGTGATCGTGAAGGAGACCGGACTGGAGGCATTATTCCCACCGTTGGCCGTCCCACCGTTGTCCTGGAGTACAACCTTCACATGGGCAACCCCGGAGGAGTTCGGTGTAGGCGTAAAGCTCAATGTACCGGCGGGTGATATGGTGGGACCGCTCTGGAAGAGTGACGGGTTGTCGTTTGCCGTGAAGGAGAAAGCCACCGATTGACCGGCCTCATCCGCCGGGCCTGGCGACACTGCGCCAGCCCAGGAAGCGGAATAGGCGACATCCTCGTACGTGGATACATTCCCTCCGCTGTTGAAGGAAGGCGCATCGTTGACGGCATTGATGATGATGATGAAAATATATGGACCGGAGGCGTCGTCGCCGCCGTTCTCGGTCCCACCGTTATCCTGTAGAACGACTGTGATCTCGGCGCTTCCAGACAAGTTCGCAGCAGGTGTATAACTGAGAACGCCAGTATTGCTGATCGCAGGACCGGCGCTGAACAATGCTGAATTGGTGTTGCTGGTGATGCTGAACGACACCGATTGACCCGCTTCCGAACCGGGGCCGGGTGAAATCGAACTGGCCCAGGAACCACTGTAGGATTGGTCCTCGTAGGCGCTGAGATTGCCGCCTCCGGTGAAACTCGGTGGATCGTTCACCGCTCCGACCTGGATGGTGAAATTCCGCCGGAGCGGAGGCGTCATCCCCACCGCCATTATCTTTCAGGACAACTGTGAGGTTTGCACTGCCACTCGCGTCGAGAGTTGGTGTGTACGAGAGCGTCCCATCGGACGCAATTGCGGGTAGGACTGGAATAGATCCGGGTTGTTGTTGGCTGTGATGATGAAAGTAAGCGTCTGTCCGGATTCATACGGGGAACCGGTCGAGATATTCGTGGCCCAGACGGTTGAATATGCATGGTCTTCCAAAGATGTGACGGGTGAACTGCCCGGATCGAAGGACGGTGGGTCATTCACATTGTTGACCGTGATGGAAACCGTGCCCGCGGCGCTGACCAGGGCTCCCGGGGAACCGGCAGTGGCGTCGTCCGTGACGCTGAAGAGGAAACTATCCGAGCCAAAGAAGTCCGGGTCGGGGGTATAGGTCACCTCCCCGGTGGCCGGGTTGAAGCCGGAGAGTGCGCCGTGGGTCGGGTTGGCGTCGATGGCGAAGGTTAAAGTCTGGGCGACTTCCGGGTCTGCATCGGCGCCTGTCAGGGTGATCGAAACCGATGATTCTTCATCCACGCTGACACTCTGGTTGTCCGCAATTGGTTGGTCGTTGAGAGGGGATACATACACGGTGAATGTATCACTGGCTGTTCCGCCTTCGCCGTCATCGACCGTGATCGTGATCACAGCGCTGCCGGACTGGTCTGGTAGCGGTGAGACATTGACGGTGCGGTCTGTCCCGCTACCGCCCAGGGTGATATTGAGGTCGGGGACCAGGGTCGTGTTGGAAGATGAGCCCGAGACGACCAGGGATGCGGCTGTTGTTTCCAAATCGCCGATGGTGAAAGCGATGTCGCCGGTATCAGCATCTTCGTCGATATTCTGGTCGGCAATGTCGCTGATGGTGGGATCGTCGTTGACGGCATTGATCGTAAAACTGACCCGCGCGGTATCTTCCAGCGGGTCGGCCGATCCCCCTGTGGCGCCATCGTCCTGGACGGTGTAGTCGAACCCGGCGCTGCCGTTGAAATTCGAGGTTGGGTAGAACTCGACATTCCCGGCAACGATGGCTACCGTCCCGCCGGTTGGGTTGGCGACCGAACTGACGGTCAGGGTTTGGCCTGACTCATTGGAGGGGCCGGGGCTGTCGTCGCCAACCAGGGTCGAGAATGCAATCACATATGTCCCCGAGTCTTCGAAGATGTTGGCGACAGTGTCGTTGGTGGCGACCGGCGGATCATTCACCTCGCTCACTGTGAGGGTGAAAGTATCAGTTGCCTGGCCGCCGTCGGCATCCTCTACTGTTACTGTGATGACCGTAACGCCAGATTCATCAGCAGCCGGCGAGATGTCCAGCGTGCGGTTCACGCCCAGGGTCCCGAGAACCAGGTTGGTATTCGGCGCCAGGGTCGTATTCGACGATTCGACCGTCACCGACAGGTCCGCCTTGGGAGTCTCGCTGTCGTCCACGCTGAAGGTGATGGAGACCGCCGCGGCGGGATCTTCGCTCGCGGTTTGGTCGGGGATGTCATCAACAGTAGGCTGGTCATTGACGGTCAGGAGGAAGGAGTCGCTGGCGGTGTCTGTCCCGTCATCCACGGTGACGGTGATGGTTGTGGCGCCGCTGCGATTATTAGCAGGCGTAACCGTGACCGTGCGGTCTGCGCCGCTGCCTGCCAGGTTGATGTTGGCATCCGGAACAAGGGTTTTATTCGATGATGTAGCGGTAACGATCAGGGAATCGGCAACCGTTTCGAGGTCCCAGATGGTGAAAGGCAGGTCGGGAGTGGGTGTATTGCGCTGGACGATAAGGTCGCTGATGTCGCTGATGGTTGGCAGGTCATTGACCGGGGTTATCGTGAAACTGGCTGCGCCGCTATCCGTGAGGGGATCTGGCAGCCCGCCTGTGGTCCCATCGTCCTGAACAATATAGTCGAAACCAGCGGGACCGTTGTAATTGTCAGTGGGAATGAATTCAGCATTCGTCCCATTGATGGAAACCGTACCGCCCACCGGGTTGGACACGCCGATGATGTTCAGGGTCTGACCGGTTTCATTCATCGGGCCAGGGCTATCGTTGCCGCTCAAGGAGGAGAGCGGGATAAAGTAGGCGCCCGAGTCTTCGTCAATATCGCCAAGAATATCATCCGTCGTTACCGGGGGGTCGTTGACGCAGGCGACCGTTATCGATACAGTTGCGCTTGCTGAATAATCCAAGCCATCATAGGCAAGGTAACTGAACGAGTCGCTCCCGCAGAAGTCCGGATCGGGATCGTACTGGAAACTGCCGTCGGCAGCGAGACTTGCCAGTGCGCCGAAGGTCGGACCGGCATCCAGGACGGCTGTCAGGGCGGCCGGTCCATCCACATCCGTGTCGTTTGCCAGGACACCGCCGGCTGCATCCTGGACCAGGGAACCGTCCTCGAGCATTGCATACGATGGATCATCCACCGCCGTTGGAATATCATTCACCGGGTTGACCGTGACGGATAGATCATAAGAGGCGCTGGCGTTACCGCCGTCATTTACTGTGACTGGTACGGTCAATGCCCCGTTGAAATTCGAAGCGGGGAGGATGGTCGAATCGGGACCCGTATTGGAAACGACTGAGTAGTTCGCACCGGGTAGGATTTCCATTGTAAAGTCGTCCGGGTAGGTACTGTCGTCGTCGACAACGGTCAGGTCGCCAAGAGCGATAGTAAGGTTGGTATCTTCATCTGTGGCGAGCGGATTCTGCCCGGTGATGACAGGTCTTGTTCCCCCGGTGGCACGGACGGTGGGCAGGATGCCGAGCGCTGAAACTGCCAGGGTCACCAGGAGAAGCATGCTGGTAACGTGACGGAAGGACTTGTGATTCATCGTCTACTCCTTGCTCTCCACCGGAAACGAATTTTGCGGAAATTGGCAGACCGGTTTCTCACGACATCATTATAGTTTTAAACGTAGATGAATGCAAACATTTTGGGTCGAGACAATCGGATACAATCAGGATATGGGTTCATTGGTTGAACAAGCCAACCTGCTCGTTGGTCGCCTCGAGCGACTCTCGCCTGATTCTTCCTGGGCGAGGCGGGCGGCGGGACTGCGAGTCTCGCTGGCGCGCCTGGCCGACCTGGTGCAACAGGGGAGGAAGAATCCGGATCGCCTGCAGCGTCTTGTCGATGAGGGGTTCGAGATCCTAGAGAAGGCCGCCCGGGAGATCCCGGACCCGAAAGAAAAGAAAAACCAGGCTTGATCCAGCCTGGTTTGATTGTTTTTGATGGCGTCAATCCGCGGCGGCGCGAGCCGCGATCTTATCGCGCGTCTCCCGGTGCGCCTCTCTCGACAAGGGATAGAAGACGGCGAAAAGGATACCTCCCAGGAGGAAAAGACTCGGTACGGGTCCGACCATGATGCGGATGGCGGTGATGGCGGTCTCGTTCTGTTGTGCTGCATCTGCCACGTAACCGCTGGCCTTCCATACCAGGGGGATGAGCGATACGGCCACCGAGGCGGCGATCTTGCGGAAAAGGGTCACCAGGGCGTAGAAGATTCCCTCGTGGCGGTGGCCGGAAGCGAGTTCGTCGACCTCCACTGCATCGGGGATCATCGCCCAGGTGAGTACATGGACTGCGGAGACGCCGATACCTGCCAGCGCTGCCAGCGCGATGATCACAGGCAGCCCCATGAAAGGACTGATGAAGATGAGCGTGCAGATGACTGCTGAAAGGAAAAGCATCCCGGCGATGTACGATTTGCGTTTATCAGTTTTCTTCGAGACCCACAGCCAGAAGGGGAGGACAACCAGGGCAGAAATGAATACTGTCCCGGCTACCAGGTCTGCTGTGTCGTCGGGGAGTTGCATGCGGTACTTCAGGAAATAGAGCAGGGTCGGTTCGATGATCGAGATGGCTGTCCAGGTGAACAGGAAAATCCCGGCTGCGAACAAAAAGGGACGGTTGGTGCGGGCCGCTCTGAGCGATTCGCGCAGGCTGGGGCGGCTCTGTCCGACGTAGGCCGGTCTCTCCTTGGCCGCAAAAAAAGTGAACAACATCGGGAAGGCAGAAATGGCTCCAAAGATTGCCGCCACTGTGAAGATATGACTCCCATTTTCGGGAGCGCGTTCTCCAAGCGCCATCAGCCAGACTGTGTACGCCACCAACCCGCCAACGATGGAGAATGCCATGCGGAAACTGGTCAGGGAAGTGCGCTCGTCGTAATCCTGGGTCAGTTCGGGGGTCAGGGCGAAGTAAGGCATGGAGACGAGGGTCAGGATTGTATCGTAAACAAGCCAGGCGATTGTATAGTAGACCACCAGCCAGGTTTCGCTTGCGACAGGCGGATGCCACCACAGCATGGCAAAGGCGATCCCATAGGGGATGATGCCAAAGAGCAGGTAGGGGCGTCTCCTCCCCCAACGCGTGCGTGTCCGGTCTGTCAGGAAACCAATGATCGGGTCGTTGATGTAGTCCCAGGTCATGCGGATGAGTGTGATGAGGAAGACCGCCTCCAGGGCCAGGCCGATAACGTTGGTCAGGAAGATCATATAGACGACCGCAATGGCCGAATCAGTGAAGGCGAAACCGAAATCGGTCGAACCATACGCCAGTTTGACATACCAGGGCAGGCGGTCTTTAGCGGGAAGGGTCATGTTGTGCTCCTTGGATCGGGTTGGCGAACTCGCAGGTCAATGGGGAAGGAACCTGTCGACGTGTTGTTCGAGAAGCGATTGTCCCCTGGCGATGACAGCCGGGAGCATCGTTCCGCCTCCGCTTGCGGCGCGCAATTCACTGGCGGGGACCGGCGGCGAGAAGGAGATGCACGGTTCCAGGAAGAGACTGCCAGGGATGAATAGTTGTTGGAGCACCTGGCCGAACTCGGCGATGCGACGCTTCTGCCAATCGATCCGTCGCAGCCAGGTGACAGGATGGCGCGCCCACTTCGGGGAGACCACCCCGCTGACGATGGACAGCGCCAGTTTCAGGTCCGGGACGGTCCGCAGGAAGAGGTCGATCGAGGGCGACCATCTCCCGATGTGTACCGAGGCATCCGGGTAAACCGCCGGGTCGGGGTCGATCAAGCCGGTGCCGTAGATGAGCATCGCCCCCCCGGCTTTCAGGTGGCGGATGCCGGCGCGGGTGGCAGTCATCCGGTCCTGGATATTCTCGGAGAGAAAGATCACATGCCGCGCCAGGTTGGGCAAGTGTTTGAAAAAAGGGATGTCGCTGGAGATGACTTTCAAATCAACCCGGCCCAGCGTCGAGCAGATCACGAAACTATCGTATGTCCCGGCATGGTTGGACACCACCAGCAGCGGACCTTTGGGAGGGATGAGCGCGGCGCCGGAGGCCTGGACTTCCCGGCACCAATTGTCAAGCACCCGGCCGGCGGCGGACGGCGCTCCCAGGGCGGCGATATCCCGGTCGAATCCCAGCCCGATACCGGCCAGCCTTTCGGTGGCTCTCCTGAAGAAGAACCGGGCGAGATTCCTCCAGCCGCGCGTCACAGGCAGGCCGGCCGCATTGACGATTTCCTTGACGAGCGTTTCGCTCAGGAGCTGGATTTGATCATCAGGGTACATGCGAGATCCTTTGGACATTGTAACACTCCGCAATCCTTCAAGTTTCCAGGCGGGTGGTAGAATGGCCTGGCCGAGGTATTATGCCTGTCTTCGATCTGGACCTTCTCCTGGCGCACCGGGCGCGGACCTATGGCCTGCCGTCCGGTAAACCGCTTGCCACACCCGCCGAAGCCCTGGATTTCATCGACCGGCGTGGTTTTGTTTTTTTCTGGCCGATCTCCGGCGTGGACTTTCCGTCCCTGTGGACGGCGGTGGCAGGAGACCGTCCCGTTGCATCCAAGCACGACGATCCCGGTCATGTCACCTGGGGCTGGAAGGATAAAGCGCTCGACAAGCGCGCCTGGTATTATGCCAAGATCCTGCGCCGCAAGGCCACATTTATCTCGCTTGGCGTTGCCCCGTACTTCTACGCCCTCTCCGGGAACTACGGTTCCCCGGAAGATGACCATGTCATCGCCTACGAAGAAGGCCGCCTGACGCTGGCAGCCAAACAGATCTACGATACCCTGCTGGATAAGGGACCACTCGACACGATCTCCCTGCGCAAGGAAGCCCGTCTCTCGAACGCCAGGGAGTCGGTCTTTGGCCGGGCGATGGAAGACCTGCAAATGGATTTCAAAGTCCTGCCGACCGGTGTCGCCGAGGCCGGGGCGTGGAAATACGCCTACCGCTATGACCTGACCAGCCGCCATTTCCCGGAACTGCCCGGGCAGGCGCGTCCCATCGGCGAAGCCGATGCCCGCCGGAAACTGGCCGAACTCGCCCTTGCCTCCCTCGGCGCGGCCCAGGCGCGTGACCTGGCGCGGCTCTTCGGCTGGCCCCCCGAACTGGTCGGGCGGACGATGGACAGGCTATTGCAGGCCGGGACCGTCATCGAGGCAGAACACCCGCTCAAACCTGGCGGCTGGCTGGTCCTGCCGGAATTGGTGAATTCCTAAAAGGGACACGGCGCCGCTGTGCCCCTGTGAGATTGGAGGATCTAGATGGAGATCGCCATCATGATCGAAGGCCAGAACGGACTCACCTGGCCGCGCTGGCAGCGGATCGCTACCGCTGTCGAAGACCTGGGTTTTTCCGGCCTGTACCGCTCGGACCATTTCACCAACGCCGCGCCGCCGGATAGAGACTCACTCGAACTATGGGTCTCGCTGACCTGGCTTGCCTCCCATACAAAACGCATCGCGTTCGGGCCGCTGGTCTCGCCGGTTTCCTTCAGGCATCCGGCGTTGACCGCCCGCATGGCCGCCGCCGTGGATGACCTTTCCGGCGGGCGGTTGACGCTCGGTCTCGGCGCGGGTTGGCAGGAACGGGAACATACCCTGTGGGGTTTCGACCTGCCGGACCTGGCGCCGCGTTTCAACCGCTTCGAGGAGGGACTGGAAGTCATCAGCCGCCTGCTGCGCTCCGATACACCGGTGTCCTTCGGAGGGAATTACTTCCAATTGCGCGCCGCGACCCTCCTCCCTCGTCCCACGCGCCCCGGTGGGCCGCGCTTGTTGATTGGCGGAAATGGTGAGAACAAGACCTTATCCCTGGCTGCCAGATACGCCAATGAGTGGAACGCGGTCTTCGTCCGGGCGGCCGAATTCACCCGCCTCGGCGCTCGCCTGGATGCTTTGCTGCGCGCCGCCGGGCGGGGACCGGAATCAGTCGAACGTTCGTTGATGACCGGCCTGCGATTCGGGCGGACGCGCAAGGAACTGGAAGGGCAGTTATCCGCCCGCGGTCATACCGGTACCGGGTTGCGCAAACGCGGTTTTGTGATAGGGGTGGGGGAGGAAGTGAAGGAGCAACTGGCTGAGTTCGAGAAGGCCGGCATGCAAAGGGTCATGCTGCAATGGCTGGAGTTGGATGACCTGGCGGGACTGGAGGCGTTGGCAAAGGCGGTGTTGTGAGTTGAAAAAAAACACCCCGGTTTTTCCTATATACCTCATAAGTTATTCGTCTTGCGTTTTTACGAGCCACGTTCTTCGCCATGTAAACAGTTGCCCGGCACTTTCGGAAGCGCCGAGCATATCAAAAATCTGCTGCGTCAACAAATCCTTGGCAGCAATTCCCCCGCCGGTAAATCCACCACGCGCATTCCGCCGATCTCGGTCTTCGCGGTGACAAGGCCGGGGTGTGCCTCCACGACGCGGCCAATAATGGCAGCGTCCCTGCCATAAGCGTGTCCGCGCATGGCAGCCAGCACCTTTTCCGCGGTCACTTCCGGCACGATGGCCACCAGTTTCCCCTCGTTGGCAATGTAGAACGGGTCGAGTCCCAGCATCTCGCACGCCGCGCGTACTTCGTTCCGGAGGGGGACGCGGTTTTCTTCGAACTCGATCCCAACCTTCGAAGCGCTTGCAAGTTCGTTCAGCGCCGCCGCCAGACCGCCGCGGGTGGCGTCGCGCAGGCAGTGAATGTTTGGCAGTGGCGGACCTGCGTCTCCGCCCGCTGCAGCCTCGATCATTGCCTCGACCAACCCGTTCAGCGGCGCGGTATCGGACTGGATTCCCGTCCCGAATGTCAGTCCTTCCCGGACGGACATGATCGCGATCCCGTGGTCGCCCATGCTCCCGCTGACGATGACCACATCCCCGGGACGGGCGTTTTGTGGAGCGATATCCACCCCATCTGGCAGGATCCCGATCCCCGCGGTGTTGATGTACAGGCCGTCGCCATGGCCGCGTTGGACGACTTTGGTATCCCCGGCGGCGATCTTCACACCCGCTTTCCGGCAGGCCTCGGCCATGGACTGCACCGCGCTGGCGAGCGTCTTCATCGGCAGGCCCTCTTCGAGGATGAAACCGGCAGTCAGGCAGAGAGGCCGCGCCCCGCGCATGGCCAGGTCGTTGACCGTGCCATAGACAGCCAGTTCGCCGATATTCCCGCCGGGGAAGAACAGGGGGCTGACAACGAAGGAGTCGGTGGTGAAGGCCATTCGCCCGGAGGGTGGACCGTGGACGATCGACGACAGATCGATCACAGCAGAGTCGCCCAGCTGGGAAAGCCATTCGTTGTCGAATGCCGGGGCGAAGAGATGCGCGATCAGGTCGGCCATCATCTTCCCACCGGCGCCGTGTCCCATCACGATGGTGGGATAATTTTGCAGGGGTCGGGGGCAGGTCCAACCGAGGATGTTTTGTTTATCTATCATCGTTTATCACGGAAGACTTAACCGCTGAGCACGCTGAGTGCGCGGAGATAAATAATCCTTTCTTCGCGGAGGAAAACGAATATCTCTGCGTTCTATGCGCTCTCCGCGGTGAATTCATTTGCCATACCGGCCATACCTGAAATACGCCGCACAGGCTCCCTCCGACGAGACCATCGTCGCGCCGAGCGGGGTCTGGGGCGTGCATTCTTTTCCAAACGCCGGGCACTCGCCCGGTTTTCTGCGCCCTTGCAGCACCAGGCCGCTGATGCAGAGCGGCGACTCGTGGGTCTCGATGGATTGGATTTCGGGAAAGCGGAGTTCGGCATCGAACGCAGCGAACTGCTCGCGCAGCCGGTAGCCGGACATGGGGATGACGCCGATGCCGCGCCAGGCGCGGTCAGTCATGGTAAAGACCTGCCGGACGACTGCCTGAGCCGGTTGGTTGCCCTGGCGCGTCACCGAACGGG
>Ga0194126_10003526_pt1 | contig 24621 bp, 17 predicted proteins | sample TA2KigC150mmetaG_FD_148641 | JGI IMG/M metagenome (GOLD analysis project Ga0194126, IMG submission 148641) | Freshwater microbial communities from Lake Tanganyika, Tanzania - TA2015035 Kigoma Deep Cast 150m | ecosystem: Environmental > Aquatic > Freshwater > Lake | place: Tanzania: Lake... | reverse complement strand
TGATGAAATTAAAGATGCTGGATTCTATCATTTTCCATTTTCAATTTTACATTATCCATTGCGCAGCTCCGTTTATTTCTATCAGCTCAAAGCCGGTAATCGCGTTGAGACGAAAAAAATGGTTTATATTAAGTAACCTTTTGGTAATATTTATCTAGAATAGGATAATTATAAGGATGAAAAGTTTTATAAATTTATTTTTGTTTTTTTTAATAAAAAAATTCGCTTTTATTTTCCTGATTCTTGCAGCCTATACACCTTTACATGCTCAAACTAACACATTTGAGATTATATATAACCTTGGGCACGTAACACTTCCATATAGTCTTGAGATTACAACCGATGAGGATTATTTAATTTCTGGAACTAACGTAAACTACTCCAATCTTGATGGAGAAATTTTCATTAAAAAAATAAATAAAGTAGGAAAAGAAAGTTTTCATAAAATTATAAAAGGGACAAGAAACTACAATCCAAACCGCGTTTGCGCAATTGAAACCTCAGATGGTGGTTATGCTGTTGTCGGCACTTGCGATACTCCATTTTATATTAACATTTATATAATAAAGCTAGATAGTTTGGGTAATCTAATTTGGGAGAAAAAATTAGGTGGTACAACTGACCACGCGGGACATTTCATTCAACAAACTTATGACGGCGGTTATATAATTGGCGGATCAAAAAAAAATTCCGCTTCGGGCTGGGACATGTTTCTTCTCAAAACTGATTCTCAAGGAAATGAATTATGGTCAAGAATTTTCGGTGGAACTCGAAGCGATTATGGTTGGGTTGTGAGACAATCCAAAGACAGCGGATTTGTATTTATCGGAACAACGACACTTGGTATCAACTCGAAAAGAGTCTATCTGGTAAAAACTGATGTAAACGGAAATATTCTCTGGCAGAGGAAATTAAATGAAACTCAAAATGCGTTTGCCAATTATTTCCTAAGCAAAACGATTGATAACGGATTTATTATCACAGCTCAGAATTATTTGATAAAAATCGACTCAGTTGGATATCCTATTTGGACAAGAACCCTCTCCTCTCCGTTAAATTCAGCAACAGAATCTTTTCAAAAAAATATTGTGATTGCCGGAGATAACGGTTTATTTGTTACAGATCGAAACGGAATTTTAAATTGGGAATGGCACCCTCCGACTACTCAGAAAAAGAATGTTATGGCATTGCAAACTCCCGATAGTGGATTTATAATTCTTGGAAAAATCGGTATAAGCGGCAGCGAAAAAACATGGATTGCTAAATTAGATAAATTAGGTTCAAATAGACACGTTCAATTGCTTTTTCCAATTGGCGGCGAAACATTCACAATCGGAGATTCGGTGTGGATTAAGTGGAAAAGTGATTATGTTGAGAATGTCTTCATAAGATTAAAGTATAATTTTTCTTACCAGTCCATTCATGAAAGTTACTCAGCAGACAGCGAAAAATATCTTTGGGTTGTACCTAACTCACCCTCAAATGATTGTTACATCGAGGTGTTTGATGCATCAGATTATTCTTATGGCGCTTCGAATGCGGCACCGTTTATTATTAAAGAAAAGACCGATGTTAACGATAAATCCAGTTCGTTTTATTTCAATCTCTATCAAAATTTTCCAAATCCTTTCAATTCAATCACGAAGATAAAATATACGATTCCAACAGAGATGCCATCGATCTCAACAAATAATCAAGTAATTTCTCAACATGTTAAATTAGAATTATACGATGTGCTTGGCAGAAAGATCAAAACTCTTGTTGATGAATTAAAATCAGCTGGCGAACATGAAATAAACTTGGATGCTGATAAATTAACCAGCGGAATTTTTTGGTATACACTAAATTATAGAGGTAATGCAATTGTTAAAAAATTGGCGATTGTGAAATGAACCTCACATTCGTCAGAGTTATGATAATAACCTTTATCTCTTTTGAGATTTCTTCTTCTCAATCTATTACCTTTCAAAGAACTTTCAGAATCAGCGACAAGCAAATAGGATATTCAATTCAACAAACAAATGATTTGGGTTATATCATATCGGCTACTTCGCTAAATAATCTATTGTTAACAAAAATAGATTCGCTAGGAAATCAAAAGTGGACACAATCTTTCCCAGGATTAAATCAATTGAATTTAACCCGATCATTCGCACAATTAACTCGTGACAGTGGTTTTATTTTAACGGGCGCTGTGAATCGGGAAAGTAATTGGGATATCTCCTTAATTAAAACCGATAAGAATGGAACTGTTATCTGGTCAAAATTTATTGGAACGCCTAAGAACGAGATGAGCTACTTTGTTACGCAAACTTCAGACAATGGATTTGTAATTGCCGGCTCAATTCAAAATTCAACATGGGATCTTTACTTCGTTAAAACCGACATGAATGGCGATACGCTTTGGTCATATAGTATTGACTTTGGAAAAAACGACTTCGGGTGGAGCGCATTAGAACTAGATGATGATGGGTATATTTTTATTGGATCGATGTCCATTAGCATAACTCAGTCCAAATTAATTGCATTAAAACTTGATCACAGCGGAAATCTTCTTTGGGTAAGAAAATATTCAATGAATGCTTCGAGTAATGTTGGTTATTCATCTCAGAGATTGGGCAACGGGTCGATACTAATTCACGGCGGAAGTTCAATTATTACCGCCGATACTAAAGGTTATCCCAAAGAAATAATTTCAACCGGTTATAAAGGAATGTCTGTTAAACAAACTTCAGACGGCGGCTTCATTATGCTGACATCTACAAATCTTTTTAAATATGACAAATATGGAAGCTTACAATGGCGCAATGATTTTTTTTATTGGGGGTACTTGATTGGCTATATTTCAGCAAATTACGTTGAACAGGCTCAAGACGGCGGATTTATTATTACAGGTTCTTATGCACACGGTTCAAGTATTCAGATCTTTGTTGTTAAAACAGATTCGCTCGGCAGATATAAAAGAATAATTGTTCTTGCACCAAACGGAGGCGAGCAATTGCAGGCAAATAGCATATTTAAAATTAAATGGCAGCATACATTTGCTAAATTTGTTACAATTCAATTTCAAACAAATGAGGATGGAAAATGGCATACTATAGTACAAAACTTTCCTGCCGATTCATTGAGTTACAACTGGACAATTCCTCATATAAACGAACGTGGCGCTCTATTAAGAATAACCGATGTGAACGATGGCAGTAGTTTTGATGAAAGTAATGGACATTTTAAAATCTTTATCCCATCAAGCGTAGATGGAAATTATTCGATAAATGAATTTTCCCTTTATCAAAACTTTCCCAATCCTTTTAATTCAAGAACATTGATTCGATATGTAATTCCAACACAAGAGACGCAAAATGCAATGACTTTACCACAAGTTACATTAAAGATCTATGATGTTCTTGGCAGAGAATTACAAACTCTGGTCGATGAACCTAAACCGCCAGGTGAATATGAAATTGAACTTGATGCAATTGGATTCGCGAGTGGAGTGTATTTTTACAAACTACAAGTCAACAATAGATTCATTTCTAAGAAAATGATTATATTACAGTAGTGTTTATCGTAACATTATGAAGTGTCCTAGTGCCTAAAATGATACAAAGATTATTATACATTGTTTCACTGGTCATTATCTTTTTTAATCTCTCCACACACTCACTCTCTGCCCAAATAATTACTTTTGAAAAAATTATTGGGGACACGAACTACACAGAAAATGCAACATCTGTAGTTTGCCCTGATGAAAATAGTTTAATTATAGCTGGGATTTCATTGAACATTTACTCACAAGAATCGAAAGCCATTATTACAAAATTAGATAAGCATGGTAATTCTGTATGGACTCTGGAGTTTGAATGTATAACAAACAAATCATATGGTAGAAATAAAGTACTTCTTTCTAATGATAACCATTTAATATTTATGTACACATCTCGCGAATCGAGAATTGCTCTTGCTAAGATCACAACCGATGGTTTACAAATCTGGCAGAAAGAAATCGCTGGAGCATTTAATTATATCGGTCATGATATGATTTTAACAAAGGATAATGGTTTAGTAATTGTCGGCAATCAAAAGATTGCGGCCAGTGACATATTAGTAATTAGAACAGACCCTGAAGGTGAAATCCAGTGTTTAAAAGTCCTGGACGCTGGTAAAAATGAGTACGGTTATACTGTAAAACAGACCCTTGACAATTGTTTTGTCATATTGGGTTCTTATGAAACCTCTCTTACTAAGAGAAGAATTTTTCTTACTAAGCTCGATTCTCTTGGTAATACACTCTGGCAAAGAAAATTTGATATAGCATCATACTATGGAAAAGTAGTTTTTGATCTTCAAGTGACTAATAATGACTATTTAATTATAAGCGGTGGAAAATCGCTTTATTTTACAAATAATATTGGGCATCCAATTTGGTCAAAAACCTTCGATACTAAAATATATTCAATCGTATCTCTGAATGATTCAGCATTTTTTATCGCTACTTCAGAAGATGTGTATCAAAAGCCAAATGAAATCATAAAATTAGATTTTTATGGAGTTGTATTAACTCGGAAAACGTTCTCAGGGGTAACGGAGGAGATTAAAGTATCTCTAGACAGCGGATTAATTTTTACTGGAAATTATAAAGGTGATTATTGGATATTAAAATCGAATAAAGATTTATTTTACAAAAAGCTTTTTTTACTTCAACCTAAAGTTTCTGAAAAAATCTGGGGCGGATTCAATTATTTAATTATGTGGAATAGTCTTAACATCGATTTTTATAACATTGAGTATTCAACTGATAATGGTTTAACATGGATAAGCATAATAGAGAATTATTCATCGACTTCTAATTCGTTCACATGGAAAGTACCATCAATCACAACTAAATTGTGTAAAATTAAAATAAGGGACGCAACTGGCTTAGGTCCAGTTACAATTATTGAAACTCCGATTGAAATAATTTCACCTAATAATAATGAAGATTATATAGCAATTAACAATGTTCTGATGTGGTTTGACAATACAGGTGTCGGCTCTCATTCCTCCTCTGCAAATAGAGCCGGTTTTTTATGGCCTGGCGGAATTAACTCAATAAATCAACTTTCATTTAAAGATGGTTTCCTTTGGTCTTTTTATGCTACTTACCCTTCTTTAACCGCTGGGGGAAGTTCATATAGGAGCGGACTCCAACCCGGGCAGATACTCCCTGGAAAAGTCCCATCAAACCCAAACGATTCACGTTTCAAGATTTGGAAAATCAAAAAAAATTGGGAATCTCTACCCCCAAGTTTAGAAAAAGATCGATTACAATATGATTATATTAATTGGCCTATAGATTTGGGTGCTCCATGGGAAGATATTAATCTGAATGGATTCTACGATCCTGGAATCGATAAGCCCAAGTTCTACGGAGATGAAACTAATTGGTTTATAATGAACGACTTAGATACAACCAAAACTATTGCTCTATTTGGTTCAAAACCGATTGGTTTAGAAATTCACTCATATATATTTGGTTATAAAAAAGAAAACTTTTTAAATGATGTGATATTTAAAAAATATAAAATCATCAATAAATCCAGCAAAAATCTTGAAAACTTTATCTTTAGCTATTGGGCTGATCCAGATATCGGAAATCGGTTTGATGATTATTGTGGTGGTGATATCTCTCTGAACCTTGCGTATTGCTATAATACTTCAAATTATGACTCTATTTGGGGTGAATCTCCACCAGTTATAGGATACAGTATTTTGCAGGGACCGAAACAAACGGCGACTATCATCGATTCTGCATTTTTCAACGATAAATGGATAAAGGGTTATAAGAATCTTCGAGCACGAGCATTTATAATTAATACACCACCAGAACAAGGTAGATTAATGATATATATAGAGCCGCATAAAGGTTCCCATGCTGGAACTCCTTATGCTCTGAGGAATTATCAACAGGGAGCCGGATATCAGGGTGAATATATCTATGATCCAATTACATTTGTAGGAACTCGATTTTGGTTAACTGGCGATCCTGTTAGTGGAATTGGGTGGTATGAGGGACCTGGTTGGCCATCTACGTTATACACGACACCTCGCCCCGATGATGGAAACAGAAGAATGCTCATATCAACTCATCCATTTACATTTGCTGTAAATGATACACAAGAGGTTGTAATTGTAATTATGGCAGCACGCGGCAGCAGTAATCTTCAAGGAATTGAAATGCTAAAAAATAATTTTCGTCAATTAAATCTACAATCTTATTCTGGCTTATTAACTAGCGTAGGTGAAACAACAACTTCGAGAAATTATTCTTTTGTTCTACACCAAAACTTCCCCAATCCATTCAATTCAAGAACAATGATTCGATACGTAATTCCAACATTAGAGACACAAAACGCAATGACTCTACCAAAAGTTACATTAAAGATCTACGATGTTCTTGGCAGAGAAATAAAAACTCTGGTTAACGAACCCAAACCGTTAGGGGAATATGAAATTGAACTTAATGCGAGCGGATTTGCGAGTGGAGTTTACTTTTACAAATTGGAAGCAGGAAAATATTCTGCTACTAAAAAATTAATTCTTTTAAGATAATATTACGGAGATTTGTATGAGATTAAAGCTTTTCGCTTCTCTTTCTTTTCTCTTTTTTCTGAATCTTTCTCTCTTTTCACAACAGAAATATATTGCTGACCAGATCATAGTCAAAATCTCTGCCGATGAATTCCCAAATTTTTCGCCAAAATCAAAAAATGGAGTTCTCGAAACCGGAATAAGCACCATTGATGAGCTAAATAGAAAATATCAAATCAATTCCATCGAACCGTTCTTAAAATTCAAACCAAAAGATACTGAGCTTGATAAAGAATTTGGCTTATCGAGAATTTTTGTCTTTAACTTCCCGAGTTTTCTAAACCCAAAATTTATTTCCAATGAATTCAGCAAGCTTGACGTTGTTGAATCGGCTGAACCAAATTATGTTTATTCCACAACTTCATATCCAAATGATCCTAATTATCAAAAACAATGGGCTCACGAGAATCGTGGACAGGTCATTCCGTTGGGGGGCGGCGCTCCGGTTGGAACACCTGGTGTTGATATCGAAACAAGAAAAGCGTGGACAATCACTATAGGATCAAGAGATTTAATTCTTGCGATTTTAGATACTGGACTTGACTACCATCATCCGGAATTTGCCGGCAGGATAATTCCAGGATATGATTTTAAATACGGCGACGATGATCCTATGGACGACGATGGACATGGAACAGTGATGTTTGGAATTGCTGCCGCAACAGGCAATAACAATATCGGAATGGCAGGTGTAGATTGGAATTGCCGTCTTCTGCCAGTCAAAGTAATTGGCAAAGGAACGGGTTCAGAACAATCTGTATCGAATGGAGTTATTTTTGCTGCAGACAGCGGAGCAAAAGTAATTTCGATGAGCTGGGGAAGTACGACAAATTCCGGTTATCTTAAATCGGCAATCGATTATGCTTATGCAAAAGGTTGTGTGTTATTTGGTTCGCGAGGCAATTGGAACGATACTGCATCGTTTTATCCTGCTTCATATACAAATGTTATGGCAGTGGGCGCTTTAAGTCCATGCGATGGAAGAAAAACTTTTTCAACTTGCGATGGAGAGAACTGGGCAAGCAATTACGGTATCGATTTGGATTTTCTGGCACCTGGAACAAGAATTTTTTCAACTGACATGATAGGGCAGCTTGGCTACTCACCGAATGAATATTTTCAATTTGCAAACGGTACATCGGCAGCAACACCTCATGCCGCAGGAGTCGCAGCTTTGATTCTTTCACTTAATCCATTCTTGAGCCAGGATTCTATCCGAAATCTGATGAGATATTCATGTATCGATTTGGGTTCAGATGGATTCGATTTGGAAACAGGTTATGGAAGATTGAATGCATTTAGAACTGTAAAGAATATTTCAAAACAAAAACTATTTGCTGGCCCAAATAAAATTATTTTCTCGGAGACTGAAGTTGGAACAACCAAAGATTTATATTTAGATTTTTACAATAACACAGATGCCTCCAGATCAATCTCCTTAAACTTTTCGGATTCAGGATATGCAGCTGATAGAAACAATTTTACAGTTTTGAAAGATCGTTTTGAGATTGTAAAAATCCAATTTCATCCGACACGGACCGGTAAATTTACTTCCATATTAAGCTGCAATGCCGGGGATACAACTATAATTATTCTAATAGAAGGAAATGCTGTCTATTATCCTAAGGTATCACTCTCATCCTCATCACTTCATTTTAATCTAAATAATACAGATTCAACAAAAACTTCCTTAATAATAAACAATTCTGGCCTTGCCGATCTAAGTTGGAAGCTCAATGGTGTTAATTTTGAAAATTCTTTTACTCGCTCATATCCAGAACATTATTACACAAAACTAAAACGAAAAGGGGAGCCCGATACACGTGTGGGAATAAGGCAAACTGAGAAATCTGGCGGGATTGATAAATTTGGTTATTGGTGGATAACGAACGAGCACTCTAAAGGTCCTTCTTACAGCTTTACAGATATTTCAACCACTGGAACGAAAATCAATCTGCTTCAGGTTAATTCCAATCTTCCAGCCAAGGATGAGGGTTTTGGAATAATTGACCTTCCATTCGATTTTATTTTTTACGGTTTTACGTTTAACAAAACTGTGGTTTCGTCCAACGGATTTATTACGTTCAACTTTTATTTTTTTGAAGAGTCCAGTATTAATTATCCAATCCCGAGTTTTAATCGCCCGGATGCAATCATCTCTCCGTTTTGGACAGACTTAGACGGAACAAAAAAAGGGGATATTTATTATCAGCAGATTGATGATAAGTTTATTATTCAGTGGAACAATTGGGATTATTGGCCTTCGTCAAATGGAGATCTTACTTTTCAAATTATTCTTTTTTCAAATTCATCCAAAGTGCAATTTGTGTACAGTAAAATAAATTCAACTTGGAATTTTGAGACGATTGGAATAGAGAATTTTGACGGGAATGATGGATTGGAGATTGCTTTCAATACTAGTTTTATTAAAAATAATCTGCTTTTAGAAATCGACCTTTTCTTATCATCAAATCCAATTAGCGGAAATATTCTTCCTATGTCATCTCAGCCAATATTTCTAACTGCGAAGTCAAAGGGATTGAAGTCGGACGTTTATCATACAGAAATACTTCTATCAACAAATGATCCTAACAATATTGAGATTAAAATCCCAGCAACTGTTTCGATCTCAACGAACATTTCTGACAAGAATGATATACCGGATAAATTCGTATTGTATCAAAATTATCCGAATCCGTTTAATGGAGTAACTAGTATTGTGTATTTAGTACCGAGAAAAAAACATGTTCTATTGAAAGTTTATGATGTACTTGGACGTGAAGTTGCAACGCTTGTTGATGAAATTAAAGATGCTGGATTCTATCATTTTCCATTTTCAATTTTACATTATCCATTGCGCAGCTCCGTTTATTTCTATCAGCTCAAAGCCGGTAATCGCGTTGAGACGAAAAAAATGGTTTATCTCAAATAGCTCAACCAAAATAATTAGTTCAAAACGATTTAACGAGAATTATTCCTTCCGTTGGTTCAAGTTTTAAAATGTCTTTTACAATTTTCTGTTCATCTTTTGAATTATAAACTTTTATCCCGTCTGCAAGAACATACCATTCACCAGATGGGATTGATATTTCGCTTTTATTCTTATTGCTTCCATTCACAAATACAAGCAATTCGGCTTGATCTTTCATTTTCGAAATGTAACCAACCGCAAATTCATTAGTTGAATCGGAAATAAAAGTAAGATCTGATAAGGAAGATTTACGAAGCTGAGGGTATTTCTTTTTTAGATTAATTATTCCCTTGTAGTAAAGTAGAAGCTCTTTGTTCCAATCAACGTGCTCATAGTTGATATAGTTAGTTTCGTTATCTTTATCATAGCTGTTATGATCGAGTGTGCCGATATGAATATCCGGTGTCGATGTAAGTGCAATTATTTTTGAACGTGCAAACTCTTGCCCGGAATGGATCATAACAGGACCTTGAAGCGAGAAAAGAGTTAATGCTGCAAGTTTATGAATCTTCAATTCCTCCTTTGAAAGGGTCACTAATTTTTTTGCGTCTCTTACCGCGTCATGTCTTTCGATCTTTCCGGTTGCTAAACGGACAAAATCGCCAAGTGTATAACCATCGTGCGACTCAAGATAATTTATCGAGTGTTCAGATTTTTGAAACAAGCCAGTCATTTTCTCAAGCGTTCCGGAAAAGAATTTTTTCATCGATGCAGTATTCACACCATGATCCCAATTCCCGAAAATGAATCCTTTTCGATTAAATGGATTTTCTCCTTTAATTCCGTTTCTCGCGACATCGTTCCATGCCGCCCATCCTATTTTCGAAAATCCTGCAGGATCGTATCCACCTCCCCATGGCTCGGCAATAATAATTACATTCGGATTTATTTTTTTGGTTTCTTCAATTATCAGTTCACAAGTTTCTCGGTCAATTAACTGTGCCAAATCAAATCGAAATCCGTCGATTTTATATTCGGTCATCCAATGTATAATACTTTCGAGAATTAGTTTTCTGAATAAAGGGCGTTCAGTTTTTGTATCATTGCCGCATCCGCTGAATGAAAGAAAGTTTTGTGATGAATCCAATCCGAAATAATATTTTTTATCGATGTACTTAAACGGATTCCAATCATATTGCGAACAGTGGTTGTAAACTACATCGAGAATAACCGCGATCCCTTCCTTGTGAAATGTTTTTACCATTTCTTTAAATTCGTGAACTTGCCTTCCATCCGTTCCGTTCCATTCTCCAATATTGCTTTTCCCATTCGAAGAATAATAACTTTCCGGAGCAAAGAAATAAGTTGACATATAGCCCCAATGATTTCTTTCGTATGGATTCCACGAATTATAGAACCCGCGATGATTTCGTTTATACGGAATCTCCCAATTCGCAAAGTCGTGAACGGGCAGGAGCTCGACCGCATTCACTCCAAGCTCTTTTAAATAATTAATTCCGCCACGGATATTTTTTTCTGTCAATCCAAGATACGAGCCGGGATTTTTTGCTTGCGAAGAAGAATGTGCAGTCATATCACGCACGTGCATTTCATAAATTACTAATTCATCTGGTGAGTGTTTCACCCAACCTGTATTTTCCCAGTCAAAATCATTTCTGTGAATTAATGTCCGCGATTCGTGTTCATAAGAGTTTTTTGATGCAACTGCAGTTGAATAGGGATCTGCAATTAATACATTTGCATCGAACATTTCTGTTTCATCTTGAGGACCATCTACTCTATAAACGTAATATTTATTCCACAATTCTTCTTCGATGGTTAATCTCCATACTCCATCTGTATCGCGGCTCATAAAATATTCTTTTCCGAATTCGTCTCTTACATCATCGAAAAGAACAAGCTTGACCATCGACGCCCTCGGTGCAAAAATATTGAAATTTGTTCGCTCGTTTTTTATTTCCCATCCTAGCTTCTTCTCTGTTGTGAATTTATCAAAGACTCGCCCTGGTTCAGCTTTAACTTTCCCGAAATTCTTTATTTCTATAAATATTGGCTCCGAAAGTTCTATCTCTGATGTGTAAAGAAACAGTACGTCATGATGCTGTTCAATACTTTTTAATACTGCCCCTTGCAGTTTGACATCTTCGGATTTTATTGTCAGATTGTTGTACGGCAGTTTTACTGCAATCGAATCGAAACTTACTATCTCTGCCGAGAGCTTAAGTTGTGCTGTTGTTGTTCGTGTCATACTAGTAATTAATATTACTGATAAAAATATTATCGAGATTATCGAATGATTTTTCATTTTAATACCGATTTTACGTCTCAAATATAATAAAACTTATTAAGCGAATTTGGACTGTATTTCGAATTCATAATTGAAACCAATTTTCAAATAAACCATCAAACTCTTAAAGGAAAGATTTTATATGAAAACGAAAAAAGCTTATATCAAACAAATTTCTGGAATTACATTCGCTGGAAAAACCGATTCAAATCACTGGCTAACAATGGATGGACCCGAAGAGTTCGGCGGAAGCAACGCCGGCATCAGGCCGAAAGAATTAATTCTCCTTGGATTGGCTGGTTGCACCGGGAGTGATGTGGTTTCTATTCTTAAGAAAAAACGGATTGTTTTGACAGATTTTGAAATCAACATTGAAGCCGAAGTCTCCGATGAACATCCGCAAGTCTTTACTAAAATAATTCTCGAATATGTCTTTTATGGCAGTGGGATTAAGAAAGAAGATATCGAAAGAGCAATCGAACTCTCTCAGACAAAATATTGCTCAGTCTCCGCAATGCTGAAAAACTCAGTTGAGATTGTGCATGCATTTGTAATTAAAGAAGATTAATTCGTTGAGTTTTACTCTAGCTTTTTAATCTTCATCAGCGCGGAATAATCTGCTATCTGCCGTGTTGAATCTGTGTGCGGATATGGATCTAGCTGCATTAATGTAATGCGATAGCCCAGTGTATCAATATATTTATGAGCAACTGTATCTGCTCTTCCAACAAATCCTTCAATCTTCAGATTAAATTTTCTTTCATACATACTGGGCGTAAAAAGTTTAAATTCCAAATTCGCTTCGCCCTGCCAAACACAAACGACATTTGAAGGACAGCGAGATTCTGAAAGGACCTCATTGAAAGTCAAATAAATTGGTTCGGCGCCAATTGAAATGGTTTGTTTATATTTGAGCCAAACCTCCTCAAGCAGCGTTGAAGAAGAGTCTACTGACGAATCCTCGCTGCAAGAAAAAACCAAGAGAGGAAAAAGCAGCATAAACTTTTTCATATTAACTCCAGATTATTTACTTCTTTATTTTCTTGTGCACCTCAATCCAATCTTTCATTTCAGCAAGATTGTTTGAAAGATCCCACCACCCATTTTTGAATGCAGCATAGTCGGGTCCTGACATCGCTGATGCGTATCGAATCGAATTTGAGTACAACAGCCATTGCTTAATCCACTTTATTTCTATGGTTTCATCAAATGGATTGTTCTTATTCGCTAAACCGGCATTCCACGCTTCAAGTAAAAGCTGCGTGGCGGTTAAGGTCATTTTATTAGTTTCCTCAATCGTCTTATCAAGTTTCTTAAAATGATTCGATGCGTAAGTTGTTGAATGGCATGATTGGCAAACTTTACTCATTTTTACTATTCGAGCAGATTGCTCTTCTTTTGAAATTAAAAACTCACTCGCATTTTCTCCGGTGAAAGTTGTCGGAAGTATAAGTCCATCTTTATTTCTGATTATTGAAGTGTTTCCATTTTTTGGCTGCGGATGTGCATAAATTAATCCGAAAAGCCTCGTCCACAAACGAGAGCCAAAATCGTGTGAACGTTCGGCAATTATATCTCCGCTTGAGTTCACTAATAAACTGTTATGACAGGAAGTGCAGGTTGGTGCAGAAAAATCTTTTCCAACTGTCCAGGGAACATTCGTCCAGTTCCATTTTTCTTTTTTGGATTCAAAAATATTCCCGTGTTTACTTTCTTTATAAACGTTGTATGCCGGCACGTCAGGTTCTAAGTGACACTGTCCGCATGTATATGGCTTGCGTGCGATCTCGATTGAAAAACTGTGCCTCGGATGACACGATGTACATGCGCCCTTGCTTCCATCCGGATTAATTCTTCCTACTCCATGATTTGGCCAATTCGAAAGATTGGGGATTTCAATTTCGCCGAGATCTGTTTCAACACTACGCATTCCTTTTACTTCAATCTTCGTTCCATGACAAGCATAACAACTTTCACTTCTTGCGTTTTCAAACTCTTTAGTCTGAACGATTTTTCCATTTTTAAATTCTTTTGTGCTCGTTATCGTTTCGACTAAAGTGTGATAAACCGGATTCTCCTCAAGATTACCAATAGCATTTGCCTTTTTGCTTTCAGAATATTGCGTTGCTTCTATAGGATGACAAGTGCTGCAATCGTTCGGACTGACTATAACATTTATACGATAACCAAAATGGTCGAAATTGTCTTTATGCGAATCTGCATTCAGACTATGACACTCATAACAGCCGATTACTTTATCACCGAATTTTTCCTGAATTTTGTTTGAGGAAACTCTTTTTTCTAATTCAGGTTTAGAAATCGCTTGCTGCAAATTTATTTTTGAGTGGAGGCTTGTCTGCCAATCTTCTACGATTCCAGGCGTTACAGATGAGTGGCAATCTAAACATGCCTCAGATTCTTCGCTTAGCTTAAGGGCTGAGTTGATATTTTTTTCTTTTGTGGGAAGTGAGGCAACAAAAAAAACTGGCACAAAGAATATAAATGAAATGAGGAGGATTCTATTTCTCATACTTAGTTCCTTTGATTTCGAATTGATCAACTTGAAAATATGAACTCACGATCAAGACTTTTGACTTGAGTAAATATACATTCTTTTAGAGTAAATCAAAATTCCATTCACTTCTTATTAAATTATTCGGACTTATTTAAGAATGACATCATTCAATCGCTGAAAATCTCAACTTGCTCTGTTGAAAAAATAATCAAATCAAAGTTCTTCATTTATAAAGAATTACAACACTATCCTGTTTTGTTGTGTAAATATATTCATCAATAAAAATTAAAGATCAAATTCTTCTTTCACAGAAACTTTCTCCTAACCTCTTGATACTAAAGAGGTTAAAGTGGTATTTATTTATCTATTCCATTATGGCACTCAAATTGTTTTCTTTTCTCAAGAAAACTTAAGGAAGATATGCCATGACAGCAATATTAGTCGCGTTAATGTTTCTTATCACCATAACTGTTGGTTTGATAATTACAAAAGTCCGTGAAAAAAAACGAGATGAAGCAATAGCTGTTCCAAAATCTCATAGCTATGCTGTATTTTCAAAAGATTCTATTCTTACTCCAAAAGGAATTTATTTTTCCCAAAATCACAACTGGGTGCAAATCGAAACAAATGGAAATGCAAAAATTGGTATTGATGATCTTTTAAACAAAGCACTCGGATTCTTTAAAATAGTGAATGTTTGCCGAACGGGTCAGCTTGTAAAAAAAGGTGAAGTAATTGCCCAAATCGATTTGAACGGCAAATCGCTAAACATCTATTCTCCACTTGATGGAAAAATAATATCAGTCAATAAAGATCTGATTGAAGATGCAGCAAGATTTAAGGAATCGCCTTATGATGATGACTGGATAGTGAATGTCGAGCCGCTCAATTTAAAAGAAAATCTGCTCTCGCTTCATATTGGCGATGAAGTTATTTCGTGGATGAAGAATGAACTTTCCCGCTTCAAAGATTTTTTATCTTCTCTTTCGCCTAAAGCTGAACTTGTGGGTGTTACACTCTACGATGGCGGAAATATCAGCGAAGGCGTGCTTGATTTCTTTGACCAAGAAACAATCAAAAAATTTGAAAAAGAGTTTTTGAAATAAAAACTGTCCAAAATTTTTGTTAGAAAATTATTGTATGGAGAAATTTAATGGATAGAAGAAATTTTTTAGCCACAGTCGGTACTGCCGTAGGAGCTAGTTTCATCGGGAGAAATGCCAAAGCATCAGAAAAAATTGAAATGATGGGAATTCTTATCGATACAACTAAATGCCTCGGCTGCCGATCATGCGAATATTCCTGCGCTGAAGCGAATGGATATCCGGAACCTTCAGATGACAGCGACAAACTTTTTAACTCACACCGAAAAACTTCTGAGAATTCTTTAACTGTTGTAAACAAGTTTGTTATCGATGAAAACGAAATATACGTTAAAGAACAATGTATGCACTGCGCCCAGCCTGCATGTGCCGCTGCTTGCTTAACCAGAGCAATGCATAAAACAAAAGAAGGGCCCGTTGTATGGGATGGGAGTAAATGCATGGGCTGCCGGTTCTGTATGATTTCATGTCCGTTTGATATTCCAAAGTTTGAGTACTTTAGTGCTAATCCAAAAATCTCAAAATGCGTTATGTGTTGGGAAAGATTAGCAAAAGGAGAAATCCCTGCTTGCGCAGAGAACTGTCCGAATGAAGCAATAGTTTTTGGAAAGAGAAGCGACTTAATTCATGAGGCGAATAACAGAATATATTCCGAACCTGACGCATATGTAAAACATATTTACGGCGAACATGAAGTCGGTGGAACCGGAGTTCTCTACTTATCTTCTGTGTCTTTTGAGAATTTTAAGTTCAGAACTGACCTTGGCGAAGAAGCATATCCGGAATTTACTAAAGAATTCTTATATGGAGTTCCGGTTATCCTAACTCTCTTCCCAGCATTTCTGCTTGCATTAAGCAACTCAACTAAACGGGAAAAAACATTTACTGAAGGCGAGGGCGGAAATGGACACTAATAAAAAATCTTTGTCGTTTATGATTTCAGAATTAAAAAGATTTTTCAAATTCTTTTTTTCAGAACTAAAACCGAAAGGAAAAGTGTTCACGCCTTTTAATATAATTACTGGAATTATAATGTTAACCGGTGCCGTATTGCTTGTGATACGATTTGCTTTTGGATTAGGAACAATAACAAACTTATCTCAGGAATATCCTTGGGGATTATGGATAGGTTTTGATGTTATTACTGGAGTTGCTTTTGCCGGCGGTGCTTACGTTTTGACTTTTATCGTTTACATAATGAGAGATGAAAAATATCATCCAATAATCCGTGTGACTGTATTAAATGGATTTTTAGCTTATGTGTTTTATGCTGGCGCACTCCTTCTGGATCTTGGAAGACCATGGAATGTTATTAATCCAATCATAGGAAATTCATTTGGCGTCAGTTCAGTTTTGTTTCTTGTTGCGTGGCACTTTTTACTTTATATGCTCGCTGAGTTTATTGAATTCTCTCCTGCTGCTGCTGAGTGGCTAGGATGGAAAAAAACAAGAAAAGTTTTGGCAGGATTAACTCTCGGCGCTGTAATTTTTGGAATAACTTTATCAACGCTCCATCAATCAGGACTTGGTGCGCTCTACCTGATGGCAAAAGCGAAAATACATCCGCTGTGGTATACTGAATTTATTCCCATACTATTTTTAGTATCAAGTGTTTTTGCCGGTTTGTCAATGGTCATATTCGAAGGATCGATAAGCCATAAAGTTTTTAAACATAGAATAAGCGAGGAGATTCATAGATCACATAATGATATTGTTATCGGTTTGGCAAAAATCTGCGCTGGCGCGATGTTCGTTTACATTTTTTTGAAAGCGCTGGTCTTTGTACACGGGCAACATTGGACATATCTTAATTCAGGATGGGGATTATGGTATTTAGTTGAAATGATTGTCTTTGTTGCTATTCCATGTTTTATTTTTATAGAAGGATATCAAAGTAAAAAAATCAATCTTATAAAATTTGGTGCCGTTCTTACACTTATTGGAATAATACTCAATCGGCTGAATGTTTCTGTAATTGCCTTCAAATGGTATGAAGCAGTAAGATACTATCCGACATGGGGAGAGATAGTTGTAACTCTTGCAGTAATCAGCGCAGAAATTTGGGTCTTTAGATGGATCGTTAATCGTATGCCGATACTCAGCGATATGCCTGATTGGGCAAAACGTCAGGATCAAATCGGTGAACTCGAATCAGTAACTCAAAAATCGGAGTCGTTAAAATGGAAAGCTTCTATTACATAGATATTTTTGAAACAAAAGGAATTGAATACTTACTTGTAATTGGATATTTGATAGTTCTGGTATTTTTCTGGCGCTTGCTCACCAAACCCGAACCGATGATTCAGCGTGCTGAGATTTTCCACCAAATTCGCGGTGCGTTAAGCCAGTGGTTTAAAATGCCAAAGAATTATTTCTATCATCAAGGACACACATGGGCGCTGCCAGCTGAAAACAACTTGATAAAAGTTGGAGTCGACGATTTCGCACAAAGATTATTGGGCATTGCTGATAAAATTCACCTGCCTGCCATTGGAGAAAAAGTTGAGCAGGGGGAGAAGGGTTGGAGACTTTATGTTGACAAAAAAAATATCGATATACTTTCTCCGATAAGCGGTAAAGTTGTTGAATTAAACAGCGACGTTATTAAGAATCCAGGGCTGCTCAACGACGAACCATACACAAATGGATGGATCATGAAAATTCAACCTGAAAAGCCAAAATCTGAATTTAAGAATCTGCTTACAGGTAAAGTCGCTCTCGCTTGGGGTGAAAACACTATTGATATGCTTCAAGAAAAAATGTCCGAAGCAAACGAGTTCGGATTGGTGATGCAGGATGGCGGCTTGCCGATTTCCGGATTTGCGAAAATTATGTCGCCAGACAATTGGGATTCTTTAGTACAAGAATTTTTTATGACGGAATAGATTTATTTTATGACCAACTCAAAGTCAATCAAATGCATATACATGGAATCCGGTTTTGTTGATTACAAAATCTGCGACCGCGATTTTGACTGCGAGAATTGTCCATTTGATCAAGCAATTCATGATCAAAGCGGTTTACATAAATTCCAAATTGCGAAGGACGCACAGGAAGAAAATATTCTTCTTAAGAAATTCGACACAAAAAGAGTTGTCCCATCTGACTTGTTAATTTCAAATAACCACGTATGGATTAAAAAGATCGAAGAAGCAGCCTTTTATGTCGGAATCGACCATTTGGCTCAAAGCTTAATAAAACGAATCAGCACTTTTCAATTTCCTTTTGTCGGCAGTCAAATCACAAAAGGAGAGCCGATAATTTGGGTGATTGGAAAATGGGGGATCGTATCTATTCCATCTCCGGTAAATTGCGAAATTCTCGAATTCAATTCCGATTTGCTCCTCAATCCAAATAAATTTTTCTATGATGACATTTATAGCGTTTGGCTCTTGAAGATTACCGTTGCAGATAAAATAAATTCGATAGATTTTTCTAATGGAATGCGATTCAAAGATCTTCTCGCTCAAGATTTATTGACTATTAAAGCTTTCTCTAAAAAACTCATCTCGAATCCGGCGTTGGGTGTAACTATGTTCGATGGCGGAGAACTCTTGATGGACTTAAACGATCATCTTAGCAATAAAAAATATGTTCAATTACTAAAACTTATCTTCAATAAAAAATAGTTAAGGAAAATATTATGAAAAAACTACTCCCGTTATCTTTGATTATTCTATTTTGCATTTTAATTGGGACCGCAGTCAATTCGCTAGCACAAGATAACAAATTCACTGGCGTTAAAATTTGTTCCGCATGCCATAAAGGCCAAAAAGGAAATATGATTTACGATAAGTGGCTAAAGACAAAACATGCAGAAGCTTATAAAACTCTAGAAAATGAAAAGTCAAAAGAACTCGCTAAAAAGAAAGGGTTGAAAAATCCTCCAACAGAAGCGGATGAATGTTTAAAATGTCATGCAACGGGTTACTTTGAAAAAGATCGGCAGCTTGCTTCAAACAAAAAAGAAGATGGAGTTACTTGCGAAGCTTGTCACGGACCAGGCTCGGCTTATAAATCTTCGCACGGCAAAGAAAAGAAAGAAGATGGAATCAAAAAAGGTTTAATAATTGGCTCGGGCGAAGAAAAGATTTGCAAGAAATGTCACAATTCTGAAAGTCCGACTTTTGCTGGATTCAATTACAAAAAAGATTGGGAAAAAATTAAACACTAATATTTTTTAGATAAAATATCATCGGATTCCAATTGTAGAGAGGATATGTGCAGGGGTTTTGGAATCCGATTTTTTTATCTCTAATCTTCACGTTGCTATTAGTTAGAAACCTGGGTAACTTTGTAATAAGAAAGAAGGTTTTTACAATGCGGAGCCGGCTCACACTTCACAGGACACTTGCTTTCCGATTATTTATAAGTCTTATAATCGTCCTTCTGATTGTTTTTACAATCGATACTTATTACTCTATAAATCGACAGGAATCGCAAGTCATGGACCTCGCTATGATGAGCACAATCCGAAACGGAGACATCATTAAGCGTTCTACTCGATACGGAATGTTGTTGAACAGACGCGAGGATGTGCATCAAATTATTAAAACCATCGGCGATGAGCCCGGAGTAGATGCAATTCGAATCTATAATAAACGCGGCGAGATTATTTTCTCAACTAGGCAGCCAGAATTGTTCACTACTGCCGATCTAAATTCTGTCTCTTGCAATCCATGTCATTTTTTTACCCAGCCGCGATCCGATCTTACCGACAAAGAACGAATTCGAATTTTTAAAAGTGAAACCGGGTCGAGAATCCTTGGCTTAATAAATCCAATTAGGAACGAAGCCGAATGTTCGGATGCTCCTTGTCATATTCATCCAGCTAATGTTGAAATCCTCGGTATTCTTGATGTACAAATGTCGCTCGCTACAATTGACGAACAGATTGCTATCAATAGAAGAGGCTTAATCATCTCTTCAATTATCATTACATTTCTTACTGCGATTTTTTCCGGAATCTTTATTTGGATGATGGTTCACACGCGAGTGAACGAATTAATAAAAGGGGCAAAAGCTATCAGCAATGGGAATCTCGACTACACTCTTGATATTAAAACTAAAGACGAACTTGGGGAGCTCGCACTTGATTTCAATGAAATGTCTAAAAACTTGAACAAAGCTTACAACGAGATCAAAGACTGGAACGAAACACTAAATCTTAAAGTGCAGGAAAAAACAAATCAGCTAAAAGAAATATATGAGCATATTGTTCAAATTGAAAAAATCGCTTCTTTAGGAAAACTTTCGGCAACGGTTGCACATGAGATAAATAATCCCTTAGAAGGAATTCTGACATACAGCAAGCTTGTAATTAAGAAACTGAAGAATCGCCGAGAGGACGTTGAAATTGATAAGGTTGTTCCGTTCCTGGAGATCATTTCATCGGAATCTGAAAGATGCGGCAACATTGTTAAGAATCTTCTTTTATTTTCAAAAGTATCGGAGAACGTTATTGAAAAAAATGACCTTGTGAATATCATTGAGAGAAGCATACTACTGGTTTCTCATCATTTTAAGATCAATAACATCAATTTGATCAAAAAATTCTTATACAAATCGTACGTAATCGATTGCGACAAAAATCAGCTTCACCAAGCAATTATTGCAATTTTGATTAATGCAGTAGAATCAATGCCGAATGGCGGAAATTTAAGCGTTGATATAATCCCTGATAAAACCAAAGTCACGATTGAGATCGCAGATACAGGATGCGGAATACCTCAAGAACATCTTGATAAAATTTTCGATCCATTTTTCACTACAAAAAACAGCGGCAAGGGGACGGGTTTGGGACTTTCGGTTGTGTACGGAATTGTTGAACAGCATCGAGGAAAAATCAACGTCGATAGTCGAGTTGGCGAAGGAACTAAAATGCAGATTATACTTCCAATTGAAAAAATTACCGAATCAGCTTAGTCGAGGTTAAAATGAACAACGAAATAAAAATTTTAATTGTAGACGATGAACAAGTCGTACGTGAATCGCTTAAACATTGGTTTGAAGAGGATGGATATAAAGTTGACGTATCTGAAGACGCGTTTAACGTTCTCGAAATGCTTCAGCCTGATAAATGGGATATTATGCTGGTAGATATCAAAATGCCGAAGATGAGCGGATTGGAGCTTCTTGAAAAAGTTAAAGTTGTCGATCCAGAATGTGTGGTTATTATTATTACCGCTTATGCTTCTGTCCCCACGGCAGTTCAAGCATTGAAAAATGGAGCTTTCGATTATGTCACAAAACCGATTGATCCGGATGAGCTTTCTCATTTAATAGAAAAAGCTATTAAACACAAAAACTTAAAACGCGAAAACATAGCTCTTAAATCTCGAATCGACGAAATGCTGCATCTAGAAGACCTTGTGGGCGAAAGTCCTGAAATGAAAAAAGTTTTTGAGCTGATTCAAATTGTTGCACCGCAGGATACAACCGTTATGATACGCGGAGAAAGCGGAACGGGCAAAGAATTGATTGCTCGAGCCATTCATATAAATTCTACTAGAAAATACTATCCGATTATTCCTGTCAATTGCGGTGCATTCGCCGAAAGTCTTTTAGAAAGCGAACTGTTCGGACACGAAAAAGGTGCTTTCACTGGGGCCCAATACAAAAGAAAGGGCAAAATTGAAATGGCAGATGGCGGGACTCTTTTCTTAGACGAAGTCGGAAGTCTCTCGCCAAAAATGCAGGTTGAACTTTTGCGTGTTATCGAATCTAAGCAATTCCACCGGGTAGGTGGAAACGAGCTAGTGAAAGTAAATTTTAGATTGATCTCAGCAACAAATGAACCTCTTGAAAAGCTCGTTGAAGAGGGAAATTTCAGAGAAGATCTTTACTACAGATTGAACGTTTTCGCTATTTATGTTCCGCCGTTAAGAGAAAGACGTTCGGATATTCCTGTTCTTGCAAAGTTTTTTATAAATAAGTTCTCACGTTTAATGAACAAACCGATAAAGGACATTTCTAAAGATGCAATGGAAATTCTGCTGAATTACAATTGGTCTGGTAATGTCCGAGAGCTCGAAAACGCAATCGAACGGGCAATGGTGGTTGGTACATTCTCCGAAATCCAAGCAGACAATCTCCCGTTCAAAATTGAAAACACAAAAGGAATGTCCGATTCTCTTTCTGAACTTGAAAGACTTCACATAAAAAAAGTTTTGTTCAAGCATGATTGGAATGTAACAAGAGCAGCAGCCGCGCTTGAGATAGACCGAGTTACTCTTTATAATAAGATTAAAAAGTATGAACTCAGAAAAGAGTAATGAAACTAAAAGCAGCCGTCGTTCTACTCAATTTTGCAAATCGATCTGCGTTATCTCGCATAGTTGACAATTTAAGAAGAATTTTTCCTCATGAATGGGAATTATTAAATTCTGATTTCAATGCTATAGATTTTTTCTCCCCTGCGAGGAACCAATATTACTCCACGAAAATCCTCGAAAAAATACTCCATTCATACAACGAAAAGTTTGACAAAATTCTTTTGGTAACCGATCACGATCTTTACGTCCCGGTATTAACTTTCGTTTTCGGTGAAGCGCAGCTAAGCGGAACTGCAGCTGTTGTGAGCACTTGCAGATTGCACCAAGAGTTTTATGGTCTGCCAACCGACGATCACATATTATTAGATAGACTCGAAAAAGAAATCTTTCACGAACTCGGACATACTTTTGGTCTGCGTCATTGCCGCGATTGGAACTGTGTGATGCACTCTTCCTCAAATGTTGATGAGATTGATATAAAGCCAAAGGATTTCTGCAAAACTTGTTCGAAAAAGATTCAATCGTCAGCAGAAGAAAAGATTCCATCCCGACATGTCGGGATGGAATCTTTTAACGTTCTTGCTTTCATTTAACACTCTCCTCTACAATTTTTATCTCCTCCTCCGTTAAACCATAAAGCTCATAGACAAGTTTGTCTATGAGCTTATCGGTTGTTTCTATTTGCCGTTTAAGGCATTCCTTTTCGTCAGGAGTTGACACAACGTCAACATTCTTTTTTGCATTTATCATAAAATCAGCAAGCGAAATAAGTTTATCATGTTTGCTAGCATTGATGGCAACTTGAAAATTTATTCCCTGAATAGGAATTTGGGATAAATATTCTTTTGAAAGATTGACTGTCAGTTTAGATTCATTTGTAAATTTCTTTAAATAGTACCAATTGATAAGAGTTGAATTTAGCAATGCAAGGACGTATTTGATATTATATTCTGTATTATGATTTAATATAAGATTATTAATAGATTCTTTATTGTAAAATTGTTGATTATCATATGCAACATTTAATGGTCTCTTTCCTCCTGTTATCCTTTGAATTAGAAGCTTCTCCTTTGATTCAAATATTTCAGGAGTCCTTGGACGATGTAGAAGTTGAGGTTCGTAGAGTAAGTATTTTTCAACTTGTGTTATATAATAACGAGAAATATCCTTTCCCTCAAGAAAGGGTTTTAATCCTTTTCTGAATTTATTAAAAACCACATCACTTCGATTTTTTGTGATTACCACACCAAATATTAATTCTTTACAGATATTACCAAGAAGAAGGCTCTTTTGTTCAAGTTTTCCTAAAATTGAATTGTCTAAATAAGAACTTTTTGTACTTATAATAAAACTTGGTGCGGTTAATTCTGATTGTCTAATTGTATTGGTTACTTTCTCTATGCCTTCTTTTATTTGGATAATATTATTTTCTACTAGATTATTTTTCTCTAATTTTAGAATTATGGAGCTTGTTGTGACTCTTTTGAAAACGCCACTTCCTAAATCTGCAATCTCTTTAATAGCTGAATTCACTACAATAAATTCTCTCGAATTTGAATAAGAGGTTACTCTTAAAAACGTATTGGGAATAATAAAGGACACTAACCCTTTTGGTCTTAGCAATTTCATTGATTTTTCTATTAATAATGTAAACAAATTAATTTTCCCTGTACCAGACTCATACTTTTTATTAAAATAACTTTTCTCTAGTTCGCTAATACCAAAATTACCTCCAAAAACATACGGCGGATTTCCAATCACGCAATCAAATCCACCCTCCTGCATAATGTTCTTAAATTCAGTACTCCAATCAAATACATTTATCCGTATTCGTTCTTCGTCATCAACAAATAGTAATTGTGTCTGCTCATAAAAATCCGGAC
>Ga0194126_10003521_pt1 | contig 24642 bp, 22 predicted proteins | sample TA2KigC150mmetaG_FD_148641 | JGI IMG/M metagenome (GOLD analysis project Ga0194126, IMG submission 148641) | Freshwater microbial communities from Lake Tanganyika, Tanzania - TA2015035 Kigoma Deep Cast 150m | ecosystem: Environmental > Aquatic > Freshwater > Lake | place: Tanzania: Lake... | reverse complement strand
GGCCAAAGCCATGGCCTGGGACCTGGGCGGCAACATGAGCGCCGAGATCGAGCGCGCCATCCTGCTCAAAACGCTTTCGCCCGAACTCCTGGCCGACCTCTACCCCCCGTACCCGCAGGACCACCCTGTCATCGTGCCGGAGATCGGCGGGATGGATGTGGCTGGCGCCGCCTCCCCGGCGGCCTCCGAATCCGTGGCAGCCCCGGTCTCCATCTACGAAAACCTGCTGGTGAACCTGGCGCTGATGGAAAATGTGCTCGGCAAGGCCGGTCCCGGCATTGGCTCGAACTCCTGGGCCATTTCGGGCGACCTGACGGCCACCGGCATGCCCCTGCTGGCAAACGACCCGCACCTCGGCATCCAGATGCCTTCCATCTGGTACCAGGTGAACCTGCAATGCACCCCGAAGGGCGAAGCCTGTCCCTACACCGTGGCCGGTTTCTCCTTTGCCGGCGTCCCCGGTGTGGTGATCGGACACAACGACCAGATCGCCTGGGGCTTCACCAATGTCGGCCCGGACGTGATGGACCTCTACATCGAAAAGGTCAACCCGGATAATCCCGACCAGTACGAAGTGAACGGCGAATGGGTCGATATGGATGTCCACACGGAGACGATCCTGGTTGGCGGGGGGGAGCCGGTCGAGATCACGATCCGGTCCACCCGCCACGGACCGGTAATCTCCGAAACCTACGGTCCCCTGAGCCAGGCGGCCGAGGAAGGCGAACCCTCATTCACCGAGCAGGCCGGGATCGACCTGCCGGAGACCTACGCCGTGGCCCTGCGCTGGACGGCGCTCGAACCGGCGCATACATTCGAGGCCATCTGGCAGTTCAACCGGGCGCAGGGATGGGAGGAATTCCGCCAGGCGGCGCAGTACTGGACGGTGCCATCCCAAAACCTGCTCTATGCAGACGTGCAGGGTAACATCGGTTACCAGATGCCCGGCAATGTCCCGATCCGCGCCGGCGGCGACGGGCAACTGCCTGTCCCCGGCTGGACGGACGAATTCGAGTGGACCGGTTTCATCCCCTTCGCAGAGTTGCCCTATACCTTCAACCCACCGCAGGGGTACATCGTCACCGCCAATAACCAGGTCAACCCCCGGGATTACCCCTATCTCATCACCCTGGACTGGGATTACGGTTTCCGCGCCGGGCGCATCGTGGACATGATCGAGAATGCCCCGGGCGCGATCGACATATCCTATGTCCGGCAGATGCAGTTCGATTCGAAGAACCTGAATGCCGAAACCCTGGCGCCGCTCCTGCTGGCGCTCGACCTCGACCCGAACCTGGCAGGGATCCGCGACCAGGCGCTTGCCGGCTGGGACTACCAGAACCTGGCCGATTCACAGGCCGCGGCCCTCTTCGAATACTTCTGGTGGGACCTGGCGCTCGGCATCTTTGCAGACGACCTGCCTGAGGGTCATACCCCGAAGGGCGGGGCGCGCTGGTATGAAGTCATCCGCAACCTGGTGGATGATCCTGACAGCCCGTGGTGGGACGACAAGGCCACCGCCGGCATCGTCGAGAGCCGCGACGAGATCATCAGCGCCGCATTCAGCCTGGCGGTCGCCCGGATGACGGACGAGTACGGGCAGGATCCCGCCCGTTGGCCGGCCTGGGGCGACCTGCACACGGCCTCCTTCGTCAACCAGACCCTGGGCGCTTCCGGCGTGGCGCCGATCGAAGCGCTCTTCAATCGCGGTCCGTTCCCGGTCAGCGGCGGCGAGAGCATCGTCAACGCCACCGGCTGGGAACTCGGCCTCTCCTATGCCGTGGACTGGCTGCCCTCCATGCGCATGATCGTCGACCTCGGCGACCTGCGCAATTCGCTTACCGTCCATACCACCGGGCAGAGCGGCCATGCCTACCACCCGCATTACATCGACCTGGCTTCCCTGTGGGCAGGCGGGGAGTACTACCCGATGTTGTGGAACGAACAGGCGGTGGTCAGCAATGCCGAGTCCTCGCTGGCGCTCAAGCCAAAGTGAGAGAGGAAACAAGAGATGCCTTCCGGGAACGGGAGGCATCTCTTTTGAATCCGGTGCAGGTCGGGAGACATGCGCCGAACGAGATTGACGTATAATTAGGGCGAGGCGACCTATGGTTACAGTGAATATTCCGGTTGATATTGAAACTGCCAATATCTACAAAGAAGCCCCCTTGGCGGATAAAAAAAAGATCCAACTCTTCTTGAGCCTGTGGCTTCGCGAGTATGGAAAACCGTCCATCACACTCGATAAACTTATGGACGATATTAGCCAAAAAGCCAGGGAACGCGGACTTACACCTGAAATCCTGGAGGCTATCTTGAATGGCTAAAAAGGGGAGATATGTTCTCGATACCAATGTGGTTGTGAGCGCGCTACTAATCAAGAAATCGGTAGCGCGTCGCGCTCTCGATAAAGCACGTAAAACAGGGGGCATCCTTTTATCCCTTGAAGTTATCGAGGAGTTATTCGATGTCCTCGGTCGTCCCGCATTCAACCGGTATGTCGACGAGAGAGACCGGGTCCAGTTTCTTACACTCCTCATCAGGGATGGGATCCTGGTGGATATCAACAGGCGTGTGGCCGTTTGTCGCGACCCAAAAGACGATAAATATCTGGATCTCGCCATTAACGGAAAAGTGGATATCGTTATTAGTGGTGACGCCGAGTTGTTAACCCTTCATCCGTTTCGAGATATCCGAATCCTTGATCCTCGCCAGTTTCTTGAAGCAGAACCTTGAGCCATCTGCCCTGAACGAAGGGATGCATCCAGAACCATCCATACCTCTTTGTACCCACCTATACTACTTGACTGACCATTCGCCGCTCTCTGGTTAACCTTCGTACCTATGATCATTGATATTTCTGGTAATGTGAGATATCAATTCCCAATTCTGTCGCAGCGCTTCGTAGATTCTATCAGCGCCCGCATCGCTCGCAGCGTGACCCATTTGCTGGGCTGCTTTTTCGGCCCAAAATCCACCCAGGTCTTGCCAGTGTAATCGTATTCCAACGCCCAGCGTCCCCGGTCATCTTGCTTCCCGCGGACGAGTTCCAGCGCGTTCATCAGGCGCTGGTCGCCGCCGTATCCCAGCGCGGCCAAGGCTTCGACGATTTGCAGAATGTCGGTCACATAGAAGACCGGGAAGCCGAACTTCCACCAGTTGCCGCTCGGTTTGGCGGCGTATGGGGAGGGGTAGCCAGCCTCAGCGGGGTCAGTGTCCAGGAAGAAATCCACGCCCTGCCGGATGGCGCGTTCGATGAGCGGGGTGCGGCGCGCGGCGGGCAGGCGGCCGAAGGCCAGCATAACCTTGACCGCTCCCCACGCGCACGGTTTTTTATCGTTCGAGCCGCAGGCGAAGTTCGGGCCGCACTTCCCGGCGTAGTAGCGGACGGGAGCGTCCTTCTCGCTCATCGGGGCAATGCCCTCGCCGGTGACGCTGCGCGCCGTCCACTCGAAGGCTTTCTCCAGCCGGGGATCGTCGAAGCCCAGGTTCAGCATGGCTTCGCACAGGTTGCCTTGCAGGCAGTCCGCCGTGCCGGAGCCGGTGCCGGTCAGTGAGAACTGTCCATGCGCGGTCAGGGAATGATCCAGCAGGTAGGCGCAGGCGCGGGCGAGACGCTCGTCCAGCGCGGAGGATGCGCCCAGTTGGCCGAGCAGGATGAGCGACCAGACGGTGGAGAAATACTTGGGATAGTAGCCCGGCCCCGGCTCGCACCAATAGCCGTCTGGGTGCATGTTATCCAGGACGGCCGCAATCGGACCGTGGACGTGCGCGGCCTTTCGCGCCGCGGCCAGTTCGGGGTCATCGGGGGCCAGCCCTGCCAGGTCGCGCAAGGCCGGGTAACGAACGCCGGGCGATTCCGCTTCGAGCAGCCAGTCCATCACGTTCGACATTCTTCGCTCCTTTCACCGTTCCTTCGCCTGCCGGATGACCTTCTGGACGCGCTTCACCTGCGTGCCCTGCAGGTCTTCCAGGCGCTCTTCCAGTACAGCAATGAATTCGGACTTATCCCCAGCATTCACCGCCTGTAAAATCTTCTCACAATGCTGCGGCACGTCCTTCGGGCGGCAGGTGCGCAGGTGTCCGAGCAGGTACGGGAAGATGGCTGCCCCGCGCTCCTGGGAGGTGGAGGCGATGCCCGCCAGCGTCAGTACGCCGCCGTCGCGGGTGATGACCGAGCCGCTATCCATCGCCCTGCGGATCTCCTCCCAGCGCGGGAAGAGTTCGTCCGCGGCCAGCGCCGCCACTGTGGACAGGGCGATCATCCCGCCCCAGACGAGGCGGTTCTCCCGGCTCTTGAGCAGTTTCAGGAAATCGAGGGCGAACGGCGCGGCCAGTTCCGGCTTCAGGTAGCCGACCTTGTAGAGGACCTTGATGCAGTCGGACTGTATGTTCTTATCCCGGTTCCGGAGATTCTCCGCCACTTCCCGCACCCCGTCCCGGTCGTCCGCTGCGACGATCCAGCGCGCCAACTCCTGGTTGGGGACCTCGTCCCGGCGGCCGAGCGAGCAGGCAAGTTGATCGAGGATGGACATATTACGCCTTCCTGACTGGATGCCGCAGGGTGGTCTTGAGTTTGGATGGGTCGCCGCGCCGCGGGTCGCCGAAGTAGATCTCGTGGTGCTTGCCGCCCAGCCCAACCAGGTCCTGCAATCCATTTTCCTTCATGAACGCGTGCATCCGCTCGACGGTGGCCGGTTCAGTCGAGTAGGGGCCGATGTGCATGGTCTGGACGCACAGCCCCTCGGCAAAGGCTTCGAGGCGCAGGCGGGCGAAGCCGGGCAGGTCGCCCTTCTTCCTGCGAAGTTGCGCCACCGCCTCGTTGAAGTGCGCGGCAGTGACAAGGTCGGGGACGAGGATCATGATGGTGTACTTCCAGTTGCCGGGCTTCTGGATGTCGAACGTGCCGTTCTCCACCCACCACAGTCCCTCCAGCGCCATGACCGGGTAATCCACCGGGTCAATGGCGCGTTTCTTGAACATGAACTTGAGGGTGTAGGCCGCGCCGTAGAGCGCCGTCATGTTCTCCTGGAAGAGCGGCGAGGCGCCGGGTCCCTGCCCCGGCTCGATGGCTCCATCGATCATCAGGAACTGGAAGCGTGGCACTTCCACCAGTTCAATCTTTTTCGTAGAGGGGAGGTAGAGATACTTCAATTCTCTCTTGAGGTCCAATATTTCCATAATCAGCCTCCAGACTGGGCAAGCAGCCTTTCGAAATCTGCCCTGGTGAAATAAGTGTAGGAGAATAACCTGCCGTTGTACACGACCCCAAAGGCGCCATAGGCGCAGGGCGCCCGTTCCTGTACTTCGCGGGCTGTCCCTAATTCGACCACCCGGGCAGGGATGCCTGCCCCGGCGGCAAATTTGGTGATCTCGTTGGCCGCATTCTCATTGTACGGGCACTGGCTCGTGCGCACCACGGTCAGTCCGGGACCGAAGGCCGCGGCGCGCGAATCCCAGTCATCCGGGAAAGCCGGCAGCGGGTCCGCGCCGAAACGCTTCACCAGTAATTGGAAGGACGGCGGGGCCTGGCCGGTTTCCTCGAAACCGTTATGCAGGAAGGGTTCCTTCTTCGCCAGCCAGTTGCCGTCACTGGACACCATCGCCACGCCGCGCTTGCCCTGGATCCGGGCGTCTTCGATGCATTCCTGGACCAGCCGGGTTCCGTAGCCTTTGCCCTTGCCCTTTCCCACCACCCACAGGCAGTGGATGACCAGGTAGCCGGCCGCGTGGACGGCGCGCCAGGCGTTTTCACCGGGGATGTATTCGATGAAAGCCCTGTCGCGCCCGCCATGTTCGTGGATGATCCTGATCTTCATCCCCTCGGCAAAGCGTTCCTCCAGCCAGGCGCGTTTCTGCTTGTAACCCGGCTCCTTGCGCTTGGACATGTAGCAGAAGAAGCCGGTCTTCTCCACATTATCGGCAGTTACGTTTATGATATCGAACGGTTCAGGCATGTCTCCACCTCCGAGGTCAGTCATAATTTTTCGTTTTTCCCTTTCATTAAACCGCCCTCCTGTTCGACATACTGGGCGAAGATCGCCTGCGACCATGCGCGTACCATCCGGCGCAGTTCCGGCGGATCGAGCACGGTCACCGTGGGGCCATGCGCCAGCACACTGCTGGCCGCCCAGTTCAAGTCCGGCGCGGGCATTGTGACGACCACCGAGCCATCCGGCTGCTCTTCGAGCGCCTCGTAATAAGACCGGTTGACGCAGGCGATGTGGGCGGCCTCGGGCGCAAAGCGGAGTTTTGCCATCACCTGCGGCTGGCCCTGGAAATCGCGCGCCAGGAACTCGCGGGCGTCGAAATCGGCGGGAATCTGGAAGGTATCGCCCAGCAGCGTCAGGCTGTGGATGCGGTCGACGCGGAAGGTGCGCAGTTCGCGCCGGGTGTGGCAGAACCCGGCCACATACCACCAGCCCCAGCGCAGGGCCAGCGCGTACGGATCGAGGCGGCGCGTCCCAGGCTCAGGGTGGGAGGCGCTGGCATAGGTCATCTCCACCGTCTGCTGTTCGCGGATGGCGCGCCGGATTTTTTCCAGAGCGGCCGTCTGCGCTTCCAGGTCGGCGCGATGCAGGCCGAAGGCCAGCAGCGACCGACGCGCCCAGGCTGCTTCGCCGCGCTGTTCCTCGGGCAGGAGGCGGTCGAGTTTCGCCAGCGCGCCGGCGGCAGCCTCACGGTACAAATCGCCCCACATCTCCGGGACGAGGCTCGTCCCCAGGGTGACCGCCACCGCTTCCTCGGGCGTGAGCGCCAGGGGCGGCATCTTATAGCCCCGCATCAGGGAGAAACCCCCATACGGTCCGCGCTCGGCATAGACCGGCGCCCCCATTTCGTCGAGCATCCCGAAGTAGCGATGCAGGGTGCGGATGGAAACGCCCAGTTCCCGAGCCAGGTCGGCCGCCTTCTGGTTGGGATGGCGCTGGAGAAGCATGATGAGCGTGATGAGTCTTGTTGCCGTATTGGGCATGGCTGATCCACAAATTGCAGAGGAGTAACATAATTCTAAACCTAGTATATGTCAAAATCCGTCATATACAGGGACGAGCATTCATCCCACTAGGCGAAAAAACACCCCGGAAACCAGTCCGGGGTGCAAGCGAGCGGTGGGATCAATCGGGTTAAACTTTGGCGGTCCTGGCTTTCCGGCCGGCCTGTCGAGCCTTCCAGGCTTCGATGACCACCGGAACAAAGGAAATCAGGATGATGGCGATGATGACCAGTTCGAAGTTCTTCTCAACGAAGGGGATATTCCCGAAGAAATACCCCAGCAGGGTGAAGATCGCGACCCAGGTGATCCCGCCGATCACATTCCAGCGGAAGAAGAAACCGTAGGACATGCGACCGATCCCCGCCACGAACGGGGCGAAGGTGCGGACGATGGGCACGAAGCGCGCCAGGAAGATGGTCTTGCCGCCGTGCTTCTCGAAGAACAGGTGTGTGCGCTCCATGTATTCCTTCTTGATCCACTTGATCTCTCCGGTGTAGGCGCGCTTCCCGATGCGGTGGCCGATCCAGTAATTGACGGTATCCCCCGCCACGGCTGCAAAAGCCAGCAGGCTGAATAGTAACCAGGGATTCAAGGAACCACGCGCGGCGAAGGTTGCGGCGGCGAAGATGAGCGAATCCCCGGGCAGGAAGGGTGTGACGACGATTCCGGTCTCCATGAAGACGATCAGGAACAGCAGGCCGTATGTCCAGGCGCCGTACTGGCTGATGATGTCGTTCAGGTAGACATCGATGTGCAGGATGAAGTCGAACAACTGCAGGATGAGATCCATGTTTTTCCTCGGTAGTGGGATGGGCGGGGGGATTATACATCAATTTCCCGGTCATCTGTCTCCCTCCGCAACCGGCGGCGGATGAAAACCAACGCGCCGGCCATCAGCGCTGCCTGCACGCCCAGCCCGGCTTCGAAGAACCGGGTCCACGGAGCGGGTAAGCCGGGCTGGCCGGGCGAAATCCCAGCCAGGTTGCCAAGCGCCGAAAGCGCTGCCTGGGCATTCCACAACCCGTGGTTCAAGACTGCCAGCAGGTAGAGTCCCAGCAGGCGCAGGAGGCGTTTGTCCTGCCAGGCGGAGGCCAGGGCGTAACCCACCAGGCCGCTGCCCAGGATGTGTACCAGGCTGGTGCCGACCCGCGCCAGTTGCAGCATGCCCCAGCCATCCCCGCTGGTCGCGCCCTGTCCCAGGCTCTCGAAAAGGGCATAACCTGCACCGCTGGCCGTCCCCAGGATGAAACCCTCCCCTGCCGATAATTTGCGCTTCAACAGGAACCAAACGCCGGCCGGTTTCAGCAGTTCTTCGATCAAAGGCACACAGACGGCCACTACGACCAGCAGGAGGGCGATCACGGCCGGGTGCAACAGGTACGGCCTCAACAGTTCGAGGATGACTTCCGGGTCCGAGACCTGCATCATCTGTTCACCCAGGTTATACATCACATCCAGCAGGTCGGGACGGATGGCGACGAGGAAGGTCGCGCCGAAAAGCAGCAGCACCAGGAGGGCTGTCTCTGCCAGAAGGATGATGAACGGGCCGAATACCAGCCCGAGGCTGAACACGGACCACAGGCGGCGGGATGGGACCGGTCCCAACCCGCCCAGCGCGAACCAACCCAGGGTCAGCGCCGGCAGGCAGACTGCGCCGAGGTAGAAGACCGGCATTGCCAGCCAGGACCAGCCCCCCACCGCCAGGAGTCTGTCACCCAGGAACATGGACAACCCAGCCGCGCCGGACAGCAGGACCGCCTGCCGGGCGCGCAGCGGCCGGACCTGGATATCCTCGAGTTTCCTGCCGCGGAGGTGCAGGATGTTGGCGACCAACCCCGGCGCCAGCAGCACGGCGACCGCCATAGCCCCGGCGGCCAGGGTCCAGGTGGAGAGCGGGTCGATCCCGCCCAGGGCGGGAGAGGCCGGCAGGATGGCTCCCAGGACGGCGGAGAATGCCGTCAGGATGGCCGACGAACCGAGCAGCAGGACCATGACGGCCGAGAAGACGACCAGCCAGATGGCCGGCCAATCATTGGCAGGGCGGTTCTCCATGTTCGGTCCCTTTCCGCTCATTGTTCGATAATGGTGACACTCAACAGCAGTTCGCCGGGCGGAAGGTAGGCGCCGGGCTGTGGGTCGCGCAGCGCCAGGCTGAGTAGCGCCTCCATCCCGCTCAATACCTGGCCGAAGATCGTATAACTGCCGTCCAGGCTGGGGTCTGCGCCGAAGGTGATGAAGAACTGGCTGCCACTGGCATCCGGTCCGGCGCTCGACATGGCGACCACCCCTGGCCGGTCGAAGTGCAGGTCGGGGTGGATTTCACTGGCGATATAGTAGCCCGGATTCCCCAGCCCGGTATTACTCGGGTCGCCGGTCTGCGCCAGGTTGCCCGGCAGAACGCGGAAGAAGGTATTGCCATCGTACCAGCCGCTGCGCGCCAGGAAGACGAAGTTATTGACGGTCAGCGGGGCTTTCTCGGGGTAGAGTTGGACCACGACCTCGCCAGCCTCTGTCGCCAGGATCGCCAGGTACTGTTTGAGCGGGTCGATGACCGTCGGTGGGCAGGCGTCGAACTGGCGTCTGCCGAGGGCGATCAGGCTTACCTGCTGGCTGAGGGTGTTGTAATCCTTCGGACCCAGGTAGATCTGCCCGTTGACCAGCAGGAATGGCGTGAAGTTCAACCCGATCGAGATGTTCTCGTAGAGGTCATCCACCAGTTTTTCCCGGATGGCTTCGCTTGCCAGGTCCTGCATGAACTGGTCCCGCTCGAGCCCCAGCGCAGCGGACTGGCCGGCCAGCCAGTTGCTAAAGTCATCCTGGCTGAGACCGCTCCAGTCAGCCTGGCGGCCGTAGAGCAGGTCATGCATCTCCCAGAATTTCCCCTGGAGGGCGGCCGCCTCGGCTGCCTGGGCGGCGAGCAGCGCCTTGTCGTGGATGTCTGCCAACGGGTTCTGGCGGAAGACGACCCGCAGATCGTCCGGGTATTGGGCGGAGAGGAAAGCCAGCGCCCGGGCGAACCCGGCGCACACCGGGCATTGGAAATCACAGTACTCGATGATGGTGACCGCCGCGTCGGCCGGGCCGTAGCTGTATTCCGAGTCGGAGACGGGCGGGAAGAGCGACGGCTGTTCCGGGCCGGGGGTCGGCGCCAGGTTGAGGCTGGTGCAACCGCCCCCGGCGGGACTGGCTGGGGTGGAGACCGCGGTCGGACTGACGGGCGTGGCCGTCGCAGGGACCGGTCCTGGGTTGCAGGCAGCCAGGAGCATCGGAATAAGAACGAGCAGGGTCAGTTTTTGCATGTTGCTCCCTTACGGCGAGACAGCCGCCTGGAGTTCCTCGAAGGAGGTCATATCAGCGATCCTGTGCAGGAAATCCGCCAGCGATGCAGACTGGTCCCGCAGCGCCCGCACCGCCGGTCCAACCGGGTCTTCACCGGCGGCCCCGCCGGGTACATCGGCATAGGCGCCATAGAAGGCGAAGTAAGCCTGGTTCAGTTTGCGGATGGCATAACCGTTGTCCCAGAAGACCTGTCTCCTGACTTCCATGTAGGCCTCGGCCTCCTCGATCATCCCACCGAGCAGCAGGGCGTCCACGGTGGTGCGGGTGGTGTGCATCTCCGCCCGGAAGTCGAACGGCCGCCGCAGGTCGTCCACATCGATCGGGGCCGGCGGGAGGCTTATCTTCCACGGTCCGCCCGGGTTGGCGGCTGCCGCCAGTTCGGGGTAGTAGCGCTGGATGAGCAGAAGGCCGATCTCGTTCCCGGCCAGCGAGGCGGTTGTCTCGTTCATCGTGCGCAGTTCCGGGCCGGCATCGTAACGGATGCCCAGCGGCCGGAGGGTGAGCCAGTTGTGGATCCATTCATGGGCGATGGTATTCGCCAGCCAGTCGAGGGCGGTTGTGCGCATGACCATCGTCGGGTAGGCGCCAATCCCGCCGACCGGCACCACCAGCGAGGAGAAGCCCAGGGCGCTGTCCACCTGGGTCTCGAGGGCAGCCTGGCGGTCGGCGGTCAGGTCGGGGATGAGCGAGACACTGGTCTCCTGTTCGATCCGGTCGCGCGGCGAGACGATCAGGTTGTAGGGCAGGGGAGTAATGTGGAACAGCGCCGGTGGGATGGCCTGCCCGCCACTCGCCAGGCCCAGGCCGGCCAGCACGGCATTGACCTGGCTTTCGAGTACGGCTTCCGCCACCGGCGCCAGGCGGTCATGGCGGGAATACAGCCCGGCCATTTCGAGCCTCAGGCTGGCAGAAGCCTGCTCCGGGTCTGGAATGGCCGGGTCGGTGAAAATGAGGCCGAGACGGTTTTCTGCCTCGAGGATCTGCTCCTGCAACCGCAGGTAATCGGCCACGAGGGCGTGGCGGGAGGAGGGTTCGAAATAGAACGGGCTGGAGATGGAGGCCTGCACCCACTTGCCCCAGACGGCATCCACCGTCCAGTCGAAGTAATCGAATTCGACCGGTCGGGTATACTGCCGCACCCGGTCGCCGGCGCCGCGTACCACCAGCGCGCTGCCGGAGAGCAGGCTGATGAGCAGGATACAGGCTCCGACGGCATCGAAGAGGCGGTGGATGCGGGCAGGCATGGCGGGATTATACAGCAGAAAAAACAGGCCGTCCGGCGGCCTGTTTTTGTTTTACAGGGGAAAGATGTGGTTATTTCTTCCGGAGATACTCATCGATCGCCAGGGCGGCTTTCCGCCCGCCGACCATGGCGGTGACCACCAGGTCGGGACCGCTGACGCAGTCGCCAGCCGAGAAGACGCCCTCGCGGGTGGTGGCGCCGGTCTCCCTGTCCGTGACGGATACCAGGCCCCAGTCGTGGGTCTCGAGTCCCGGCGTGCTTTCGCCGATGACCGGGTCGGGCCAGTAGCCGAGGGCTTTGATGGCCGTGTCGACTGCGATCGAGAAGTTGGAACCCTCGACCGGCACCGGCTTGCGGCGGCCCTTGGCGTCCGGTTCGCCCAGTTTCATTTCGATGCACTCGATGGCGGCCAGGCGGCCGTCCTCGCCGGCGATGAAGCGGATCGGCTGGGTCAGGAAGCGGTACTTGGCGCCTTCGTCCTTCGCCATCTGGCGGTCCTTGCGCCCGCCGGGCATTTCCTTCTCGGTGCGGCGGTAGAGGCAGGTCACTTCCTCGGCTCCCATGCGGATGGCGGAACGCAGGCAGTCGGAAGCCGTATCGCCGCCGCCGATCACCACCAGGCGCTTGCCGATCTTGGGGCGTTCACGCATATTTTCTGGCAGCAGGTTGATATCGGTATTGGCGCGCATCAGGAAATCGGTCGCCTCGTAGACGCCAGGCAGGTCCTCGCCCGGGGTCTCCATCTTGGCATCGATCCCGACCCCCACGCCAATGAAGACCGCACCGAACCCTTCCTTGAACAGCGAATCGACCGTCTTGTCCTTGCCGATGCGGGTGTTGCCGATGAACTTCGCCCCGGCTTTTTCGTAATCTCCCCAGCGGCAGAAGAAGACTTCCTTGGAAAGTTTGAAGTTCGGGATGCCGTATACAGCCAGCCCGCCGGGCGCCGGTTTGGAGTCGAAGAACGTGACCGCGTGTCCCTGTTGGATGAGTCGCTCGGCGCAGCCCATGGAGGCCGGCCCGGCGCCGACCAGCGCCACCTTCTTCCCGCTCGGCTTGCCGACCTGGATCTCGACCCCGTCCGTTTTACGCTGGTAGCAGGTGACGAATGTCTCGAGCGGGCCGCACAGGACCGGTTCGTGGGTTTTGTTCAGGACACACGACCCCTGGCAGAGTTGTTCATGCGGGCAGACCCGCGAACAGATCTCGGGCAGGGAGGAGGTCTCCCGGTAGAGGTTGGCGGCTTCCACGTAACGCCCCTGTTCGATCAGCCACATGGCGGACGGGATGTCGTTATGACAGGGGCAGGCCAGCATGCAGGGCGCCGGGTCCGGGCAGTGGATGCAGCGGCTGGCTTCCAGCATGGCGCGGTCGGAATCGAGCGGGATGACCACATCGCCGAAATCGCAAACCCGTTCCTGCGGCGTCCGTAATGAAAGGTCGTGGTAGGGCATGTAGACGCGCGCTTTGCGGTCGATTTCCAGGTACTCACTTGGTATGGTTTGCATCGCGGCCTCCAACCAATTAGGATACGAATATTCCTGTTTGATAATACTTCAAAGACGATGCCGGGACACAGGCTTAAATGTCACCATTGCTAGCGACGATAATCACAAAGATTGTAATGTAAAATCTCCATTAGAGTGACTGATTTTTTACTGTCCTGCCCGTTCAGGCTGGAGTAAAATCGTTCCGCTTATGGAGGTAAGTCATGAAAAAATACCGAACGCTGATAATTATCGGGGTCGTGGTCGCCTCGCTGGTGGCGGTGTTCTTCATCGTCCGCTCACGTCAGCAGGCGCAGTCCGCCACGGACCTTCAGACAGTGGTCGCCGAACGCGGCGCCCTGACAGCCATCGTCGGCGCGACCGGCGCCGTGCGCGCCAACCAGACCGCCATCCTGGCCTGGCAGACGAGCGGCGCCGTCGACTCGGTCGCGGTCCAACCCGGCGACGAAGTCCAGGCCGGTGACGTGCTGGCGACGCTGGCGCAGGATTCCCTTTCCCAGAACATCATCCTGGCCCAGGCCGACCTGGTGGCGGCCCAACGCAACCTCGAAATGGCCCAGGACTCAGGGACCTCCCGCGCCCAGGCGCAACTGGCCTTGCTGAATGCCCAGAAAGCCTACGATACTGCAAGGAACAACCTGGCTGCCCTCGAAGACCGCGGCCGCGCCGACCCGGAGACGGTCGAGAACGCCTGGGCGCAGTACATCATCGCCCGCCAGGCAGCGGACACCGCCCAGACCAACTACGACCGGCTGGCTGAACGCCCCGAGGACGACCCGCTGCGGGCGCAGGCCTATACCACCCTTTACAATGCCCTCCAGGCGCGCGACCGGGCCTATAACAACTGGAACTATTACTTTGCCCAACCCAGCGCCCGTGAACTGGCGGAGGCCGGGGGGAAACTGGCCCTGGCAGAAGCCCAACTGGAGGATGCTCAGCGCGAGTGGGACCGGCAGGCGGATGGTCCGGACCCGGACGACATCGCCGCCGCCCAGGCGCGCGTGACGGCCATCCAGGCAACCCTGAACCTGGCGCGCCTGGCGACACCATTCGGCGGGACGGTGACCGAAGTGAGACCCCTCCCCGGCGACCAGGCGACGCCCGGTACGGCCGCCTTCCGCGTGGACGACCTCTCCAGCCTGCGGGTGGATGTGCAGATCTCGGAAGTGGATATCAACAGCATCCGGGTCGGCCAGCCGGTAACCCTGGCTTTCGACGCCATCCTCGACCGCACCTACCGAGGCGAGGTGGTGGAAGTCGCCCAGGTGGGGACGGTGATCCAGGGCGTGGTCAGTTTCAACGTCACGGTCGAACTGCAGGACCCGGACGAACTGGTCAAACCGGGCATGACAGCCGCCGTTACGATCGTGGTCAATGAATTGCAGGGTGTCCTGATGGTCCCCAACCGCGCTGTGCGCCTGGTCGAAGGCCAACGGGTGGTCTATGTGCTCCAGAACGGTCAGGCCGTACGGGTGGATATCACCCTCGGCGCTTCGTCCGACCTGGTCAGCGAAGTGGTGGGCGGCGACTTGCAGGAGGGCGACCTCATCATCCTGAACCCGCCGGCTGAATTCAACAGCAGCGGCGGCCCGCCGTTCATGGGGAGGTAACCATGAAGAAGGACTGGGTCATCCAGGCCGATGGGTTGCGGAAGATCTACCAGATGGGCGAGGTGGAAGTGCGCGCCCTCGACGGCGTATCGCTCAAGATCGAACGCGGCGATGTGGTCGCCATCATGGGACCGTCCGGTTCGGGCAAGTCCACCCTGATGAATATCCTGGGCTGTCTCGACCGTCCCAGCGACGGTGAATACGCGCTCGACGGCGAGGCGGTCTCCCAATTGAACGACGACCAGCTGGCCGGCATCCGCAACCGCAAGGTCGGGTTCGTCTTCCAATCCTTCAACCTCTTGTCCCGCACCACGGCGCTCGCAAACGTGGAACTGCCCCTGCGCTATGCCGGGATGACCGAAGGCCGGCGGGACAAGGCGCGGCAGGCGATGGATGCTGTCGGCCTGACGGACCGCATGTACCACCGCCCGACCGAACTGTCCGGCGGCCAGCAGCAGCGGGTGGCGATCGCCCGCGCCCTGGTCAACCAGCCGGCGATCATCATGGCCGACGAACCGACCGGCAACCTGGATTCGAAAGTGGGCCAGGAGATCATGAACCTGCTGCTGAACCTGAACCGCGAACGCGGCACGACCCTCATCATCGTGACGCACGACCCCGCCATCGCCAAACAGACCCGCCGCACGATCCGGTTGCGCGACGGCCTGGTGGAGAGTGACCGATGAACCTGGCGCAATCCATACTCGAAGCGCTGGAAAGCCTGAGCGCCAACAAGTTGCGCTCCGGCCTGACCATCCTGGGGATCGTCATCGGCGTGGGGGCGGTCATCGCCATGCTGGCGGTCGGACGCGGCGCCGAGGCGACCATCACCGGCTCCATCAGCGGCATCGGCACCAACCTGCTCTTCGTCTTCCGCGGCGCGATGGACGATTCCGTGCGCAACCCGCGCCCGTTGACCCTCGGCGACGCCGACGCCATCGCCGACCCGTTCCAGGCGCCCTCGGTGGCGGCTGTCGCCCCGGCCCTGCAGGGCAGCGGCGAAGTGACCTACGGCGGCGAGACCGTCAATACCACCATCAACGGCGTCACTCCCGCTTATTTCCCCGTCCGCAACTACGGGCTGCTCGAAGGCGAACCGATCAGCGAGGTCCACCTGCTGGGACGGGCATCGGTCGTCCTGCTCGGCCCGGATGTCGCCGACGCCCTCTTCGGCCACATCGACGGCCTGGTGGGCGAGACGGTGCGCATCGAAGGCCAGCCTTTCAGGGTCATCGGCGTGCTCGAATCGAAGGGCGGCGGTTCCTTTGGGTCACAGGATAACGTGGTCATCATCCCCTTCAGCACCGCCCAGGCGCGCCTCATCCGCCGCAGCACGAGCGACCGGGTGGATGTCATCTTCGTCCAGGCGGTGGACGCTGAATCGGTGCCGCAGGCCTCGGAGGAGATCGCCCAGATCCTGCGTACCCGCCACCGCACAGCCATCGGCGCCGACGACTTCACCATCTTCTCCCAGGAGGACTTCCTGGATGTGGCATCCACCATCACCGGCGTCCTGACCATCTTCCTGGGCGGCATCGCCGGGATATCACTCCTGGTGGGCGGGATCGGCATCATGAACATCATGCTGGTCTCGGTCACCGAGCGGACGCGCGAGATCGGCCTGCGCAAGGCGCTCGGCGCCCGGCGGCGCGACATCCTGATCCAGTTCCTGACCGAATCGTCGCTGTTGAGCCTGATCGGCGGTGTGATCGGCATCGGCCTCGGCTGGCTGATCGCTTTCATCGTCGGACGGATCGCCGCCAACTCCGGCACGCCTTTCGACCCGAGCATCGGGCTGGATTCGGTGCTGCTGGCAACCCTTTTCTCGGCCGCGGTCGGGCTCTTCTTCGGCATCTACCCGGCCAACCGGGCCGCCGGCCTCGAACCGGTGGAAGCCCTGCGCTACGAGTAATATCGGATGTGGCATGGCGGCAGGCGTCATGCCACATCCTGCACAGCCATGACCATTCAGATCATCGAGATCCCGACCAGTCGCCTGGACGAATATGGCCGCCTCCCAAGCCGTTTCGAGGCGCGTTCTGTGTTGAAAGCGGAACTGGTGGATGATGGCCTGGGCGGTATCCGGCTGGTGGAAATCCCCGTCGAAAAACCCTATATCAAGGATTACGACCTCCCCGGTGAACATCCCAGCGACTGGCCGCGGCTGTTCGATGTCCGCAACTGGGGTTTCTTCCTGGCCCTGCTCGGAAAGGATCCGGTCGGCGCGGCGGCGGTGGCATTCAGAACCGGGGGGGTCCACATGCTCGAAGGGCGGAGCGACCTGTCGGCGCTGTGGGACATCCGCGTCGCGCCCGAGGGCCGCGGCGCAGGCATCCCACTGTTCGAGCACGCAGCGGAGTGGTCCCGAACCAGGGGCTGTACGCAGATGAAAGTCGAGACCCAGGACACCAACCTGCCGGCCTGCCGGTTCTACCGGCGCATGGGCTGCCGCCTGGGCGAGATCCGCCGCTTCGCCTACAGCGCCGTCCCGGAAGTCGCGCATGAAGTGATGCTCGCCTGGTACCTGGATTTATCCCCGCCGTAAAAGCGGCGGTATAATTGGCGCAGATCGCTATCCCAATCATCATAATTCCCATCTTTCCAGGAGATTCCATGGAACAAAAAATGCAGCAATTGAAAGCAATCCTGGCCGACCTGGCCGACCTGGGCGGGGCTCTGGCCATCCTGAGTTGGGACCAGCAGACCTACATGCCCCCCGGGGCAGCCGAAATGCGCGGGCAGCAACTGGGGACGATCGGGCGCATCGCCCACGAGAAGGGCGCCTCGAAGGAACTTGGGGACCTGCTCAAGGCGCTCAAACCCTACGCCGCCAGCCTCGACCCCGATTCGGATGACGCCCGCATCGTCAAGCACGCCCTGCGTGATTATGAACGCGCCACCTGCATCCCGCCCGAATTCGTGGTGGAACAGAACGAGGTCACGACCCTCGCCAACCAGGCCTGGGCCGAGGCGCGCGCCAAGTCCGATTTCTCGATCTTCCACCCGCACCTGGAAAAGATCGTCGAACTGGTGCACCGCTACGTGGGTTTCTTCCCGCCGGCCGAGCATCCCTACGATATCCTGCTGGACGCCTACGAGCCGGGGATGAAAACATCGGAGGTCAAGGCGATCTTCAACGCCCTGCGCCCGCAGCAGGTGGAATTGATCAAGGCCATCAGCGCCAAGCCGCAGGTGGACGATTCCTTCCTGCACCAGCCTTTCGATGAACAGAAGCAGTGGGATTTCGGCGTGGAGGTCATCACCAAGTTCGGTTACGACTGGCAACGCGGCCGCCAGGATAAATCCACCCACCCCTTCACCGGCGGACCGGGCATGAACGATGTGCGCCTCACCACCCGCGTCGCTCCTGATTTCTTCAATACCATGATCTTCGGCACCATGCACGAAGCCGGGCACGCCATGTACGGGCAGGGACCGTCGCAGGCGCTCCTGCGCACCAACCTGACCGACGGCGCTTCGCTGGCCGTCCACGAATCCCAGTCCCGTATGTGGGAGAACCTGGTCGGGCGCTCGCTGCCCTTCTGGCAGTATTTCTACCCCCGCCTGCAGGAATACTTCCCGCAGTTGAAAGGCGTCAGCCTCGATTCGTTCTACAAGGGCGTCAACAAGGTCCAGCCTTCGCTGATCCGGGTCGAGGCCGACGAAGCCACCTACAACCTGCATATCATGCTGCGCCTGGAACTGGAGATCGCCATCGTGGAAGGCAAGGTCCCTGTCAAGGACCTGCCGGAAGCCTGGAATAAGAAGATGAAGGAATACCTGGGCGTTACCCCGCCGAACGATGCGGTCGGCGTATTGCAGGACATCCACTGGTCGTGGGGCCTGATGGGCTACTTCTCGACCTATGCCCTCGGCAACCTGATCTCGGCCCAGTTGTGGGAAAAGATCGACCAGGACCTGCCCGACCTGGCTGCCCAGATCCGCCAGGGGAAATTCGAAGCCCTGCTGGGCTGGCTGCGGGAGAAGATCCACATCCATGGTCGCAAGTTCGAGCCGCAGGAACTGGCGCAGCGCGTCACCGGTTCGAAGATCGACTCGGCGCCTTATGTCAAGTACCTCAAGACCAAGTACGGCCAGATCTACGGTCTATAACGAAAAGGAGACGCTCCTGCGGGGGCGTCTCTCCCTATTTATGAAACCACAGCGTTCCCATTTCCTGGCCTGCCTGCTGGTCCTGTCCCTGGCGGGATGCGCCGCCCCCCGGTCGCAGCCGGGCCCCGGGACGGAGACGACCGCCGCGCCAGCCGCCACGGTGACCGTCCCGCCGTCCCCCGGCCCCGGGTCCGGGACGCCGTCGCCTGAAGCCAGCGCCACGCCGGGGCAGGCCGCCGTAGAAACGCCCGTCCCGCTGCCGATTCCACCGGTCACCATCCTCCCGGGCCGCAGCCCGACCCCCACCCGTACGCCCAAGCCCCAGCGGGCGCTGATCGAGATCCTGTCGCCCGGCCCGTTCTCCAAAGTTGTGGACGGGCTGTCATTGCAGGCCTACGCCCGGCCGGGGGGCGATCATCGCATCGGGGTGACACTCGTGGATGAGACCGGGCGGACATTGTACGAGAGTCATTATACATACACTACACCGCTCGATTCGTGGGCATTTGCTGGCGATGAGATCGCCTTCGACCTGCCGCTGGCGGCGCTCTTCGCCCGCCTGCAAGTGACGACGCAGGATGAGTTCGGACGCCTGATGGCGGTCGGTTCGGTGCACCTGATCCTGCTCTCGGACGGGTATGACGAGATCAACCCTCCCGGCTCGCTTGCAGAACGGGTGACCCTGGTCCGTCCCGGCCTGGAGGCGGAGATCGGCGGCGGCCTGTTGATCGTGGAGGGGAAGTACAGCCCGGCCGGCGCCCAGCCGCTGCAAGTTGAGTTGCTGGATGAAGCCGGGAATATCCTGGCGTCACGCAGCATCCCCATCCCGGCTGCCGGTGGGACGGCGCCCTTCGTGGCCGACCTGGCCTACAGCCTGGCGGCGCAGAGCCGCGCCCGCCTGAGCCTGTACCAGATGGACGACCGCCTGCCGGGAATTTTCTATCTCTACAGCCGTGAAGTGCTGCTGGACCCGTAGAAAAATCTGAATTTCGATTTTTGCTTGACGGGCATCGGTGGGGGTGGTAGAATAGCCGTCCGTTACCCGGTGCGGGGTAGAGCAGTGGCAGCTCGTCGGGCTCATAACCCGGAGGTCGCTGGTTCGAGTCCAGCCCCCGCTACTGATGAAGGATGACAGACCGCTAGGCCAATGGACGATGGCCGGGCGGTTTGTGATTCAGGAGGAGGTAGTTCCTGGAGGATATCAGTACCGGCTGGTCCCCGCCGCGCGGGAATTCAGACAATCATCGGGGTTTGCATGGTTGAGAACAACTATATGCCGTTTTCATGTTGGGATGGATGCCTCCAGGAGGAAGGCAGTTACATACGAATTGCCATTATCCTGCCTGAGCGGAGGCGCTCGACCGCCCGGCGCAGTCCATCGTCGCCAGGGATCAAGGACAATAAACGGGAGCGCCCAGGAACATCACCACCAGGTCATTGACATTCGTGCCGGTCGGTCCGGGTTTCAGCAGGTCGTCCAGGGGTTCGAAGAACATGTAGGAATCGTGGTTTTCCAGATACTTCTGCGGGTCGAGTCCCAAATCCAGCGCCCGCCGCAGGGTGTCCCCGATCACAACCGCCCCGGCGGCGTCGGTCGGGCCGTCCTCGCCATCGGTCGCCAGCGTGACCAGCAGCGCGCCCGGCGCTCCCGCCAGGACGGGGACGGCGGCCAGCGCCAGTTCCTGGTTGCGCCCGCCGCGCCCGTCCGCCCGCAAGGTGACGGTCGTCTCGCCGCCCGCAACGAGGCAGGACGGTGAAGCCCCAGGTCCCATTTGCGGGCAGGCCCGGCGCAAGACCTGCGCCAACTCCCGGCCAGCGACCCGCGCCTCGCCCTGTAAATCATTTCGCAGGAGGCGGGGATGGAATCCCTCGGCCTCGGCCTGGCGGAGGGCGGCCTGTGCTGCCAGCAAATTACTGCCGACGATCACATTCTGAACCTTCGTGAATACGGCGTCCCCCGGCGGGAGGCCTTGCGGGGCTGTTTTCAGGACCTCGATAACCGACGGCGGAATTTTCGCCCGCAGGCCATACTTTTCGAGGATGCCGGCTGCATCCTGCAACCTGGCCGGTTCCGGCGCGGTGGGACCGGAGGCTATTGCCTCCAGTGCGTCGCCTACAACATCCGAAAGGATCAGGCTGATGACCCGCCCCGGCTGCGCCAGGCGCGCCAGCCCGCCTCCCTTGAGCAGGTCCAGGCGGCGGCGCAGGAAGTTGATCTCGTCGATGCGCGCCCCGCAGGATAATAAACAGGCGGTCAGGGTTTGCAGGTCGGCCAGCGTCACCCCGCGCCGCGGCGCGGCTGCCAGAGCCGAGCCCCCGCCGGAGACGAGACAGAAGAGCAGGTCGCGTTCGCCAAGCTGTCCTAGAAGCCCGACGATCTTCCGGCCGGCCGCCAGGCTGCGCGCATCCGGCAGGGGATGCCCGCCTTCCATTACATCCAAAATGCCGGGCAGGCTGCGGTCGACATGCTTGGTCACCACGACGCCGGAAGTCAACCGGTCGCCCAGGATATCCGCCAGGGCCGCCGACATCGCCAGCGAGGCTTTGCCGAATGCCGCTAGGTGGATATTGTCCACTTCTGCCAGGTGGCAGGTCTGTTCCCCCACCCGCAGGGCATCTCCGACGCGCTGCACATGCCGCCGGAGAGCCGTCCCTGGCTCGACCGCCTCGAGCGCGGCGGCCAGGATGCGGGTCACGGACGGGCCGTGGGGATGCGCAGACAACGAATGGGTCAGGAATTTTTCCGGCGGGACCACGCTTCAATCCTAACACATCCGGGTTAGAATCATCATCCAACACACAACAGGAGTCTGGCATGGCAAAACCCCGAGTGTTCATCACCCGCGTCATCCTCGAAAAAGGCCTGGGATTGATCCGGGATTTCTGTGATATGGACCTGTGGATAGATGGACTCCCACCGCCCAGGCAGGTCCTGCTGGAACGCGTGCGCGGCGTGGACGGCCTGCTGTGCCTGCTGACCGACCCAATCGACGGCGAGGCGATGGACGCCGCCGGGCCGCAGTTGAAGGTCATCAGCAACCACGCCGTTGGCTTCGACAACATCGCCGTTGCGGAGGCGACCCGGCGCGGCATCCCGGTTGGCAACACGCCCGGCATCCTGACCGATGCCACCGCCGATCTGACCTTCGCCCTGTTGATGGCCGCCGCCCGGCGGGTGGTGGAGGCGGAGCGCTTCGTGCGCGCCGGCCTATGGAAGACCTGGAGCCCCGCCCTGCTACTGGGCGCAGACGTGGCCGGCGCGACGCTGGGGCTGGTCGGGTTTGGGCGCATCGGCCAGGCCGTGGCAAAACGGGCAACCGGTTTCGGGATGCGCATTCTGTACCACGATCCGTCCGCCGGCCCGCTGCCCGGCATCCCGGCTGAACGTACAGACCTGGAAACGCTGCTGAAGGAATCGGATTTCGTCTCCCTGCATGTGCCCCTGAACAGCGGGACGCGCCACCTGATGAACGGAAGAAATTTCTCGCTCATGAAACCGACCGCCATCCTGGTCAATACAGCACGCGGCCAGGTGGTGGACCCGGTTGCGTTGCACGCTGCCCTCAAAGAAAAGCGCATCTTTGCTGCCGCCCTGGATGTAAGCGACCCCGAACCCCTGCCGATGGACTCTCCCCTGCTCGAACTGGAAAACCTCATCATCCTGCCGCATATCGGCAGCGCCAGCCGTACCAGCCGGGAACGGATGTCGCTGATGGCGGCCGAAAACCTGATCGCCGGGTTGAAGGGCGAACGCCTGCCGAACTGCGTCAACCCGGAAGTGTACCGGGTTTGAGTGGGTCTTCCAGCATCCCCAGGACAGCCAGGAATTCCAGCACGATCCGGGCGCTGGCCCCCCATAGCACTTCACCATCATAGGGCTGATAGATGACCACCGGGAAGGGGCGGTTTTCCCCCTGAGGGGTGAAATACTGCTCGACCCGGTTTTCCCGCCGCGCCAGCCATTCCAACGGGATCGTAAAGATGCGCGCGACCTCCAGCGGGGATGGATGGAATTCATACGGCCAGCGGAAGGTTCCGACCACCGGGGTAACGCGATAATGCGTGATGGTCACGATATCGTTCAACCGCCCTAATAACCGGACATCATCCGGCCGCAGGCCGATCTCCTCCTGCGCCTCGCGCAAAGCCGCCTGCTCCGGCTGCTCGTGTTCACTGTCGCATTGCCCGCCAGGGAAGGATACCTGTCCCTTGTGGCTTTCGACGGTGTCCGTGCGGCGGGTGAAGACCAGGCGCCATGCCCTCTCCAACCGGATGAGCGGCAAAAGGACGGCGGCGCACTTGAGGGGCGCGCCGCCGGTCAGATTGGCATAACCGTCTGTGGAGGCAATCTCACCCGGCCGCCAGGCGCGGCCGAGTTTGGCTGAGATCGCCCGTTCGGTGAGGGGGCTGGTCATGACCGGCGAGGAGCCCGATCATTCGGCCCGGACCGCGCTCCCGCAATAGGGACATTCGGCGGTGGCCTCGTCCACCCATTCCACATCAGCGGAACGGATCGGTCCGCCGCAGCCCGGGCATGAGGTGGGCAGGAGGCGCGGTTTGGCAGCGGGCGCGGCAGCGACCGCGCCGCCCGTGAAACCAGCCGGGATGGAGGCCTTGAGCAGGGTCTCGATCTCGGCGGCTTCGGCGCTCAGTCCGCGCTGGGTCAGTTCGGCAATGGCGCGCTGGCCGGCATTCTGCAGGTTCTGGAAGTTGCCGCGGCTGGCGATGATGGACAATCCCTGCTTGAGATGGGTCATACCCAGCGGGACCTGCCCGGCCAGGATGCGGCAGCGACCGGCCTGCAGGAACAATTGGGCATCGCGCGGGATGCCGCGCATCTGCGCGCCGCGCGCCAGTTGTTCGAAGGCCTCGGCGGCGGCGCCATAGTTCCCCATTGCCATCAATTCATTGGCGCGCCGCAGCAGCGGCGGCACTTCGCCCATCATGGCGCGGCGGATGGGACGAGCGAACGGTCTACGGAACATAGGATCTCCTTATTATTATGGAGTGGTCTCGAATAGTTCCACCGAGCCGCTGATCTCCATCGGGAAGGAGATGCCAAAAGTGGTCAGGGTGGCGGAAACGATCTCGGTCTTGAGCAGGCCGACATACGGCGCGAACCAGTGGTTGGTGACGATGGTGATCACAGCCTGCCCGGTGAGGCCTTCGGCGCTGACGGTGACGTCGGCGCGGGTGGCGCGGGTGACCTTGTAGGCATTTTCATAAGTCCCCGCCGGGACGGTGACCGTCTCCTGCCCGGCGTTCTGCCAGGTCATGGTGACCGGTGAGTTGGACAGGGTGACGGTGATGGCGTCGCCTTCGGAGGCGAGGGTCACGTCGCCGCTGACGATGTATTCACCCACCCATTCCATGTCCCAGGCAGACGCTTCCAGTTCGATGATGGAGGGAGCATAGACGCCTGAAACATATTCGACCGCGATGTCTCCTGCAAGATAACTGCCAAACAACGAACCGAGGGTCATCAACGGGAAATTCGTGATCGCGCCCTCCTGGCAGTCGGCTGTTGTGCGGGTGGCGGCCCCTGTAGCCAGGTCGAGTGCGTTCAGGGTGGCCTGCGAGTTCGAAACGGATTCCACGGAAATGCCAAACTTCGAGGTCAGCGGGTCAGGGGTGGCGATGGACTCGTCCACGCTGATCTTCTGGTAGATCCACTGGCGGCCAGGTATGAATGGATACAGCACGTTGGCGCAAGGATCGGAGTAATCCGGCGTATTGGTGGCGACTGGCTGTAACAGCGGCGGCGCGGCATCTTCCACGGTTGTGGGCGTGCCGGTAGCGCCGCAGGCCAGGGTGACAGCCATGATGGCAAGGATT
>Ga0194126_10003520_pt1 | contig 24652 bp, 23 predicted proteins | sample TA2KigC150mmetaG_FD_148641 | JGI IMG/M metagenome (GOLD analysis project Ga0194126, IMG submission 148641) | Freshwater microbial communities from Lake Tanganyika, Tanzania - TA2015035 Kigoma Deep Cast 150m | ecosystem: Environmental > Aquatic > Freshwater > Lake | place: Tanzania: Lake... | reverse complement strand
CCAAACAGACCAGATCAACAAAAATGAAAGCCCTCGTCCTTGCAGGCGGTTCCGGTACCCGGCTTTGGCCTCTTAGCAGAAAGAACTACCCCAAGCAGTTTCTGAAGCTCAATGGAAATGAGTCTCTCTTGCGGCAGACCGTGAACAGGCTTCTCACGGTTCTCTCCGAAAATGATATCATTGTGATGACAAACAGCGAATACAAATTCTATGTCAAATCTGACCTCAGAGAGATCAATCACCTCATCCTCGAGCCTGAAAGCCGCAACACGGCCCCAGCCATCGCCCTCGGCATAAAGTATTGCAAGGAGAAATTGGGATGTAAGGAAGACGAAGTAATTTTTGTCTCTCCTTCGGACCATATCATCCGCCCCGTTGATCGATTTGCTGAATATTTCAGAATGGCAGAAGAGATAGCAAAGAAGGACCATCTTCTCACCTTTGGCATCAAGCCCAACCGGTCCGAGACGGGATACGGATACATCAAAGTCAGTGGGCAGAAAGCAGGCCTGCCCGCCGAAGTTTTAAGGCAGGAGGGAGACAGTAGGCAGAAAGATTACTATCCAGTGTATAAATTCATCGAAAAACCAGACGAAGCCAATGCAAAGCAATACCTTGAGGACGGGAACTACTACTGGAACTCAGGGATGTTTGCGTTCAGTATTGGGACCATTACCGATGAATTGAAAAAATTTGCCCCAAAGATCTACCAGATGCTCAATAAGAGTTTTGATGAGATGATGGTTCAATTCAATGAGATGCCCGAGATTTCCATAGACTATGCCGTGATGGAAAAATCAGACAGGGTAACCCTATTACCCCTGGATTTGCATTGGAACGATATTGGGTCATGGGATTCTCTCCACGATATTCTACCTCGGGATAGGGATGGAAATGCAACGATAGGCGACGTGATCACCCTTGATACGAAAAACTGCCTCATCTTTGGCAACAAGAGGCTCCTATCGACGATCGGGCTGGAGGATTGTCTCATCGTCGAAACAGAGGACGCGGTCTTGATTGCCAAGAAGGGAGAAACGGGCAAAGTCAAGGAGCTCGTCAATCAACTCGAGGCGGCCAACCGGAAGGAAGCGGCCGAGCATGTCAGAACCTATCGGCCGTGGGGAAGTTATACCGTTCTCGAAGAAGGATTGAGATATAAGATTAAGCGCATCGTGGTAAATCCGGGTGAAAAGCTCAGCCTCCAGAGGCATTCACACCGCTCCGAGCATTGGGTGGTTGTGAGAGGAACCGCGAAGATAGTAATAGGAAACGAAGAGATTTTCGTCCATGAGAACGAATCTGTTTATGTAGCCAAATCGACCCTCCACCGGCTTGAAAATGAAGGCAAGATCTCAGTGGAGGTTATCGAGGTTCAAAACGGCGAATACTTGGAGGAAGACGACATCGAACGCTTCTCCGACGATTACGGCCGTTAACTGACCACCCCTCCCCAATCAGGCGAACCAGATAAACGAGAGAAACTAAAATGACTAAGAAGGCTTTAATAACCGGCATTACAGGGCAGGATGGAAGTTATTTGGCAGAACTTCTACTCTCAAAGGGCTACGAAGTACACGGCCTCATTCGTCGTTCGAGCACCCTCAATACCGAAAGAATCGATCATATCTATGTTGATCCCCATGATCCAAATGCCAAATTGTTTCTCCACTATGGCGATATCACCGATTCAGGGCAACTTACCAATCTTATCTATAACATTCAGCCTGATGAAATCTATCACCTCGCTGCCCAGAGTCATGTAAGGGTAAGTTTTGATATGCCAGAGTTTACAGGAGATATCACCGGGCTCGGGACGGCCCGCCTATTAGATGCAATCAGGCGAAGCGGAATCAAAACCCGGTTCTACCAGGCCTCTTCCAGCGAAATGTTTGGGGATGCACCACCGCCCCAGAATGAACATACCGCCTTCAGGCCACGGAGTCCATATGCAGCAGCAAAGGTTTACGCCTACTGGATGGTCAGAAATTACCGGGAGGGTTATGGCATGTTTGCCGTCAATGGTATCCTCTTTAACCACGAATCCCCCCGAAGGGGAGAGACTTTTGTGACCCGGAAGATTACCCGGGCTCTTGTGAGAATAAAATATGGTTTGGAGAGCAAGTTATATTTGGGCAATCTTGAGGCTAGAAGAGATTGGGGATGTGCCCCAGAATTTGTTGAGGCCATGTGGCTTATGCTTCAGCAAGATGAAACAGAGGATTATGTGATTGCCACAGGCGAGACCCATTCTGTAAGGGAATTTGTGAATCTTGCCTTCTCCCACGCTGGCATCGAATTAGAATGGAAAGGCAGTGGCCTTGAAGAAAAAGGCATCATCGGTTCAATAGACAGTAAGAAGTATGCAGTAGGGAGTATGCAGATTAGTCAAGAAAATGGGTGCTTAGTACCTACTGCTTACTCCATAGTGAATCGACAACCAAAGGTTGGCGATGTTCTGATAGAAATAGATCCCCGCTACTTTAGACCTCTCGAAGTGGAATTTCTGCAGGGCGACGCCTCAAAGGCCAGAAAAAAGCTTGGCTGGGAGCCAAAGATCAAATTCCAAGGCCTCGTCCGGATGATGGTTGATGCAGACATCAAAAACCTGGAAGAAATGAAACAATGCCAGGATGTGATTAGAAAATTATCAAATAATAAGACCATTAAAGAGCCAAGTAGACCAAAATAGATCAACAGAGAGATGCGTCTGACAAGGGTAGAAAGTGGAAATATTCAATAGTCCCTTAAGATTTCAAGGGCGGCTTCGGGGCAAATTCCAGCTATTAAAAAGCAGATTAGGGATGCGATTAAAATGATCGACGTTTCCAGTGTTCAAATTAAGGCTGTGTAGAATGGCGGTAGCTGTATCAAAATATCTGCCATTCCTCTTATTAGGCTCTTAGGAATAAATAAAATTGTGCGCATAGAGGTCACAATATTTTTAGCACTATCATTCGATCCCCTATTCATGGGCATTCCAGAGCGTTTTTGAAAATCTCAGCTTTTTGAATATTGACGTTTCCTGTTTGCTTCCAGCTATGCCGGGTTAGAAGAATGAGGAGGTAATAAAGAATATGGATACCTTTTTTTTACATCTTAATGTTAATTGGTGCTCTGGCTGGATTAGTTTGCGTAGCCATAGGAGTATATTTGTTGTTTAAGAAATATACTGGACAAACTGAAATAAATATCAGACCTTTTGGTACACTTAAGACAACTCATAATGGAATAGTCCTGCTTTTCATTGCTGTATTTCTTTTTGTCTTTTCAAGTGTCGGTTACGCCCAGACAAGAAAATTGAGCACCACAACTCTACAGCTGAACGAATCTAAGATCTTGAATGCCTCTCTTAGCCAACAGCTTTTTAAGGTTGGTAATTCTATTATTTTGGTAGGTCAACTTGTTCAAACCGTGATACCTGACAGTAAAACAAAAAGGTTAGTTGTCAGACTTGACTCTCCAATGAAAATTGCTAACCAAGAAGTGTCGGCTGTGGATGTAGCTTTTGTATTAGAAGATATCAAGAAATATGTCGGGAAACATGTTGAACTTACAAGTGTCCCCATTACTTTGAAAAGCGTTCACAGAGGAGACTATGTTGCGGTAAGTGCTGCATCGATTCGCGAGCAAAAATCACAGTAATGCACCATATTTAACGTTAAGAAATAATAGAATTCAATTCAATAATTTCAACCTCAACCTAATCGAGCGATTCTATGGAAAGGGATTCCAAAATCTACATCGCTGGTCATACTGGTCTGGTGGGTTCGGCAATTCTTCGTTGTCTCCGATCCCAGGGCTATAGCAACTTTGTCCTCCGAACCCACAAAGAACTCGATTTGGAAAGACAGGCCGATGTTGAGGCTTTCTTCGAGAAAGAACGTCCCGAATACGTATTTTTGGCTGCCGCCAAAGTTGGTGGGATTTACGCGAACAGCACCTATCCCGCTGATTTTATCTATAACAACCTCATCATCGAAGCCAACGTCATCAATGCCGCACATAAGTACAGAGTCAAAAAACTCCTGTTCTTAGGGAGTTCGTGCATCTATCCGAGTCTTGCTGCTCAACCGATGAAGGAGGAGCACCTGCTCTCGGGACCACTTGAGCCCACCAACGAGCCCTATGCCATATCGAAAATTGCTGGAATTAAGATGTGCCAGGCTTATAACAGGCAGTATGGGACAAATTTCATATCCGTGATGCCCACCAACCTCTATGGGCCAAACGATAATTACGACCTGATGAATGCTCATGTGCTACCAGCCTTGATTCGTAAATTCCACCTCGCTAAACTCCTCTCCGAATCCAAATATGATGAAATCTTAAGAGACTTTCAGATTCATGGTAATATGCCTGACTCCTTGCTGGGTAGTTCCTACTTTTCTACTAATTCGAACTGCTTACTGCCTTCTGCCTATTCCTTATTGATTGATCATTTGTCAAAGTTCGGCATCAAAATCAGTCAACATCCGGCCTCTGACCTCTGTCCTCCGACCTCTAACGTGTTTGTGGAGGTTTGGGGTACGGGTAATCCCCGGCGGGAATTCATGTACAGCGATGAAATGGCGGATGCCTGCGTCTTCATAATGAACCCAAATAAAGATGCCTTAACCTCAGGCTTAGCCTCAACCTCGGCCTCTTCTGTTGCCTCAAGCCTCAATCCTCAAACCTCTATCATAAACATTGGGATAGGTGAAGACATAACTATTCGCGAGCTGACGCAGATGGTGGCAGAGATCGTTGGTTATAAGGGCGAAATACGATGGGATACTACCAAACCAGACGGCACACCTCGAAAGCTTCTGGATGTCTCTTTCCTGCACGGTATAGGATGGAAGCATAAAACTCCACTTCAAGATGGACTTCGTCTCACATATCAGGATTTTCTAAAAACCAAACAAACCAGAGAAACCAGAAAAACCAGAGAGATGAGAAAAACCAGACAGACCAGACAAACCAAAAAGACGCTTAAACGCATTTATTCACCTTATTCAACCCCGTCCCTGTATGCATCCCCCTACCTAACGGTGGGGGTTCTGGACACAAACAAGCTGAACCGTGTATAATAATGGTGAGGCGGAAAGAGATAGCAGGAGGATACGATGAAAGTGGGTGATCTGACTACAGATGAGCTAAAGAGGATTGTCCGGGATGCCGTCGATGAGAAATTTGAAGAACTATTTTTTGACCCGGATAGAGGGCTAAAATTAAGAGATGAAGTGGAGCAGCGGCTGAATACCTCCCTTGCCTCTAAAGAGAGAGTTCCATTTGAGGAAGTTAAAAAGAGGCTGGGGCTGTGAAATACAAAGTCGATTTCACGCTGCAGGCCCTCGAAGATGTTTCGAAATTAGACAGGACTGTCGTTGAACGAATTATGAAGAAGATCGATTGGCTGTCAGAGGGCCTTGATGTGATAAGTCCTCAAGCGCTCAAAGGGAAATTCCACGGGATGTTTAAACTTGTTATAGGAGACTGGAGAGTTATTTACACACCGGATTTTGCAAATAAGAGTATTACCATTCACCTTGTTGGGCATCGAAGGGAAATTTACAAGTTTTAAGAGATGAACAAGGCTACCGATGTCGTCAATAATATAATTGTGAAGTCAACTTTTTAAGATTTCTGATGCCTTTTTGAGGTTCCGACCTCTGTCCTCTGATCTCTGACCTCTATGGTTTCTGCTTTGAGCCTTGAGCTTTTCGCTATTAGCTATTCGCCATGAGCCATCAGCTCTATTTACTTTGAGCTTTGACACCTTACACCTTACGCTTCACGCCTCATTGGCTTGACCCAAGTTGTATTTGAACCAACGTCCCCTTCTTGGGTTCTTCTGGGTACGACCTGATGTTGGTATTGGCCGTATTATAGAAGAACTTTATCTTATCTGGATGGCCTCTACAGCAGAGGAGTATAAAGATCGTACTTTATTCATTCCACTGGATTGATATCTTCGGGCAAAATCTAACAAAAGATCGATTCCACCAAGCGTACAAAATCAACAGAATAGACGATATGGACTGAATCAATCAGATAGACCAGATAAACCAGACAAACCATACAAACTAAAGAAACTAAATAGACCAAATAAACCAGACAGACCAGATAAACCAAAGAAACCAGAGAAACCAGATAAACCAGAGAAACCAAATAAACCAAATAGACGCTTCAAAGCATTTATTCCCCCTAATCAACAGCGTCCCCCTCAGGGTTTCCAAGTTTAATTTTGACCAGCCGAAGGCTGCCTGACCTGACGAAGCTTCTCAGCGAAGGCGGTCCTTCCATTCGCGTAGTGAATAATGGTCCAGATCAACTCAAGAGACCAAAAAGACCAGACAAACTAAACAAACCAGAGAAACAAGAGAAACCAGATAAACCAGATAAACCAGACAAACCAAAAAGACGCTTAAACGCATTTATTCATATTATTCAACCCCGTCCCTGAATGCCATATTATTTTTTAGGAGTAGAAGATGATAATCTGTCGAATGTGCAAGAGTAATAACTTAACAAAATTCTTGGATTTAGGCTTTACACCTCCAGCTGACCGTTTTCTTCGGAAAGAGCAATTGTGTGAGCCAGAAGTTTATTATCCTCTTGAAATGATGATATGCAATAACTGTGGGTTGGCTCAACTCAGTCATGTTGTATCCCCCGAAATCCTATATCGACATGACTATCCATATGAATCGTCAGTTACTATGACCGGCCGAAAGCATTGGGCTGAGTTTGCCCGAACAGTAACTGAGCGTCTAAAGCTTGGGCCAGATGATCTGGTAGTTGATGTTGGGAGCAACGTTGGTGTTTTGTTAGAGGCCTTCAAAAGCAATGGTACCAGAATCCTTGGTGTGGATCCTGCAAGCAATATCGTCCGTATTGCAGAGAAACGTGGGATTGAGACTTTGAATGAGTTCTTTAGTGTTGACGTAGCTCTTCAGATCCTTAAGGGTAAGGGATATGCCACGGTAATTACCGGAACGAACGTATTTGCTCATATTAATGATTTGGATAGTTTTATGAAGGCAGTTGATATATTGCTAAATGTTCGTGGAGTCTTAATCATTGAAGCTCCATATTTTCTAAACCTTATTAAAAATTTAGAATACGACACGATATATCATGAACACCTATCCTATTTATCAACTAAACCTCTCATCCGTTTCTTCTCTCGCTTTGGAATGGAGATCTTTGACATTGAGGAGCGTGACATCCACGGCGGCTCGTTCAGAGTGTACGTGACTCGCACAGGAAGGATGCCAGTCTCGCCTGTAGTGACTGAACTTTTGAAGCAAGAGGAAGAAATGGGAGTGCATACGCTGAGGGCCTTGAACGAGTTCTCTTCAGCCGTCCAGCAAAACCGAAGAGAGCTAATTTGGCTGGTTCAACGGTTGAAGCATGAGGGGAAGCGAATTGTCGGCGTGAGTGCGCCCGCGAAAGGAATGACACTTCTGAATTATTGCCGGCTTGGGCCAGAGACAATCGACTTTGTTACCGAAAAAACAGCACTGAAAATAGGACGATTTACTCCCGGAGCACACATTCCAGTGGTCCCGGACGACGAATTGATCCAGCAAATGCCCGATTATGCATTGCTTTTGGCCTGGAATTTTGCTGATGAGATAATGGAGAACTTAAAAGTTTATCGGGATAAGGGAGGTAAATTCATCACTCCTATCCCCAAACCTCATATTGTTGAGTAGTGGTGCTATATCAACTCCCTGTCCGTGAACTTTTAATTGGAGGACCATATGAAGATTGCTCGGCCTCAATGCAATTATAAAGATGAACGAGGGGAAATTATTGACATACTTAGCAAAGAACATATTGAGCACGTTACGTTAATCACATCGGTAAAAGGGGTTACACGTGGAAATCACTACCATAAAGAAACTTTACAAATAGTCTATATTATCGAGGGCAAAATAGAGTTGCTCACCCAGATGCCAGACAGTCCTATAATGTCAACGATTCTTGAGAAAGGGGATCTGGCTATTACTTATCCTATGGAGCGACACGCAATGGTAACAATGGAAGATTCGACATTCATAGTTTTCACACGTGGTATACGAGGTGGTGATAATTACGAAAAGGACACATATCGACTATCAGAACCGTTGCGAAAACCAACCTCAACGTAGATCTTTTTCGAAAAAAACAAAAGTCATGATACCCGTGAACGAACCGTTATTGAACTTAAACGCACTGAATTATGTGGAAGAATGCATACGGACAGGTTGGATTTCTTCTGAAGGGCGGTTTATCCGGGAATTTGAGAATAGATGGGCCTCGTACTGCGGAATGGAATACGGTGTGGCCGTGAGTAGCGGGACTACAGCCCTACAGATTGCTGTGGCATGCCTGGGGCTCGAAGGAGGCGATGAAGTCATCATGCCGACTTTTACTATCATTTCCTGCGCTCTTGCTATTATCGAGGCTGGTGCAATGCCAGTGCTCGTTGACAGCGATCCGCGTACGTGGTGCATGGATGTCAGTCAAGTCGAAGCCAAAATCACTCCACGTACCCGGGCGATTATGCCTATACACATGTATGGCCACCCGGTGGATATGGATCCGGTTTGCGAACTGGCACGCAAACATGGGCTGTTCGTCATAGAAGATGCAGCCGAAGCACACGGGGCAGAGTACAAGGGGCGGAAGGTTGGTGGGATTGGAGACTTGAGCTGTTTTAGCTTCTACGCCAACAAGATCGTCACTACTGGCGAGGGTGGAATGGTGTTGGCCAAGCGAGCAGACCATGCTGAACGACTTCGTTCGATGCGCAACCTTTGCTTTCGGGAGGACCGTCGCTTTTATCACAACGAATTAGGACATAACTACCGTCTGACCAATCTCCAAGCTGCGGTTGGTCTTTCGCAAGTAGAACAGATAGAAGAACACATACGGCGGAAGCGGTGGATGGGAAAGACATACACCGAGCGACTCAGCGGCCTATCGCAAATTACCCTACCAGTTGAAGAACCATGGGCCAAGAATGTGTACTGGATGTATGGCTTGGTCTTGACGGATGATGCAAAATATGATGCTACAGAGTTGGCGCAATGCTTGAAGGAAGCAGGCGTTGACACACGCCCTTTCTTCATTGGAATGCACGAACAACCTGTTTTTAAAAAAAGGGGCATGTTCGCCAAAGAAAGATACCCCGTCGCCGAGCGTCTCGCCCGCCAAGGGTTGTATCTGCCCTCTGGATTAGCATTGACTGAAGATCAACTGGATCAAGTGTGTGAAGCTGTAAGAAAGGTGCTGGCATGAGTGATTCAGTGTTTGGAAAAGAGTACGCCGATGCTTACGATCTCCTCTATACTGGCAAAGACTACAATGCTGAGTGCGACATGATCGAGGAGGTCTTCAAACGCTACGCAGTCGGCCCGATAAAAAGCATTCTCGACCTTGGCTGCGGCACTGGCAACCATGCCATTCCTTTAGCCAAACGCGGCTATGAAGTTACTGGCGTCGATATCTCACCCGATATGCTTCGCATTGCAAAAGAGAAAATTTCAAACTTTAAACCTTCAACCTTCAACTTTCAACCTATTTTTTTACAGGGCGATATCCGCTCCCTCGATCTTGCCAAGACATTTGACGCCGTGTTGATGATGTTTGCCGTTCTAGGATACCAGGTTACCAATGAAGATGTGTTGGCGGCGCTTACATCTGTTCGCCGCCATCTTAGGCCAGGCGGGTTGTTCATTTGTGATGTCTGGTGGGGACCTGCGGTTTTAACCATCCGGCCTAGCGAGCGGGTGAAGGTGATCCCGACAGAAGAAGGCAAGATCATCAGGGCCACATCCGGCAAGCTTGATACCTTCCGACACACCTGTGAAGTCCACTACCATGTTTGGCAGATCAATGGAAAGCAGATCATAAGCGAGAGCGAAGAAAGACATACCATGCGGTACTTCTTCCCCCAGGAACTAGCGTATTTTCTTTCAGAAGCGAAGCTGCAGTTACTTGCCCTTCGGGCATTCGAAGATTTAGAAAAGGATCCCTCAGAGGAAACCTGGAATGTCCTGCCAATCAGTAAACAATCAAACGAAACCTATGGGGTAAGATGACTTTAGTGGACACCAAAGTTGAGGTAAAATACTAAAGACGGAGGTGTTGAAATGGAAAGAATACCCAGAGGGATCTACACCAAGGAGCTTCGAGAAGAAGCAGTGAAACTGGTAACAGAAAGTGGATTAAAGATACCGGAGGTGGGGCGTAGACTATCAATAGCTGCCTCCACCATACGGTATTGGGGTAGAGCAGACCAGGAAGTCAAGCTCAAAGAGGTTGGTAAAAACCAGAAGCCGCTTACTGAGATCGAGATGGAGCTTGCCCGAACCAAGCGTGAACTGGCAGAAGCCAGGATGGAGCGAGATATCTTAAAAAAAGCGGCGGCGTACTTTGCGAAGGAATCGTTGCCAGGTACACGATCATGAAACAGATGCGATTCAAGTATGGGATTGGGGCGATGAGTCAAATTCTTAGGGTATCCAAGAGCGGCTATTACCAATAGCTCAATCGGAAGTCTTCCAAGCGTAATCTTGAAGAGGGAAAGCTGGAGATAGAGATTAAAGCGGCTCATAAGAGGACCCGTCAGACCTTTGGTCCTGAGAGATTACAGCATGAGCTCAAAGAGCAAGGGGTGGAGGTAGGGATCTGCCGGATCAGAAGGATCAGGAAGAAGCTGGGAATACGTTGTAAACAGAGTAAGAAGTTTAGGGCTACGACAGATTCCAAGCATACCTTTCCCGTGGTGGAGAATCTGCTCCATCAGGAATTTGAGGCAACGGGGCCGAACGAGGTTTGGGTGAGTGACATTACCTATATTCCCACCGTGGAAGGCTGGCTTTATCTGGCAGGGCATAAGGATCTGTTCACGGGAGAGATTGTTGGATATGCGATGAGCAGTCGAATCACCAAGAACCTGGTGAGCCAGTCTCTGTTTAGGGCCGTGGCAGCTAAGCGGCCTGGATCAGGGTTGATTCACCATTCGGATCGTGGGAGGCAGTACTGTGCCTATGAATACCGGAGGCTCCATGAGGAATGAGATTGGAGAGATAAGAAAGCCTCGTCAGTTGAAACCTGAAGAAAAACTACAGATATACAAGACGCATTGGCTAAGTTTTTGAATATGAAGGAATTGTATTGATTACTTTAGATGAAAAACAGACTTCCGATAAACCCGTAACAGTGCGCTTGATATTGCACCCTGGAAATAGGGGATGGATCCTAGAAAAGTTTGCTGCGCGTCTGGTTGAGAATTTGCCCAATTGGAATATCAAGGCGGACGTCTCCGATCGACCATCTGCGGCGGTTGACGTCAATCATTGGATGTTGTATCTGCACTTCAAAGGAGAGCAAGTGCTGCACAGTACAATATCAATCACTCATATAGATCATCCAAAAAAATTGTGGGAATTAAAAGCTAGTCTAGATATTGTGGATGCCGGTATATGTTTGTCACGCATGACTGTTGAAGATCTAGTCCGGCAAGGGATTGAGCGCAAGAAGCTTTGTTATATCACGCCGGCCCACGATGGATTAGTCTCGCCGCGGAGAATTGTTATTGGAATTACGAGTCGCGTTTACGGCGATGGCCGAAAACGTGAGGATTTGTTGAAAACACTAGCAAAGTCTATGAAGTTGAACATATTTCATTTTGAGATATTTGGCCAGGGGTGGATCGAAATTATTCCTTATCTCAAATCTGCTGGTGCTACAGTTCAATATTACCCAGATACCGAAGATTACGAACAGGATTACAAGATACTGATCGATCGAGTACCGACATTTGACTACTATCTTTACACTGGCTTGGATGAAGGTTCTATGGGCCTCTTTGACGCATTGGCAGCAGGTGTGGCAACAATTGTGACGCCACAGGGTTTTCATTTGGATATTGAAAGTGGAATTACTCATCCATTCCAGGATGTTATCGAGTTGCGTGAAGTGTTTGCAAAGATTGCAAAAGAACGTCAACAGCGTGTTACCAGTGTAAAAAACTTGACTTGGAAAGAGTATGCACGTAAACACGCGATAGTATGGCGTATGATTTTAAACAGGCAGCATATGAATATTCCCGATCGCTTAAATGAAGGCACGGGTACAATGCCGCCAATGCCTAACCGATCTATATGGAATTATTTATTGACAGACATTCAGTTCTACGGTAAACCAGCGCTACGTCGGCTCCAGAGACTGATACGACGATGATGAATTGCTGCAATAGCTCTTGAGAATTGTGTCCTCACTCAGAAGTATGAAAGGATTCTTGCGGCCTACATTAGTTGTCACTTTCTTTACATTGGGGGGGCAAGCAGTTGGTTTTGTTACTCAAGTGGTCATTGCTGCGTCGTTTGGCGCTCGATCAGACATGGATGCTTTCCTTGCTGCCAATACCTTGCCTCAATATGTTATCGCTGTACTGTTGACCGCGCTCAGCTTTGTCTTTATCCCTGTGTTTGTGGATTACCTGTCTACCGGGCAGGAGGATGAAGCCTGGCGGGTAGCTATCGGGGTGACCACCCTGTGTATTTTGACACTCGGAGTGATTGCAATAACTGGAGTAATTTTTGCCTTTCCTTTGCTTCGATTGACCATGCCGGGACTATCTTCGCCTTCACTCCAATTGGCGGTTCAGGTTGCAATTATTACCTGGCCGACGGTTGTGGCTACCGGGATTGTCAGTCTTCTAGCTAGCATCTATCAGGCTCAAGGGCGATTTGGTCGACCAGCAGTGGTGCCGGTGATTGGCGGGACGGTGAACCTGGGTCTGGTCTTACTGTTAGTTCGCCCGCTGGGAGTCGTTGGTCTGGCTATCGCTTCCCTCTTGAGTATTTGCCTGCAAGCCGTCTTGCTCTTTCCTTTTATTTTTGGCCCATCGCGATACCGGCCCGCGCTTAACTGGAATCATCCCGGCGTTCGGCAAGTTCTGCATCTTTTGTGGCCATTAGTTCTTTCGGGTCTATTCATTCGCGCAACACCTATTGTTGATCGCTATCTAGCCTCTGGGCTGGGGGAAGGGGCAATCTCCCACTTGGGATATGCGTTCAAACTGTTGGGGTTATTGGCAACGCTGATTTCAACCGGGCTCACCATGGTACTTTTTCCTCGCATGGCAGCCAATATAGCAGAAAGCGACGTAACGGGCTTGCGGCGTACTGTCTCACAAGGGTTAAGAATCATGTGGCTGGCTATTGCACCTGTCACCTGCATAGGCGCCGCACTGGCACTGCCTGTGACTACGATTTTGTTGCAACGGGGGGAATTCAGACCTACCGACACGCGGGCGGTGGCTAGCTTATTGCAAATCTACTTGCTATCGCTGGCGGGAATGTGCCTGGGGAGTATCACTGGTCGCAGTTTGTATGCTCTAAAGGAAACACGCATAGTGGCAGTCCTGAGTAGCCTTGAGGCGCTAGCTTATGTGCTTTACACGCCGTTGTTAACGCGACTGTTGGGTGCGGAGGGCGTAGCATTGAGCTACGTGATTTATTTCACTCCGGGAGTGCTGTGGAGCGCTATACTCATTCGGTTCAAGACCGGCAACAAGGGTGGGGGCTTGATAATTAGTTCGTTCGTCCGGATTGGGCTGGCGGCAATGCTGGGTGGCGCGACGGCATGGGGTGTGATGGCGACGATACCGAACGTGTGGGCGCAAGTTTTCTTCGGAGGGGGCTTAGGTTTGGTAATTTATGCGTTTGGTCTTTGGGCATTAAGGTCCCCGGAGGCTCGAAGCATAGAGGGTATTTTGAGGGGATTGATTGAAGGCAGGCGCGCAGCAGTAGTCCCTGACCCCTGATGGCAATAGTAAACACGAGAGACTCTCTTATGCTGCAACCTGCTTTGCATAAAACCGCCGTCCATAGTTAACCGGAGATAGATACCCCAACCGTGCTTGACGCCTTTGGCGATTGTAAAAGACCTCGATGTATTCGGTGATCTCTCGAATGGCCTCTTCTCTTGTCTTGTAAAGACTGTGATGAACAAGCTCGCTTTTGAGTGTTGGTAAAAGAGGATTGAAAAAAATACTATATCTGAATGAAACAGCTTCAATCGGTGGCGCTGAAAACAGCCTTCTTCTTCTGATTAAATATCTGGATAAAGACCTATTCAAGCCAATAGTGGTTCTCCCTGAAGAGGGGCTCCTCTCGAAAAGGCTAAAGGATATAGATGTAAGAGTAGAAATTCTTAAACTGCCGAAAGCTGTGCCTTTGAGCTCAACTTTTTCTGGGAAAAGAAGATACAGGATAACAGCCTTGATCAGGCATTACTTCAATACAATTATCTCTGTTAGTAGACTCTGGGATTTTATTAGAAAGGAAAAGATAGACCTAATCCACAGTAATTCATTGAATGCAAATATATGGTGGGCGGCTCCTGTAGGTTTCATTTGCAGGGTACCTATTATCTGGCATGTAAGAGATATTCTTCCAGATGGAAATAAGAAAAGATGGTATGTTTGGGTCTCAGATAAAATGGTCAGCGGTGTTATTGTTGTATCTAATGCGGTCGGAGAGATGTTCAAGGATATGAGAGAAAAAGATAAGATCAAAGTAATATATAACGGTGTTGATGTCGATAAATATGGGAATGATGCGGATGGATTAGGGATAAGGATGGAATTCAATGTTGGTAAAAGTACAAGACTTGTGGGCATAGTAGGAAGACTGGATGGGTGGAAAGGGCAAGATGTTTTTATTGACGCGGCCGCAATAATCCTAAAGCGACTAGACGATATAAAGTTTCTAATAGTTGGTGATGCAATATTTACTAATGGTGGTTTCAGAGGCCAATTGGAAAGGAAGGCACATGCCTTAGGGGTCTATAAGGATATAATCTTTACCGGGTTCAGAGATGATATCCATTCTGTACTCATGGCAATGGATATTTTTGTCCATGCATCGGTGAAACCAGATCCTTTTCCCCGAACAGTAATCGAAGCTATGGCGTCAGGCAAGCCGATAGTAGCTACTTCAGTGGGCGGTGTTGTAGAGGCTATTCACGACGGTGTAAACGGCAGGCTCATTCCTCCAAGTGATCCTGATAGGCTAGCGGAATCCGTGATATTATATCTTTCGGACAAAAACATTGCCACAAAACTATCGAAGAGAGCAAGAAAAGACGCTGAGGAACTTTTCTCAATATCAGTAAACGTTGAGAAGACCCAGAATTTCTATAGACGTTTTATCAATATTTAAAGCTCCATGACGTACTTTATTATAAGCTACCTGTTTTCATTGATCTTTTTTCTTGACAGAGACCTGAGTTTTGTCTTGTCTGGCTACAATATTAAATACTTCGACATCGCCTTGCTTGTAATTTTCATATTCACTAGTTTTTTGATAAGCCTCTGGGGAAAGAGATTGCCTACAAAGTGCAAATCTGATACAAGTCTGAATCAGTATATGTTAACTTTTTTTACGGTAATAACCCTTACCTCGCTTCTAAACTATGCATTGGTCCAAAGCAACGGTGTTTATCCTATAGAATTAAAGACACTTATCATAGAGATTGGCTATCTTTGGCCTATTTTTACTTATTGGATACTTGAGAACGTAGTAACTACGAAAAATGAGATCAAGTTTTTTTTCAAGATGTTCATATTATTTTCGTTCGCTTCGGCGTTGAATTATTATTTCAATCCAATTAAAGATCCCGTTACTTTGAGAACAGATGATATGGCAACTCAAAGGTACTTATTAAGCAGTTTGGGGAATATATTCATACTTGCCATTTCAATGATAATGGTTGATGACAATAAGAAGAGTTTTCCCTTATGGATGATACTTTTAGTGATTTCTGCATCCTCGCTTATCATGTCATTGCAGAGAACATTGATTACCGTTTCCTTAATTGGATTTATTTTTATTTTACTTATTGTTGTTAAAAATAAGCTTATCACAATCCAAAAAGCATTTACATTTTTTATATTGTTTTTTATTTGTTTCGTATTTATATTCAACTACCTGAATGAAACCGAATTTCTGTTAATTCTTCACGATAATGTTATATCCAGTTTTGATAATTTCGGTTTTGCCGAAGATTCTGATCAATTTTTGTCGACTGCGCACAGGAGGATTGAGTTAAAACAGTACTGGGCATTTTTTACAGAATCTCCTGTGATTGGAAAGGGATTGGGCTTTGAACCAGTCATTTTTTATTTAGCAGCAGGTTCTATAATAAAGTTTGGGTTTATACATAGTAGTTTTATGTGGCTTTTAACAAAAACAGGGATTATAGGATTAATTCTATTTCTTCTCATATTTAAAAAGTTTTTCAATATTTCTTATAAAAGTTTGAAGGCAACCAATGACCGCTGGCTTAAGGGTTTCATGCTCGGGGGTATAATCTTTATATTTTGCAACTCACTTCTCTCTTCATTGAGCCAACCAGTCTTTGAGTACAAAACCGAAATGGCTTTGTTGGGGGCGTGGATGGGGGCAGTTTTGGCTGCCACTAAATTAGAGTCCAAAAATGTTAAATAAGATGCCCAGAAAAATTCTTATTGTGGTTTTATCAGGTCTTGGGAATATGATCCTCTTTCATACAGTTATAAAAAAGCTTAAAGAGGCCTATTCGTGGACCGCAATTGATTTGATGACAGAACAGTTTATAGTGAAAACACTGTTCGAGGACTCTGGATTTATTAACAAGTATTGGTACTGGAAAGACAATGTGAGATCAAGGCTTAAGCTATTGGCGGATATTAGAAAAGAAAATTATGACATTCTGATAACAACGTTTGAGTCGGGGGGATGGAAATTAGCGGTGTTCTCCAAATTAACTGGAATTCCAGTTACGATAGGTTACAAGAAAAATAGATGGTATGATTCCTTGTATCGGATCAGAATTCCAATAGATTTATCAAACCACGAAATTATTAATCATTTTAAAATATTAGAGGTTATGAGTATTTCATCTGGTAATTTGAAGATAGAACTTGGATTTAAATCAGCAAAATATACTTACTTAGAAAAGCATTTAAACAATAGTAAGGTCAAGATCTGTATCCACGCTGGTTCAAGTGATAACTTGGCACAAAAAAGATGGTGTCTTGAGAAATTTATCAAGGTTGCAGAAAGATTGTTTTATGATCACGGAGCTCAGATTTTTTTTATTGGAGGGGATAACGAGGTTGAAATGACAATGGAGATAGAAGAAAAAGCAAAATTCCCGGTTTCGGTTCTAATTGGTAAATTAGAACTCTGGGAAACAGCTTATATTATTGAAAGATGTGACCTCCTTATCAGCAATGATAGCGGGCTTATGCATTTAGGCGCGGCACTCGGGAGGCCAGTATTAAGTATTTTTGGACCTACAGATATTGTGAAAAATCATCCATGGAGTGAAAAAGCCGTTGTTGTATCTAAAAATATGGCTTGTGCTCCTTGTAATTTTAAAAAACCTTGTCAGCATAATATGAATTGTCTTGAACAAATCTCCATTGAAGATATCACGCGAGAATCTGAAAAAATACTTAAATTAAGGATCGGATCTTGAACCCCAAAGAACTGTACGAGAAGCAGTACGGCGGTAAGAAGCTTATAAGTAAAACTCATTTCCCTAGTTTGAAAACATATTTTAGGTCTTTTGATCTCCATCGAGAGGATCTGGCCCTAAGTCTTCTTGGTAGTGGGAATAAATGCCTCGATGTGGGCTGCGGTAATGGGTCATTGGTTTTTAGGGCAGAAGGAAAGTTTGAAGAACTTTATGGCATAGATATATCAGAACACCGTATCAGCGAGGCAAAACAGAAAGTAATGGAACAGTTCAAAGGTTCTGAAAAGTTTCATTTTTCAACCTGCAACATTAATGAAAGAATTGATTTTCCTGATGGGATGTTTGATGTGGCTGATAGCATTGCAGTTATTGAGCATGTCTTTGATCCATACTTTGTTGTTGGTGAGGTATATAGGGTCTTAAAACCGGGAGGGATATTTATAGCTGAAGTACCAAACATAGCATATTTAAAGCAAAGGCTATGCCTTTTGTTCGGAAAGCTACCGGTAACTTCAACTCCTTATAACTGGAAGGATGTAGGTTGGGATGGAGGGCATTTGCATTATTTCACTAAAACAACCTTCTGCGGTTTGCTTGAGGAATGCGGATTTAAGATACTGAAAATCACCGGATCCGGTCTTCTCGCAAAATTTAGAAATTTTTATCCATCATTACTTACGGGTGATATATTTGTGAAGGCTAAGAAAAAATAAATTATAACTTAGTAATTCGCCATATGAAATTTAGAAATGTATTAAAAAGAATGCTCAGAAGATCAACTTTATTAAATATTTTTCCACGCATTTTTTATGCAATGCGTTATTTTAATCACAAGTATCCAGAAATTGTGAAATGGGGTTTTTTGTCAAGAGAAGATACAAATTATACTTATAATCTAACGAATGATAATTTATTATATTTAGCCAATATGGTTGCTATTGTATGTAAAATATCATTCCAAGATATTAAAAGTTACATAAATGAGGCACAGAATGATAAAGAGCTGATGAATTTAGTTGTTGAAAAAACCATACAATCAAAGTTTTTAACTGTTGCTGATTTACGATGCGATTTCGGAAGAAGGTTAGGGTGGTATGCATTTGTTAGGGCATTGAAACCAAATGTTGTAATAGAAACTGGTGTTGATAAAGGTCTTGGTTCTGTAATATTATGCTCAGCCTTATTGAGAAATAAAGAGGAAGGATATAAAGGTAAATATTATGGTACAGATATCAATCCAGAAGCCGGATATTTATTAGATGGCAAGTATAAAGAGATTGGAGAACTTCTATATGGTGATTCGATAAAAAGTTTAGAGGAATTTAATTGTGAGATTGATCTTTTTATAAACGATAGTGACCATTCGGCTGAATATGAATATAGAGAGTATTTAGCAATTAAAAACAAGCTAAGCAGCAAAGCAGTAATTTTAGGAGATAATTCACATAAAACAAATAAACTTGCACTTTTTTCTATAGAAAATAACAGAAATTTTCTTTTTTTCCATGAAGTGCCTCTGAATCATTGGTACCCTGTATCGGCATGGAGAGAGATCGGCGCCAAGGCCAAAGTCAATAATATAGAATTCCTCTTGAATAACCGTAATCATGATTATGGGAAAGTTCTTGAAATTGGATGTGGAGAAGGTTCGATCCTCAAATTATTGTCTGAAAAATATAGTAATTGGAAACTGTATGGATGCGATATTTCTGTTAATGCTTTAACAATTGCGAGAAAAAGAGAAATAGGAAATTTAAAGGAGCTTTTTATCTGCCATTTTAATTTCCCCGAAGATGAATTTGATTTAATTATAATGACACACGTTCTGGAGCATGTACCAGACCCTCAAAGAATGTTGAGGAAGATTCGAAGGATCGGTAAACATTTTATGTTTGAAGTCCCTCTGGAGGACAATATAATCGCGGCGAATCTTAGAAAAAAGCCTGGTAACTATGCCGAACAGATTGGACACATAAACTTTTTCAGCAGAAATTCTTTTAGATATATTTTGGAACAATCTGGGTTCGTTATTCTCAAAGAGAAAACAGTTACTCCGCCATATTATGTTTCTTCTTTTTATTCAAGTGGTTTTATGGAAAAAGTCAAAGAAATGTTCAAGTATATGGCCAAACGTATGCTGTTAATGTATGGATTTGAAACCAGGTTTACCTATAATTACGCTTTGCTTTGTAAAAAAAATGAAAATATTAATCCTCGAGAACATAATTTCCCCTTATAAGACCTTATTGTTCAATGCTATTTCTTTGATATTGGTTGGTTTTAAAGTGCTGTACATTTCGGAGACTGAACGGAGAAGAGATTGGGTTATTAATAAAGATGAGATGAAATTCCCATACGAGATTATGTTTCAAGTTCCAATTGACGAGATTCCAAGATGGGTCATGTTTAAAGAAACATGGAAACAATTAAATAATCTTAATCCGGAAGTTCTAATAATTGATGGATATAGTTATTCATCTTCTTGGTCGAGTCTTTTTTGGGCAAGAAAAAGTAAACGAAAACTAATACTCTGGTCTTCATCCAATGAAGATGACCATAATAGGAGTTTCTATAAAGAATTACTTAAAAGATATTTTGTTAAAAGATGTGACGCTTATAATGTTTATGGAACGAAAAGTAAGGAATATCTTTTAAAGCTTGGAGCTGAGAAAGACAAAGTGTTTATTATGGGGAACAATACGGACAATACTTTCTATTATACTGAGACGATGAAGTGGAAAAGAAAAAGGGAAGTGTTGTTGCAAGAATATAGGGCACCAAAGTTTAATTTTCTTTACATTGGAAGGTTCGCAATAGAAAAGAATATTTTTCATCTCCTTGATGCTTTCAGAAGGGTACGCGAGAAAAGCAACAATTGGGGGTTGATTTTAGTTGGCAGTGGCCCTCAAGAACCTGAAATTAAAAATTACATCAAAAAAAATAAAGTTGAAAATGTCCTGATGCCGGGTTTTAAGCAAAGGGAAGAATTGCCTAAGTTTTTAGCTTTAGGTGATGTTTTTATTCTGCCGAGTATATCAGAGACATGGGGGTTGGTCGTCAATGAGGCGATGGCTGCAGCATTACCTGTTTTTGTGTCAAAAAAATGTGGTTGCTGGCCCGATTTGGTTGAGGATGGTGAAAACGGCTTCTCATTTTCCCCTTTTGATAGAGATGATCTATTTAATTTAATGAAGGCCGCGGTTGAAGGAAAAGTGGAACTAAATGGAATGGGGCAAGCCTCGCTGGCGAGGATAGGACAATACACTCCGGAATCAGCGGCAAATGTCGTATTGAAAACTGTGAACTTCGTTTTAACAAGGCGAGGGGAAAATGGTTTGCTCCATTCGCTATGAGATTATTGAAAATCTCTGTTGTCCGGATGATGGAGAGAAGGTCTTATTAGATGGCAAGTACCTTAAGTGCTCGAGATGTTTTAGGAGCTTTCCGATATGGGCAGAAAACCTTTTCGAAATAAAACCGGTAATTTTCAGCGAGTGGAACCTGGATAAGCATGAGAACCTAAGCGCAGAGTATGGCTACAAGCGAATTTATGAGGTTCCATTTAGTTGGGAGAAGAAATCCCATGGTTGGGGGTATCTGAAGGATGCTGCTCCCTCTTACAGGTTATTCGTAGGAGAAGAAAACGACAAGATTAATAAGATTCTTAATGTATCAAAACAGATGCTCGGAATAGATGTATCGGGAGGAGTCGGCAACTACTCTATTCCCATGTCAAGTAGAGTCAGGGGAATAGTACATTGTGAATTAGAGGTACAATCCCTTATTACCGCATATCAAGAAGCTAAGGGTAGAGACAATATAGTATTTATAAGATCCTTTTATTTAAATCTTCCATTTGAGAGTGGCTCGTTCGACTTTGCTATCTGTACCGACACGTTAATCAGGGGCAAAAGACATGACCTAAAATTGATAAGCGAGATATGCCGAGTTTTGAAAGATGGTGGTAGGGCTGCCATTGATTTCCATAATCCAAAAGTGATTGGAGGAAATAAAGACATTTGCTTTTACAATGTGAACTCGATCCGAGAGTTGCTTTCAAGTGTGGGTGTCAAGCAATACTCTATTTACCCGGTCGGTTTTATTCCCGGTATGATTCTTCCTGTGGAGCTCCGCAAATCTACTTATCGAGTTCTGAATAAGTTGTGCAGCTTATTTCTCCCAGCAAAGCGTCATATAGTCGTTTTTACAAAGACCTCCAGGGCCAATGCTTAGCATTGAAGCAAAGCAGTCCGTTAAGAGATTAATGGCCAAGGCAACAAGCTCCCTCGTTTCTGAGGTTGATGCAAAATTATCGGCTATTCTCAACTACCACTCTATCCACCCGACACATGATTTTTCTACGAAACCACATGATTTCCAGCAACAGATGGATTATTTGTCCTCCAATTTCACAGTAATCTCCCTGCATGATTTTTATATAATGAGGATTAAGGGGGAAGACCTACCTGGAATGCTGGCAATGGTAACCTTTGATGATGGTTATGAGGATAACTACCAATATGCTTACCCTCTCTTAAAGAGATTTGGAATTAGAGCTACTATTTTTGCGACTACAGGCTTTCTTAATGGCGAAATCGACATAACTCAAAAACATACCGCTTATCGTGGCCTGAGGGCGCTCAAATGGAATCAGATCCTGGAGATGAGAGATGCTGGGATCTCGTTTGGAAGTCATACGCATAAACACTTGGTATTGTCAACCATCCCGTTAGAAATTGCTGAAATAGAAATTTGTAAATCGAAAAGCATGTTAGAGGATAAATTAAGTGAGCCTGTAGACCTATTTGCTTACCCTCTCGGGCAACGAGGAACCTTCAATCGGTCGATTATAGAGTTACTCAAAAAACATGGGTTTAAATTGGGCGTTTCAACAATATGGGGAAATGATAATAGCAAAAAGGATATATATGCCCTGCGGAGGATTAGAATTGATGCATGTGACACAATTAACGATTTCAAAGAAAAAGTTAATGGAAAGTGGGATTTTATAAGATGGGCTCAGATGATAAAAAGATAGGATGTATGAGGAGGGTGAACAGTAAAGCAATTCTCTGTATTGTACCCCTCCCGCCTCCGATAACTGGGGCAGCAGCAGCCTCCGAGACCCTGGTAAATCATTTGAAGAAGCAACACGATGTCGTTACAGTTGCTTATCAGAGAGGGAATTTAAAGAGCGGGAATTTTTCGCTAAGGCATTTTCTCAAGATTGCTGCTATTGGAATGCGGCTGAAGTTAATGAGAAAGCACTTCGATACTGTTTACTTAGTCATTTCCTCAACTTTTTGGGGAAACCTAAGGGATCTGTTTTTTTTAATTTTAATAGGAAATAGGTTGAGGAAGGCAGCCGTTTTGCATCTTCATGGGGCAAATATTGATAGATATTTTGCTGAAGCTGCGCTGTGGATAAGGTATTTGAATAGAGGTCTATTTGGCGGTGTTAAAAACGCAATTGTTCTGGGGAAGACCTTTGAGAAAATCTTTGATGGATATGTTCCGCGTAATAAGATCAGAATTGTGAAAAATTACTTTGATGATTGGTTATTGATTCCGGAAGAAATTGTTTCCACGAAGTTTGAGTCGCCTCAAGAAGTAAATATTCTATTCCTCGGCAATTTAATTCGTGAAAAAGGATACGAGGTTCTTCTCGATGCTTTCTTATCCCTCTCCGATAAAATCAGGGATAGGGCGAAGTTACACTTTGCAGGGGAAATATATTCTATGAATGAGAAAAGAAAATTTATGGAGAGGATTAAGAATTATACGAATGTCTTTTATTATGGACCAGTTTATGGTGAGAAAAAAAGGGAGCTTTTATGGAAGTGTCATGTATTTTGTCTACCCTCTTTTTACAGGTTTGAAGGACAACCGATTTCTATTCTTGAGGCATATGCTTGTGGATGTATTGTCGTTAGTGCGAATAATGGGGGAATAACTGATATATTGATCAATGGTGCCAATGGGATGTTGGTTGGGAAAGATTTAAAGATTAATGTCGATTTGGATTCGATGAGGGGAGAGCTATGTAGGGCATTAGAAACAATTATTATAAACCTGGAGCAGTATAAGGATATAGCCTTTTTCAACTTGAAAGAAGCGCGTCAGAAATACAGGAGAAAAATATTTTGTGAAAATATTGAAGCCATTGTTACCAGTGACGGAATACAAAAGGTTTTTTAATGTACATTTGCAATGAAAATTCTTCTTATTGATCCACCATTCTATCGCCTCATCGGTTACTATAACCGTTATTTTCCTCTTGGACTATCATATCTTGCATCCGTGCTCATTCAAAAAGGGCATGAGGTGCTGATCTACGATTCAGATTGTAATATAAGTCCTTCCAAGATGGACCTTTCACGGCTGGAAAACTACTATCCAATGTACCTTGAGTCCTTAGGAAATGGCACCCATTATATCTGGGAGGAACTTAAGGGGATAATTAATAGGTTTAAACCAGAAGTTGTAGGCATAACAGGATGGACCACATTTATCGCATCGTCTTTTAAGGTTGCCTCTATTGTCAAAAGTGAAAATAGAGATTTGCCAGTGGTGATGGGTGGGCCCCACATAACCTTAAAAAGCGATGAAGTGATGAGAGAATGTCCTGATGCGGATTTTCTTGTCAGGGGTGAAGGGGAAATTGTATTTCCAGAGCTTATTGAGGCCATCGGCATGAGAAAAGTAGGTGTCTTTGGCAGCATCAGGGGGGTATCTTTCAGGAAAAACGGAGAGGTTTTTCATAATTCAGAGGCCGATTTTCTTGATGACCTGGACCGAATCCCCTTTCCGGCACGCGATATGCTTGTTAACTTAAAATATTACGGCTCGGAGGACATGGGCCTCATGATGACAAGCAGAGGGTGTCCTTATAATTGCTCATATTGCGCTACTAGCGTGTGGGGGAAAAAAGTACGCTATCGTTCGATAGAAAATGTTGTCAGAGAAATAAGGATGGTGAAGGATCGTTATGGGTGTAGGCAGTTCACATTCAAGGACGATTGCTTTACTCTGAATAAAAACAGAGTCATTGATCTCTGCGGCACCTTATTAAAAGAACGGATCGCAATCAACTGGGAATGCAATACGAGGATAAATCTTATTGATGAAGAAATTCTTACGA
>Ga0194126_10003518_pt1 | contig 24671 bp, 19 predicted proteins | sample TA2KigC150mmetaG_FD_148641 | JGI IMG/M metagenome (GOLD analysis project Ga0194126, IMG submission 148641) | Freshwater microbial communities from Lake Tanganyika, Tanzania - TA2015035 Kigoma Deep Cast 150m | ecosystem: Environmental > Aquatic > Freshwater > Lake | place: Tanzania: Lake... | reverse complement strand
GGAGATTTGTATCATAAGAATGAATCTGAGCAGAAAACTCCCTTTTTCCCGTATCTTGTCTGATTTTTGTACAGAACTTTGTATAAGCAGGATACCATGGATGATTATTGACTCTTGTAGGATCACTTAGCGATTTGCTGTTCGCATAGCCTCCAACATTCGTCCAGGCAACTTCCCTACCTGCTCCATTAATCATTAAATATTGAGCATTCCATATTTTAAATGCTTCGAAGCCAATGACCGGTGATGTATAGTCATCGCAAGGATGTGGTATGGTTATTATAGTTCTTTGGTCTCCACCAGGATTATATACATACAGTCCCCAACCCCATTCAAATGCACCATATTCATCATCATAGGTTTCGGGGGTTCCATTGTCATCAATCATATTATTGGGAATTTCCCTCAACAGATAGTAAGTTCTATTGGTTTCGGTATCAATGAATTGTACGAGTTGGTAGGGGAAGTTATTCTGAGAAATCAAACTATCAACTGATGTCCAATTCTGCAAAACAAAATGGTCGATGATTTCACTCCAACTGACTAATTGTAAGAGATTGGGTATATTAAATCCGCCAAATCCGGTTGTTTGCCTATCCCATGGAGAGTAAACATTATATCCGGGTTCTACAATTCTTTCTGCTAAATGTGATATCCAGTTATCATATTGGCAGGCAGGTTCTCTACCATACAAAAATCCTCTAAATGAACCTGTTTCAACTACCATAGCTGATAACACTACCAAATTGAATAGTATCAGCATTGTTAAAAATAGTCTATTCATAATAACTCCTAATATATACACAAAGCATAATCACATCTTTTTTTCTCATGGAACTATTACAATTTTCTTTTAAGATATCGTCAAGTCTAATCTAATCGGATTAACTCGAGGGGAATTGTACCAGATTTGATGTTTAAGAGTGGATGATAGTTAGAAAAATGTGATTTTGCTGACAATTTAGGAATCAGTAAGTATACGTTTTCTATGATTTTAGATAAGTTTGTCATTAGATTATACAAACTTTTTGTATTATCCAAATGCACTCTTTTTCCCCAGGGTGGATTTGTAATCAGTGTTGTTGATTTATCAAAGATGCTATCAAAAACGGATTGATGACTAAAATCTATTAGGTGAGCAACAGTTGCCAGCTTGGCATTGGCTATTGCTGCATTGAGCGCATTTTCATCTATATCTGATGCCTTTATGGTGACATTTATATTTTCCTTAATCCCATTTATTAATTCATTGCGAACTTTGTTAAAAACAACGTCGTCAAAGCAATCCCATTTTTGAAAAGCATACTGCCTGAACTCACATAAAGGGATGTTCTTTGCTTTTACTGCTGCTTCGATTGCTATTGTTCCCGAACCGCACATAGGATCGTGTATCGAAAACACTTTTTCTTGCCAACGTATAGAATCAAGCATGGCAGAAGCAATAGTTTCCCTGAGCGGTGCGCTTTCTTTGTATAATCCATAGCCTCTTTTATGCAGATGAGAGCCACTTGAATCAAGTCGGATAACAAATCTTTCATGCTTTACATAAACACTGATTAACTGAGTATTAGTATCATCGGGAGATTTTGTGATGGAGATTGATTTACCCATTATTTCGGACAGTGATGCTATCAATCTATCGGCTATAGCTTTCTCATGGTAGAGCTTACTCTGATAAGATGTGACATGGATGCAGATATTTTGGTTCAGGATATATTCCTGCCAGGGGATGTACTTGAAATGTTTTTGAAGTTGTGAAAAAGAAGTTGCTTCAAACTCAGCAATGTCGATCAATACCCTTGATATGGTGCGACAACCAAAGTTTAGTTTCATTATTGTGCTCATATGTCCATATAGAAAGAAACCACCTTTGATTCTATGCAAGTCTTTATATCCCAGTGAGATAATTTCTCTTTCAGCAAAGTTCTCAAGACCCGGCTGGACAACGACAAATATCCTATACGGCTTCATATTTCAATTATCAAAACGCTATTATATCAGGCAAGAATTATTTAACAGAAATTACTATATTTTTCTGGTTACCCGTAACCTATTCTTAACAAAGAATCTGTATAGAGTCAATGGAGATTAAGTCTCTGATGACCCTCTGATGACTCTCTGTGCGGATAAACAGACAAAACTGAAATTGTTTGACAATATACACTCAGACAATTTTATGGCTAAAAAAATGTGATAAAATAATATACGAAGTTTATAAGAGTTTTTCAATAAATAAAAAGAACAAGGAGCAATGAAATGGCTAAGTTTGAGAAAGCTACGATGGATGGCAATACTGCTGCGGCTCATGTGGCCTATGCATTTAACGAAGTAGCCGCCATTTATCCGATTACGCCATCATCGGGCATGGGAGAATTATCTGACGACTGGGCTTCCAAAGGTAAAACCAACTTATACGGAAGTCAGGTCGACGTTATTGAAATGCAATCAGAAGCAGGCGCAGCCGGAGCTGTACACGGGTCACTATCGGCTGGAGCGTTGACAACTACTTTTACCGCGTCACAAGGTCTTTTGCTGATGATTCCAAATATGCACAAAATTGCCGGAGAATTGCTTCCGACTGTTTTCTACGTAACAGCCCGTTCTCTTGCCTGCCAGTCACTCTCTATCTTTGGAGACCATTCCGATGTAATGGGAACACGCAATACCGGATTTTGTTTAATGGCGTGCAATTCAGTTCAGGAAGTAATGGATTTGGCAGTTGCAGCTCAGTTATCAGCTCTTAAATCCAGTCTTCCCTTTTTGGTTTTCTTTGATGGTTTCCGCACATCCCACGAACTTCAGAAGATTGATGTAATAGATTACGAGACGATGGGTAGTTTATTGGAATATAGGTATATAGAGAACTTCAGAGAGCGAGCAATGAATCCCGATAAACCACGAATTAAAGTAGGACAACAAAATCCTGAAGTTTATTTCCAAGGTAGAGAAACTGTTAACAAATTCTATGATGCAACTCCTCAAATTGTACAGGAATATATGGATAAAGTTTCTGCAACTACCGGAAGACGTTATCATCTGTTTGATTATGTAGGACATCCCGAAGCTGAAAGTGTAATAATTGCCATGGGTTCTGGTTGCGAGACTATTGAAGAGACTATTAGTTACCTGAATGCCAATCAAGGGACTAAATACGGTTTAGTAAAAGTTCATTTATACAGACCGTTCTCTGTCAAACACTTTCTCAGCGTCCTTCCCAAATCAGTAAACAAAATTGCTGTTCTGGACAGGACCAAAGAACCGGGAGCGATAGGCGAACCTTTGTATCTTGATGTTGTAACAGCACTAAAGGAAAATAAAGATTTATATATAATAGGGGGAAGGTACGGCTTAAGCTCAAAAGAGTTCACACCGGGTATGGTAAAGGGAGTTTATGAACATCTGAACAATAAAAGATTTCATGGCTTTACCGTTGGTATCAATGATGATGTAACCCACCTTTCAATTCCGTATAAAGATGATATTTATACAATACCGGAAGGCACAATCAACTGTAAATTCTGGGGATTGGGTTCAGATGGAACCGTTGGAGCCAATAAAAACAGTATAAAGATTATCGGTGACCACACTGATTTGCACGTGCAGGGATATTTCCAATACGACAGCAAAAAATCCGGTGGTATTACACGCAGCCATTTGCGTTTCGGGAAGTTGCCCATACATTCACAATATCTGGTTACCGTAGAAGACTTTGTTGCATGTCACAATCAGGCATTTGTCGGCAGATATGACTTGTTGGAAGGTATCAAAGAAAATGGTGTTTTTCTTCTAAATTCCAACTGGTGCAGGGAAGAGGCTTTTAATAATCTAACCTGTGATATGCAAAAGACTATTCAGGAAAAGAAAATACAATTTTACAACATTGACGGACTGGAAATAGCAAATAACGTAGGCTTGGGCGGCAGAGTCAATACTGTTATGCAAACAGCTTTCTTCTTGATTTCTGGCATTCTGGAAAGAGATGAAGCAGTAAAACTGATTAAGGAGTCAATTAAAAAAACCTATGGAAGAAAGGGTGATGAAGTAGTTAAAATGAATCTGGATGCTGTGGACAAAGTAAATGCAGCATTGGTCAAAGTCGAGATTCTGCAAGGTTGTCCTGCTTGTTCTTTACCTGAAAAGAAACTAATTCCCGATAATGCAAATGAGTTTACCAAAGCAGTGATTGAGCCGATAATGAGAGAAAAAGGAGACATAATTTCCGTTTCTCAAATGCCCATAGATGGATACATGCAAACAGGAACTACTCAGTTGGAAAAACGCAGAGTCGCTCCCATTGTTCCACATTGGATTCCAGAGAAATGCATTCAATGTAATCAATGCTCATTGGTTTGCCCTCATGCAGCTATCAGACCCAAGCTAATGACCGATTCTGACTTAAAAAATGCCCCAGAGACTTTCCAAACGATCAAAGCTTCTGGGACAGAAGCATATCAGTATAAAATCCAAGTCTATATAGATGACTGTCAGGGTTGTAAGGATTGCATTATTGAATGTCCTAAACAGGCTTTGGAGATGAGCCCTATCGAGTGTGAAAGAGAACGTGGGGAACAGGTTAACTATGAATATTTTGAAAAGCTTCCAAATGATGTTTTAGCGAGTTTCAAAGAATCATCTGTTAAAGGCAGTCAATTTAAACAACCGCTACTCGAATTCTCAGGCGCTTGTGCTGGTTGCGGAGAAACTCCCTACGTAAAACTTATAACTCAACTATATGGCGATAGGATGATGATTGCTAATGCCACGGGATGTTCATCAATCTGGGGTGGAACTTTTCCTTCCGTACCTTATTGCACAAACAAAGACGGGAAAGGTCCAACCTGGGCAAACAGTTTGTTTGAAGACAATGCCGAGTATGGTTTTGGTATGAGGTTGGCAGTAAATTCCCATAGAAAACTTTTAAAAATGCATATTAAACATCTTATGGAAAGAAACATAAATGCAGAATTAAAGGAATGCTTTGATTATTCCCTCAATCACTGGGATGTTGTAGACAAAGCTACAAAAGAGAATTCCACTAAAATTGAAAAATTATTACCAATAGCGATAAAAGATGCTTGTGAAGGATGTATTCCACACTTAGAGAAGATAAATGAGTTAAGAAGTTATGTTTTAGATAAGTCAATATGGTGCTTTGGCGGTGATGGATGGGCTTATGATATCGGATTTGGCGGTTTAGATCATGTGATGGCATCAAATCGAAACGTTAATGTTTTGGTTATGGACACGGAAGTATATTCCAATACCGGCGGGCAAGCTTCCAAAGCCACTCCTCTTGGTTCGGTTGCAAGATTTGCCGAAGCAGGAAAATCAACTACAAAGAAAGATCTTGGTCTGATGATGATGAGCTATGGATATGTTTACGTAGCCTGTATTTCAATGGGTGCGAACAAGACTCATGCACTTAATGCCATTATGGAAGCAGAAAATTATCCTGGTCCATCGCTTATTATAGCCTATGCTCCATGTATCAATCACGGAATAGATATGTCTTTAACCCAGAAAATTGAAAAGCATGCTGTAGATACTGGATATTGGATATTGTATAGATACAATCCAATAAATAAACTGCATGGTAAAAATCCTTTGACCTTGGACTCAAAAGAACCAAGTGCTAATATTGAAGAGTTTCTTGATAACGAAAAGCGTTATTCATCTTTAAAAAGTATCAATGCAGATAAATTTACGGAATATCATAATGAACTAAGAAGATTTGTAAAAGAACGTTATGAGTATTTTAAGAGATTGTCTCAGTAATAGTCAAGATAAGGTCAGGATCAAACCTGACCTTTTTTCATTTACTCTTAATTTATGACAGATATTGTAAGAGATCTTGATAATAACATCATATTTAGTGTATCAGAAATCTCCTTTCATATAAAGCAGGTGCTGGAAACACAATTAGAAAACTTCTACATAATCGGAGAAATAAGCAATTTCAAAACTCATAGTTCGGGACACCTATACTTTAACTTAAAGGATGAAAATGCTGTTCTGAGATGTGTTTTCTTTAGAAATCAGAATTATAGTTTGGATTTTAATCCTGTTGATGGAGATGAGGTGGTTTGTTTTGGTAAAATCACCGTTTATGAAAAAAGCGGTCAATATCAACTATCAGTTCTGAACATGATTCCTTATGGGAAAGGTGCACTTCAACTGAGATATGAGCAGTTGAAAAAGAAACTGAAGACTGAAGGTTTGTTTGATATAGAGCACAAGAAACCATTACCTATGTATCCTGATAGCATTGGTGTTATCACATCACCTACAAGTGCTGCATTACAGGATATTCTCAATATTCTGCAACGAAGATATCCGTGTAATGTTATCGTTTTTCCTTCACTTATGCAGGGAGAAGAAGCCTCTAAACAGGTAATGCATGGAATAGACTATTTTAATAAAAATAAAGTCGATGTTCTCATAATTGCAAGAGGTGGAGGTTCTCAAGAAGATTTATTCTGTTTTAATGACGAAGATTTAGCACGTAAAATCTTTGATTCAAATATTCCGATTGTTTCTGCCATTGGTCATGAGATAGATTTTACTATTGCTGACTTTGTTTCTGATTTGAGAGCACCAACTCCATCTGCAGCAGCTGAATTGATTACTCCAGATATTGGAGATGTTCGTGCTTCTATTACAAAAACTCACAAGAGAATAACTACTTCAATAATCAATTCGATCATATTATTTAAAACAAGAATTGATAAAAACCACCTAATGCTTATACACAAAAACCCTACGAGAATATTACAGTCCTTAGAGCAGAGATACGATGAATCTATGATTTTTATAAAGAACATTAATGAAGAAATAAAAAGAAAAAGAAAAGATTACTCATATATTGAGCTTCTTTTTACAAAAGACTGTATTAAATACTTGGATAAACGTTTACAGAACAAAAAGCATAAATGTGAAATAACCATGTTGAATTTTAACTATAATGTGATAACTATGATCACATATCTCAAACACAAGGTAGATTTAATGAATAAATTATTAGCCGAATTATCTCCAGTAGAATTGCTTAGAAAAGGATACTCAATAATAAAGAAAGAAGGCAGAATCATTAAATCAATAAAGCAATTATCTGTTGATGAAACACTTGATATTGTATTAAATGACGGTTCTGCACAAGTTAATGTTATTGAGATCAAACAATAATAACTTATGAAATGGTCTAAGTCTTTAATAATATTACTATTTTTGTTACCTGTTATTCAATGCTTATCTACTGAGATTAGATCATTGTGGGTAATGCCTTGGAATCTAACTAATAAGAAGCAAATTGACGATATTGTTGAAGATGCATATGAAAACAATTTTACCGAAATATTGGCTGAAGTCCGGTACAGAGCAGATGCATTGTATATCCCAAACAAAAACAATAAATTATATGCTAATCCTGAACCGAGAAGCTATGTATTAAGAGATGATGATTTTGACCCTTTACAATACTTATTGGAAAAAGCACATTCTTATGATATTGAGGTGCAAGCTTGGGTTCCTTTGTATAACGTTGTGCCAACCAACAAGGATAGAATGCAATCTAATTTTATTGTCCAAAATCATTCTGAATGGATAATGACTGACATTCAAGGAAATAGAATGAATGGAAACAAATTCATGGGTTATTTTATCGACCCTGGAATACCCGCTGTTAAAAATCATCTTCTCAATGTGTTACTTGATATTGTTGTTAATTATCCCGAACTTGATGGAATCCACCTTGATTATGTGAGGTATCCGGCCCCAAAATATGGCTATAGCAAAGAATCAACCTTAAGATACAACAGATATAAAGAGGAGTTCCAGAGATTAGAGTGGAATGATTGGCGGATTATGCAAATTCGTGATTTCATTTGTGATTTTAGAGATCTAACAAAAGGAATTAGTTCAAAACTTCTCATAACTGCTGCTGTTATAGCCGATATTCATGAAGCCAAAGAACACTATGCTCAAGATTGGGTTTCATGGTTAAATAGCGGTATAATTGATAGAGCATACCCCATGGCTTATGCAAAAGACTATTCTAGTTTCAAAAGGATTATTTCTTCTTATAATGAAGTACTATTTCCAGATAAAATTGTTTTAGGTTTAAGAGCTTGGCAGGAAAACTATAGTAGAAAAGATTATTCAGTTGATAGTATTATAGAAAAAGCTTATCTAAGCAGACAAAACAACTTTGGAGGCATAGCGCTATTTAGTTATGAAGGTATAAAGAAATCCGGATTTATGCCCGATTTGAAGGCTAGTTTGTTTAATTGGCAGGATAAAACTCATTATGTAAAAACTGAAGATGATTTCATCACCAATGTTACCAGGAGTTCATACTTACAAGAATCTATTATTGATTCACTAAAATATAATAGAAAGATATCAATAATTGAAAGCGTTGCATATAAAAGTGGTATTTACCATATAACACTCTATTTTGAGAACGATGTAAAATGCAATATCTCTCTGTTTGATGAAACTGGGAGGTTAATATACAAAGAATCAAAACACTATCCCAAAGGCATTGTAGTAGACGAATGGGATGGTTTCATTGATAATGATACAAAGGTTATTAGTGGCATATATACTTTGAAGTTAACATCCTATGATAACGATGCAGATTTAATTGATGAAAAGAAATTTATAGTGTATTGATTAAATGTCTATATTAATAAAACAAGCAGGAGTAATATCTACAGCCGACTTTTTACGGCTGTTCGTAAAAACTATAATCGGTGTTTTGTTAGCACGGATTCTCACTCAAACTGATTATGGAACTTATAGACAATTGTTCATGATCTACACTTTACTTTCTTCGATATTTATGCTTGGATTACCTCAAAGTATCTATTATTATATTCCCAAATCTGATCCAGATACAAGAAAAAGATTTATAAAACAGACGATAGATTTAGCTACAATATTGGGAATTCTCTCAACCTTTGCACTGCTTTTAACCAAGAATGCAATAGCATCTTTATTTAATAATCCCAATCTGAGTTTAACCTTAACAATATATGCAATCTATCCTTTTTGTATGTTTTTATCACAGATTTATTACAGTATTATGCTGGGATGTCAAAACATCAAAAAAGCCGCATATTTTATTATATTAGCCGTTGTATTGGATTTTGTTCTCATAATCGGAATTGCTCTTTTAACTCAACGTCTGAACTACATTCTTTTAGGAGTAATTATCTCTGTTCTTATACAGTGGATATATGCAAGAATCAGTCTCGTTTCATATAGTTATAATGAATCTATTGTGTACTATGATAAAAGTTTACTCAGTCAACAATTAAAGTTTTCATTACCGATTGGTGTAGCTGCTTTAGTTGGTGTTATATCAGCTCAAATGGATAAGGTTATAATCTCGTCATATTTAACCCCTGAGCTATTTGCTGTTTTTTCTATAGGTGCCACGGAATTACCTTTTATGGGTATTATTATCAATTCGGTTAATGCCGTGATTTTACCGGAGATGAGCAAATACAAGGATGCGGATTCTATCAGTGCGCTTTATAAAGGCGCAATCCGAAAGAATGCGCTAATTTTGTTTCCGATATTTGCCCTTTGTATGATATATGCGCCTCAAATCATCACAATTCTGTATTCTGATAAGTATATAACAGCAGTTCCCATATTTCGTTTTTATCTTTTGACTATACCCCTCAGAATTGCAACTTATGGCTTACTTTTTCAAGTCTATAATAAGACAAAAATAATACTATATATATCTATATTGACGTTGTTTTTAAATACAGCTATTAGTATTATCTTGATAAAAAACATTGGCATTATCGGACCTGCTATCTCGACTGTTTTTGTTACTTATATTACAGTGATTATATACCTTCTACTCATTAAGAAAGAATTACGTATTGAGTTTAAATCACTATTCCCGATTACTTCATTAACAAGGACATTCATTGCTTCAATAGTGACTGCATCTTTGTGTTTTTTTGTAAATTACGTCAAAATTGCTGCATTTTATCAGTTAATTATCGGAATACTTGCTTTTGCGATTACTTATTATTTGCTGGGCAGCTTTATTAATGCAATTCTGCCATACGATAGGCAGATGATAAAATCGATATTACAATCTCTTTATAAGAGAGCAATACAAAAGCTTTAAAATGGACAGATTTTCGTTAAAGCAAACTTGGGAGAATTATGATAGTGATAAGCAGATACAAAGAAAAGCTGAATACATTCTATCATTAATACCCAAGGATGTAAAAACAATCATAGATGTAGGATGTGGAAACGGGATAATTACTAATCTTCTTGCTGACAAGTTTGAAGTTATGGGTCTGGATATATCTGAAACAGCCCTAATGAGCTTAAAATGTCCATTTATTGTTTCTTCTGCAACAAAAATACCTTGTGAAGATGCTGCCTATGATTTAGTATTATCCAGTGAAATGCTTGAACATCTGAATAACGATGATCTGATTCTTGCCATTATTGAGCTAAAAAGAGTTAGTAAAAAGTACATTCTCATTTCTGTTCCGAATAATGAATATCTTAGTGTTTCCTTCGTTAAATGTCCAAAATGCACTGCTGTATTTCATGCCTGGCATCATTTTCAAAGTTTCGATAAAAAGACTCTTTGTACGCTTTTCAAAGATCATTTTCGGTTAATACACTTTAGTCTAATCGGTCTCAGGCAACAACGCTGGATACCGCAACTACTCAGAATTAAGCATCATATTGGACAATGGTTTGATCCGGGTGAAAAATCTATATGTGCTGTTTGCGGTAATACTGAGTTTAAAGTGAACCGTAAGAATATCATTACTAAGATTTGTAACGGATTGAACAAAGCATTAGCAGGTAAAAAACCATACTGGCAAGTAGCTTGCTTCGAGAAGAATAAATGAAGAATGTTTTGTTTATCGCTTATTATTTCCCACCCATGGGTGGAGCCGGTGTTCAGAAAAGCATCAAGTTTGTGAAATATCTTAAAGCTTATGATTATAATCCGATTGTATTAACAGTCAAACCCGTTTATGCAAGATGGATTAAAGATAAATCTTTGATAAAGGAAATACCTGAAGGCACCATCATTTACCGAACACCTACAATTGATATAAATTGGATTAATAAATTCCTATGGGGTTTTAAACTCAATTCTGTAGTATCGTGGTTACAGACGCATATATTTATACCGGATAGCGAGATTACCTGGTTGTTGTATGCAAAGATAGCCATAAGCAGAATAGTGACAAAGCACAAGATAGACATTGCATATATCTCGGGTGGACCTTTTTCATCAATGCTATTAGGTCCGTATCTGAAAAAGAACTACAATGTTAAATATGTATTGGATTTCAGAGATGAGTGGACAAACAACCCTTCCCGATTGGATTCATCATATCCCGTAATAAGCAGAATAAAAGATTGTTGCTTAGAAAAGGCAGCATTATCATATTGCAGCGGTATCATTTATACAATACCTCAGATTATGAAAAAGAACTTCGAGTCAAAATATGACTTTCTTAGAAGCATTGTATTTGAAACAATAACAAATGGTTTTGATGAAGAAGATTTTACCGGATTAAACAGCTTTGTTGATGATCAAAAAGCATATTTGGATATTGTATACACTGGAACGTTTTACGACAGACGAAAACCTGTGATAATCTGGAAAGCAATTACAGAATTGGTTAATGAAAAACTGATAGATTTAGCCAATATCAGAATAACCCTGATTGGTAAGAACAAGCCCGAGTTTGTTCTTGGTGAATATTACAATCACAAGGATATCAGGTCAATTGTAAGACTTATACAAAATCTGGAAAGAACAAAAGCTCTACAATACGCATACAATTCTTCATTGCAACTTCTGTATATTGCTCCCGGACCCAACTGCAAAGCTGAATTAACAGGTAAGATATTTGACTATTTAAGGACATACAGACCCATTCTGGCAATCATCCCACCTGATGGAGTTGCAGCGGAAATCATTAATCAAAGCAAGTGCGGGTTTGTGTATGATTCTTCTGATATTGAAAACGTGAAAAAGGGCATCTGTGAAGTATATAACATGTGGCAAAATCATGTATTGAATATCAATCCTGACATAGATTATATTGCCCACTTTAATAGAAAGCTTCTTACACAGAAACTGGCTTCTGTGTTTGACAGAGTTTTGGATGAAAGCAATGCATCAAACCTTGCAAAATAACCCAAAGACTCGTTATTAGTATCATGCATATCCTGATTATTCCATCCTGGTATCCGCACCCGAAGCATCCTGCAGGTTTGTTTATTTATGAGCAGGTTATTGCCTTGAGTAATATTGATAATATTGATATCAGTGTCCTGAACTGGGGACCAAATGAAAATGTAATCAAGCTCAAAAAACCTTTGGAAGCGATTAGAACTCTATTGCGATATCCTTCTTTCAGAGAAAAGCATAAAAACATAAAGAATAACTTCACTGAATTTTATGTGCCTCATATTACCTGGTCAAGTCTTTTTAGAAAAGGAAATTACGATGCTTTTATCAGCAAAGCGCTGCGAACTGTTGACGATATCATAGTAAAGAAAGGCAGGATAGACATTATTCATGCTCATGTTGCTTTTCCGGCAGGATACATTGCCTGCAAAATACTTCAGAAAACAGGCATTCCCTTTATCATTACCGAGCATAGTGGACCTTTCCCTTTCAATGAATATAAAACAAAAACAGGATTAAGAAAAATCATATCAGAACCCTTGAACAAAGCGAATAAGATATTTGCGGTGAGCAACTGGCTTGCACAAAGCATTAAAGCATATACCGGTAAATCCCTTATTGTGATTCCCAATTCAGTAAATACGGATTTGTTTAAGCCACCCCAAGTACAAACTCATAATACTCACCCAAGAATATTTGTTTTAAGCCATATTAATGAAGCAAAGGGCATAGGAGAGTTATTAACTGCACTTCAGGTTATTGACAGGAAAAACATTGACTTTTCAGTAAGAATAGGTGGCTCTGGAAAAGACCTAAAACACTATCAAAAACAGGCAGGATTATTAGGTTTGAATCGTAGCATTGAATGGCTGGGCTTTTTGAATAGGGAAGAAGCGTTGGCAGAGTATCAGAACTGTGATTTTGGGGTAATGCCCAGCCGGCTGGAATCTCTGAGTATGGTTATATTAGAAACAATGGCATGCGGCAAACCGATTGTTGCTACTGATTGCGGTGGTCCCAGAGATTTGGTTACTGCAGCAACCGGTATTTTAACAAAACCGAATGACTATTTGTCTTTGGCAGATGGCATAGAGCAAATGATCAAGACATATTGTAGTTATGATTCAGAAAATATCAGAAATCATTGTCTCGATAACTATTCTGATTCTGTAATTACCAATAAGTTGTTAGATATATACAATCAGGTCATAGAAAAGTAAAAACCATACAAAAGCAAAGTATCTGCTGATATAGACGGTTCAGACAGCCAAAATCTCTTTTAGAATACGGATAATCTTTTCTGTAACCTCTGTTCCAAACAAATCAGGATACGCTTGTTGTGTTTTTGCTGATTTGATTATATCTGTCAAATTATCCTGATTGGGATTTACAAGTGTATTCCAGCCGGATTGGACAGTTTCCGTCCATTCGGTTTCAGTTCTCAATGTAACGCAGAGTTTTTTCAGAATAAAAGCTTCCTTTTGAATCCCGCCGGAATCCGTCAGAATCATCTTTGAGTTATCCATCAGTGCAATAAAATCAAGGTATGATTGGGGTGATATGATTCGAATGTTTGCTAACTGCTTAATATTATATGACCTAAGTATATTTGAAGTGCGGGGATGTATAGGGAAGAGGACTTTATGCTCCAGACAGTTTAGTTTATTCAGCAATTCGGTTAGCAGACTGATGTTATCCACAGTATAGGGTCGGTGCAAAGTTAAAAGATAATAGCTATCTTTACTGATATCGAGTTTTGCCAAAATATCCGACCTTTTATTTACAATACTCAATCCATAAGCCAGACTATCGGTCATTATATCACCTGTTAAATATGCTTTATCTTTAAGCCCTTCTTTTATTGCATTCTTCATTGCTACTTCGGTAGGGACAAATAAGACGCTGCTGATATGGTCAACGCAGATACGGTTGATTTCTTCCGGCATGGTTTTGTTGAAACTCCTCAGGCAAGCTTCAACATGAGCAGTTTTGATATTGAGTTTCACAGATGCCATCGCTCCTGCCAAAGTAGTATTGGTATCGCCATAAACTATCACCGCATCCGGTTTTTCTTTTAGCAGCACATCTTCAATTCCGGCCAGCATTTCGGCAGTCTGTTTACCGTGATTAGCAGAGCCGATATTGAGATTATATGCCGGATTGGGAATATCCAAATCGTCAAAAAAGCAATCACTCATCGCCCTGTCATAATGCTGTCCTGTGTGTATTATGACACTTTCGAATATATCCTTTGACTTATGAACAAGTGGCGCAAGCTTGATAAACTGTGGTCTGGCACCGACTATATGAACGATTTTTCTCATATAAAATCCTGATTTCTCATTTTTGAAATCTACTAAAATAATGTTGATTTATGGGCAAGCAAAATCTTTTTCATAACCTGCTGCAAAGAGTGATTTTACAAAGAGTCATCTGAGATAAAGTCTCTGATGACCCCCTGATGACCCTCTGAGTGAGGCAAGTAATCGCTCAAAATTGATTACTGTAACAAAATAAGAATATGTATTTTAGTAGTTAAATTAAATCACTCAATATTATTATTCAAGAAATGAGAATTTTGCTTGACAGAATGAGCAATTAAGCTTTAATTATTATAAAACATATTATCAGATGAGGAAAAATGGCTTGTAAGATAACAAAGATTGAATACTATCTGCCATCAATGATTTTGGATAACACTCAACTGGAAAAGGAATTCAGTGAGTGGAATGCTGCCAAGATAGAAGAAAAAATCGGCATCCGCAACAGGCATCTTGCCGCAGAGTGTGAGACTGCTTTGGATATGGCTTTTACAGCAGGGGAAAAACTTCTGCAAGGGATGGATAAACAAAGCATCGGTTTTCTGATTTTATGCACCCAGAGTCCTGATTATTTCCTGCCCACTACTGCCTGTATATTGCAGGATAAACTGGGGCTTTCCCGAACTTGCGGCGCATTCGATTTCAATCTGGGATGTTCCGGTTTCGTCTATGGACTTGCTGTTGCCAAAGGTCTGATTTACGCTAATATAACTGACAAAGTGTTACTGATAACCTCAGAAACATATTCCAAGTTCATTCATTCTCTGGATAAAAGCAACAGGAGCATATTCGGAGACGGAGCTGCAGCCATCCTGATTGAGAAGTCGGAGATGGATGGGATTAAAGAGTTCACTTTAGGAACGGACGGTTCCGGCTATGATAAACTGATTGTTAAAACAGGCGGGATGAGGTTTCCCAATAAGGAAAATCTTACTGAATTGTTTGATGACGAGGGTTACTTTCATTCACCTGACCACTTGTTTATGGATGGCTCGGAGATATTTAATTTCACGATAGACGTAGTTCCCGAACTTGTCGAAAACACCCTTAACCAAAACAGGATGACCAAAGACGAGGTGGACTATTTCATATTCCATCAGGCAAATAAGTTTATCCTGGAGCACTTGCGGGATTATCTGAGCATACCTATAGAAAAGTTTTATCTTAATCTGCTGGAAACGGGAAATACTGTATCGGCAACTATTCCGATAGCGCTGGCAGAATGCCTGCAAAACTGTACACTAAAGAAAGGTGATAAAGTAATGCTCGTGGGCTTTGGGGTGGGTTTGTCCTGGGGCGGCTGCATAATTGAGATATAAAAACAGGAGATACGAATGGAGATCAAGAAATTCGTAAAAGACTTTGAGAATGCTTTGGATAACGTGGAAAGCGGTTCTTTTACACCGGAAACACCTCTGAATACTATCAAGCAATTGGATTCCCTGGGAGTGCTTTCTGTCATTGCCATGATGCATAAACAATATAATACCAAAATCAAAGGCAGTGGCATCAAAAACGCTCAGACCATCTTTGATTTGTTTAACTTGATTCAGAAGTAGGGCAGAGGTTAGGCAGGTAATCTTATGAATGATATTTATTCACTTTCAGGAAAAACTATCCTCATTACCGGAGCTTCCTCCGGCATCGGCAGACAAACAGCAATTACTTTGTCCGAAGCAGGAGCTCAATTGGTAATTACCGGCAGGGATGAAAAACGATTGAATGACACCTTTATATCTTTAAAAGGTGATGGACACCTGCAGCTTATGTGCGACCTGACAAATATCAAAGACAGAGAGGATATGGTCTCAAAATTGCCAAAGCTCAATGGGATAGTACACGCAGCAGGAGTAATTGATATCAAGCCTGTAAAATTCATCGATAAAGGCGACATCCACGCTATCAATACAATTAACTATCAGGCACCTGTTCTTTTAATTCAGGCATTGCTGTTTAGTAAACTTCTTTCGGAAAAGGCATCAATCGTCTTTATTACATCCATCTCAGCACATCTGGGAGCAAAAGGATTTGGTTTATATGCCGCTTCCAAAGGCGCACTAACTTCTTTTGCCAGAGTACTGGCTCTGGAAACAGCATCTCTAAAAATAAGAGTGAATTGTCTGGCAGCAGGAATGGTCAAATCTCCGATGTTTGATGTAACCACAGAAGCTATATCAGAAGAAGCTTTGGAAGATAATGAAAAGCTGTATCCCTTGGGATTTGCAACCCAAATTGATATCGCTTATGGAGTTCAGTATCTCCTCTGTGATGCTTCAGAAAGAATTACCGGTATTACATTAACCATTGATGGCGGATATAGTATATCTTAAAATATGGCAGCATCTGACTTGTATTTAACTGAGTCAAAAAAACACTATTTGCAGAAATACGTTAACTCCGTATGCGGATTTAATCTGCCATTGGATGAGTTTGATAATGATACTCAAGAACGGATGTTTAATTTCATCACCAGAAAAGAGGAAATTGAAATTAAACACAGAGATCAATGGGGTAACTGGGAAGGCAGTTTTTCTGATGCTTTTTTGGATAACAAACTATCAACACCATGGATTGATTATCTGATATTTGAGAAAAGGGATGATTACAAAAATAGAAAACCACTTGTTAATGAAATACCCAAGTATCCGGATGGAAAAAGCTTTGCTCTATGCCTGACTCACGATATCGATAGTCTTAATTGTATATCAAATCTAACTCCATTGATAAATTCCTATAAGAGATATTTCCAATGCAGTCCAAAGAATCTTGAATCTATTAAACAGCTTCTAAAATCAGCTTATGAGCTTATGCAGAATAAAAAGAAAAGTAGTGCTTTATCCGATATATATAAGTTTATTGATGCTGAGAATGAAAAGGGCTTTAAATCTACCTTTTTCTGTTTTTCGGACACTTTACTGAAACCTCATTATTATGATTCAGCATATCAATATAACGATAAAGTATTATATAATGGCAGGAACAAAAGGTTTGTTGAGGCATTGAAAGAAATAATTGCATCCGGATGGGATATTGGACTGCATGGCAGTATAAACAGCGCTTTTGATACACAGATACTATCCTATGAAAGAAAAAGATTGTCCTTAGCTATCAATAAAGATATTGATAGCATCAGACAGCATTGGCTTAGTTTCGATATCAGAAAGACACCCTATGTGCAAAAAGAGTCAGGTTTCAAAGCTGATTCTACGATGGGATTCAATAGATTTACAGGTTTCAGAGCAGGAGTTTCTCATCCTTATCTGATATGGGATTATCAAAACGATAGAGAATTTGATTTGCTGGAAGTCCCAATGGTTATAATGGATAGTGCACTCTTTAATAAAAACAGTCTTGAACTCAATGTGGAACTTGCTATTAAGCATTGTCTGAGAACTATGGAAAGAGTAAATAAAGTGGGTGGAGTGCTGACGATAAACTGGCATACAGACCATTTGCACAAAGAAAATTGGTTCCAAGTGTATAAAATTGTTTTAGATGAGGCAATGAAAAGAAATGCGTGGGGATGTTCTGTTAATCAGCTGTATTCTCATTGGCAGCAATATCTTTCAAATCTAAAGAAGGTTGGCAATTGATCGAAATTCAAATCGTAAAAGGTCCATTATCAGATGTGCAGTTAGAGAATGTTGCACTCCTGTATGGTAAGGTAGATAAAAAGTATCAGTCAGTGGAATTCTGCCGCTACCTTTTCAATGACAATCCCTTTGGTTACTCATATCATTGTTTTGCTGTGAATGATAATTTTGCCGTTGGACATATCTCCTTAATTCCCATTTACATTGACACACCACAAAAAAGAGTAGTTTCTTATAAAGCGGAGGCATTCTATATTGATGAACATTACAGAAGTGAATGGGTCATAATCAATAATGAGGAAGTTCCAATAGGACTTGCTCTTCCCAGAGCTTTGTATCAATATGCAAAGGATATTGGTTGTGAGCTGATACACCTGCTTGCGGATGATGAGATAGGAAAGATTCATATATTTGCAGGATGTAACCTGGTGCCTGTTCCAGTTAAAGAAAGATTTATTTTACTTAACTACAAAGAATATATCAAGAAAGAAACTAAGTTTACAAAAACATTACTTTACAAACTAACCTATTTTATTCAAAGTATAATATACAACCTATCTTTGACTGTGATTAATACAGTAGTCAGCGATTTATCATACATACAAAGAGTATCGGGGAGTGAAGCAGATTTACCAGAATTACCTGTTCATGACCATTATCAATGGACTATTTCCCAAACAGAAGAGTATTATCGATGGTTTTATCAATCTCCATATATTAAAATTTACTATAGTATTAAAGACCCTGAAACCTATTTTATTGTAAAAGAGGGAGAGAATCCCGGACGCGCAACTGAGATAATCCATGTGAATATTCGGGAAAGTAGAATTAGAACTTTATCAAGAGTCATGTATTCGATAATATCAATAGCGAAAAAGAATAAATCTTCCTGCATAGTCTATAAACAATTCAATCATAATCAAATCCCTGCTAGCCTTGCAAGTACTTTTTCTGTATTTGGATTTCTTCAAAAAAGAAGTGTATTGAACTGTTATGTTAAAACTGAGGATGTTTATTACTTATTTATAGAAAACTTGGTATATAATCAATTGTTTTACGTTCAATTTTAGATACTATAGATAGATTATTCTTCCGAAAGAACTTCAGTAATAGCGTTTAATAATTCTTCCCTCATAAATGGCTTTTGGAGGGTCTTTTTTGCACCTAATTTCTGTGCCAATGGCAAATAGCTGTTAGGCCCAAACCTTCCACCACCGGACATAGCGATGATTTTCAAGGCAGGGCATATGCTAAGTAATTCCTGAATAGTCTCTAATCCTTCCTTGTCAGGCATTATAATGTCGGTTAATACAAGGTCAGGATTTTCACTTTCGCAATGCTTTATCGCTTGATTGCCATTTTCTGCCTGAAATACTTCAAAACCGGCTTTTTCAAGCATTTGAACTAAAACATTTCTGAAACTGTTGTCATCTTCGATTATTAAAATCTTTGCCATATTGTCCTTCACATTCTCATGTAACTAAGAAAACAAGAACAAAAATATTGTCAAACAAAAACACTTAATAATAGAATAAAGAGCCTATTCTATAGCCGTCAGCAGCACTGCTGATTATCCCTCCAGAATAGCCAGCACCTTCGCCAACAGCATATAAATTGTTAATTCCTATGCAATTTAGATTATACTTATTTCTAAGAATACGAATAGGAGAAGATGTCCTTGTTTCAGGGGCAATTACTAAACCTTCTTTTATGAAACCGGGATAAATACAATTAAAATGGACTAGAGCTTTATGCAGTGCTGAGTTAATAATGTTATCAAAGACAGTATTAACATCAGTTGGAATTGTAGTTGGAAATAAACAATCAACCGATTTTATTTTTGATAATTTGCCAACAAGGTAATCTTCAGCATTTTGATAAGGAGCAGCATAATTATTAAATGCTTTATATTCAATATGTTCTTGATAACTTATGCCATCAAACAAACGAGTTCCATAGATCGATTGATTGACGTTGGTTACTATTGCACTGTTTCCAAAAAGACCATCCCTCTTTGAATAGCTCATTCCATTTGTAACAGTTTGATATTGATTATTCGATGCTGCAATGACATATCCACCAGGGCACATACAAAATGTATAGGTTCCATGCCCTGCTTTGTTATCCGACAACCTATAGGAAGCTGCACCCAAAAGCTGTGTATATTTAGTATCTCCATATATTGTGTTATCAATCCACTCTTGATGGTGAGAAATTCTAAATCCTATAGAAAAAGCTTTAGATTCTTGCATTACTCCTTTGTTAAACAACATCTTAAAAGTATCACGCGATGAATTGCCAATTGCAAGAATAACTAATTCAGGATTCAAATCTAACCCGGATACAGTGATCTTATGAATCTTCCCATTATGAATATCTATATTTTCTAGAATCGAATCATAATAAAAAATACAACCCTTGCTTGTTAAATAGTTTTTTATGTTATGAACTATTTTTCTGATTATATCCGTACCCAAATGGGGATGAGCATCTATCAATATTGATTCTGGAGCTCCAAATCTAACTAAATATTTAAAAACAATATTGACGAATTCATTTATAGTGCGACAAGTTAACTTGCCATCAGAAAAAGCACCAGCTCCGCCTTCACCGTATTGAACGTTACTATCTTGTGAAAGCTCTCCAAATTTCCAAAACTGATTAACATCTCTGATTCTATCTTCTAAACATCTACCCCTATCAATAATAATGGGTTTTAATCCATTTTCAACCATGGCTATTGCCGAAAATAGACCTGCTGGTCCCATACCAACTATGTATGGATTTAAACTGTTTAATTTTAATGTGTGTGTTATTGGAGATTGTGTTGATACAAATAGTTGTAAATCATTATTTGTTATTAAATTATGTTCAGATTCGATTTTTATAGTATATACATAATAAGGGTGTTTCTTTTTTCTTGTATCTAATGCCCTTTTAAATATAGCCCAATTATTAATGAGATGTTTTTGAAACTGTAGTTTCCGATCTACATATAAAAAGATATTTTGTTCTTCAGAAACAGGTATTCTGACGTTTTTTAAAATATATTCCATAAAAATAAGGCGCTTAAAAAAGCGCCTTTGAAACTCTGGTGGCAAGACCCAGAATCGAACTGGGGACACAAGGCTTTTCAGGCCTCTGCTCTACCTGCTGAGCTATCTCGCCAATGTTTTTAACAAATTTTTTGTGCATTCTTTATTGTCAAGCAGAAAACGATATCATTCCCATTCTATTGTAGCGGGTGGTTTTGAACTTATATCATAAACAACCCGGTTTATTCCAGTCACTTCGTTTATTATCCGACTCGACACTTTTTTTAGAAACTCATAAGGAAGCTCTGTCCAATCTGCAGTCATACCATCAAGACTGTTGACTGCTCTTAAAGCGCAGACGTTTTCATATGTTCTTACATCTCCCATAACTCCAACACTTTGAATGGGCAGTAGAACAGCAAAAGCTTGCCAAGTAGTGTTATATAAATCACAAGAAAGCAATTCAGATATAAAAATATCATCAATTTCTTGCAAGACTTTGACCTTCTCTTGTGTTATTTTACCAATTATTCTAACAGCTAATCCAGGTCCAGGAAATGGATGCCGCATAATCAATGACTCGGGCAATCCAAGTAATCTGCCAACTTCTCGAACTTCATCTTTGAATAGCTCTTTGAATGGTTCAATGAGAGTTAAGTTCATATTCTCAGGTAGTCCACCAACATTATGATGGCTTTTTATTGTTGCAGAAGGACCTTTCATTGAAGTGCTTTCAATTACATCAGGGTACAAAGTCCCTTGTGCCAAAAAACGTACATTGTTATATTTTTTAGCTTCTTTTTCAAATACTTCAATGAAAGTTTTACCGATGATTTTTCTTTTTATTTCAGGATTATCTATATTTTCTAAATTCTTTAAAAACCTTTTTTGAGCATTAACAATTGAAAACTTAAATCCAGCGATATTTTCAAAAAGTCTCATTACTTGAAAAACTTCATTCTTTCTTAAAAACCCCGTATCGACAAAAATCGGTTTAAGATTGTTACCAATAGCTTTGTTAATCAATACTGCGGCTACAGATGAATCGACACCACCGCTTAATCCAAGAATTACTTTGTTTTTAAATCCGACAGTGTTTCTAATACTAGTAATTGATTCGTCAATGAAAGCCTTGGGAGTCCAATCGGAATCAATTTTCGATATTTTATGAATAAAGTTGTCCAATACTATTATTCCGCTTTCTGTATGAGATACTTCCGGGTGAAACTGAACAGCAAAGAAAGGTAAAGCTATGTGTTCTATCGCTGCGATAGGGCAATTATCTGTTTTTGCAATAACATAGAATGATTTTGGTGCTGATTTAACACTATCTCCGTGGCTCATCCATACATTTTGATGTTCAGTCATGTTAAAAAACAGATCGCTTTTCTTATCAACAAGAAGAGTTGCATTACCAAATTCTCTCTTTTGTGATTCTATTACGTCCCCTCCAAAATGTTTAACCATCAATTGCATGCCATAACATATGCCTAATATTGGTAAATCCATATCCCATATCAATTCACTAGGTTTTGGAGAAAAATCTCTATAGATACTTGCTGGACTACCAGATAAAATCAATGCTTTAGGTTGTTTTTGCTGAAGTAAGGATATATCCACATTATAGGGCATGATTTCACAATATGTGTTTAATGACCTGATTTTTCTGGCTATTAATTGTGTATATTGTGAACCAAAGTCAAGAATTATTACTGTATTGTGTTTCATAAAGCTAAATAGGGATTACTACTTTTTTCTTCTTTTATTGTAGATGAAAGACCATGTCCAGGTAAAACAATCGTATCATCTGGAAGTAAGAATATCTTTTTAGTAATTGAATGGAGTATCATATCGTCATCTCCTCCAGGTAAATCTGTTCTTCCAATATCGTGAAAGAAGAGAGTATCTCCAGTAAAAAGAAAATTATCAATTAGAATTGTGATACTTCCTTGCGTATGTCCGGGAGTATGTATTATCCTCAGATGTACATTTCCTACATTTAGTTCATGATTATCAAACAAGGTTATATCTGCCTGAGTTGAAAACAATTCATAATCAACCATACTACTCAAATTATAGTCGGGATTGTTAAGCATTAATGCGTCATACTCATGTATGCATATGTTACATTTGAGGTTAGATTTAAAGTAATAATTACCTCCTATATGATCTGCATGTCCATGAGTATTAATAATAAATCTAACATCAATTTTCTTATGCTCAATAACTCTCAACAAATCAGGTGATGGGTATGAAGGATCAATTAAAAGTGCGTTATTATCTAAGTCATCCCAGACAAGGTAAGTATTCGTTTCAAAAAAAGGCAATAACGTAAATGATTCGTATTTAATCATAAGATGCTTTTATCATAGTTTTGTTAATATATTCGATGTTTTCTTGTTCTATATATATAGATTGTGTAAGAGAATTATCATATCCATACGAAACACGAATTGCCTTTCGTGCATTTTTTATGTAGAATGATAAAATTCTTGCTGCTTGTTTTATCTTGTCATCTGTAACGGTTTCTGTACATAAAATTCCTACAGGACCTGGATAATCGTTACAAACAAGATTAATGTATAGTTTTCCATATATTTGGAGGTTATAATTTTCATTTTCATCTCTTCCAATAATGACTTTAGAACTCTCATCAATTCTAAAATGTCGTCCATAGTTCAGTAACTCAATATTAGTAATGGACATTTGGTTGAATTTAATCAGATCTTTTAATCTACAACAGAAATTATTATCAGTGAGTTTACAGCCTCCCGCAGAATTTGGATAACTAACAATTCCTAATTCATGTGATAGGTTTCTTTGGCGTTCTCTACCTCTGCCAGAAATATCAAGAAGTGAATTTTTATCAACCCAATTTTCTCGTATTGGTTTAGTGTCCGGTAATAGTTTTTGTGACAAGGGTCTTACAATCAAATCTTTATATCCACTGAGTTTTCTAACCGCATCTAATGTGTCTTTTCTTTGTGACATAGGTCTTTGACCTAATACTTCACCAGACACAAGAAAATCAGCATTGTATTCTGACAACAAATTCCCAGCAATATTGAACATAATGCCATGACAATCAATGCATGGGTTTAGATTTTTTCCAAAACCATATGTTGGATTGATAAGTATATCCATGTATCTTTTTGATATATCAATTACTTCAATCTCAAAGTTATTTTGTTTTGAATATCTTCTTGCTTTTTCTTCTGTAAAAAAGGGAGTTCTAAAGAAAATGGGTATTACTTCAACTCCCAATTTTCTCATATAAAAAAAACTGAGAAGGCTATCCAAACCACCCGAGAACAAAGCAATAGCTTTATATGTGTCTTTCATTAAATCCCTACAAATCTGTGGAGCTAAAAGGGGGATTTGAACCCCCGACCTACTAATTACGAATCAGTTGCTCTACCGCTGAGCTATTTTAGCTACAATTTTCGAAACAAAAGAGAAGAAGGTTTATCAGCTTCATCAATAAACTCAATGTTGTACTCTTTTAGATATTTATTCAGATTGT